>CENV01044085.1_pt1 | contig 15695 bp, 19 predicted proteins | sample 530231 | NCBI WGS metagenome assembly CENV01 (sample SAMEA2619815, study PRJEB7988) | marine metagenome | biome: marine biome (ENVO:00000447); feature: surface water layer (ENVO:00002042); material: "saline water (ENVO:00002010), including plankton (ENVO:xxxxxxxx)" | depth 5 m | reverse complement strand
CGCCGAGGTGATCGAAATGGCGATCTTGCCCACGGCAATGATCATGGCCATCCAGAACGAATTGCCCAGCATCAGCCACACTGGCGGCGTACCCGCAACCTCAAGACCCGAGCCCAGCATCTGCGAATAGGTGGCGCCCATGTTGTCGCCCGGCAGAAGCGGCATCACGCCGCGCACGAAAGCGGAAGGTTCGTGGGTGGAAGCGATGAACGCGACATAGACCGGAAAGGCGACGATCAGAACGCCGACGATCAGGATCAGATGGGTGAGGAAATCGAGCCAGGGCCTGTTTTCAACCATGTCTGAGGCCTTCCTAGTAATTGACCCGACGTTCCACGTAGCGGAACTGGATGAAGGTGAGGATGATCACAATGCCCATCAAAAGAACCGATTGGGCCGATGAAGAGCCGATGTTGAGCCCTGCCACGCCGTCAGTATAGACCTTGTAGACCAGCGTCATCGTTGACTGGCCCGGTCCACCTCCGGTCGTGGCGTCGATCACCCCGAAGGTCTCGAACATCACGTAATTGATGTTGATGATCAGAAGGAAAAATGTCGTCGGAGAGAGCAGCGGAAAAACGATGGTCCAGAACCGTTTGAACGGTCCGGCGCCATCGATTGAAGCGGCTTCGGACAGCGAGGCGGGGATTGATTGCAGTCCGGCGACAAAAAACAGGAAATTATAGGAAATCTGCTTCCACGCGGCGGCGATGGTGATCAGCGTCATCGCTTGCGTGCCGTCGACGCGATGGTTCCAATCGATGCCAAACCACTCGAGCACATAGGGCAAAAGCCCGATCGTGGGATTGAACAGGAACCACCAGAGCACGCCTGCCACAACCGGCGCTACCGCATAGGGCCAGACCAGAAGGGTTGTATAAACTTTCGCGGTGCGCAGGATCCTGTCGACGCAGACGGCCAGGAGCAGCGCAAACCCCATCGAAAGCACAGTGACCGAAACGGCAAACACCGCAGTTCGGCCAAGCGCATTGAGATAGCTCGGATCAGAAAGGATGCGGGTGTAATTTTCGAACCAGACGAATGTGGTCCGAAAGCCGAACGGATCTTCGCGCTCGAAGCTCGATTTGACGGCCTGGCTGGCTGGCCAAAGAAAAAAGATTGCAGTTATCACCAGCTGCGGCGCCAAAAGCGCGTAGGGAAGCCAGCGATTGGTGAAGATCGACCGTTTGGTCTGCATTGAGCGCCCCTGGGTAGCGTCTCATCCACCGGTCTTCTTGTGTCGGACCGGTTTGATGGACGAGACCCCGGCCCAATAAGCCGGGGTCCCATTGATGTTTCTCGGATCCGCTTAGGAGTTGGCGGCCTGGAAATCACGCAGGATCTGGTTGCCGCGTTCGACGGCAGAGTCCAGAGCTTCCTGGCCGGTCTTTTCGCCAGCCAGAACCGACTGCAGCTCCTCGTCCATGACCATGCGGAACTGCGGCATGTTGCCAAAGCGCAGGCCCTTGGAGTTTTCGGTCGGGGCGTTGAGGTTGATCTGCTCGATGGCGATATCGGCACCGGGGTTTTCGTCGTAATAGCCCTGTTCCTGGCTCAGCTCGAAAGCAGCCTGGGTGATCGGCAGATAGCCGGTGCCCTGGTGCCATTCGGCCTGAACCTCGGCCGAGGACAGGTAGTCGAGGAAGGCGGCTGTCGCCTGGTACTCGGCTTCGTCATGGCCCGAAAGAACCCACAGGGTCGCGCCACCGATGATCGAGTTCTGCGGAGCGCCTTCGATGTCGTCATAGATCGGCAGCATGCCATAGCCAACTTCGAAATCGGCATTGGCGATAACGCCGGCGCGCGAGGCGGACGAACCCATATAGATGGCGCACTCGCTCGAATAGAAGGCCGGAGCATTGTCCGAACCACCGGCCGGGCCGCCATAAACAAAGATGCCTTCATCCTGCCAACGGGCCAGATCGTCCCAGAAGCGGGCGAGTTCGGGGCTGTTGAAGGTGTATTCGGTATCAAGGCCACCAAAGCCGTTTTCGAGCGAGCCGTAAGGCAGGTTGTGGAGCGCGGAGAAATTTTCCGAGCCGATCCACGTGGCGGTGTAAGTGATCGCCATGCCGCAGCTTGCAGCGCCCGATTCAATGATCTGGCGCGAGAATTCTTCGGCCTGCGCCCAGGTGGAGGGCGCAACTTCGGGATCAAGACCGGCTGCTTCGAACACGTCCTTGTTGTAGTAAAGGATGGGGGTCGAAGAGTTGAACGGCATCGAGAGCATGTTGCCGTTGGTGTCGGTGTAATAGCCGGTAACGACCGGGAGATACACGGACGGGTCGAAGTCGTTGCCGTGTTCTTCCATCAGCTCGTAAACCGGATAGACGGCGCCTTCGGCAGCCATCATGGTGCCGGTGCCGACTTCGTAGATCTGGACGATGGTGGGCTGCTCACCGGCGCGGAAAGCGGCGATCGCGTTGACCATGGTCTCTTCATATTCGCCGCGATACGAGGCGTTTACGACGTAGTCTTCCTGAGAGGCGTTGAAATCCTCGGCGATGGCGGCGACGCGCTCGCCCAGTTCGCCACCCATCGAGTGCCAGAAAGAAATTTCGGTCTGGGCAAACGCCGAGGAGGCGCCGGCCAGAAGCGCTATGCCAGCCGTGGAGCTGACGAGCAATGTCTTGAGCATGATTAGGTCCAAACCCTGATTGATCTGTCGGCACCAAGCCAAATGCGATGCCGTTGCCAGCGCAGACCTAGGCCCAAGCGGTAAAACTGGCATGACGGATCGACGACGGTTTTGTGACTGTGGAGAACCCAACGGAACGGGCGGCTCCGCCAGATTGCCCCACGCTGCAGGGCCGCCGGAACAGCGACAATGCGACATCGCTTGCAGCCGCCTGCCGCCGTCAGGTTCGAGTGAACGCGGCGAACACTTCGGTGTGTGTTGAAAAAGCGAACTGGTCGACCGGCGTTACCTTGCCGATGCGATAACCACCAGCGATCAGAATTGCAGCATCCCGGGCAAAGCTCTGAGGGTCGCAACTGACATAGGCTATGGTTTTGACTTTCGATTGCGTCAGTTCTTTCACCTGGGCTTGCGCCCCGGCGCGGGGCGGATCGAGTACGACAGCGTCGAAGCGGTTGAGTTCGAAAACGCCGAGCGGTTCGCGAAACAGGTCGCGGCGTTCTGCAGTTATGGGTTTGAGCCCTTTGGTCTTGCGCTTTGCTGTATCGAGCGCGCCGATCGCTGCGGCATCGGAATCGGCGGCAAACACCGGGGCTATTGCCGCGAGCCGCAGGGCAAAGGGACCGATGCCGCAAAAAAGATCTGCGACCTGCTTGGCGCCCTCGACCGCCTCGATAACCAGCGACGCGAGAACATCTTCGGCATCCGCCGTTGCTTGCAAAAAACTCGATACGGGCAGGGCCACACTCGATTGGCCCATCGCCATCGTGGGCGCACGCAAAAGGATCAAAGGTTCACCGTTGAGGGATAGCCGGGCAAGGTCGAACTTTTGAGCGATCGCCGACAACCTTGCGCTGGGCTTGGCACTCTTGGCGCGGATGGAGACATCGAGTCCCATGTCGCTGGCGGTAAAGCTGATGTCACATGGCCCCGCCACCGCGGCAATGGCGCGCGCGATTTCCGGCGCGCGGACCAGGGCGGGCACGAGAATGGGGCAGGTATCGAGATCGTGGATCGCATGGCTGCGCAGCGCCATGAACCCGGCCTCCGATTTCGTGGCATGTAACGTGGCCCGGCGACGGCCCGCACCATGAGCGACGATCGGGTCTGCCACATCGGCTTGAACCGCGACGCGTGACAGGGCATCGACGACGAGGCCACGCTTGAACTGCCGATAGGCCCCCGCTTCGAGATGCTGTAGCTGGCACCCCCCGCATGCACCAAAATGGGGGCAGAAGGGTTCTCCCCGCGCGGGACTGGGGTCGATGATATCGACAAGGCGGCCGCGATTGCCGTCAATCTGGGCAGTGACAGTTTCCCCTTCCAGCGTCAGGGCGACAAAGACCGGTTTACCATCGAGCGAGGCAACGCCCTCGCCCCGATGGCCGAGACGGTCGATGGCCAGGGTTTCGATACGGGTCATCGTGCCCCGGCTTCGACATCCGCTGCGATACGGTTTTCCACAGCCAGGCGTTCGGGAATGGATGGCTGGGCGCCTGGCGTCAGGCACGCCAGACCGGCCGCAACCGAAGCCCGCTTCATTGCCGGGGACAGCTCGGTTCCTTCCGCCAGGCCGGCGGCCAGATAGCCTACGAACGTATCGCCGGCACCGACGGTATCGACCGGTTTGATCTTGAGCGATGGAACAGTGGTGACCGCCCCTTCAGCCACCGCAACGGCGCCGCGCGAACCGAGCGTTGCCACGACAGTATTACCAAATTTTTCCGAGAGCCAGACAACGGCTTCGGTCTCGTCAAGCTTGGGAGCGTCCAGCATTTTGAGCACCCCGGCCAATTCGGTCTCATTGACTACGAGGACGTCGACATTGTCCAGAAGTGCCAGATCAAAGTCCATGAACGGCGCAAGATTGAGAACGACTTTGGCGCCATTTTCGCGAGCCAGCGCTGCGGCGCCCAGCACCCCCTCCATCGGTGTTTCCAACTGCAGCAGGAGATAGTCTCCATCCACAATGCCGGCGTGCTCGAGCGCCGCTGCCGTCAGTCGCGAATTGGCGCCGGGCAACACGGTAATCATGTTCTCCCCCGCGTCATCGACGATGATAAGGGCAGTCCCCGTGTGCCGGTCCATCCGACGCACTCCTGACAGATCGATCTCGGCCTCGCTCAGAAGGGCAAGGGCGCGTGTCGCAAAATCATCACCTCCGACGCACCCGACCATTTTGACCTCCGCGCCAGCCCGGCTCGCGGCAAGTGCCTGATTGCCACCTTTCCCGCCGGGCGAAAATTCGAGGCTGGTGCCCAGCACGGTTTCGCCTGGCCGCATCAGGGTGGGTGCGTGACCAATCAGATCGATATTGATGGAGCCGAACACAACGATCACGGCATTTGTCCTCCCGATATGTTTTTCTTCTTGTGCCAGAGGAAAAGCATTCAACTCAAATGATTTTCCTTGCGGCACGGCAGAGATTGCCGTCGGCCGATGGCCGGGCACCGGATCTAAGCAGGTTCACCTACCGGCCACCTCAAGAAAACTTCATGCGCAAGATGGTCCTATGACACCGAACAAAGGCGGTTCATTCGAATTGGCTGGGGGTGCACCATGGGTCAAGGCGCCGATGTTGGCGCGACTTTGCGCGGCTATCGCGCCCGGTTTTCCATCAAACAGGACGCCTTGGCTCGCGCTATAGGCGTAAGCCAGGGTCAGCTCTCGCGTTGGGAAAGCGGGCGGGAGAGGCCAGGGGCCCGCAATCGCGATGTCATTGATGCTTTGATCCATGGTCGGGCCGATCCCCTGCTCGCAGGATTGATCCATTACGTCCGGGGCGCCCGCGCGCCATTGGCGCTCTTCGACGCCCGGCTGGCCATCGTCGCCGCCAGCCCGACCCTGACCGGCATGGGCGCTCCGCTTGCGCGGTTTGGCTGGCTGTTCGATCCGGATATCAACCCCGCACTGGATACATTGCAAAAACGCTTTGTTGCCATGTCGAAATCGGGGAAGGTTCTTGTGCTCGAAGTCCCGTTTTCCCATGAGGCTCTGTCCTGGGCCTGCTACGGTCGGTTGACTGTCAGTCGTATCGGTTCCGATATCACCGCCATCGCTGAAATGGTCTTCACGCCGGATGAAAGACAGACGGTGCGTCAGGTTTCCCTGCGAGCTGCGCCAGGTCCGGCGCGTTAGCTGGAAAGAGGTCGCTGCCAAGGTGACTGGCCCAACAATCCACCTGCGCGCATCCGTTCAGCCTCTGTTCAGCGCACGGAACCCACAAGGTTGGCCATTCATTTATTGCTCGAAAGATCAGAAAGACTTTAGCCATGAGATCCGTCGCAAAACCCATCGGCCTTTCGGCGCTCGCAGCGATCACGATGGCCGGCTCGGCCTTTGCCGATACGCTGACCATCACCGGCGACATCGCGTATCGTGAACGCATGGCGCTGCCTTTAAATGCGGTAGCCACGGTGTCGCTCATCGACGTGTCACTGGCCGATGCGCCATCCACAACAATAGCCGAAGACGTCATTGACCCCGCCGGCCAGGTCCCGATCGGCTTTGTCATCGATTTTGACCCCGATGCTATCGCCGAGGGCCATTCCTACGCTATCGCGGCGCGGATAGAAGTCGATGGCGAACTCTGGTTCATCAATGATACCACCATTTCGGTCGAGCCGCTGACCCGGACCGAGCTGGTGTCAGTGCCGCTGGTCAATGCGCGTGGCACCGAGACTGCGCCTCAACCCGGTGGTGGGGAACAAGCCGGCGCGGACCTCCCCGCCGATCTGGCCGGTACAGGCTGGGTGTTGACCACGCTCGGTGCCTCTCCCTCGGCCGAGGGCGTAGAAACGACGCTCGTTTTCGGAGAAACCGATCCGTCTTTGGGCGGCATTGGTGGCTGCAATACTTACGGCGGGTCCGTCACCGTCCAAGACGATGGGAACCTCTCGATTTCAGATATCTTTTCAACGATGATGGCTTGCGAAGAACCCGAAATGGGTCAGGAACACGCCTTCTTTGACGCTTTGGGCGCGACATCGAACTACAGCATCGACGACGAGACGCTCACGCTCCTCGATGGAGAGGGAAATACTGTCGCAACGCTTGCGCCGCACGCCTCAGAATAGGCCTTCCTTGCGGGTCTCGGGGTCCATCAGTGCGTGGACCCTGTCGGCCCCCAACCTGGCGAGCTTTAAAAGCATGGCCTTGCGTCGCGCCCCGGGGAGAGGATCGTGCTGTGCGTGGCGCAGGATATCCCCCCAATGGCCATCAGCCACCATCAGCCCTTCTTCTGCGGGAAAGATTTCCGCATCGAGCTCCGGCGGCTTGCAGAAAAAGAACCGGTCGCAGAAATCCTTGTAGTTTGGCCATTTGGTATCGACCTTATAGTCCATAAGGCTCGATTTGATTTCCACGATCCAGATTTCGCCCTTTCCACCAAGAGCGATCACGTCGGCGCGCCGTCCGTTGGAAAGCGGCACTTCGGCAAAGCACGTCATGTCATGAACCGAGCGTAGAAAGCGCATCACACCCCGCTGCACGCGCAGCGCGGTGGGTGACTGACGCCCGTCGACAATTTGCGGTTCGGTACCGGATTCGGTTTGGCTCATGTTCCCATTTTATTCTTTCTGAGCGGGAGTGGCCAGACACTCGGTGTTTCATAAATGAAATGAACATTGCGAACACATCCGTAGCGCCCGCGGGGCATCTGGGCGCACAGTCGACCTACTCGGCGAATTCCTTTCGCCCTCCGCCATCCATCTTTCAAATGAAGGAAAAGGCGCGCGGCGCGCGCCTGAAAGGCTGCTCCATGTTCCGATCTTTCTCCTTGATGCTGCGCGATTGGGTCGCTTTTCACCAGACCTATGGCGCGCTGAGACGGCTCGATTCCCATCTGAGGCGCGATCTCGGGCTAGCCGACGCGGATCTGCGGCGCATCAGCCGTAAGGTCATGCACGAAAATGGCCCCATCAGCCTGCTTGCACTGCGTGAGGAAGATGAAGACTCGCAACCGGACGTCAGGGGCCCTGCTGCCCCTAAAGCGCAATTTGCGTGCGGGCCAGCCCGCCGTGACGCTCAAGAAACGCAACGATTTCATCGACCCCCTTACCCCGCTTGAGGTCTGTGAACACGTGGGGCTGGCCGTTGCGCATCCGGTGGGCATCGGCCTCCATCACGCCCAGATCCACTTCGACATAAGGGGCCAGATCGGCCTTGTTGATGACCAGCATATCCGAGCGCGTAATGCCCGGTCCGCCCTTGCGCGGGATTTCCTCTCCCTGGCAGACCGAGATGACATAGAGCGTGATGTCGGCGAGGTCGGGAGAAAACGTGGCTGCCAGATTGTCGCCGCCCGATTCGATAAAGACGATATCGAGGTCGGGGATGCGCCCATTGAGCTCGGCGATGGCCCGCAGATTGATCGAGGCATCTTCGCGGATCGCCGTATGCGGGCAGCCGCCGGTTTCGATCCCCAGGATCCGCTCTTCGGGGAGGGCCTGCAGGCGCGCCAGCATCATGGCGTCTTCCTTGGTGTAGATGTCGTTGGTGACCACCCCCACCGAATAATCCTCGCGCAGCGCCTTGCAGAGTTTTTCGGTGAGCGTGGTCTTGCCCGATCCCACCGGTCCCCCGATCCCGATACGGAGCGGGCCGTTTCTTGAACTCATGATCGAAAAATCCTTACCCTGAGGTCTTCATGCTTCTGGCTTGCAATATCGGTGCCATAGGACAAGCCCGAAATGTCGGTCAATTGGGCCGAGAGCGCCTCTGTGCTCAGCTGCGCGATTTTTGCTTCCAGGCCCGCCTGAACGGCAAGGCCCGCCGTTTGCCCCAGTGGAATGAGCCGGACACCGACCGAAATCTGTTGCGCCACCGCGCTGTTGGCAAAACCAGCGATTGCCGCTCCCGGTGAAACGCGGTGCAGGCCAGCAGTTGCGCCAAAGGCGATCGGCAGGGCCATGGGTCGCTCGAAAACGGCGCTGAGCTCTTTTGGTGTGGACGTTGGCCATGCGGAAGCCGCGTCGAGAAAGGATTGCGCCTGTTCGCGTGTTTCCTTGTCACGCTCGGCCGATATTTGCAGGGCGAGACACAGTTGATTGGCCTCGGCAAGCGCCGTCCAGTCGCATGTGGTCACCGCGCGGGCAGCGATGGCGAGAAAATAGGCATCGGTGCGCAGGCTGCCGCGATGCAACTGACCGCCGATCCAATCGGAAAGTTGACCGCCATCGCTGACGCGCCCATCGGCAACGGCCGTTTCAAGGCCCTGGCTATAGGCAAACCCGCCAATGGGAAACGCCGGCGAGAGCCAGGAAAACAGCCGGATCAGCGCGGTCTGCTCATCCATGGTGATGATGCGGGTTCCCGTTCTCATGGCCCCAATAGGCACCGCGCAGCGGCGAAAACGGCGCGTTGATCTCCGCGACTTTTGCCCCCAGCCCTTCCAGCATGTCCTTGATGACGTGGTCGCGTCCGATCAGAAGTCGTTGGGGTACGCCGGATTTCGCTTCAATCTGGCAGGGCAGGTGCCGGTTGCCGATATGCCAGCACAATTGGGAAAGGTGGGTCGTGCTGTTGCCGGTGATCGCATAGAGCGGTTCTTTGGCCGCGACGATTTCGGCAAAACGCCCATCCTCGAGCTTCAATGCGTCGCCGGTTTCCAGCGCCACGGTTTGGGGCAGGTCGACAAGAACATCGAGCCCGTTATCGAGTGTCACCAGCTTACGGCGCAGCGCACGCTGGTCGTGCGCCAGCTCAACGCGCCCGGCAAGAGCCCCTTGCCATTTGCCTTTCGTTTCAACGCCTGTCGCGCGCATGCCATCCTCTTTGCAAGCCTTTTTCGGTCATGGCATCCGATGCAAGAAACACGCCAGAGATCACGGAATGTCCTGAGCCGCGTGACAGCTCACCGGTTCGGCCTCGGCCTCCTCGGTGCCCTCCATGATGTCGGTGAACATTGCCTCATTGCCGCGCGACCACCATTCGTATTGCCCTGAAACATAACGCGCACCAGAGGCGGAGATGACGTTGACGAAAATCATGTCCTCGCCCTCGATCGGCACAATGGCAAGAAAGGTCGGATGGGCATTGATGTATTGCACACTCATCGGTTCATCGATCCCGTCGCACTGATAGGTCATCACATCGCGTTGCGCGTTGCCCTCGAATTCGAGAACGAACTGCATTGAGGTTTCCACGGCACTGCCGGGCAACGCGGCAAGAGCCAGACAAGCGGCGAATACAAAGGACTTCATGGGCGGCCTCCTCTAAGATTTAGCGGATCAAACCTAACATCGGATTCCGGGCAGCACCATGACCGGTCCGGTCACACTATGGCAAAGACCAGCCCATAGACGATGGCTCCACCAAGCGTTGCCAGCGAAACATCGCGACACCAGAAATAGATGGCAATCACCGCCCCCGAGCCCCCAACGAGCGGTGCAATGGCGTGCAGATCGGGCGAGAGCATGGGTAGGATCGCGCCGACATAAAGCGCAGCGATAGCCGCCGGTCCGGTTGCCGACAAGAACCGGCTCAGTGGCGCATCGGGATCACCCGTGCCACGCATGAACCGCGTCGGCAAAAAACGCAGCATCCAGGTCCCCAGCCCGACCAGCAATGTGATGATCAAAAACTCGGTGTTCATGTCCGTCTCCGGATCACAAGACTCGACAAGGCGCCAAAGATCATCCCACCCAATATTCCGACGGTGGGTGAAATCAGGACAATCAGCGGAAGCGTGACGCACGCGGTAACGATCACCACGGGGATGTGCTCTTTGGTGAGAAGCGAAAGCACCATGGCCAGAAACAGCGCCGGCATCAGAAAGCCCATGGCTGCATCGACCGCTGGCCAGGCCGCAAGCGATGTGCCCAGCAGGGCTCCGATCGCTGTCCCGGTCAGCCAGGAAAGATAGGGGCCCGCGGCGATGCCGAACATGAAGCGCGGCGAAAAGTGATCCTTTGTTCGATTGAGCGCAATAATTGCCGACCCGAACGCGCCGTCGGAAAGGAAAAAGCTCCACGCCCAGGCATGACGCCGGGTTGCTCGGTCCCGGGCCGCTTCAAGGATGGCCGGACCGTAAAAGACATGCCGCAGATTGGTGGCGATGATCGAAAGCGCGGTGATCAGGATCGGCGCGCCCGCACCGACAAGCGCCAGAACCAGAAACTGGCTCGCTCCCGCATAGACGATCGCCGAGAGCATGATGGCCTCGAGCGCAGAAAACCCAGCCTTGATCGCGGCGATGCCGAATGCAATGCCGACCGGCACATAACCGATGGCTATGGGCGTTGACGCGCGGGCGCCGGAGCGGAAGCTGGCAAGGGGAGAGGACATCAGAAAGTCATAGAGGATGGACAGTGCCACCCTCTATAGGACCGATCCTGTTGGAAGGCCAGATGCCTTCCGACGCGCACTAGAACAGGAAATACCTCTGTGCCATGGGCAAAACATCGGCGGGTTCGCAGGTCAGCAATTCCCCATCGGCCCGCACTTCGTAGGTTTCCGGATCGACGGTGACGTCAGGCGTGGCGCTATTATGGATCATGGCCGATTTGCCGATACCGCCGCGAGTGTTGTCCACCGCCAGCATGGACTTGTTGACGCCCAGATCGTCCTTGAGCCCGCCATCGAGCGCCGCCTTTGAAACAAAAGTCACTGACGTGTTTGCGATAGCTTTGCCGTATGCGCCGAACATAGGGCGGTAGTGCATGGGCTGCGGCGTCGGAATCGAGGCGTTGGGGTCGCCCATCGGCGCGGTGGCGATCATTCCGCCCATAAGCACCAGTTCGGGCTTAACGCCGAAAAAAGCCGGGCTCCAAACCACCAGATCGGCGCGTTTACCCACTTCGATAGACCCGATATGGGTCGAAATGCCGTGAGCGATGGCCGGGTTGATCGTGTATTTGGCAATGTAACGCTTGACCCGGAAATTATCGTTTTCCCCGGTCTCCTCGGGCAGGAGGCCGCGCTGGCGCTTCATCTTGTCGGCGGTCTGCCAGGTGCGGATGATCACTTCGCCCACCCGGCCCATGGCCTGGCTGTCCGAGGCAATGATCGAAAACGCGCCGATATCGTGAAGGATGTCCTCGGCGGCGATGGTTTCCTTGCGGATGCGGCTTTCTGCAAAGGCCACGTCTTCGGCAATGGAAGGGTCGAGATGGTGGCAGACCATGAGCATGTCGAGGTGTTCGGCCAGCGTGTTGCGCGTATAGGGGCGCGTCGGATTGGTCGATGAAGGGATGACGTTTTCCAGCCCACACACCTTGATGATGTCGGGGGCGTGCCCGCCGCCGGCGCCCTCGGTGTGGAAGGCGTGGATGGTGCGTCCCTTGAAGGCGTTTATCGTGTCTTCGACAAAGCCCGATTCGTTGAGCGTGTCGGTGTGGATCATCACCTGCACGTCATAGGCATCGGCCACCGATAGGCAGTTGTCGATGGCGGCAGGCGTCGTTCCCCAGTCTTCATGCAGCTTGAGAGCGGCCGCGCCACCCATGATCATTTCCACCAGTGCCTCGGGCTTTGAGGCATTGCCTTTTCCGGCCAGCGCGATGTTCATAGGAAATGCATCAAACGATTGGATCATCCGGCCCAGAAGCCAGGCGCCGGGCGTGCATGTCGTGGCCATGGTTCCATGCGCAGGGCCGGTGCCGCCACCCAGCATGGTTGTCACCCCCGAGGTCAACGCTTCCTCGATCTGCTGGGGACAGACAAAATGGATGTGGGAGTCGAACCCGCCGGCGGTTACGATCTTGCCTTCTGCGGCAATGGCTTCGGTGCCCGGCCCCACGATGATGTTGACCCCCGGTTGGGTATCTGGATTGCCCGCCTTGCCGATCGCGGCGATCATACCGTCCTTGAGCCCGATATCGGCCTTGTAGATTCCCGTGTGATCGACGATCAGCGCGTTGGTGATCACCGTATCGACGGCGCCTGCGGCACGAGTAACCTGTGATTGCCCCATGCCGTCACGGATCACCTTGCCGCCGCCAAACTTTATTTCCTCGCCATAGAGCGTGAAGTCCTTTTCCACCTCGATGAACAGCTCGGTATCGGCCAGCCGCACCTTGTCGCCGGTCGTTGGGCCATACATGTCGGCGTAGAGCGCGCGGGAAATTCTGGCAGCCATTATCTGCTCCTCGTCAAAGGTAAAGTTCAGCCTCTTGGTCAGGCGTGGTCCAATTTGAATGCGTCCGATTGCCTCTAAACAAAATGCAACCGCCAGCCCGTTTGCTCGTTTGTAGGCTCCAGAGGGGCGGTAAAACCGAACTCAAACGGAGAATGAAAATGAATAAGCTCTCTGCTCTTGCTGTTGGCACGGCTCTGACTCTGTCGATGCCGCTTGCAGCCATGGCCCAGGACGCTGACGCTGGTGTCACCCTTGACGGTGGCGTCCAGACCGAACTGGGTGGCGAAGACGCTAACGCCGATGTTGGAGCCGATGCCGGCGTTGATGTTGGCGTGGACGCCGGCATGCCTGCTGAAGGCGCCGGTGAAACAAGCGTTGGCGTGGATGCCGATGCTTCGGCTGGTGCTTACACCTACGCCGATCTCGACGATGCGATCCATGGCGCCGGCACTGCCGACTTCTCGGCTGTGACTGCGGATACCGAGATCGAAATCGTTGAAATCTCCTCGCTCGGCGAGGACGGTGAATTTACCGCCGACGCTTTCGCGGAGTCGCGTGCCGACTTCGAGGCCGATATCGACCTTCTGCAGTCCAATATCTCGGGTAATGCCGACATCACGGCTGCTCTCGAAGCCGAAGGCTATACCGAAAGCGAAGTTGTCGCCGTCTGGACCCAGGCCGATGGTTCGCTGACGGTCTTTGTCGACAGCCAGAGTTCGGCTGAAGCCGAAGCGGCTGAAGACGCCGAACTTGCCGACGATGCCATGGAATCTGACATGAGCGTTGAAGGGGAGGCCGACGCGGACGCCTCTGTCGAAGGTGAAGCGGCGCAATAAGCGTCGACTTGAAAATGTTAGGGGGCGGGGTGCCAAGGCACCTCGCCTCTTTTTTTGCCCGCAATGGAAAATGCCGGCCGCAGTCATATCATCTGTCCAGCGAACCCATGACCATCTGGCGAAATCCGAAGATCCGGCGGTCGCCGTCCAGCGCGACAAGGGTCACCTCACGGGTTTGACCCGGCTCGAACCGCACGGCCGTACCGGCCGCAATATCGAGCCGCATGCCCCGTGCCCGCTCCCTTTCGAAAGCCAGCCCGGCGTTGGTTTCAAAAAAATGGTAGTGGCTACCCACCTGGATGGGCCGGTCTCCGGTGTTGGCAACCTCGAGCGTCACGGTCTCGCGTCCCGCATTGAGTTCGATGTCGCCGGGTTTGGGGATGATTTCGCCTGGGATCATGTCGCTGTCCTTAACCTGCGATAACCAGCCATAGCCCGCCAAGCGCCGTCAAACCGCCTGCGATCCGTGTACCGATGGCACCGCGCGTCGTCGCCAGAGCCCGGCCAAGACCGACGCCCAGCGCAACGCCAACCGCGTGAAGCAACGCCGTGGCGACAAGAAAGCCGCCAGCATAACCGAATGCGCCAGCCTCACCCATTTCCCCACCATGCGCGTGGCCGTGAAACAGCGCAAAGAAGGCAACAACGGCGCCAACGCCAATTGCCGGCAACGGCAGGGCGAGGGCCACCATGATGCCGATAAAAATTACCGAAGCCAGAATGACCGGCTCGACGAACGGGAGCGGCATTCCAACCAGTGCCGCGCCGAACCCGACCGCCATTGTGCCGACAAAGGCGGCCGGTACCGCCCACAACGCCTTGCCGCCAACCGAGGCGGCCCATAGGCCCACGGCGACCATGGCCAGGATATGATCGAATCCAAACAGGGGGTGGGTAAACCCGGCTGCAAACGAGCCGTGTTCAAGAGGATCGAGATGGGCAAAGGCGGGCGCCGTGCCGGCAACAATAAGCACGAGGGCCGTAAAAAGACGTCTGAGCATGAGGTGGGCTCCTTAGCGAATGGGAGAATGGACGGTGACCAGTTTGGTCCCGTCCGGAAAAGTTGCTTCGACCTGGATGTCATTGATCATCTCGGCAATGCCCTCCATCACCTGATCGCGCGAAATGACATGCGCGCCCGCTTCCATCAGTTCAGAGACCGGACGGCCGTCGCGGGCGCCCTCGACAACGAAATCGGTAATCAGTGCGATCGCCTCGGGATGGTTGAGCTTGACGCCGCGCTTGAGCCGTCGCCGTGCCACCATGGCGGCCATCGAGACCAGCAGCTTGTCTTTTTCCCGCGGTGTGAGGTTCATGTTGCCTCCCCTTTTAGAGTGACCAGAGCTTGGGAACGGCCCCGGCTCCTGAAAGCGCCGCGATTGCCGGCATGATGATTTTGCGCAGATGATAGCCTGACCGACCCGTCGCGCGCAGCACGATTTTCTCCCCGATACGCGATACCCCGGCAGTGGGGTGATCGGCGATCAGGACCTTGAGATGTTCAACCCGCCGCTCTGCATCCTTTGCGATATAGCACAGCGTTCCATAAGCCCGTGCGCCGTGCAGAAGAGCGCTGTTGGCCCGTGCCGGCATATCGTGCGCATCGAGCCGGGCAGCCTCGGCGTGGATGAGTTCGCCATCACGCCGCACGCGCCAACGATCCGAAATCATTGCCGAAACGGCATCTTCCCCATGTGCCTCGCGACCGAGAATGACCACTTCAAGCCCGAGGAATGTCGCATCTCTTGCCATATCGACGTCAATTGTCCGCTCCAGCTCCGAGCCGTCGAACACAATCGTTTCCTGCGGCAGCCAGTCGAGTCGGGCTCCTGGCTCGACAGACAGCGTGGTGGTAACGCGCGCCGCTCCGCCGGTCGAACGATAGATGCGCTCGCATGCCTGCGTGGTGATGGCCAGATGGGTGTTTGCGGCAGCCGTCGCCGACCAGGCCATCCTGTCGCCGCCGGTCAAGCCCCCGGATGTATTGATCAGCACGGCTTCAAGCCAGTTACCGTAGGCCTTGGGTATACGGATCTTGCCGCAGCCGTACTGATAAAGCGTATCGAGCACCGACAAGCCGTCGCGCGCCTTGATCGTGACGCGGCCCTCGCCTTCGGCGCGTTGCAACCGGGGCGTACCACCC
>CENV01024064.1_pt1 | contig 15695 bp, 14 predicted proteins | sample 530231 | NCBI WGS metagenome assembly CENV01 (sample SAMEA2619815, study PRJEB7988) | marine metagenome | biome: marine biome (ENVO:00000447); feature: surface water layer (ENVO:00002042); material: "saline water (ENVO:00002010), including plankton (ENVO:xxxxxxxx)" | depth 5 m | reverse complement strand
GCGGCCGGCGCGCTTCGTCATGTTCAAGCCGATCTACGATCTGCCGCTGATGAACCTGATCTTCCGGGGCGGCAAGGCAATCCCCATCGACGGCAAGGAACGTAACCCGCAAGTGTACGAAGAGGCGTTCCGCCGAATCCGTGAGGAACTGGCGGACGGGCAGGTGGTGTGCCTGTTCCCGGAAGGCCAGCTGACCCCGGACGGCGAGGTGGGTGAATTTCGTGCCGGGCTGGAAAAAATTGTAAAGGAAACGCCCGTGCCGGTGATTCCTATGGCACTTTCCGGTCTATGGGGTAGCTTCTTCAGCCATAAGGGCGGGCGAGCCCTGACCGGCCTGCCGCGCCGATTCTGGTCGCGGGTGGTGCTCAGCGCCGGTGAACCGGTACCCCCGGAAGCGGTCGAAGCCGAGGACATGCGACGCCGCGTGCAGGCCCTGCGGGAACAACCCTGACAATCAATGAGGATTATTATGCGACGGATTTTTATCGTGATCGGCCTGCTTCTGGGCGCTTCCATCAGCCAGGCGAACACCGAGATTCAGAACGTGTTCGGCTGGGTGGAAAACGCCACCCTGGAACCCATGGGCGCCAAGGTCAAAGCCAAGCTCGATACCGGCGCACTGACATCGTCCATGCACGCGGTGGACGTGGAACGCTTTGAGAAAGACGGCGAGGAATGGGTACGCTTCAAGGTCAAGGTGGAAGACCAGAATGAAAAGGAAATGGTCAGCGAAACCTTCGAGCGGCCGATCTACCGTGACCTGACCGTGCGCGGCGCCGGCGGCAAGGACGACCGTCCGGTGGTGCTGATGAAAATCTGTTTCGGCAACACCATCTATGAAGAGCAGTTCGGTCTGGATAACCGCAGCGACATGCTCTACCCGGTACTGATCGGCCGCCGCACCATCCAGCACCTGGGCGTGGTGGATGTGACCAACACCTTCATGCACGAACCCAAGTGCGATGAAAACAGCCCGGTCCAGGCGTTCGACAAGAACAACACCGACGCCGACATCGGCAGCTAAGTACCCCGTGGGAGCGGCTTCAGCCGCGATGGCGTCTGAACCATCGCGGCTGAAGCCGCTCCTGCAATTGGGCGTCAGTCAGGCCTGTACGCGCCCGAAGACCTGCAGAATATTACCGAGCCGCGCGGTGAAGGTGTCGCCGCCCTGCAGCGGGCCGACGCCGGCGGGGGTGCCGGTAAATACCAGATCGCCGGGTTCGAGACTGAACACCTGATTGATGTCGGCGATCAGATTGAAGGTGGGGAACAGCATCTGGCCGGTGTGGCCGTGCTGGCGCATCTCGCCGTTGATCTCCAGCGATACCTCCAGATTCTGCCGCACGGAAATGCCCCGGGCGTCCACGAAACCGGACACCGGCGCGGCGCCGTCGAAGGCCTTGGCCCGTTCCCAGGGCTGGCCCTTTTCCTTCAGCCCGGTCTGCACGTCGCGCAGGGTCAGATCCAGACCGATGCCATAGGCGGCGATGGAATAGCGGATTTTATCCAGATCGGTTTCCCGGCTCAGCGGCTTGCCGATCATTACCACCATTTCCACTTCATGGTGCACCTCGCCCTGCCCTTCGGGCAGCGCCAGGGGTTCGTGCAGCGTGCACAGGGCATTGGCGCCCTTCATGAACAGCAGCGGTGAGTCCGGTACTTCATTGCCCAGCTCGCGGGCGTGTTCCACGTAGTTGCGGCCGACGCAGACGATCTTGCCCACCGGAAGATCCATCTCCGAGCCGTCGATCCAGCGATGTACGTAACGCTCAGACATCGAACAGTTTCCCGGGATTCATGATGTTGTTGGGGTCGAACACCGTTTTGATCGCCTTCATGGCGTCGATGTCCTCTTCGCTGCGCGAGTAGCCCAGGTAGGGTTTCTTGGTCATGCCCACGCCGTGCTCGGCGGAGATCGAGCCGTTGTAGCGGGCCACGATCTCGAACACCCACTTGGACACCTCACCGCAGCGCTTGAAGAATTCTTCCTTGGCCAGATCCGCAGGCTTGAGAATATTGAGGTGCATGTTGCCGTCGCCGATATGGCCGAACCAGACGATCTCGAAGTCCGGGTAGGCCTCCTGCACCACCTTGTCCACGTCCTCGACGAAATCCGGCACCTTGGAGATGGTCACCGAAATATCGTTCTTGTACGGGGTGTGCGGGGCGATGGATTCGGAGATCCGTTCGCGCAGTTGCCACAGCTGCCGCAGCTGCCCCAGGGACTGGCTCATCACCCCGTCCAGCACCCAGCCCTGCTCCACGCAGTGTTCGAAGATCTCCATGGCGCGCTCGCCCACCTGCTCGGAGAGCTGTTCGAATTCCAGCAGGCAGTAGAACGGGCACTCGGTGTCGAACGGCCGCGCCACGCCGTGCTCCAGCACATGGGCCATGGCCTTGTCGGAGAAGAACTCGAAGGCGGTCAGGTCGATGTCCTGCTGGAAGGCGTGCAGCACCTTCATGACCTCGCGGAAACCGGGGGCGCCCAGCACCAGGGCGGTCAGGTCCCGGGGCGCCCGGGTCAGGCGCACGGTGGCCTCCACCACGAACCCCAGGGTGCCCTCCGAGCCGATGAACAGGTGGCGCAGATCGTAGCCGGTGGCGTTCTTGATCAACCCCTTGTTCAGGTCCAGCAGGTCGCCGCGTCCGGTCACCACCTTGAGGCCGGAAATCCAGTCCCGGGTCATGCCGTAGCGGATCACCTTGATGCCACCGGCGTTGGTGTTGATATTGCCGCCGATCTGGCTGGAGCCGGCGGAGGCGAAATCCACCGGGTAGAACAGGCCCTCTTGCTCGGCGAATTCCTGCAGCTGCTGGGTGACCAGCCCGGGCTGCACGGTGACGGCCCGGTCGTACTCGTTGAAGTCGAGAATCTTGTTCATGCGGTCGAACGCCACCACCAGCTCGCCGTCGGCGGCCACCGCCGCCGCCGACAGGCCGGTGCGCCCGCCGGACGGCACCAGCGGCAGGCCGTGCTCATTGGCGATCTCGACGATCTGCTGGACCTCCTCGGCGGTTTCCGGCAGCACCACGGCGCAGGGCGCCGGCGCCCACACCTTGGTCCAGTCCACCCCGTAGCGCGCCGCGCTCTCCGCATCGGTCAGGCAGCGGCTGCCGAGCAGCTCGGTCAATTGGTCCAACGCGGCGTGGGCCAGGGCGGTCATAGGCAACTCCAGGCTTGTTCAAGTCGACTTGAAGACAACGATAAGCGGGATGGGTCTCATCCGGGGCGGGCTATGATACCATACGCGCCCATTTAACCCGCTACCGAGAGCACCCATGGCCAATACCTCTCTTGAGAAGGACAAGATCCGTATTCTCCTGCTCGAGGGCGTCCACCAGAACGCGGTGGATAATCTGAACGCCAACGGCTATTCCAACGTGGAGCTGCTGCCCACCGCGTTGACCGGCGACGACCTCAAGGAGGCCGTGAAGGACGCCCATGTGATCGGCATCCGTTCGCGCACCCAGCTCACCGAGGACGTGTTCGCCGCCGCCGAGAAGCTGATGGCCGTGGGTTGCTTCTGTATCGGCACCAACCAGGTGGATCTGAACGCCGCCCTCAAGCGCGGTATCCCGGTGTTCAACGCCCCCTACTCCAACACCCGCTCGGTGGCGGAACTGGTGATCGCCCACACCATCAATCTGATGCGCGGCATTCCGGAGAAGAACGCGGTGGCCCACCGGGGTGGCTGGCTCAAGTCCGCCAAGGACAGCTACGAGATCCGGGGCAAGAAGCTGGGCATCGTCGGCTACGGCAACATCGGCGCCCAGGTGTCGGTGCTGGCGGAATCCATGGGCATGAGGGTGTACTTCTACGACGTGGTGCCCAAGCTGCCGCTGGGTAACGCCACCCAGGTGGCCAGCCTCAACGACCTGTTGAGCCTGTCCGACGTGGTCAGCCTGCACGTGCCGGACACCGCCGGCACCCGCTGGATGATCCAGGAAGAACAGATCCGCGCCATGAAGCCCAAGAGCTACCTGATCAACTATGCCCGTGGCAAGGTGGTCGACATCGACGCCCTGGCGGCGGCGATTCAGGACGGCCACCTGCTGGGCGCGGCCATCGACGTGTTCCCGGAAGAGCCGAAGGGCAACAACGACGAATTCGTCAGCCCCCTGCGCGAATTCGACAATGTGATCCTGACCCCGCACATCGGCGGCTCCACCCACGAGGCCCAGGAGAACATCGGCACCGAGGTATCGGAGAAACTGATCCGTTACTCCGACAACGGGTCCACCCTGAGCGCGGTGAATTTCCCGGAGGTGGCGCTGCCGTCGCACCCGGACCTGCACCGGTTGCTGCACATTCACAAGAACATCCCCGGCATTCTCAGCCAGATCAACGCGATCTTCTCCGAGAACGACATCAACATCTGCGGCCAATACCTGCAAACCAATCAGGACATCGGCTACGTGGTGATTGACGTCAACAAGGGCTACAGCCAGCTGGCCCTGGACAAGCTCCGTACCATCGAGGGCACTATCCGCACCCGGGTGCTGTTCTAGCACCCCACCGGCGCGCCGGTGCCTCGACAAGAAACCGGAGTCGGGCTAACTTGCCCACTCCGGTTTTTTATGTCCGATCCCTGGGGAATAAGGATGCCTCGCCCTTGATCTGGTGCTTCACCCGCAATGCGCTGCTCTGCCTGCTGGGCGTGGCCCTGTTGTCCGGCTGCGCCACCCGCTCGCTGTTCCAGCCCTATCCGGACCAGGCCCGCGACTGGAAGAACGGCCTGGGCGCCGGTGCCGCGCCGGTGGCGCTGCTCACCAAGGGCGCGGACGGCGCCGACGGCGTGCTCTACCTGCAGGAGCTGGGCCGGGTGGAGCAGCTGGACGGCGACACCGACGCCAGCCAGCAGGCCTTCCGGCGGGCCATCGATGATTACCGCGACACCGACGAACAGGCGCGCCTGCGGGCCAGCGGCCTGGCCGCCAATGCCGGCGCCCTGCTGGTCAACGACAACGCCCGGCCCTATGTGGCGCCGGAGTACGAGCGCATCTACAGCCACGCCTACCAGGCGCTCAACTACTGGCACCAGGGCGACGTGACCGGCACCGCCGTGGAACTGCGCGCCGCTTCCAATGAACAGCAGGTGGCGGCCAACCGGCGCGACCGGGAAATCGCCGAGGCCCAGGAGGAGGCCGACCGCCAGGACCTGGATACCAACCAGTTCGACGGCTATTTCGCCGGCCTGGACGCCGCCGTCGGCGATGTTAAAGCCAGCTTCCAGAACGCCTGGACCTTTTACCTCTCGGCCCTGTTCTGGGAGGCCCACGGCGAGTACAACGACGCCCTGGTGGACTATAAAAAGGCGCTGGAAATCCACCCGACCTCGGACCTGCTCAAGCAAGACGTGACCCGGGTATCCCGGGCCCAGGACGGCCGCCGGCCGCGCGGGCAGGGCCTGGTGGCGGTGCTTTACGAACAGGGCTATGTGCCGCCGCGCCGTGAGTTGAGCCTGCCGATTCCCACCATCCACGGGCTGTTCGCGGTGGCCTTCCCCACCTACTCCGCCGCCGACAAGCCGCGCCCGGCGCCGCTGACCGTGTCCACCGGAGACCTCTCCGCCCGCACCGAGGTGCTCACCGACGTGGGCGGCCTGGCCGCCAAACACCTCAAGGAACAATTGCCGGGTATGCTGCTGCGTCAAACCCTGCGCGCCACCGGCAAGTATAATTTGCAGAAAAAGGCCAACGACGATTTCGGGCCGGTGGGCGCGCTGCTTACCCAGCTGTTCAATGTGGTCAGCGAGCGCGCCGATCTGCGTAGCTGGCTGAGCCTGCCCGCCTACGGCCAGGCCACCCGTTTGTTATTGCCCCCCGGCGAGCACCGGCTCCAGTTGAGCACGCCCGGGGGCGGTGCTAGTTTGACCGTGCCCGTGGTGGAAGGCGGGCTCACCGTGATCCACGTGGTATCGCTGCCCGATGGGCTGATCACCCGCGTGTTACCCGTTCAGGAGGGACCGCTATGAAATCCGTTCTTGCGCCGCTTGGCGCGCTGCTGCTGGTGGTGATGCTGGCCGCCTGTTCCAACTCGAACATGGCCCGGCCCGGCGACAACGGCGAGGTGGAACTGCACACCAACAATAGCCTGCTGGGCAACCGCCTGTCGGTGGAAAGGCTGCGGGAGAAAACCGTGGGCGACCTGATGTATGTGCAGGCCACCCTGGAAAACGGCTGGAAGGCTGAACTGGATTTCCAATACAAGATCAAATGGTTCGATAAGGACGGCTTCGAGGTGGCGCCGGAGTCCCAGCCCTGGCGGCAGCTGGTAATGGCCGGGCGCAGCCAGAACAATGTGCAGGCGGTGGCCCCCAACCCCAGCGCCGTGCGTTACGAAATCTGGGTCCGCGAATAATCGCGCCCGGGGTCCATGAAAAAGGAGAAGAGAATGGTTCGCGTACTGTCCCTGGCGGTGCTGTCCCTGGCGTTGCTGTTTACCGGCTGCGCTTCCAAGGTCGATTACGGCGATGCCCAGGCGCGGGAAACCGTGACCACGGATTTCGGCTCCACCGACCTGCAGATGATCGCCGCCAAAATGGTGGACGACATGATGGTGTTTCCGCCGATCGTGGAAATGACCCGCGACCGTCGGCCGGTGATGTTCGTCGACCGGGTCAAGAACAAGACCAGTGAGCATATCGACACCGAATCGATCACCGACACCATCCAGAGCAAGCTGATCAACTCCGGCAAGTTCCGGTTCGTGGACATGTCGGTGGTGGAACGGGTCCGTGAGCAGCTGGAATACCAGCAGGACTCCGGCATGGTGGACCAGTCCACCGCCGCCCAGATGGGCCGCCAGATCGGCGCCGAGTTCATGCTCTATGGCAACCTGTCGTCCATCGTCAAGCGCGACAACAGCACCAAGGATGTGTACTACAAGTTCACCCTGAAGCTGCTCAATATCCAGAGTGGCATCATCGAGTGGTCCGGCGAGAAGGAAATTCGCAAGACCCGTAAACGCAGTCTGTTCGGTCTGTAATCCAGGCCGGCCGGCGCCAGGGAGGTACCCATGTTCAAGCGTTTCTCGTTGTACCGGTTCTGCACGCTGATCGTATTTCTGGCGTTGGCCCTGGCCAGCCCCCTGCAAGCCGCCGCCGACACCGAAACGGTGAAGGCGCGCGGCTACGGGCAGGACCCGGAACAGGCGGTGGTGAATGCCCTGGTGGCGGCGGTGCGCCAGGCCGGCGGGGTCACCCTGGCGGTGGACCCGGCGTTCCGGCGCCAGGTCAGCCAATGGGTGGTCCAGCGCCAGGGTGACGTGACCACCTGGACCGGCACCCGCACCTCGGTGGCGGAGCCCCAGCTGCCCACCCTGGGCAGCCTGAGCAGTTACCGGGTGCTGGACGTGGCCCGGGAAGGCGACGCCCTGTGGCGGGCCAGCGTGGAAGCGGAGATTCTGGTTCACCGGGCCCCGGGTCCGGACCGCTCCCACCTGCCGGCCATCGTGGTGGCGCCGTTCACCACCTCGGACAGCCGTTACAGCCTGGGCCAGACCACCCTGCCCGCCGCCGAGGTACGGTCGCGGCTGCAGGCCGACCTGGTGGAAGCCTTTGCCCAGTCCGGCCGCTTCCGGGTGCTGGACCGGGCCCACCTGGCCGCCCGCGAGGCGGAGCAGGCGATTGTGCGCAACGGCAGCGCCGAGCCCGCCGAACTGGTGCGGCTGGGCAAGGCCAAGGGTGCCGACCTGCTGCTGGTGGGCCAGATCGAAGCCTTCGACATCGGCGACCAGGCGCGCACCTTCTATGGCGCCAGCTTCCAGGGCTATGAACCCTACGTGCGGGTGCGCTACCGGCTGATCGACGCCGCCGGCGGTGAGATTCTGGCGGCGGGCCTGTTCGACTGGCAGCAATCGGAAAGCAGCGTGCGTGATCTGGCCCGGCGCCAGAACCTGGATGACCGTCGCCACCCGGAACGGCTGGCGGATCAGGTCTACCCGCGCATCGCCCGGGCGCTGGCCGGGGTCGCCACCGATACCCTCTATCCGGTGATCGTGCTCAAGGCCGACGGCGACCGGGTTTACCTGAGCCAGGGCCAGGGCCGGCTGGAGAAAGACGAGATCCTGAGCGCCTACCGCCCGGCGGAGACCCTCAAGGACCCGCAAACCGGTATGCCGATCCGCCTGCAGAGCGAGGCCCTGGCCACCCTGCGGGTGGTGGAGGTGCGCCCGGACTACGCGGTGGCACGCCTTACCGACGGCAGCCAGGGGCTTCAGGCCGGTGATCAGGTACGGCCGCCGGCGTCGGAGGAAGCCGCCATGGCCCAGCCCGCCGGCCAGCCGGACACCCCCGGGTCTTCCGAAAAGCCGCTTTCCTGGGACTGATATCGGTGACCGGCTACTTCAGTCAGGCGCTGGTTCTGCTGGCGGCGGCGGTGCTGCTGCTGCCGCTGTTCCAGCGCCTGGGGCTGGGCAGCATTCTTGGTTATCTGGCCGCCGGCATCCTGATCGGGCCGCTGGGCCTGGGGCTGATTCCCGACGCGGAAGCGGTACTGCACTTCGCCGAGCTGGGCGTGGTGCTGATGCTGTTCCTGGTGGGCCTGGAACTGGCGCCGGACCAGCTGTGGGCCCAGCGCAAACGGCTGCTGGGGCTGGGCCTCAGCCAGATGCTGTTCAGTTCCGCCCTGCTGATCGCCTTCTTCATGGTGTGGGGCCAGAACGGGCCGGCCGCCATCGCCATCGGCGCCACCCTGGCGCTGTCGTCCACCGCCTTCGCCGTGCAGATGCTGGTGGAAACCAGCCAGTTGGGCACGCCCCAGGGCCGTAACGCCTTCTCCATTCTGTTGTTCCAGGACCTGGCGGTGATTCCCCTGCTGCTGTTGCTGCCGGTGCTGGCCGGCGGCGACGGTGGCGGCGAGCAGCCGCAACTGCTGATCGGTCTGGGCGCGCTGGTGCTGATGTGGCTGGCCGGCCGCTACCTGCTCAACCCCTGGCTAGCGTGGCTGGCCCGGCTGCACAACCGGGAGCTGATGACCGCCACCGCCTTGCTGCTGGTGCTGGGCGCCGCCGAGTTGATGGACACCCTGCATCTGTCCATGGGCCTGGGGGCGTTCGTGGCCGGCATGCTGCTGGCCAACTCGCCGTTCCGGGAGCAACTGGACACCGACATTCAGCCGTTCAAGGGGCTGCTGCTGGGGCTGTTCTTTATCGCCATCGGCATGACCATGGACCTGCGGCTGCTGGTCAGCGCGCCGCTGCGCATTCTGGCCATGGGCGTGGCGCTGCTGGTGGTCAAGACCCTGGTGCTGATGGTCATCGCCCGGGTCATGAAAGTGGGCTGGCGGGACGCGCTGCGCTTCGGCTTGCTGCTCAGCCAGGGCGGTGAATTCGCTTTCGTGCTGTTTACCCAGGCCGGCGCCCTGGGCCTGTTGGACGAGAGCATGATTGCCCGCCTCAACCTGGTGGTGGCCCTGTCCATGGCGGCCACGCCGCTGCTGCTGAAACTGGTGGCGCGGCTGTGGCCGGCGCCGGCGCGCACCAGCCGGGGGGTGGACGATGAACCGGCGCCCCACGGTCAGCCGCCGGTGATCGTCGCCGGCTTCGGCCGGTTCGGGCAGATCATCGGCCGGATTCTGGTCAACCGGCGGATTCCGTTCACCGCCCTGGATTCCAATCCGGAGCACATTGACACCGTGCGCCGGTTCGGCAACGAGGTGTATTTCGGCGACGTGACGCGGCTGGACCTGCTGCGCACCGCCGGGCTCGACCACGCCCGGGTGATGGTGCTGGCCATCGACGACGTGCAGGCGTCCCTGCGCGCGGCGGTGATCATCCGTGAGCACTTCCCGCACATCACCTTGATCGCCCGGGCTCGCGACCGCTATCACGCCTATTCGCTGATGGCCGAGGGCGTTGAGCACGTGATCCGCGAGACTCTGGATTCCAGCCTGCGTGCCGCCCAGACCACCCTGGTGCAGCTGGGCGTGCCGGAAAGCACCTCCATTGAAGTGGTGCGCACCTTCCGGGAAGTGGACGAGCGGCTGCTGCGCGAGCAGTTCCAGCACCGCGACCAGCTCGACAAGCTGATCGAGATCTCCGCCCGGGGCCGGGAGGAACTGGAATCCCTGCTGGCGGCCAGCGCCGATGGCAAGGATCAGCAGTGATCGCGGCTGAAGCCGCTCCTACGGCGCTATCGACACGGCTGTAGGAGCGGCTTCAGCCGCGATCGGATCAAAGCCGCAGTTTGTTCAGTCCCCGCCGGATGCTGCTCTCCAGCGCGGTCTTCACCAGCGGCCCCACCAGCGGCAGCTTGCCGCGAAAGACAATGGTGTATTGCAGCCGTGAGCCGCCGTCGCCGTGGCTGGAAAACACCATCTCGCCCTTGTGATCGCGCAGCGGGCTGCCCCGGGTGATGCGGTAGCCGATGCGCTGGTCCGGTTCGAAGTCGGTGACCGTCTCCTCGAACGGCGGCGCCATCGGCAACGGCAGCGCCATGCGGCGCACCGAGCCCACCCCGTTGGGGTCGTCGATGCCGGTTTTCACCCGCCGTACCCGAATCGGACTGAACAGCTCGGACAGGTTCTCGTGCTGGCTGAGATGGTGGAACAGACGGTCCACCGGAAACGGAAAGGTCTTGTCGATCTCGATGCGCTGAAGGCCCATGGGCTCCCCCGTTGACGAAACAAACCCGGAGTCTGCCCGCTCACCGGCGCCGCGCCCAGGTTCCAACGGGCCAGACGCCGGTGACGGATGGTCGGTTCAGTGGGCGGCGGCGGCCTGCTTGGCGGGCTGCGCCCCGGCGTTGGCGCGGACTTCGGCGCTGCCGATGGCGCGGGGGTCGGCGGCGGCGGTCACCTGGTCCTTGTCCCGGTCCCAGAGAATCGCCTGCATATTGCCGTATTGCCGCTCCACCGATACCACGTCGTGGCCGCGCAGGCGCAGGCCCTTGGCCTCCGGGGTGTCCATAAAGGCGGGTTCCGCCTGCACCCGGTCCGGCAGGAACTGGTGGTGGAAGCGCACCCGGGTCACCCAGTCCTCCACCGGCTTGCCGGCGGCGGCCTCCATCACGCCCAGCATCACCATGGTGATGATGCGGCTGCCACCGGGGGTGCCCAGGATCGCCACCCGGTCATCGAATTCCACGAAGGTGGGGGTCATGGACGACAGCGGCCGCTTGCCCGGGGCGATGGCGTTGGCGCGGCTGCCCACCAGGCCATAGGCGTTGGGGCTGCCGGGCTTGGAGGAGAAGTCGTCCATTTCGTTGTTGAGGATCACGCCGGTGCCCGGCGGCATGAAACCGGAGCCGAACGGCAGGTTGATGCTGAGGGTGGCGGCCACCCGGTTGCCGTCCCCGTCGAGCACGGACAGGTGGGTGGTATGGAAGCCTTCCTCGGTGGCCACCGGCTCGCCCAGCTCGCTGCTGGGGGTGGCCCGGTCCAGCTCGATGGAGGCGGCGCGCTCCTTGGCGTAGGAATTGCTCAACAGGTTATCCACAGGCATGTCGACGAAATCCGGATCGCCCAGATAGCGCCCGCGATCCTGGTAGGCGCGCCGCCAGGCTTCCACGGTCAGGTGAGGAAGTAAGTCCTCACTAATCTCGCCGCCATTGAATTGGCTGAAGATGTTCAGGGCTTCCATCATTACGATGCCGCCGGCGGAGGGCGGCGGCGCGCTGATCACCCGGCCGCCGCGGAAGTGCCCGACGATGGGTTGGCGTTCTTTGACCTGATAGTTTTCCAAGTCCTTTTTGGTCCAGATGCCGCCGGCCTGGCGGACACCCTGAACCAGCTTGTCGGCCACCGGGCCCTTATAGAAACCATCACGGCCGTCCTCGGCGATGGCTTCCAGCACCTGGGCCAGATCCGGTTGCTGGATCAGGGTGCCGGTGGCCGGAATGCGGCCGCCATCCAGGAACACGCCGGCGGCCACCGGATAGCGGTTGAGCACGTCGTGGCGGTAGCCCGCCAGGGTGCGATAGTGCTGCTCCACCGGGAAGCCCTCCCGGGCCAGCCGGATCGCCGGCGCCAGGGTCACGGCCAGGGGCAGCTTGCCGTAGTGCCGGGCCAGGTGTTCGAAGGCGGCGGCCTGGCCGGGAATGCCGGCGGCCAGGGGGCCGTTGATGGCGCGGTCGCGCACCACCTCGCCGTTGTCGTCCTGGTACATGTCCTCGGTGGCCGCCGCCGGGGCGGTCTCGCGGGCGTCCACCATGGTCTGGAAGCCGTCGCTCTGCCGGTGCAGCAGCCAGAAACCGCCGCCGCCCATGCCCGCCGAGTAGGGCTCCACCACTGCCAGGGCGGCGGCCACTGCCACCGCCGCGTCGAAGGCGTTACCGCCCTGCTCGAGAATCTCGAAGCCGGCCTCGGTGGCCAGCGGATGGGCGCTGGCGATGGCTGCCTTGCCCGGGCCGGCGGCCTGGGCGGTGGCGGTGAACAGCAGGACAAGCAGGATCAACCCGCGCATTCCGATCTCTCCATGATGGGGTTAGCCGATGTGGGTCGCGGTGTTAGCCGCCCCGTTGCTGCTTCTTCAGTTCCAGCGCCTCGACCACATGGGGCGGCACGAAGTTGCGCACATCGCCGTCCAGCAGGGCGATCTCGCGGACCAGGGAGCTGGAAATGAACGACAGATGCTCCGCCGGGGTCAGGAACACGGTTTCCAGCTCCGGCGCCAGTTGCCGGTTCATGTTGGCGAGCTGGAATTCGTACTCGAAGTCACTGACCGCGCGCAGGCCGCGCAGCAGGATATTGGCGTTCTGTTCCCGGCAAAAATGCGCCAGCAGGCGGGAGAAACCCACCACTTCCACGTTGTCCAGGTGGCCGATGCTGTCTTCCACCAGCTTGACCCGCTCGTTGACCGTGAACAGGGGGCCCTTTTTCTCGCTGGCGGCGATCGCCACCACCACCTCGTCGAACATCTTCGAGGCGCGTTCGATCAGGTCCTTGTGGCCATTGGTGATGGGGTCGAAGGTACCCGGGTAGATCACACGATTGGTCATGTCCGGCTCGCTTTGTCCAAACGGAGGGCGCAAGCATAACGCAAGCGCCGCCCGAGTGCAGGGGGGCCGGAACGGCGGGTGGAGGCGGGCCGGGGCGGCCGCTGCTCAGGCCGGCTTCAGGCGGTCCGCCAGGGCCAGGGCGTTGCGCGCGGTCAGGCCATAAATGGAGAGCTGCGGGTTCACCCCCAGGCTGGTGGGGAACACGGAGCCGTCGAACACGTACAGGTTGTCCAGATGCCGGTAGCGGCCCTGGCTGTCCACCAGCCCGTGTTGCTCGTCGCCCATGGCGCAGCCGCCCATCACATGGGCGCTGCCCAGGGCCACTTCCAGGGGCGCATAGGGCAGGTTCGCCATCGCCTCGCGGGCCTGTTTCCAGTTGTCGTAGTAAGGGGCGCGGATGTGGCCGGGCCGCACCGCCCGGGCGCCGGCGGCGAACTGCATTTCCACCTGGCTGAGCAGGCTGCGGCGGGCGCCGTCCAGCACATAGTCGCTGAGCGGATATTCGAGCTGGGGCTCGCCGTTGTCGCGCAGGCTCACGGTGCCGCCGGGGCTGTCCTCGTGGAAGCCGTCACGCAGCAGGGCGATGGACCCCGCCAGCCGGGGCAGTTCGGTGATCTGCTCGCGGGCCAGGTCGCCGAAGCCGCCCAGCAGGGCGGCGGTGAGGCCCGGGTGCAGCGGCATCATTTCCAACTTGTAGCCGATGGCGCCGTCCACCCCGTCGGCGAAGGTGAACTGGTCGGAGTGCAGCGACTGGGGGGCGCCGTAGTACGGCGCCACTTCGTCCTGATAGTGGCCGAAGGCGAAACTGGTGACGTGCAGGAAGGTGCGCTTGCCGACCCGCTCCGCCGGGTCCGGGGCCTCGGAGCGCAGCAGCAGCGCCGGGGTCTGAATGCCGCCGCCGGCGGCGATCACGGTGGGCGCGCGCACCGTGAGCAGGCCGCCGGTGGGCTGTTTGCGGTGATCCAGGGGGCGCACTTCCACGGCGGTGACCCGCTGGCCGTCGTGGATCAGGCGCTCGGCGCGGGCGCTGTGGATCAGGGTGGCGCCGGCGTCCATGGCCGCCGGCAGGGTGGTGACCAGCATCGACTGTTTGGCGTTGGTGGGGCAGCCCATGCCGCAGTAGCCGATGTTCCAGCAGCCGCGCACGTTGCGGGGAATCACCGACCAGTCCCAGCCGAGCTTTTCGCAGCCGCGCTTGATCACATCGTTGTTGGCGTTGGGCGGCATCGCCCAGGGTTCCACGCCGAGCCGCTGCTCCATGCGCTGGAAGTACGGGTCCAGATCGGCGCGGCTGGTGCCGGTGACGCCGAACCGTTGGCGCCAGTGATCCAGGGTTTCCTTGGGGGTGCGGAAGCTGGAGGTCCAGTTGACCACCGTGGTGCCGCCCACGGTGCGCCCCTGCAGGATGGTGATGGCGCCGTCCTTGGTGGCGCGCAGGGTGCCCTCCTGATACAGCTGCCGGTAGGCGTCGCCCTCGTTCAGGGTGAAGTCCCGGGAGCCGCGCAGCCGCCCGGCCTCGATCAGGATCACCTTGAGGCCCCGCTGGGCCAGGATTTCGGCGCTGACCCCGCCGCCGGCGCCGGTGCCGATGATCACCACATCGGCTTCCAGGGTGCGCTCGCCGGTCTCGGTGGCGCCGTCGATCACCGACCACTTGTCGCCGGCGTCGGCCCAGGGGTCGGAGATGTTATCAATCTTCAGTGAGGACAGGTCCTGCATGGCAAGGGCTCCGCTGACAGCGAAAAAAGGGGAGTAAAAACAGCCGCTAAGGGGCGATTCAGGCGGTTTTTGCCGCCAGATTGCGCGGCGGGCCCGGGTATCCGGTGGTCCGACCCGCCTCCGGGGTGACGTACCAGGCCATCATCAGCGGCTGGGTAAGGCCCTTGAAGGCGAGGCGGGCGAAGCCGCCGTCGTTGTCGGCCCAGGCGGTCAGGGTGGCGCGCAGCTGTTCCGGGTCCTGGTCGGCGAAGTGCGCCCAGGTACCGGTGAGCCACCAGCGGGCGGCGCCCAGTTGCAGCAGATCAAGCAGTTGGAACAGTTGGCCACGGGCGCCGTCGGAGCCGCCGGCCAGCAGCCGGTCGAAGGCGGCCAGGGCCTGGTCCGGGCCGGCGCCGGGCACCGCTTCCAGACCGCCGGCCAGCAGCGGCGCCATCAGCGGCCGCAGCAGTTCCAGGTCTTTTTGGCGCAGGTATTCGAAGCCGGAGGCCGGGCCCGGGTCACCGCTGCAGCCGGTGAGCAGCCCGGCGCCGCCGGCGCCCAGGGTCAGGGCGGCACCGCCCCAGAACCCCAATTTCAGGAAGCCACGGCGGCTGACGCCGCCGGAGAGAGAGGCCTGTGTCATGGCATCACCCTTGTTCTTGTTGTTGTCGCGCGGTCGCGGGCGGCCGCTTACTTGAGCATGAATTTATAGACCAGCTTGTGCATGCCCCGGCCATAGGGCGGCAGGATGTGCTTGGTGGCGTTCATCTTGCCCTTCTTGTAGACGCCCTTGGCCTTGGAGAAGGTCAGGAAACCCTCCGGCCCGTGGTAATGGCCCATGCCCGACGGGCCGATGCCGCCGAACGGAATGTCGTCCACGCCCACCTGGGTGATGGTGTCGTTGAGGCAGACACCGCCGGCGTGGGTGTTGCGCAGCACGTGGTCGCCGTTGTCGCTGTTCCAGTCGAAGTAGTACAGCGCCAGCGGCCGGGGCCGGTCGTTGACGTAATCCAGGGCGTCGTCGAGGGTCTTGTAGGGCACCACCAGCATCAGCGGGCC
>CENV01072692.1_pt1 | contig 15700 bp, 16 predicted proteins | sample 530231 | NCBI WGS metagenome assembly CENV01 (sample SAMEA2619815, study PRJEB7988) | marine metagenome | biome: marine biome (ENVO:00000447); feature: surface water layer (ENVO:00002042); material: "saline water (ENVO:00002010), including plankton (ENVO:xxxxxxxx)" | depth 5 m | reverse complement strand
CCCTCTGTGGCGGGTGTTATAACACCGAGCCCCCCTGCTCCAGAGGAAGGGGTTTGTTCCTCGGGTCCATCCGCTCCTGCAGACGTCAGATCGCGTTGCAAATCGCCCTCAACAGTCTCCGTAAGCATCCTATCGAAGACATCTCGAATCTGGGGGGAGATTTCAACGTCGATTGGCGAACCTTTGATAACGCCGTAAATCTCTGTCAGCCACTTTTTGAACTTCTTAAAGGCTCTCTTGAGTTTGTTGGATGGGGCTTTGCCGTCTCTCAGGTATCTCTCGAACCCTCTAGCCCACTTCTCATGAGCCTCTCTGCTGAACACCCACTGGTCGTCCTCATTCTTCTTGGCCCCAGCCCATCGACCCACCGTACCGATATCTTTAGGGCCTAGGTCTTGGATGAACAGATGGCCTAGCTCATGGATCAGCGTACTGGCGTCTTGAGCATCGGCGAAGACACGAATAGTGTTTGTGCCATCTTCGTGCATCTGTATGTGGCCACGAACTCTCCTGGGGCCAGAGGGGAGTCGCGGGCCTACGCCGGATCTGAAGTCGGCTTCTTGAGCATCACTACCACCCTGCTGCTTGTATTCCTTCGGGTCTACGCCAGGTTCGAGACCTGTTTGGTCTTGGCGAACACTCTTCATATACCCCTCGTATGAATCGTGTTTCTCGACCCCCCGAATCCTTCTCTTGACAAAACTGCCGGGGCTCTCACCTAAAGCTCTGGCTCTGGCCTCGGTAATCCGAATAGCCGAATCGGCCTCTCGGGGGGACGTAGCTACGTCCCACATCCCTTTTTTGAAACCCTCCCACGCTTCCATCTCTTCGGCGAGTTTCTTTCTTTCTTTGGCACTAGGTGCGAGTCCATGCACCCCCAGCTTCTTAGCGTTATTCCTAGACGGGTTGGCTATGAACTCTTGGGCTTCTTCAGACTCCGTATTGAACGCGCGCTCCCCGGCCATTGGCCTAAACAGATGTCGGGTGGATCGTATTGCGGTCGGTGCGAAGAACGCCCCACCTTCGACAGACATGTCATACAGACCCTGTTTAATTCTCTCTGGATCGCCGGATAGGACATCTCCGGTTGCTCCGTAGTCGTCTTCGATGCCGGTGAGTCCTCGGATAAGCTCGCCCAACCGCTCTTCGCCGAACTCTGCGAAAAGACCGTCCCAGCCCCCTTTGGCGTATATGCCTTTTAAGCGATCTGGGGTAAGCTTTCTCTCCCCGAGTAGATGGTCGGTGACGGCTTTCTTTATTCGCGAAGCTCCTGTCCCCGCACCAATCTTGGCAAAAACCTTGTTCAGGACGGGGCCAACCGATTCGGTTAGAACCTCAGTGTACGTGCTGCCTAGTCCTTTGAGTAAAGCCGTACCGAAATCTTTAGACGTGGTGTTGTCTATCGCGGATAGGGCATGTTCCGCATCGCCGGATAGGATAGCCCCCCGGTCTACCTCCGGCGTCATTTTTTGAGTGGTGGCGGCGAATACCTGCTGAGGCATAGCTGCGGTTCGGAGACCGATACCTGTCGCTATTGCTCCGCCTTTAATCGCAACTTGGGCGGCTTTCTTTTTTGCGTACTTGCCGAGTACCTTACGCAGGTATCTCGCCGCCAAAGCTCGTCCAGCCGTCCCTGCACCGCCGGTTAACCCAAACTCTACTGCGAAGCCAGGGAGGCTGGCTATCGTGTCCAAGACTGCGTCCCCCCAAGAGCTGTCAGCTTCGTTCTCTTGGCGGCGCAACATACTGACGACTACATTGAAGTCTCTCGCTTCGGCAGTTTTGTTTTTGATCTTTTCTACAGATTCGACGAACTCGTAAACCTCTACGCCTTCGGCAACCGTGCCAATAAACGGTGTCTTTTTAATTACATACTCAGGCGTTTTTATGTCGAAGTCCCCTTTTTCTGATCGTTCGATAGCTTCTTGATACCACTTGGCGTAGTTCTTTTCCCGTTGTACTATGGTTTTCCCTTTTTGACGCTGATGACGATCCCACATCTGCTTCTCGACAAGCCACTTGGAAAACTCGGGGGTTCCTGGTTCAGAGGGTGCGGGCTCCGGGTATTCGTCGTACCCACCCACCGCCAGCTCTTCGAGGTCGATGCTTCTTTTCTCCCGAGAGCCTCCGAGAGCCTGTTTGTGCTGTTCGACATACTCGGCGGTTCTCTGCTCGCCCTCTTCTCTGCGTTCCTCAGCGGCTCGCTGGGTTTGTTGTCGTTGTAGTAGATTTTGTTGTTGTAGTTGTTCCCGCTGTTGGGCATGCCTTCGCAAAAGATCCTCAACAGTCTCTTCGGGATCATATGCTCCTGCGACCGCCGTTTCAGAGAGTCGCAAAAGATCTTCGATAGTCTGTTCGGGTTCATCCGCTCCTGCGAGCGTCGGATCTGGTTCAGAGAGTGGTGGGTCCAGGGATTCGTCGGACTCACCCACTTCCGGCCCTTCGAGTACTTCCGGCCCTTCGAGTGCGGCCAGCTCTTCGAGTACTTCCGGCTCTTCGAGTGCGGCCAGCTCTTCGAGTGTCCAGGTTTTCATTAGAACGCCCCCCTATTTGACCTTATATCTCTATTTCCATCTTGGCCGTAGCCTCCTGAATCCAGCCCAGACCTTATGCCTCGCGTTACTTCTAAAAATTTACCGTCAGGATGTTTAACATACAATTTACCCTTGAACTCAAACGCTGTCCAAGCCGGGAGGTCACCAACCTGGTTTATACCATCGGGTCTAACGGTCATCCCTAGCTCATGAGCGGCTATCGCCTTTTGTTCCACCCAGTCCTCATCTAAGGCACCCCCTCTTAATCTCTTTTGGGACCAAGCTGCCTGCACTTCCGCCATCGGGTTTTCTTGTGGATCTTCTGGTAGAGCCACTTGTGGATCTTCTTGTTGAGCCTCTTGTTGAGCCACTTGTTGAGCCGTTTGTTGAACCGTTTGCCATGCCGTTTGGGCGAAGCGGGAGGCTTGGCTTAGAAGACCCTCTTGTTGGCCCTCTTGTTGGCCCCCTTGTTGGGCCTTTTTCATTCTGTCCCACACTCTCATCACCCCATCCACCTTCTGGTCTACGTATTCCTCTCGCTCGGTTTTAGTCCGTGGTTTGCCGGTATCTAGATTTTCAAGCGACTCTTTAACGGCGGTCTCCACCACACCTAGCATATATTTATCTCTGTCCCAATCATTCTTTGCGCTGTCCTTTTTTGTTGTCGCATCGTGGTTACGTTTTTGGGTGAGTTCCTTTTCGTGTGCCTCTATCCCAGCAATTCGGTGTTCACTCAACAAGCTTTTGCCGCCGGGGTGAGGGTCGTATCTAAAAACACCGTCTGGGCCTTCCTCCCCATAATCGGTAGCCGGCCCTATGTATTTGTTTATCCAGGTATCTCCGTTTGGGTCTTCGTTTTTTCTCAGTCCTTCAACATGCTCTTGCATCTTGTTGAGGGTGAGTTTATCTTTGGGGTCGGGGTTTACTTGGTAGTCTGTTGGGTACTTACCACCCCACCCGGCTTTGTGACCGTAATCTGCTATCCACTGTGCGTCGATTTGATCTTTTATTTCTTGAGTCTGCCCCTTCTTAGCCTTTTCAGCCGCTCTGTAGGCTACCATCGACTGATCATAATCAAACTTGTTCTGATCGTGTACAAGCCGGTTGAGTCCGAGTTCATTCTGTTTTTGTCTGTGGAGCTTTAGATCTTCAGCCTCCTGCTGTAATCGCTTTTCTTGTATCCGATCCTGCTCACGCTCATAAAATGCTTCAAGTTGCAGCCGAGCTTCTTTCGTTCTTTCCGCTCCCGCTTCCAACTGTGCTTGATCCCAAATCCGATTCTCTTTCTGCTGCTCCATAGCGGCTTCAGCGGCAGCTAACCGGTCTTTCTGATCCAGCGACAAGTTAAACTGACGGGCTTGCTCTTGCGCCGCTTGATGAGCCCGTTGGTTTTCCAACCTAGCTAGTTGGGCTTTGAACGCCAAAGACTGATCGTACTGTCTGATCTGTTCGTTGAACCTGTCCTGCTCTTGGAGAAACTGACCTCGGCCAGCGGCGTGAGCCAAATCTCCAGTAGCAAGCATGTCTGGGTTGTATGTTACTTTAATAGGCATGGGGGGGTCTCTTAGTACCAGTTAGATGATGGACGCTTCGCCTGGGTTGGGTTGTAAGGCGCAGGTGACTTCCACTGTTGTCGGTATTGATGCATCCGAGAAGGTCGGTTCGCATGCACCCGAGCAACCCGAGAAACCTGGCCGGGGTTGTAGGGCGTACCTGGTGTTCGGTTACTCGGCACCCCCATAGCCCGAATTTGAGGGACGTAATTGGGGTCTTTCCACCCTTGCCCTCTCATATGCTGTTTACGAAGGTGGCCTATGAAATGGCCCCACCCCGGCTTGTAGGCATCCGACCCCCGCCATCTACCATATTCGTCTCGTTGATCGTCGGTGAGGCTAGCGTAGTCTGCGTTGATGTCCCCAGTAAAGGCTGGAGGTTCCCACCCATATAGCCAGCGGGGGTCTTTGTGCGTAACCCCGATACCTGCTGCTCTGTCCTCGGCTTCCTGTTCGGCTACCCAAGTTTGCAGCCCACCCCCAGTTGTGTATTTGGGTGGGGAGCCCCAATGAGTTGGGTAGTTAGGCTTTTTTTTCTGGTGGCCGCCGCTGCCGCCGTAGTAGTCTTGGTAGTTCATATTTTGTTCCTCGTTTTGTTTTTATTAAGTGTTGTACGTCAACCAGAAAACCGACCGCTATAACTGAGTCCAGTCGATGTCTTTCATGTCGTCTTGTTAAAACATGCTGGGCCAAAGCGGGACCGGTCTTGTGGTGGGTGGAAGCTGAAGTGCGGGGTCTTGCATAGCCCCTTGTAATCTCTGTTTGTACCGTTCCATCAGGCGTTGCTGTTTCCGGTCCCAACTGGCCTTATGAGCGGCGTTCCAGTTTGCTGACCTCCCAGGTATCCACTGTGCCTGCTGTCTTTGTCGTTGTGGTTGTCGCTGGTTCGCTACCCACTCTTGCCCTCCCCGTCCCATCCATGGGGCGATCATGTTCGATTGGGTAACCCCAATCGACGGTGCCGCTAGTCCCATAGGCCGTCGTTGTCCGCGACCGGCGTTGTACCCTCGACCGTCGTTCGCTGAGCCGAACTGTCTCGCCAGCTCGGCTATCATGTTTTGGTTCGGTCCTTCGTCAGTACGACGCTCCATAAACGCAGCAATGTCTTTGGACAGAGCTTGATCGTATTCAGCGGCTCGCCTGTCTACTTGTTCGCTGAGTCTCTGTTTCTCCCGTGCTAGATCTCTCGCAGATCGTTGTCGGAAAGCGTCGAAAATTGTCGAACTACCCAGTCCTCTGTTCGCCAGATTTGCCCGTACACCCCCTAGCGCTTCGTCAGAGCTTTCGATTAGGTCTTGGAGAGCAGCCTCACCGTAGTTAGACACACGATCCATATTACGGTCGTATCTGTCTTCCAGTCGACCAAGGATGTCTTGGTAACGCTCTTCGTTGGCAGCGTTAGCAGCCTCCTCTTGGGCTTTGGCGGAATCTAGGAACTCCTGTAATCGTTGATCCCGCTCGGTCTGTTCGATCATGCGAGCCATTGCTGGGTTTGTCGGGGGGAGTTTTTTCCCAGCTCGCAGTTCTCTCATTTGTCTCTTAAATGGGTTCCCGCCGATACTTTTGATGTACTCAGCGATCTGCACGTCGTTAGGTGTTTGACCGTATGTCATCGACGCCATCGGACCCTGTCTGTTCAAAAATCTCTGGTAGCCAGGGGTGTGCGTTCGTGAGGCACCACCCCCACCTTTGGGCATAGACCCACCCAAAACGCCGAGAGGGGGCAACCCAAGGTTACCTCGGAGGTTGTTGACCATTTGGTCTTGCCACTGTTGTGCCCGCTTGGCTAGTCGGTTATAGTGGCGTCGTTGTTGGGCGTTCATATCTACCTCGGTTCGTTCATGTAGTTAAGCGTGTATTTAATGTTCTTGATTGTTTTGACCCACCCGTGCTTTATTACTGATTCGTGGAGATGGTTTATTGTCCGTTTCCTGTAGTCACAGCCACAGTTCTGAGGTGTGAACCCCCACCCCTTAAAACACAATTCCAACCAATCTCCGAGTAGCATTATTCTGGTATGGCCGATCCGTAGGCTTGTATCCGAACGTCAAGTTGGTCAGTCGCCACGGCAACACCCAGCGTAGTTATGAATATCCCAGACTCCGCTTCGTAGTTAGAGTCCATCGCACAAATCTTTCCGGCGGTATCCGATACGGCGTATGCCCGTCCAGGGACCAACGTGGCCCCCACATCCATCGAGCCATTCGTGACGATGAACCCGTATGCATCAGCGTCGGCTGCTTCGTATACAATCCCGATAGCGCGAGCAGTCGCCGCAGCACTGGCATCGCCTGGGCGGTACTTCCCGTCTGACGACGAGCGGTACACCGGCTCGCCAGCGGTAACTGCCGACCCGAACTGCACACTCTTGACTATCGTGCCACCGTCTTCCACAGCTACGTCGCCTGGTGTTATTGATAGGTTTACAACACCCATTACATCTCCTTTGGTTCAAAACTGTCACAATGTTGACAAGGCTCTATGCCCGTATCGCGAATCGCCGTGACAACCGATTCAGGGTATTTTCCGTTTCCGACACACCGACCTTTCGAGGCACAGTTGTGTATGGGCACTCTTGGTATCGCCGTGGACCGTAGTGCCTCCGTCATCTCTGGGCCGACACCTTTTGGCATACCAAGCTTTTCTCCTAGCCAGTTAACCATCTTATGTCTCTTGTTGCACCCGCATCCTTCGTACTCTGAGTTGAACTCTTTTAGTAGTTTGTTCCACCGGTTCTTGGTCACACCTATCTTCTCTAAGCTTCTCTCGAAATAGTCCCCCAACCCCAACTCAAGGTTGTCTGGAAACCATTCCTTCGTAGCTTTCCTAAAATGTTTACAGTGGTTGTATTTAATGTTCATGATGTCGCCTCCGTATAAACAGAACCGTAACAGTCGGGTAACCACCCAAAATATTACTCAGAACAAACTCCGTTTACTGTTATCTGTGTACCATCCAAATCGCATTGTGTCGGTATGGGCTCGCCAAAAAGAGTCGTAGGTGGGGTGATCGTCATGGTCATCGCACCAGATACATCTCTGCAAGGATCCCCGGCATCGAACTCCAACTCACCTGTGGCGGCGTGGCCGCAGGGCACGGCGTCACTTATACAGGGGTCGTGTACCGAGACGCGAAGCGTACATTTGGTGTCTGGGCCAGAAATAAACTCATAAGCCAATCGCGCTCCTGCAATGCAGTCGCCAACCCAGACACTGCCACCGCAAGTATCCACGGAATGTGTGCCTGATGGTATACACCACGTACCGTTAATGTCTCCGCAATCGCAGGTACTACCGTCTTCATCTGCTACACCAGAGATAGTGATTTCATATCCGGTTAAGTCGCCGGTGCAGCAATCATCGCAGTACAACGTACAGCAGCAGTTTTCGTTAGTCGGTAGGGTGCCGTCTGTGTTGAACAGCAACTTCCCGTTTGGTTTGAAGTATGGAAAGGACATCAGCAGGTCTCACCGGTTACTGTGCCAGTGAAGGTCTCCTGCCGAGTCGATTGGGTTCCAAACGCTTGAAAAGAACCATACTCTACATCTAAAGACACCTTTAGTTCTGTCCCAACCACCTCTAAGCTAATGCCCTCTATACCCCTCACGTATTCCTGTGTTTCAGTGGCTAATCCTATCCGGCAATCGTTTGTAGCGGTTAGATACGTTTCATCCTCTACTAACTTTCTAACATTTAAGGATAACTCACCGTCACCGTTCAACTTCAAACATTCGTCGTCGTACTTAACAGCCAGTTGACAAGAAGCGGGGTTTTCAGAGGCTATCAACCCATTCCCCGCCAGATCACCAGCGACCACGCTTACATCAAACTGTCCCGACCCTGTGGAGGACACGTCGATACCACAATCCCCACTTACCTGGAAGGAGGGTGTCTGATTAGTGGCGGTATCTAGTACGGCCCCTTCAAACAAAGTTGCCAACGTGTTAATGCACGCATCTGCATCTGAGGTGCCGGTGGTAACAACCGAAAACACGTCCTCCCAAACATCCTTCACGTTCTCACACGTAACCGAAGCACCGCTGCCTTGCTTGGTGGATACCACTTGGTAATCTCCACCATCAACCACAAACAGCACAGTGTCACCAGTGAGAACGTCAGATAGCAGACTTAGTGGGTCGTACACAGTGCCGGAGGATGTTGTCCCTCCCAAGTCGCTTATGGGTTGCCAAGTGTGGAAATGGTTGTAAGCCGCCGGTGCGTCTTGAGAAGCAAAAGCTTTCCATAGTAGAGCCGAATCTGTCGTTAATGCTACCTCGAAAAGACCGGTTGGGGTCTCCAACACCATCACTGTGGAACCCGTCAGTATTGTACGACCGGTGTAGTTCGTTGCTGCGATGGTGTTGCCATTCACATCTACGGACGCAACCGAACCCCCTGCTGCCATCCCGTTGGCTGTGCCTACCGATATCGAGTAGTTGGAGTCTGGCTCATAGAAGCCCGTGTCGGAGTTCTTGAAACCTGTTATCTTCTCGCCACTTTGGTACACCCTCCCAAGCGTGTTGTTAAACGTGACGCTACCAGATTCCTCCTCCCCAAAGACCAATGTCGAAACGCTTACCGAAAACGTACTGTCCGACTTGGCCACGTTAGCAGCAACAGTCCCGACGATACACGAACTGTCTACCGTTTGCAGGTGGGCCGCTACGTCTCGAAGATTCGTACAACTGCTAGCTTTGAAGGCCATTATTTCCTCCGTTTGCCTGCTGGACGAAACTTAGCCAATATCTCCTCAACACACCACCGTCTTGCGGACGCTGACCCGCCGTCGTCCTCCAGTTTCAGATAGAAAGCCGCACCACGAACCAACGGGTTCTGAAGGTAGTTGAACCCTTGAACGTCCCACTTCGTCCCAGTGAACGAGGGGGTGCCCGCTTTCACAAGGGCATACGCTTCTTGGGGAGATTTATCTGCGAACACAGACCATGCCACGTCTCCCGAATCCTCGGATAACACAGCATTGAGTTCCGTGAGAACACCTTCGGTGTGTGTCGAACCTAATGGGATGGGGCCGTATACTATGTGGCTGTCGATGGACTCTGACGTATCATCGCTGTCGAACTGATAAGATGTCCCCGAGCTTATGATGTGAAGACCGCTCTTAGTAGGCGAGGCTGAATTCTTGAAATTCACCGCTAGGTCCACGGTCTTACCAAAACTCATTGGCCAGAAACCCTTCGACTGTAAGTCATAAAACCAATACTCTTTAGACCCATCATCGTAGTTCGCATATATGTGAACTCCCCTCCACCTGGAATCGTAGCCAATCGAAACCGAATCCCCGTTACCAGGATCGATCCCAACCAGAGATGACGGAAGGTTTTCGCGAGACATGCTGACCGGAGGCTCACCACACCCGGGTCTCACTGAGTACAGGCCATCACGAGTCATCATGACCGTGTGGTCGTTACCCGTTTTACACCAAGCGGAGTGTTGTAGTGGACCAATTGCGTTAGACAAAGAGTAGACGTAGCCACCAGCCGCAGGATTGCCCCTTACGGCGTACATGCTGTCTGTGCATCCTACGATGAGACAGTCGCTATTGTGGTGGATCAGTGACGTGATGTTCTCACTGATCGCACCGGAGGTGCCAGAGGAGCTATTTGCCCAGGCAGCAGACCCCGTAGGAGATGAGTAGTCCCAATCGGTGGGGTCGCCGACCGCACTCATGTAGAGGATCTGTGGGTTTTCTATGTCCCCAGCCAGGACGAGCCTATCGTTCCACGAGGACACCAGCCCACAGCCTTTTGGTGCCGTACCCTTTTCCGCAGCGGCTACAAGATCTGCTTTGCCTGTGCTTTCATCTAACGGTCGGTAGACACACGCTTGATCTGTAGCTCCTGCCGCTTGGTACAACGACATAAGATGCGTAGCACACGAAGTAAAGTCAGTACCGGGGGATTCACTTATCTTGAGGGACCAACCACTGCCTGTATAAACAGACGTGCCGCTAGAGCCTACCACCGCTACGGAGTTGTTGCCGACCCAGTTAGCTTCACACCAATTCTTAGCGCCTGATACAGAGCCCCCCGAACTGACAATACCGGGGCGTACCCCTCCCCTTTCACGTCCAGTCTCCCATTGGAAAGGCCAGATGTTATCGGAGTCGGGTGTGGTGAACGGAGCTTGTTTGTTGAACCCATGACGCTCGCTCACCCCACCGCTTGGGAAAGCGATAGAAAGCTCACGTTGTTTTGCCATGGATATCCGTTAAGACTGCGAGGTACTTTTCAACAACACACCACTCCAAGCCCCATCACTGTTCTGGCTGATAAAGAGACCAATCTCGTTGTCAGCTACGGCTACGCTTAACGAACTGCCAGCGGTGTCTGTGATTGTGGCGGCGGCTTGGCCTACTGCGTACACGATAGTTCCTTCTGGTGCCTTCGGTAGAACGAAGTTAGTGGCGGCTGTGATGATAACCACACCACCGTCGCGACCTTGAAGATCCAACGTGCCAGCGGATGCGGGTTGGGTTAAACCCCGACCGCTCGCTTTCAGATTAAAGCTGTTAGTTAAGTTACTAAGACCACTCATTGTTTAACTCCAGTTTAAGTTTATGTTTGTTAGGGGTGTGTTTCGCCGAAACTCCGATAGGGTGTTCCCACGTCTCGATTTATCTGTGGCTCCTTTGCCAAGGGTGTGTTTGGCGAAGGCTCGTCTGTCGTGAAAAACTGCTTGCCGCATCGCCGACAAGAAATCTGCGTGCCGTTCGTTAGATGAATGGATTCTTTGTTGAGCCGCATCGAGAACCGCCGCAGTGATCGCTTCTCCGTAGAACGCTCCGCCTGCTGGGTGTGTCCCTGTTGTTACAGGAACACTCTTGTATCGGTACTCTACGGTGTAGGCTGTATCAGCCAGGGGGAAGAACCTCACCTGCCAGCGTGTGGTGGATGAACTTGTTACAGCGATGGGTGTGATCGACGCATACCGGGGGTAGATGTCCCCACTATTCTCACGATCCAACCTCCGCAGGTCTGCTTCGCCTACGAGTTTGATGCTGGGGAGATGCCACTGTTGATCTCTTCGGAAAGTGAAACCGTCAGATTCCATCCCTGCGAAGTCATCAGGTAGATTGTAATGGACTCTTCGTAACTTATAAGAAGTGCCAGCGGCGGCGACATCGGCAGCAGCAGTGGCTGTGTCCAAAAGAATCTCCGTATCGCTTGATCGAGTGGCTATTGTAGCTTTTATTTGTTCGCCACCGGCATCCGACGTGTACCACAACTCACCTTCGTCAGCCCATGCAGGCCAAGTTCCACCGGATAGGGTAACGGTTGTAGAGGCTGTAGCCTGTATGGTGCCTGTAGAGTAAGCTGCGGATAGCTCTATCTCAGCTAAGGGATACAGGAAGGACCATTGGTGGGCGGTGTTCTCGCCTGGGATCTCACCACTGTAAAACTTGCGGAGACCTGAGTCGAGAATCAGAGCGTAGTCTGAGTTTTGAGCCGCCGACCAAACATCGGTCTCGCGCCAGTTTCGGTTCCACCCAAGTTCGCGAGCGACCTCGTCTTTCAACGCATCATACGTTACTTCGAGAGCCATTAGGTTCCTGTCTTGTTTGTGGCCTTCTTAGGGGTCTTTTTCTTCACAGGCGTAGGGGTTCCCTCGGCCTGCTCGACAACCGCCTTCTTGACCTTTGGTCGGTCCGCTTGGTATCTAGAGGCGATCATCAGTAGCACTGCGTCGGGCAGCGGTCCTACGTTGTTCGCCCCCTTCCAAATCTTTTGGAGTTCGTTGCACTCCTTGATCAAATCTTCGTCTCTAGTGTCAGCACCGAAACTACGGAGGATAACTCCGTCTCTTCGTTGTAGCTCTAGTTCCATCTTACTCCTCCGTTAAAACAAAACCGCGCTAAGCCAGCGGGCACCCTGAATCGGATACCCACTGGCCGCACGGAGGGGGTTTAGAATACACCTAAGGCTACCCAGTCAACACTTAGCAATGAAGCGTCTGTGTTTTCTGAGTAGTTGGCTATCGCCAATCGAAGGGTAGAGTCTGGGATGTCCGCAGCGACAAGGTTGTTATCGATTTTTGAACCGTTAACATACACGTCAGCGTCATCAGTCCCGTTGATACGGAAACCTACTTTCACATAGGTATCTTCAGCCAGAGTGTGGGCGGCAGTGATCGTACCCGCTGCCCCACCTTGTTCGCCTACAAAAGTAAGCACGGTGTTGTCAGGTGTGTAAAACCCAACTAGGTCAGTCGGAGTGGTAGCTCCACTAGCCATGATGGCTGCATCATCAGTGGCGTCAACTAAACCGATAAACGCCTGGAGTCCAGCCGTTATGGTATTAGCCTTAACACGGGCTTCGACAACAATGGTAGTACCAGCGGCAGGAGTGATGGTCGCCCCTGACTTATACATGGCTTGCCCGTTGTTATCAGTTTCGTCGCCGCCGCCGATAGCGATGACACCATAATCTTCGTCGTCAACTTCTACAACACGACCAGCGGTCGTCTCGATGAACTTCCAACCGTTCTCGGTTGCATCGGCAGTGAGGGCGGTTACGTTCGTGAAATCATCCAAAACGAACATCCCATGTCGGGGATCGTTGCGAATAACGTCAGGGTTACACCCGAGCCAGAGTTTGGTCGAGAGACCCCTGTCGCTACTGCCTTGGTCATATGTACCAAAAGCCATAGTAAAACTCCTTTGGGCTTAGGTTGAGGAAGCGGTAACTTGTCGACCAACAAAGTTGGAGCGTCGGTTATCGCAGTAAATTTGGTAACCTGTATCCATCCACTGAACGACAGTGTTATGGGCATCGTCAAGACGGATAGGTGTGTGGCGTTTCATGAACCAATCACCATATGTCTGGACGTTAAAGGTGTCCCAGTTGATTCCATAAATGGACTCGTTCAAGTCACGAGCAACACCGCCGACCTCAGTAGTCGCAGGAACCCATGTCCAAGGAACGCCACGGAAATACTGAACACCGATGTCATTCGTTGGACGACCGCCGCGATACTTACCGGCATCTGGGCCGATGTTCTCGTTCAAGCCGTACAACAAATCTTGGTACTCTTGGTAAGGTTTGTAAGTTGAGTACAAACCCCAGTTAAGATTTGGAACCTTCTCGCCCATGGGCTTGCCAGGACGGAAGTGACACTTATCCATAGCTTCGGAAAGCTTACGGCAGAAGTCGTCATTGGAAACACTGTTCCAAGCGAACGTACCGTTCTTCCACTTGGTGTGTTCGGTAGGATCAAGTCCGGCAACGTCCGAATATGAACCCGGACGACCGCCATTGAAACCGAACTCTTCGGTGGTGTCACTTACAAGCCAGTAAGGAACGCCGAAGGGAAGTGGGTCGCCGTTGGAACCGTTGTTTGGACTAGCTGGTAATGTCCAAAAATATTCTTCGTTCTTCTCGAAGAAACCGTCGTACATGTCTGATTCTTGCATTTTCATGTAGTCAAGAATCTGAACTGCACTACCGCTATTCAACGCAGGTTCACGAGCATCCGCCATGAAGTGAGTCTTCTGGAAGTGCCAATTAACCGAACCCTTGTCGCCAAGGTCAGAACGGTTTAGTGAGTCTGCTTTAAAGAACGAATCTGGTACTGTGTTGTCTGCCGAACGAACTTTCAAATTGAAGGTACACTTCTCACTAATCGTACCCTTCTTACGTCGCTTGGTAAACAACTCGTCAGCAGTTGTGTACTGCTGATAAGGTCGGGCTGCGTCCGCCCAAGTATTAGCCATGTAGTTCTCTAAGTAGAACTCCATGACATCTTGGATGGTCGAGCCAGTTACTGAAGCTGGCATAGGTTATCTCCTATTGCCCCGCGATACCGAGTTTTTGCAGGAACGCCCGCATACCCTCTTCAGGGTTTTTCGCAGCCGCTGCTGCTGGTTTCGATGGTCCACCACCTAATCTCCGAGACGCTTGGTCACGAAGGGCGGCTTTTTCACGGGGGGTTTTGGTTGATGGAATCCCGAACTCTTCTGCAATCATCTGAGAAAGCTCAGAGACGGAAGCTCCGGGGTTTGACTGTTTCCGTTCGTAGAGTAAGTTGAACGCTGCTGTTCGCAAAGCGACAGACGCATCAGTAGGTTCTGTAGACTTACCGAACGCAGTGCTTCCCAAACTATCCAATGTTTGGTCGAACTCTCGTTGTAGAGCGACAAATTGCTCGTGTTCAACAGAGCCCTGTTTTTCCTCGAAGGCACGCACCCTCGCATTGGCGTCAGCAAGCTGACTGCTCAATTCGCTAAACTTATCCTTAAACTTATCGAACTCCTGTCGGACAGGATCGCCCTCTGGGAACTCGTCTTCGGGTAAAGAGACACCGAACTCCTCCTGAGCTGCGGGCTCTTGCCGGTTTGATTTCGCGAGATCCATCATGTCTTGGACCTGTTGGTCATCGCGTGCTATAGCGACAAGCTGCGAGGGCAAACCCGCCTGCTCCGCTACCGCCATCATTGCTTGTGATGGCCCATCGGCTATCGCCGGAATATGTTCAGTTGGCTTCTCGGCGACCTTTTCGGTCTCATCCCCTGTTTCGTCTGTCTCTGGTTGTTCCTCAACCCCTTCCTCGGCGTCCCCCTCTTCCGACTCTTCAGACTTCTCATTGCCAGGGAGTAAAGACGCTAACCCACCCAAATCCTCGTCGGTTTGCGGTTCGTCTTCTACTGGGATTTTAGTATCGTCTGCGAAATCTTTTGCCATTGTTCTTTTCCTCCGTTATCCCTCTTAGCGTCCGGTATAGTCGCCGTAACCCCCGTCACGATCAATCATCCCGTATGCCTTGAGTAGTTCGTTACGACCCTTCCGGCTATGCGCAACAGCATGACCGTCTGGGCCAATGTGTGCGTTCTGTACACCTTTTCTTTTCAACTCTTCGTTGTGTGCTTTAACATCGCTTGGATGACAACCAATAGATCGGCTCTTCCAAGGTTTCTTCTCACTAATAGATTCAGGCATTACTCACCTCCTTGTGGTGCGGACATTAACTGCATCGGGTCTGGCCCTGCTTGTCCACCTTCACTTACGTTTCTGTGAATGTATTCCCCACCTTGTCCACCGGCGAGGGTTCGTTCGTGCGATCCGCCCGGACCTTCTTGACCCGGTTGGGGTGGGGGGATGTCCATAACCAACTGCTGCATCTCAGGAATGTCACTATATTTTGCTCTTGTCTTGAGCCACCAATCCAGGTTTATCATCTTCCCCTGCTGCACCATAAGAGGCACCAGCGGGACCAACATCTGAACCTGAGCGTCGATCTCTCGTAGCCGATCAACCGCCGATCTGTAAGGCATTGATTGCGGTTCGATGTCTAAGTCGTAATCCCTAAACTCACCTAGCCGGGCACCCTCGTGTACCGCCCCCATCCATGGGGCGTCCACTACGAAGTCAGTACCGGGGATTTGTTTGACCATCGGTATCTGGGTCGTCGCATCAGCGAACAACAACCGACCCAACTCTTGAATAACCTCTCGAACAAAACTAACAAATTGACCCTGGTAGAACGCTTCCATGCGACTCACGTTCTGGCCGATCATACTTTGTTGAGTCGCTGTGTCTGCCGTTGCAGACAAACCCAACTTGTGGTCGAGATTACCCGCCTGCTTCGAGAATTGCTCCAT
>CENV01019969.1_pt1 | contig 15718 bp, 8 predicted proteins | sample 530231 | NCBI WGS metagenome assembly CENV01 (sample SAMEA2619815, study PRJEB7988) | marine metagenome | biome: marine biome (ENVO:00000447); feature: surface water layer (ENVO:00002042); material: "saline water (ENVO:00002010), including plankton (ENVO:xxxxxxxx)" | depth 5 m | reverse complement strand
TTGCAACCTCGCCCTGGTGCGGTCGTGAGGGGAGATTGCCATGAGGGGCTGGGGGCGGGGATAAGATTTTTGGAGGCGAGACCGGAATGGCGTGTTACAATTGTGATCGGCCCGGGCTTGTGCCCTGCGTGATGGGTGGGAACAATCCGGTCTATCTGATTGCAGGAGGGAAACAGATGCAGTTGGGAGCATTTTCCATAAGTCTGGCGGTCAAGGACATAACCGCCTCGCGCGCGTTTTACGAAAAGCTCGGGTTTGAGGTCTTTCACGGCGATGCCGGGCAGGGTTGGCTCATCATGAAGTCGCCAACTGCGGTGATCGGGCTGTTTCAGGGCATGTTCGAGAACAATATCCTGACATTCAATCCCGGATGGGACAGCGATGCGCAGCCGATCGGCGACTTTACCGACATACGGGACATCCAAAAGAAGCTGAAGGGCGCCGGTCTGCGCTTCGAGCAGGAGGTGGACGAGGCCGGCAGCGGGCCGGGCAGTTGCGCATTGATGGACCCGGACGGCAACGCCATCCTGCTCGATCAGCACGTATAAACGATATTGGCATGGAACGGTTGAACTGGCGGGCAGGGCGCCTAAATGCCGTGTTTTGGTATTGCGTGATGGAGGCAGCCATGGCCCGTAAGCCCCAGCCGATCAATGGAAAGAACGCCGAGGAGGCCGAAGCGCGGCTGCGCGATCTCAAGCGGCGGTTCGGCCGCGTTTCGGGCCGCTACGGGCAGCCCGGCGGCCCCACTTCGGATAGCAGCGGGTCTCGCGGTGGATTTTCGCTCACCCCGGCCGAATGGGCGATAGCGGCAGGGCTGGTCGTGTTTCTGGCAACAGCGGGTGCCATGGCCTTTGGGTAAGCGATACAGGTCGGGGCCGGGTCCCCGAAAATCCTGCCTTGCGGCGACGGCTGCCCAAGCGCGAAAGTTGCCTGTGTTTTGACAATAATCATGACGTCGGGAAAAAATCGCATGCTAATTTAGGCAATGCCAAGGGGGCGAGGGGCGAAACAATGATAGATGACGAAAAGGTCAGCATCGCTTTCGTTGACGATCATCCGATCTTGCTTGAAGGCATGAAGGCGCTTTTTCAGAACAAGGGGCAATTCAACGTCGTTGCGTCGGGTTCGTCAGCAAACGATGCCCGAAATATTGTAGAGACGCATCACCCTCAAATCCTTTTCATGGATCTGAGCATGCCTGGCGACGTCTTCTCGGCCATGACGGAAATCGTCCGAAAATCGGACTTCACAAAGATCGTTGTCTTCACAGCGTTTTCAAGCGTCGACTCGGCCATGCGGGCGCTCGAGGCCGGCGCGACCGGCTTTGTCCTGAAGGGCGCTACATTCGGCGAATTGTTCGAGGCCGTGAGTTCGGTGCTGCGGGGCGAGATGTATATCACCAAGCTTTATGCCAGCCAGGTTCTCAGCGGCCTGCGCAACCGGACGCGGCAGGAAAGTGTGGATCGCGGGGTCGATCTGAGCGTACGCGAGCGCCAGATCGTGGCCTATCTGCTTCAGGCGCGCACCAATCGGGAGATCGCCCGCAGTCTTTCCATCAGCGAAAAGACGGTCAAACGATACATGACCAATCTCATGCAGAAGCTCCACGCGCGCAACCGTGTCGAGGTGGCCATGCAGGCGCAAAAGCTCGCTCAGTTCAAGCCGGGACAGCAGGCGTATGCGCTAAGCTAGATCGTTGTTTTGTCGCGTGTCCGAACCGCAAAAGCCGTTTACACTTATCCTGAAGCTCACATCTAGGGATCGATCGGAAGCAGCACGTTGACGCTGGTGCCGCCGCCCTTGAGCTGATCTATGAAGAATTCTCCCCTGAGAGCATTGACGCGATTTCGGATGCCGGCAAGTCCCAGCTGCTCGCGCCCATTCACCGCATTTTCCTCGACGCGCATTCCTGGTCCTGAATCGGAAACCATGAGATGGAGATGACCGTCTGAAACGGTGGCGCTCACCTCGGTGCGCGCATTGCGGGCGTGCTTATGGGCGTTGTTGAGCGCCTCCTGCACGACGCGGTAGGCGCAGGTTCTGAGTGACAGAGGCGAGGTCTGGGGGAGACCGGAAAATTGCACGACTACCTTTGTCCCGGTGAGACCTTCGTGGCGAAGGACTGCAAGTTGCAGGGCATCGCGCAGATCGATCTCTGCGATTTCGGGAAGCACCAGTCCGGCCGAGATGGTGCGCAGGTCCGTTAGAACATTTTGTGCGATCAGGGCGTTCTCCCTGTCTGCCTCGAGCGTGCTTTCGTCCCCCTCCTCTTCGGCGGAGAGGCGCAGGGTCAGCAGGCTGAGCATCTGGATCGGGCCGTCATGGAGATCGGCACCTATGCGGCCGAGAAGCTGCTCGTTGGCCTCGCTGGCATCGAGACGGGCCTTGTCGGCGATGGCCCGCAGGCCCTCGTTCTGTGCGGCCATAAGGTCGGCCTCTGCTATGCGCTGGTCCAACTGCTGGCGCTGGCTGGCGATTATCGCGCTGCTGCGCATGACGAGCAGGTATAAAATCCCGATCATGGCTGCGGTGGTGGCGCCGACGACGGCCCAGGTGAAGAGCCGGGTTCGCTCCAGATCCTCGGCAAGCCAGGCTGCGTGTTCATAATATTCGCCGATCGCGACGATCTCTCCGCTCTGCGCGCTGTGCAGGGGGGCATAGATTTCAATCAGCGGCAGCCCGGTTTCCCGCTCGCCCGCCCCTTCGTGATTGTCGAGCGCGTCGAAGGAGGCGACAACTTCTCCGCTGGCGGCCCGGTCGACGTCGGCGGTGTCGAACCGGCGACCGATCAGGTCCTTGTCGGTGCTGTAGATGATGGTTCCGTCGGTGCGCCAGACCTTGACCGAGATCAGGCGTTCGCGGAGCGGGGTATCGGCCAGCAGAGTGTCGAGTTGCGCCATCTGCCCGGGCGCCATCGTGCCGTCCGGCGCCATGTCCTGGACGGCGGGTTCAAGGAAGGTCTCGACAAACACCGAGCTCGATCTTGCGGCGCTGTTGAGGGTGCTTGCGGAAATGCCGGTGGTGATCCAGCTGCCGAGTATGGCCATGCTGACACATAGCGCCCCGCTCCCAACGATCAGGAACCGTGCAGAAAGGCTCAATCGGGCAAACCATCGGGGCAGGGCGTTCAGGTGAGACCAAGGTCCCATAGAAATTGTCCCTTTGGTCGCATCGTTTGTGGGGCCGGACGTCACATCACTTCGCTCGACTATCGTAGCTTACGCCGCTTGCAATCCGACGCGACACTAACAGCCTCGAATTATCGTGTCACCTGCGCCATGCCGGCCCGGGGGCACCCAGCGAATGGCTGTTCGGCCGACAACGGAGAGCGACTATGGTTACCTACATCAAGAGCGATCTGGAGTTCATTCTCAAGCAGATCAAGATATCCGAAGCGCACGCCCTGTATCTGGAATCGGACGGGGTGGACGGGGCACCGCTGTTCGGCGAGAGCCTGAACGCCAATCCGGCCTCCATCCCGGCGTACAATATCGCGTGGGGCCTGCGCACTGTCGATGGCACCTACAACCATCTGCTTCCGGGTCAGGAAACCTGGGGCTCGGCCGACCAGGAATTTCCCGAGTTGCTGGAGCCGCAGTATCGCACCGTTACGGCCATGGTCGATTTCGATGGCGACGGGCCAATGCCCGCCGTTCCCTTCGAGATGACCTATACGCCGGGGGTCGATGCCGACGGGCCGGGGCCGAATGCCACGCCGGGCGATGTCATCGATCCCTCGGTTCGCATCATCTCCAATCTGATCGTCGACCAGACGCTCGGCAACCCTGCCGCCATTCTGACGGCACTGGAGGCCGCTGGCGTTGACGACCCCGGGCTTGTCATCACCGGCCAGATTTCGACGGCGTATGCGCCGTTGCGGCCGTTGTTCATCGATGTTGCGGAGGCTGCGCGGGTCGAGGCTTCAGCTGCCGCCGCGGCGGCAGCCAGTCCCGGCAACCTTCTGCTGCAGCAGGCTGCCGACGATGCGGCCCTGGAACTGGCCAATGCACAAGCGGCGCTTGACGCGGCAGCCAGCGTTCCAGGCGGGCTCAACGAATTGCTCGATGCCAATGGCATTACGCTTGATGGTGCAAACCTCCATATCCCCAACGTCGCGCCCGACGAGGGACTGTCGGCGCCGTTCAACTCGTGGTTCACGCTGTTTGGCCAGTTCTTCGATCACGGGCTCGATCTGGTCAACAAGGGCGGCAGCGGCACGGTCATGATTCCGCTTCAGCCCGATGATCCGCTTTATGTCGAGGGCAGCGACACGAACTTCATGGTGCTGACCCGGGCAACGCGTGACGCCGGCCCAGACGGCATCATGGTCGATGATCCTTTGACCGCGGTCGAAGAATCCGCGGACAATATCGGTCCCATCAACACCACAACTCCGTTTGTCGACCAGAACCAGACCTATACCTCCCACCCCTCCCATCAGGTGTTCCTGCGCGAGTACGAAGCGGGTCCCAATGGCCCGGTCGCGACCGGCAGGTTGATCGAGGGAGCCAATGGGGGAATGGCGACCTGGGGCGAGGTCAAGGCGCAGGCGGCCAATCTTCTCGGCATCGAGTTGACCGATCTGGACGTGGGCAGCGTGCCGCTGTTGCGGACCGATCCTTATGGCAATTTTATTCCTGGCCTCAACGGTCTGCCGCAACTGGTGGTTGGGCTCGGACCGGACGGCATACCCAATACCAATGACGATGAAGTCATGGAAGGCGTAATAGGCACGCCGGTGGATCCCACCGCGGTCGGTGCCGTTCGTACTAACCACGCCTTCCTTGCCGATATCGCCCATACCGCAGTGCCTGACGGGCTTGAGGATGGGGATACCGAAATTGGCGGCAATATTGCCGAAGACGGGGTTTACGATGACGAACTGCTCGACGCGCACTTCATTGCCGGTGACGGCCGCGCCAATGAGAATGTGGGCCTGACCGCCGTTCACCACGTCTTTCACGCCGAGCACAACCGGCTGGTCGAACACACCAAGGAGATGGTGATCGCGACTGGCGATCTCGACTTCATCAACGAGTGGCTGACCGAGCCGGTCGGCGCGGTTCCGGCCTCGCCGGACGGGCTCGAATGGAACGGTGAGCGCGTGTTCCAGGCGGCCAAATTCGGCACCGAAATGCAGTACCAGCACCTTGTGTTCGAGGAGTTTGCCCGCAAGGTCCAGCCGACGATCAATGCGTTCCTGGTGCCCGACGGGTTCGATATCACCCTCGATCCCTCGATCGTGGCCGAGTTTGCGCATGTGGTCTATCGGTTCGGCCATTCGATGCTGACGGAATCGATCGATCAATACAGCGCCGAATTCGTGCCCAACCATATCAGCCTGATTCAGGGCTTCCTCAATCCGACTGCATTCACCGGACCGGGATCGACGATACCCGATGAGGTTGCGGCGGGCGCGATCATTCGCGGCATGACCCGGCAGGTCGGCAACGAGATCGACGAATTTGTGACCGGCGCACTGCGCAACAACCTTCTGGGTCTTCCGCTCGATCTGGCGACGATCAACCTCGCCCGGGGCCGTGATACCGGCGTCCCCTCACTCAATGAGGCCCGGCGCAGCTTTTACGAAGCGACCAACCAGGACGTGCGTCTCAAGCCGTATGAAAGCTGGGTCGATTATGCGGGGCACCTCAAGCATGAAGCCTCGATCATCAACTTCGTTGCGGCATATGGCACCCACGATCTGATAACGGGCGAAGCGACTGTCGAAGGCAAGCGCGCGGCGTCCATGGCGATCATCTTTGGCACTGAACAGGGGGTCGACGATGACGGCGACGGCATTGTCGATCGCATGATCGCACCGCCGGCGGACGCATTGGACTTCCTCAACGGCCTTGGTGTGTACGCCGATGATCTCGGCGGCCTCGAAAATGTCGATCTCTGGATTGGCGGTCTCGCCGAGGAGATCATGCCGTTCGGCGGCATGCTCGGCGCCACGTTCAACTTCGTGTTCGAAGTGCAGATGGAAAACCTGCAGAGCGGCGATCGGTTCTATTACCTGCAGCGCCTCGACGGCCTACATCTGTTCGGCGAGATGGAGAACAACTCCTTTGCCGGCATGATCATGCGCAACACGGACGCCGCCCACCTGCCTTCTGATGTCTTTTCAACTCCGGGCTTTATCCTGGAGGTCGATCAGACCCGGCAGTTCAATCTCGACACCGGCGTGTACCTGCCCGGTGACGACGGCGTGCTGGGCGACGATCCGGCAACTGTCGGCGTCGACGAGAGTCTCGACGATGTTGTCGATACCAGCGCGGATCCGGCGGGTGGCGGTATCCTGACGCCCCTGGTCGTTCGCGACGATCCTTCAACGCCGGGCGTTGATACCAACTATCTACGCTACACGGGCGGTGATCACGTGGTTCTCGGCGGCACCGATCCCGGGAACGCGTCAAACCCGAGTGGGGACGATATCATCATTGGCGGTATCGGCGACGACACGCTCTATGGGGACGGTGGGGACGACCTGCTTGAAGGCGGGTTTGGCAACGACATCATAAATGGCGGCGACGGCGACGACATCATCACCGACAGCGGTGGTGACGACAACATCAAGGGCGGTGCCGGCAACGACGTTATCCACGCCGGACCGGGACTTGATCTGGTGCTTGCCGGGGCCGGTCACGATTTTGTCTTCCTGGGCACCGACGAGGGCTCGGAGGTGTTTGCCGGTGAAGGCAACGACTTTGTCTACGGCAACAAGAATGCCGAGCGTATCCTCGGCAACGAGGGCAACGACTGGATCGAAACCGGTACCTTCGACGGTGCTCCTGGCGACAATTTCGACGAGATTTTCGCCCATGACGGCATCGACGGACACGATGTGTTCCTCGGCGACGGCGGTTTCGATGAATTCATCGGTGAAGGCGGTGACGATATCTTCGTGGGAAGCCCCGGTCGCGGCAAGATGGCCGGCATGTCCGGTTGGGACTGGGCGACATACAAGGACAGCGCCTTTGCTGTCGACGCCGATCTCTCGCTGCCGATCGTATTTGACGAAGCGCCCACGATCCCAAGCAATGCGGCGCTCGATGAATATCAGTCGGTCGAGGGGCTTTCGGGCTCGGTGCATGACGACGTACTGACGGGCACCAATATCCTCGCTGAAGACAGGCTGCCATTCGATCCCGTTACCAACCCATTGGGAGGCGCGGAAGGCTACCTTGGCAGTGCGATCGACGCTGAGTCCCTTGAGCTGATTTCGGGTCTTGAGGACGTACTGGGGGCAGGGGTCACCGAGTTCAGCGCTGGTGACATCATTCTCGGTGGTGACGGTAGTGATATCATGACCGGCCAGATGGGCGATGATATCATCGACGGCGACAAATGGCTCGACGTGCAGATCGGCGTGTTTGCGCCCGGTGATACCGATCACACGGGAGAACCGCTGGAGTTGCACAACTCCATGACGACACTCGCCCAACGGATGTTCTCGGGCGAACTCAACCCTGGTCAGCTCTCCATTGTCCGGACCATCAGGCAAGCCGATGGGACAAATGACCTTGACGTGGCCGTCTTTGGCGACGTGATGGAGAACTACGACATCACCTTCAATCCTGACGGATCCATAACGGTTGAGCATGACGACGTTTCTGACGATCTAGAGTCCGACGGCACCGATACGCTCAGAAATGTCGAGATCCTGCGCTTTGCCGATCAGGACTTTTCACTCAGCGTGGCGGCGACGGGTGCTCCGGTGATCAGCGACACGACGCCGACGCAGACCCAGAATCTCACGTCGGACACGTCTGGAATAGCCGATCTCAATGGGTTGGGTGCTTTCTCGTTCCAATGGCAGTCATCGTTCGACGGGACGACATGGAGCGACATTGGAGGCGCCACCACCGACTCCTTCACGCCCACGGCCGGTGAGATCAACATGCAGTTGCGTTTGGTCGTAACCTTCACCGATGGTCTTGGAACGCTTGAGACGGTTATTTCCGAGCCGACAAGCGTGGTTGGGGCTCTCTTTAATGGCAACGCTACTGCTAACACTTTCAGCGGAACAGCCGGAGCGGACGTTGTAAATGGGTTCCGCGGAGCCGACTCTCTGTCCGGGGAAGGTGGCGATGACATCATAAATGGTGGGGCCGACGCTGATACGATCTTGGGCGGTATCGGCAATGACACTCTGGACGGTGGCGGCGGCGCTGACACAATGGACGGCGGCAATGGCAACGATGCTATGGCGGGCGGCGGTGGCAGCGACGTCATGGAAGGGGGCGACGGCGATGACACCATGAACGGCAATGGTGGCGCCGACCAGATGTCTGGAGGTGCCGGCGACGACATCATGAACGGTCAAGCCGGACCGGATACCCTCGACGGCGGCGGTGACAACGACACTCTGAATGGCGGGGCCAGCAGTGACACTTTGATCGGTGGCCAAGGAGACGATACGATCGACGGCGGCGATGGAACCGATACCGCTTTCTTTTCCGGATCGTTCGGCGATTACGATATCGCGCTCAACGGAACCGGCGACATCGTTGTTGCCGATATGGTCGGGACCGACGGCGTCGATACCCTCACTAACGTAGAACGCCTGAACTTCGGAGGGCAGATATTCTCTATTGTTAATGGTACCAACAATGCTGACAACGCGCTGTCTGGCGGCAGCGGAGCACAGGTTCTGCTCGGCTTTGACGGCGACGACACCATCGATGGTGGCGGTGGCAATGACGCCATACACGGCGGTGCCGGGGATGACACCATCATCTGGTCGGCCGGCAGCGGCAGCGACGTCGTCAATGGCGGAACAGAAGGGGCCGGAGGCGATGTCTTCCAGATCAACGGGGGCGGCGCGACCGAGACGTTCAACATTTACACCCGGAATGCCGCCATCGCCAATATCGGCTACACCGGAAATGCCGAGATCGTCATTACCAGGGCGGTCGGAGCCGGGGCGGCGGTTATCATCGCCCAGTTGACCGAAATCGAAGAACTGGTGGTCAATACGCTGACGGTCTCTTCGCCAGGTGGCTCCGGCGGCGGTGTGGATGGCGGCGATACGATCGCGGTGTTCGGTGATTTTACCGAAACCAGCCTGAACATGAATACCATCACCATCGATGGCACCGCGGGCAACGACACGATCGACATTTCGTCCCTCGGATCGGCGCACCGGATCGTCTTCAAGTCCAATGGCGGGCAGGACACCATCATCGGGGCTCTGCGTGACCAGGATGTCATCGAATTCCCGGAAGGAGCAGTGCTCGAAGACTACGTGACGACGCAGGACGAAAACGGGGTCGTCACCATGAGCAACGGCACGCATTCGGTCAGCTATACTCCGGCTCCGGGCCAGTCGCCCCAAATCGGCGGTGTTGCGGACGAGACGGTCGATGACCCTGTCGAGGACGTGCCCGCAGAGGTTCCCGCAACTGTCCAAATCGGCGCGGACGGCAACGACGTCCTGACCGGCACGGCAGCTGCCGACCACCTGATCGGCTTCAGCGGCGACGACGTGATCGTCGGACTTGCCGGGGCCGACGTGCTGCTTGGCGGCGATGGTGCCGACTTCGTTGCGGCCTGGGCCGGAGAAGACATGGCCTTTGGCGGAGCCGGTAACGACACGATTCTGGGCGGCGACGATGCGGACCTCTTGTACGGCGACGACGGCGACGACCGTCTCTTTGGTGATGCCGGGGACGATATGGTCAACGGCGGGGCCGGCAATGACACCGTTGTTGCCGGAGCGGGCGATGACCGCATCGTGGCCGAGGCAGGGGACGGCGACGACTCCTATTTCGGCGACGAGATCAATGGCGGCTCCGGAATTGACACGCTCGACATGTCCTCGATCCTGGCGAACGTCTCGGTCAATCTGGGGACCGGTCTTGGTGGCTATGGCAGCGCCATGAGTGCGCAGACCGGCTCGGACACGCTTTGGGGCATTGAGAACGTCGTCACTGGAGCTGGCAACGACACCATCGCCGCCAGCACCGCCGTCAACGTCATCGATGGCGGCACCGGTCAAGACACCTTCGTCTTCGGCTCCGCCGCGGCAGCACAGGGCGACATGATCGTCGGTTTCGAAGCGGGCGATAAACTCGATCTCAGTGCGATCGACGCCGATGCCGGAACGGCCGGGAATCAGTCCTTCACCCTGGTCAACGGCGGACAGAGCGCCGGAGTCGGTCAACTGCTGGTGAGCCACGAAACCCGTGCCGATGGCGATTACACAGTGGTTGAAGGCAATTTGGGTAACGGCAACGAGGCGGACTTCAAGATCAGCCTCAAGGGAACCCATGACCTCGTGAGCACCGATTTCTCGCTCTAGATCCATTGCGGCAGCCCCCAAAGGGCTGCCGCATCTCTCTGTTTTCCCCTTTGGGTCTAAGGATTTCGGAAAATGCGTACATCCAATGTCAGGGCACTAGCAGAGCGTCGCGTGGACGATGCACTGAAACAAGAATTTCGCGGCATCACCGCCTACCTCTTCACCGTCTCGGGTCTCATCAACATACTGGCGCTCACCGGCGCCTTCTACATGCTCCAGATCTATGATCGGGCGCTTACCAGCGGCAGCGTGCCGACCTTGCTGGCGCTTTCAGCGCTGGCGGTCGGCCTTTACCTTTTCCAGGGGCTTTTCGACATCGTGCGCTCGCAGGTGCTTGTGAGGGTGGGGGCGAGGCTCGATCGAAAATTCGCGCCGCTCGCCCATCAGGTTGCCATCGACATGCCACGATTTGGCTTCTCCACATCGGAGTCGCTCGAGCGCGGCCGCGATGTCGACAACCTGCGCGCTTTTCTCGGCAGCCAGGGGCCCATGGCGCTGTTCGACATGCCGTGGATGCCGATTTATGTCCTCTTTGTATACCTGCTCCATCCGCTGCTGGGTGCCCTGACATTGGGCGGCGCGGTGATCCTGGTGTTTCTTGCCATCCTGGGCGAACTGCTGTCGCGCCGGCTGGCCAATGACACCCAGCAGGCAATGATCAAGCGCAATGCGATTGCCGATTCCAACGCGCGCAATGCCGAGATTCTCAAGGCCATGGGCTTTGCGTCGCGGGCCATCGACAATTTCCGGACCGCCAATGGCGAACACCTCAAGCTTCAGACCAAAGCCAATGATGTGGTTGGAACGCTTGGCGCGATCTCTCGTGTGCTGCGCATGCTGCTGCAATCGGCCATCCTCGGGCTGGGCGCCTATCTGACCATTCAGGGTGATCTTTCGGCTGGCGCCATCATCGCCTCGTCGGTTGCCGCGACAAGAGCACTGGCGCCGGTCGATCTCGCCATCGGCAACTGGAAGAACGTCGTGTCGGCGCGCAATGCCTTCAAGCGGCTGCGCGACACCATGATCGCCATCGGAGAGGCAAAGCCGCCGATGACATTGCCGCCCCCCGCCTCCTCGCTGCGCGTCGAGATGCTGACCGTTGCCGCGCCTGGGTCGGGCCGGATTCTTCTGACCGACGTGGCCTTTGAACTCAAGGCCGGGCAGGCTCTCGGCATTATCGGGCCGAGCGCCGGCGGCAAGACAACGCTCGTGCGGGCGCTTGCCGGCATCTGGCCGCCCCTGCGCGGAGCGGTACGGCTCGATGACGCCGACCTGAGCCAATGGCCGGATGAAAAGCTGGGCGGCTATGTCGGTTATCTTCCCCAGGAAGTGGCGCTTCTCAATGCCACGATCGAGCAAAATATCTCGAGGTTCAACCCGCAGCCCGACAGCGCCGGGATCGTCCGGGCGGCCAAGGCGGCGGGTGTTCATGAGATGATCGTGCGTCTCGATAACGGGTACGACACCCTGCTCGGTCCCAATGGAGACGCTCTCTCTGCCGGCCAGCGCCAGCGCATCGGCCTTGCCCGGGCGCTTTACGGCGATCCGTTCCTGGTCATCATGGACGAGCCGAACTCGAACCTGGACGGTGAAGGCGAGGCGGCGTTGACAGAAGCGATCAAGGGTATCCGCGCACGCGGTGGCATCGCCATCGTCGTCGCCCACCGGCCCAGTGCGCTGGCGGCGGTCGATCTGGTGGCGGTTATCCAGAACGGGCGCATGACCACTTTCGGTCCCAAGGAGGAAATCCTCGCACCGCATCGCGTGACGTCGATGACCGAGCGTCCGTCAAGGGAGGTGACGGCATGATTGAGGTCAAAGGCACACGGCAGGTTGAAGGCGAAGGGCCGAACCCGGGCGATCGCTATGGGTTCGCCGATGCACAGCGGCTGAACCGCATACCGATGCTGTTCGGGTTGCTGATCACCGGTATTGTCGCCTATCTCAAGCTTGCGCTGACACCGGCCCAGGCGGCACAGCCACCCGATACGCCAACCCCCGAGCCCGAGCAGGACCTGGTCATCCAGCCTGCGGCGTCGAGCGCGCCGGAAAAACTGGACGACTATCGCAAAAAGGCAGGTATTGCGGACCCGGCGCACCACCTTGCGCCGCCTCTGCCCATGGAGCCGGCTCAACAGATCAATAACGTCGTCGGTTTTCCCGGGCCGCGCTTTGCATTGGCCGATTCATCGGTGATCGATTTTTCCGGTCCACGACCGACCACAGTGAAGGGCGGCGACGGGCAGAATGGTGGGCCGCCGGCCCCAGTGGCGGTCCGTCAGGTCGCTAGAGAAGAGTCGCCGCCCGATGAGACGGACCCGGCACGGCCGCCCACACAGGACCGAGGCAACAGAGCACCTGAAACCGGCGCGCCCGTGCGGCTCAACAACATCGTGGCCGGCGCCGACGTGCTGATCGGGCTCGACGAACTGCTGGCCAATGTCGTCGATGCCGATGGTGACGTGCTCGAGGTCGGCAATGTGCGCGCGTCCACAGGGTCTATCGGCAGAACCGAGGATGGGTGGGTCTATTCGAGCCATGCGCAAACGCCCGCTTCGGACGTTGTCATCACGTTTCAGGTCAGCGATGGGGTCGCTGCAGTAACGCACAGCGCCTTTTTCCGGCTGGAGCGGGGCGGGGATATGGTGGGCACGGACGCGCTCGACCACCTTGTCGGGGTGAACCTTGCCGACACAATCGATGCGCGGGGCGGTAACGATCTGATCGATGCGCGTGGCGGAGACGACGTGGTTTTCGGCGGGGCCGGGGACGATCTGATCGTTGCCGGTGCCGGCCACGATCTCGTCTATGGCGGGCTCGGCAATGACAGGATTTTTGGCGGATCGGGCAATGATATCCTGAGCGGTGGCGAGGGGGACGACCAGCTGTTCGGTGAAGACGGCGATGACACGCTTCTCGGCGAAGATGGTGCCGATCGATTGTTTGGTGGTGCGGGCGACGATTTTCTCTCCGGCGGTGCCGGGGACGACATGCTCAGTGACGGCGGGGGCGCCGACAAGCTGTTTGGCGATGCGGGCGACGATACCCTTGTGGCGTCCGTCGACGCTGCCGCCGATGTGTTTGACGGCGGGGCGGGGACCGACACGCTCGATCTTTCTGCCGCAAAGCTGGCTGTCGCTGTCGATCTGGACGGGCAGAGCGCCGTGGGCGAAGAGATCGGCGAGGATACTGTCACCAACATCGAAACGGTTATCGGCGGCTCGGGTGACGATACCATTGCCGGCGGTGGCGGGGACGAGACATTGCATGGGGGCGCCGGGGACGATGTGATCGACGCGTGCGGCGGCGATGATGAGATCCATGACGGCTCCGGCACCGACACGGTGACGGGCGGTGAGGGCGACGACCGGGTTGTGGTCGCGCTCGATGGCGACGACGATTCGTTTGACGGCGGGGACGGGGCGGACACGCTCGACCTTTCCGACACCAAGGTGGGCGTCTCCGTCGATCTTGCGACCGGGCAGGTATCGAGTGCCGAGATCGGCGATGATACCGCGACCGGGTTTGAAGAGGTGGTGGGCGGCGCGGGCGACGACATGTTCCATGTCGGGGACGAGGCGGTCGTGCTGACCGGCGGCGGGGGTGCTGACACCTTCTCGTTCGGTCTTCCTCTTACTGACGCGACAGACCGGCCGCAGGTCATTCACGACATCCTCGATTTCCTGGTCGGCGATCGCATTCTGGTGGCCGAATACGAGTTCTCCAAGACCGGCCGCGACGGCGAGGAAAACCGGTTCGACTATTATTTCCAGGGCGAGGATGCCGAGGACGACCAGAGCGGTCTGCGACTGAGGATTCGCTATGAACTGGAGGGCGATGAGGAGCGGACGCTGCTGGAATTCGACTACGACGGCAATCAGAACTACGACGTTGTGGTCGCCATCCACGGCCAGCATCAGCCTTACGTTTACGAACACGCGATCATCTAATTGAAGGGCTCGGGGAGCACCGATCATGACAAGTATTGACGCTGGACCATTAAGCGCTGGGCGACGCCGCCGGGGGCGGGCCGAAGAGTCCACCTACAGTCTGGGGCTTCGGATCGCCGTCAGCGCGTTTTTCGGGTTCCTGCTGGTGGGGGTCGTCGGCGGCTGGGCCGCCACGGCCACGCTGACCGGGGCGGTGATCGCGCCCGGCACGGTTGCGGTCGGCCAGCACGTCAAGGAGGTGCAGCATCGCGATGGCGGCATCGTCGGCGAGATTGCAGTGCAGGAGGGTGATTTCGTCGAAGCCGGCGAGGTGCTGTTGCGGCTGAGCGATGTGGAGACGCGCGCCGAGCGGTCCATCGTGCTCAGCCAGCTCTATGAGCTGCAGGGGCGGGCTGCCCGGCTGCTGTCGGAGCGGGACGGGCTGACCGAAATCGATTTTTCCACGGTGCTTGCCGCCGAAGGCCCGGCGCGTTCGGCCATCATCGGCGGGGAAACCACACTGTTTGTCGGCAATCTTTTGGCGCGGGCGCGCCAGAAAGAGCAGCTCGAGCTCCAGCTTGGCCAGTTGAGCCAGGAGATCGTGGGGCTCGAGTCGCAATTGGGAGCGCTCAACGAGGAGATCGAACTGGTCAGCACCGAGCATGCCAGGCTCGAAGAACTGGCCACCGCCGGGCTGATCGAGGGCGCGCGGGTCTATGCCATCAACCGCGAAATCGCGCGGCTGACCGGCGAACGCGGCGAGGCACTGGCCAATATGGCGCGGGCCGAGGGCCGCATGAGCGAAGTGCGGCTGCAGATCATCGCCACAGATGAAACCGCCCGCAACGAGGCGCAGCGCGAGCTGCGGGTCGTTCAGGCGCAGATCACCGAGCTGTCCGAGCGCCTGCTTTCGGCCGAGGACCGGCTGGACCGGGTCGATATCCGCTCGCCCATCGCCGGCATCGTCAATGAGATGAACGTCACCACCGTTGGCGGGGTGATCACCCCGGCGCAGACGCTCGTTACGATCGTGCCCGACGATGCGGATCTGAAGATCGAAATGCGGCTGAGCATTGTCGATGTCGATCAGGTCTCGGTCGGCCAGCCGGTCAAGCTGCGCTTTTCGGCCTTCAACCAGCGCACCACCCCCGAGCTGGAGGGCGAGATCGTTCATGTTTCGGCTGCCGCGCAGCGCGACGGCGCCACGGGCGAGTTGTTCTATCTGGGCGAAGTCGAGATCACCGACGATATCGGCAAGCTGGGGAACGTGACGCTGATCCCCGGAATGCCCGTCGAGGTGTTCGCCCAGACCGCCGAAATGACCGCGTTGAGCTATCTGGTCAAACCGTTTCTCGACCAGGCGGCCCGCGCCTTCCGCGAGGAGTAGGCGCGCGAAAGTGACCGATGGCCATAAGCCCCGGATTATATAAGCGGTGCCCGAAGGGGCGGTGAACGGCGAAGCAAGCTTCATCCGTAGTGT
>CENV01070763.1_pt1 | contig 15817 bp, 11 predicted proteins | sample 530231 | NCBI WGS metagenome assembly CENV01 (sample SAMEA2619815, study PRJEB7988) | marine metagenome | biome: marine biome (ENVO:00000447); feature: surface water layer (ENVO:00002042); material: "saline water (ENVO:00002010), including plankton (ENVO:xxxxxxxx)" | depth 5 m | reverse complement strand
ATTCTCTCAGGAAATGAAGCCTCCTCAAAACCCGGTTCGATTCAACTCTTCTTTTGGAGATGACTCATGGCACCCGATATTCGACGTCGGATCGTTAAGTTTTCGCTTCTCGTCCTGCCCTTTTCAGCGTGGTTCCTAACCGCTATGGTTCTTAGCGGCGCATCAATGGGCTCAATCAACTGGATACTCCTTTCTCACTGGGTACGATCGACTCCCTCTCATACACCTCTACTAGCCGCCTTGGCGACTGGATTGGTATTGAGCTTTATCCTGGCGCTTTCACTCAAGAAAATCTCCAAAAGTGAAGGTTTTGATGGTGCCGGCTACAAGCGTCACATTCGTGGCACAGAAGTTGTGTCCTTCAAACGTCTGGTTCGCTTGTGCACTGAAAAAAACACGCAGCAAGTGAGGATTGCTGGCGTGCCCATGCCCGCCTCGGTTGAAAATCTGCATCTGCTCATCAATGGGGCAACGGGGTCGGGCAAATCTGTCTTGCTGCGCGAGCTGATGCTCTCGGCGTTAAAACGCGGTGATCGGATGGTGGTCGTTGACCCTAATGGCGATCTTTATAGCAAATTCGGCCGCCCGACTGATGTCATCTTGAACCCCTATGACGAACGAACCCAAGCGTGGATGTATTTCAATGAAATACGAGCCGAATATGACTGGAAACGCTTGTCATACTCTGTTGTCCCTCTTGGCGCAGACGCAAACGCCGAAGAGTGGAACAGCTTTGGGCGTCTCCTGCTTCGAGCCGTTTCGCGCAAGCTGTTTGAGCTCAATATCCACGACATCAACCAGGTGAACTACTGGTGTTGCGAGGCCCCTTTCAAAGAATTGCAGGTGTTTCTCAAAAACACTGAAGCGGCTTCCCTCTTTTCCGGTGCTTCCGAATCAACGCGAGCATTTGATTCAGCGCGTTTCGTTCTTTCAAACAAACTCTCTGAACATCGTTCAATGCCCACTGGGGACTTCAGTATCCGGGACTGGATGGAAAACGGCACAGGCTGTTTGTACATTACCTGGCGCGAAGACATGAAAACCGCCATGAAGCCACTTCTTTCGGCTTGGGTAGACGTGTTTTGCTCTTCGATCTTATCTATGCCTGAAAATGCCCGCCGTCGCTGGTGGCTGCTGATCGACGAACTCGCCTCGCTGGAGAAACTGGCCTCTCTGGAGGATGTGCTCACCAAAGGTCGTAAACACGGCGTCAGGGTTGTGGCCGGGTTGCAGACTGTTTCGCAACTGGACGCAATCTACGGCAAACACATGTCCCAAACCCTTCGGGCCAGTTTTAGAAACCTGGTTGTCCTGGGCGGCTCCAAAACCGATGCTGAAACGGCAAAGGAAATGTCGACCGCGCTAGGAGAGCATGAAGTAGCCCGACCCGAGTACACCGACTCGCGCAATCCAGGTGGCACGCGCGGAACAAGTGAGCGCCTGGTTCGACAAACGGAAGCCGTGGTTACCGCTGCGCAAATTCAAGCGTTGCCCGAGCTGACCGGCTATGTTGCGTTTGCCGAAGACCGGCCGATTGCCAAGTTTGTACTCAAACCACTCTCTTTCATTACCCGTAACCCCTCATTTGTTGAGCAAAAAACGCTATCAACGATCCCGACTGCGACCACCTGGGACGAAGATGGCGTTGTGACAACACATTGGAGTAGCAATGATCTCCCTCAAGACCCTACACAGGAGCAACGCAGCTAAGGCCGGCCATTACTACGTCGACCAAAAAGACGACTACTACAGTCGAGATGGAAGCTGCGCCCAATGGCAGGGTCAAGGTGCACAGCTGTTGGGATTAAGTGGCGAAGTAAATCAGAAGCAATTTACGGCGGCCCTGAAAGGCGATTTCGGCCCAGGCGTGAAGCTGGCAAAATCGGTCCGTAAAGATGCCAAATCACGGGCCGGTGAGGATCTGACTTTCTCGGCGCCCAAGTCTGTCAGTATTCAAGCCCTTGTTGGGAAAGACAATTCAGTGCTTGAAGCCCACGATCATGCCGTACGCAAAACGCTTGAATATCTGGAAAATGAACTGGTGCGAGCGCGTCAAAAAGTCGATGGAATGACCAGGTCAGAACAAACGGCCAACATCGTGGCTGCAAAATTCAGGCACGAAACAGCACGCCCATCCAGATCAGACCCTGCCGATCCCCAGTTGCATACCCACGCGATCATTATGAATGCCACGCGACGAGCAGACGGTGCCTGGGTGGCCTTAGCCAACGAACAGATATACAAAAACAAGAAGCTACTCGATACCATCTACAAAAGCGAAATGGCGGCTCAACTTGAGAAGGCCGGCTATGTATTGCGGTACGAGAAGGACGGCTTTGAAATGGCACACATCAGTCGCGAGCAAATTGAACTTTTCTCCAAACGAGGTATGACCGTAGAAGCCGAATTGGCCATGATGGGGAAAACGCGTCAAACGGCGTCGCATGACCTCAAACAGACCATTACGCTGGCTACCCGAAGTGCGAAACGTCCTGAAATTAGTCGCGAAGCGCTACAGCAACAATGGGAAAAGGAAGCGCAAAAGTCGGGAATCGACTTCATGGCGGCAAAACGCCCCATTGAGTTATCCAAGCACGATCATGACAAGTCACCTCCGGGAACACAGCGTACACCGGTAAACGGGGAAGACTTAAATCCGGATCACCCCACTACCACTTACAAACCTGAACCGCACGCAGTCAGTGCTCAGCTTCAGCAGAATATCGCCGATCACTGCGTCACCTGGGCTATTCGTCACCATGGCGAACGCGAGTCGGTGATCCGAGCCTCAGTGCTGGAGGTGTTGGCGCTTAATCACAGTATGGGTACGGGCATATCCCATACGCACATCAAACAAGCTATTGAACAAGCTGTCACAAAAGGACACCTGATCAAAGGCGCACCAGTCTATCGCTCCAACGACGTTGCGGACACTGGCACTGCTCTTTCACAGGAACAGTGGATTAAACGCCTGGTCCGAGAAGGCACGCCGCTATCACAAGCGCGTCAAAACGTGCGCCGGGCCATAGCGACGGGTAGCCTCATTTTGGATGAGGTGCGATATACATCACAAGCCGCCCGGGAACGCGAAAAGCGCATTATTCAAATCGAGCGCGAAGGACGAGGCAAAGTAGCCCCAATTTTGTCACCGCAGGCCATCAAGGAACAGATGGCCGGCAAGGGGCTGCGGCCAGGGCAATTATCCGCAGCCGACCTGGTGCTGAGCACGAACAACAGCATTGTTGGCGTCCAAGGCCTTGCTGGAGTGGGGAAATCATTCATGCTCAAGCAAGTCAAAGCGGCAATTGAATCCGCTGATTACAAGGTGAAGTCAGTTGCGCCCTACGGCGCCCAGGTCAAAGAACTACGTAGCTTGGGCGTAGAAACAGTGACGGTTGCCTCTATGCTCGAAGCCAAGCAAGGACGGTTTCACTTGGACTCTAAAACCGTCTTGGTTGTCGATGAGTCTGGCGTTGTTCCCACTCGTCAAATGGAAAAAATCCTAAAGAAAGCAGAAAACGCCGGCGCGCGGGTTGTCATGATGGGCGATAAAGACCAGACCAAAGCCATTGAAGCGGGCAGGCCAATGCATCAGCTGCAGGATGAAGGCATGAGCACAGCATTAATGGGCGATATCGTTCGCCAAACCAATCCGCTACTTCGTGACGCTGTAGTCCTAGCTGCCAAAGGTCAAGCCTCCGAAGCGCTGCACATACTGCAAAGCAAACTCGAAGCAGTGAATGAAATTCAGGACGACAGCGAACGCTATGCGGCAATGGCCGATCAATATGTGTCGCTTGATGCCCAAGATCAGAAAGATACGCTCATCATCACTGGAACCAACAAATCTCGCAACGAATTGAACGACCTTGTACACGCCAGATTGGGATTTGAAGGAAAAGGGTTCAAATATGGCCTGCTAACGAGGGTTGATACCACTCAGGCTCAACGTCGTTCAGCGCGATACTTTAAAAAAGATTCGATTATTCAGCCCGAACGTGACTATCGCAATGGTTTGAAAGCAGGCAATCAGTATAAAGTCAGCTTAGTTGATACGAGCTTTAATCGTGTCGAAGTGACACATCTACAGACTGGCGAGGTGATCAAATTTAATCCATCCCGTACTACAAAACTATCGATTTATGAGTTGCGTCAATCAGAGCTGAGCGCTGGAGATAAGGTACGTATTACGCGTAATAACGCCGCGCTTGATCTGGTCAACGGGGAACGGTATTCCGTACTTGCCGTCACGCCGCTGACAATTAGCCTGGGCAAAGTGGCTAATGACGGTTCAATCACAAAACGCATCACGCTGGACGCGGATCAGAAGAATCCTTTGCATCTGGACTATGCCTATGCCAGCACGGTCCACAGCGCTCAAGGTTTGACCGCAACAAAGGTGATTTTGAATCAAGAAACTTACAGTCGTACCACCAAATCGGACGTATTTTATGTCGCCATATCTAGAGCAAAAGAGAAAGTCAGCATTTATACCGAAGACATGACAAAGCTGCCTTTTGCTGTTAATCGCCGAGAAGAGAAAGGTGCCGCTCTGGACATTGGCATGACGCGATCCTCACGCCAGGCTGAAATCACCCGCGAACGCAGCATAACTCAACCGACCCCGGATGCATTGTCTCTTTAAACCCTGAACAATGTGGCCGCGCCGCACTCAATCGGAGAACCAACACAATGTCTATTACATATGACCAATTCGTAAAAGCCCTGGAATTCCTGGTCGCTATTGAACCAGACCCTGATTCATACGACAGCGACATGGATAAGTACGACCTGATCATGGAACCGCATGAGAGCGAAATTGAACAAGCACACGCAACAATCAAAGCCTATGGCGAGCAAATCGCTCCGCAAGGCCTAGACTTCATGCGAAGTGTTCTGCAGCAAATACTTCTCCAACAGACCGAACTGAAATCTGAGTCAATCATTCGCTCCAAGGTCAACTGGCAATGGGACGGAATTGGAAGGTGGCTCGGATAGTTAATTGTCCTGCTCAGTCATATTTTTCTTTCGAGCAAGAATCTTAGCTGCAATCGGTGAAGTAATCATCTGAATCACAGCAAAGAATGCGGCCGGAATTGCTATTTCTGAAGGCAAGCCGGATGCAACTACAAAAGCTGCGGCAATGCTGAATTCTTTTTTACTGACCGTGAAAAGATAGGTAATTATTTCCTTGCGATCTTTAGTGACAAACCAAGCAGTCATACCCACCAAATAGCCCACAAAGTTTAAACATAAGGCCGCCGCAGCAATTACAGCCGCATACCAACCATAACCAATAATAGTTTGCGCATTCGGGCTCACCACAGCGAGCAAGATCAAAAGATAGAGTATCGAGCCAATTCCCGCATACGTTGACTCATGCCGAGTAAAAAATGTCGAAAGTCTTGTACGTAAACTCACCCCAATAACGGTTGGAACCAAAACGATAAGAACCAATTCCAGAATGATCGAACCAAGCTGAATTTCTAGTTGTATATCCGTTAACCACAAAAACAAAAATGGCACAATAAATGGCGATAACGCCGTATTAACGGCGTTAAAAACGGCAGCCAGTGCAACATTGCCCCGAGCCATCAAAACCATAAGTGGGGAAGACACATCAGTCGGTAAAGTACCGACTAATGTTAATCCCGTTGCCAACGGGCTACTTCCAAAAAACAAACGGCCCGTTGCCCAGCCGGCAACTGACATTGGCCCATAAACCAAAACCAGTGCCAAAAACTGTCGTGATGGCTTACGAAAGGCTATTCGCACAGCATGCGCATCAAAGGTCAAGCTGATGACAAGCATCAACAGCGCAAGCAATAACCCGACCGAAGGCTTAAGAAACTGGCCGAATTCGGGAAACGCCAATCCAGTGCCCGCTACAAAAATCACAAACCAAACAAGATGGGACTCAACAAAATAAACGAGTTTGCGCATATTGATGAGTCCCTCTTTATTGATTGTAGTTATGCCTTCGTCGTAGTCGACGTACTGCCTAATTTTTGGCCACGGTCAACGCACGAACTACGCCATTTCCTTTAACTTTTCTTTTGAAAACCAGGCAAACAGAACAGGCAATACAAACAGTGTCAAAAACGTAGCAGTGACTAAGCCTCCGACAATCACTGTGGCTAGCGGCTTTTGAATTTCCGCACCCACACCGTTAGACATCAACATAGGAATCAAACCAAGCGCAGACGTAATCGCCGTCATCAAAACAGGTCTTAACCTCGATGTTGCACCATCAAACACTGCCTCGGCCACTGTCAGTCCATCCTTAATGCGCTGATTAATACTTTCCACCATCACCACACCATTAAGTACGGCCACTCCAAACAGAGTAATGAAGCCCACTGAACTAGGTACAGACAAATACTGACCTGATACCCAAAGTGAAAAAACACCGCCAATAACGGCCAGCGGCACATTGACAAGAATCAACATTGCCTGACCCACCGAAGCAAAAGCAAAATAAAGCAACAAAGCAATCAGTCCCAGCGAAATAGGAACCACTACTGACAGCCGCTGTTGCGCCCGCTGCTGGTTTTCAAACTGGCCGCCAATTTCAATAGAATACCCTGTCGGCAAGTCCACTTTCTGTGCAACCGCTTGACGAATATCGGCAACCACACTGCCCATATCACGCCCCTGAACATTCGCTTGAATGACAACGCGGCGTTGCACGTCATCACGACGCACCTGTGGCGGCCCTGATGCAATAGTCACTTCTGACACATCACCCAGACGCACCCAAGCACCCGACGGAGCCTGAAGTCGCAAATCGGCAATGGCTTCCCGATCTTTGCGAAAACGTTCGTCAAGACGAACATAAATATCGTAGCGTTCATTACCATTAATAATCTGACCTGCGCTGGCGCCACCAAGCCCTTCTCGCACCAACTCCATCACATCGCCCACATCCAGGCCATAACGCGACAAAGCACGACGATCCGGTTTCACAACAAGTTGCGACTCACCTGCAATTTGTTCCATAGCGACATCTCGCGTGCCTTCTATTTCCTTTGTCACTGTTTCTATTTCCTGACCTTTTTCGGCTAATGTATCCAGATCCGGGCCAAACAGTTTGATTGCAAGTTGCGCTTTTACACCGGACAATAGCTCATCTACACGCGTCGCAATAGGTTGCGAAAAGTTAAATAACAAACCCGGATGCTGTTCCAACTTCTTTTCCATCAGCGCCTGTAGTTCATAACGATTATCAGCACTTGTCCACTCGGGAACAGGTTTCAAACCAATATAGATCTCGATGTTATTGACAGGCTCAGGATCCCCGCCAATTTCGGCCCTACCGATGCGCGAAAGCGCGTAAGTCACCTCCGGAAACGTCATGAGAATAGCCTCCAACTTAGGAGCAACCTCAAGTGCTGTATCCAAGCTGGAAGACGGTGCAAGAGTAACGCGAATATTGATCGTACCCTCTTCCAGTTCCGGCACAAACTCCGTACCCAACCGCGGCACCACTAGGGCGGCGGCGGCCACCAGCACTAACGCAACGCCAACCACCGCTTTACTATGCCTCATTGCGCTGCGTAAGCCTTTACGATAAAAGGCATCCAGTGGTTTCAGGACAAAACTCTCGCGTTGGCGAACCCCTTTTCTGAATAAATAGGTTGCCAGCGCCGGGACAATAACGAGTGCCACCAACATTGCAGAAAGCATCGCCAGCATGATGCTAATTGCCATTGGTTGGAACAGCTTGGCCTCAACGCCCTGAAAGCTGAAAAGCGGCATGAACACCACTAAAATAATTGCGGTAGCAAAGAAGATGGGGCGGGCCACTTCCTTACCCGCCTCTTGCAACCGCAACGCAATCCCTTGGCGATCATGCGCTGCATCAGTTGGATCTGGATCATCATGACCTACACGTGCTTGCCGTTGAGTATCATGCACAGCATCGGGATGAGTCAGGTGCTTGAACATGTTCTCCACCATTACCACGGAACCGTCAACCAACATACCAATCGCGACTGCAATCCCCCCAAGCGACATCAAGTTGGCTGACAACCCAAGCCAAGCCATGATCATCAAAGCAATACCAATTGAAATCGGAATGGAGATCAAAACCAGGGCGGTGGCACGCAAGTTCATCAAGAACAAGGCCAGGATCACAACAATGAAAACGAAAGCCAATAACAGCGCATTCACTACGGTTTGCACCGCTTGCGTAATCAAATCCGCCTGATCGTAAAATGCCTCAAAACGCACACCATCGGGCAAAGCCTGGTTAATACGCTCGATTCTTGCATTCACGCCGTCGATAGTGGCCTTGGTGTTGGCTCCCATGCGCTTGAGCACAATACCCGAAACGACCTCCCCAAGATTCTCGACCTCACCGTCTACCGTCTTACGCATCATAGACACGGCACCTTGGCGAATTTCACTGCCCAGCTCCACGCGAGCAACATTACCTACGGTAACGGTGGTACCGTCTACCGTTTTCAACGGTACCTGACGGATCTGCTCAAGTCCTTGCTTGCCGTGATCCAGCCAGCCCGAACCTCTAATCACCAACTGCTCCTGCCCCCGATTCATATACCAACCACCAACGTTGGTATTATTGCGCTCAAGTGCCGCCATCACATCGTCTTGGGTCAGATCGTAAGCCAGCAATTTGGAAGGGTTCAAATTAACCTGATACTGGCGCACTTCGCCACCGAAAGAAAGCACATCGGTGACCCCCTCAACCGGCATCAGTAACATCTTCACCACCCAATCATTAAGACTGCGCAATGCCATTGCGTCCAAGCCTGAATCAGGCTCTGCGACCAATAAATACTGATAGACTTGGCCCAACCCAGAAGTATTAGGCCCCATTTCCGGCGTACCCACCCCTTCAGGAATCAATTCTTTTGCAGCTTGAAGGCGCTCAAAAACCAGTTGTCTTGCAAAGTAAATGTCGGTGCCCTCTTTGAACACCACAGTGACACCAGATAAACCTGTTTTGGAAATAGAGCGCACTTCTTCCACATCTGGTAGTGCGTACATCACCGCTTCAATGGGGTACGTAATAAGCTGCTCTACTTCTTCAGCTGCCAGCCCCGGTGCTTCAGTATTCACTGATACCTGAACGTTGGTGACATCTGGAAAGGCATCCAGATTCAACTTGGGAATAACAAACGTAGCAGTAGCAAGCAACGAGATAAGTGCAATCACCACCAGTAAACGGTTGGCGACCGCCCAATCGATAATTCGATTAAACATGGGGATTCCTTCTGCTTAATGGTTATGTGGGTCGAAACCGCCCTTGGCAATTTGCGAGGCAACAAAAAATGCACCTTTGGTCACAACCCGTGAAGCCGGCCTCACCCCTTTGATCTCACGCAATGGCCCAAGTGCGCGCCCCAAGTCAACCTCCTTGGGCAAGAACTCTCCCGGATGGTCCTCAACATAGACAGTCCAGTCACCATCAGCGCCTCGCATCAATGCGGTCTCAGGAACCGCCAGAACAGGCTCTTTTGTGCGAAAACGGAAAAATACTTCAGCAAACTGCCCCGGGTGCAGACGATGTGCCGTGTTGTCCACCAAAAGACGCACGACGCGAGTGCGCGTCACAGGATCGATCGTATGAGCCTCCTGAGACACCGTGGCGTCAATACGCACACCGCCGGCAACAACCTCGGCAGGTGTGCCGGCGCCCAGTGTCAGAGACAAGTCCGCGGGCAAGTGGGCTTGTACCCATAGTTTTCCCTCATCCGCTAACGTAATTAACGGTGCACCTGCCTCAATCCGTTGCCCCTGTTCGAAATCATCAGACAACACCGCACCATCAATTTCAGCGCGTAACGTGTACTCACCCAAAGCCTTAGGCTGTTGCGACGCCAATGACTCCAAATCCGAGTTAGATAAGCCATAAGCCAATAAGGTCGCACGAGTAGCTTCAAAATTTGCCTTTGCGCCAATGTAGCGCTGTTCCCCAACGGTTTTTCGACCCAATTGCTGTACCCTTCGCCATTCTGGCAAAGCTGTACGGTATTCCGCCTGCGCTTGCGCGACGCTTTCGCTAAAAAGCGTGACCAACGGTTGATCCTTCTTAACGTGGTCGCCCAATGCAACATGACGCCGCATAACAACGGACGCCACCCGGGGCGATACCCTGTAAGTGGTGTAACCGTTTGACAGAATTTCACCGGGCGCGTAAATCTGATAATCGACAGGCTCTGCTGTTAAGGTTGTAACCTCAACACCTGCAAGCGTCATTTGCTCCGCACTCAAGACGGCACTTGCGGACTCACTATGTCCTCCCTCACTCTCTTCGTTACCATGATCGGCATGTCCCTCATCCTCGGCGTGCTCGGTGCCCACTTTGTCATCTTCAGCTTTATGCGGCTCGTGAGAGCCCTGCTCATCATGCCCTTCTTCGTCATGTTCGTCTTTTTCATGACCGGCCGAGGAGCCATGCTGCTCGCTACCCGTTATTGCGGATTTCGATTCTTCATGCGCATGCGCTGACTCATTGTGCGTCTGGCCATATACGCCGGAAACGCCCATCAGCCCTCCAGCTAAAACGGCAATCAGTAATTGGTTCAATCTTAAATTCATCTTCATCATCCGGTTCTTATTGAGTCAGCGTTATCTCATTCATCAAACGCCCCGATTCTTGCAAAACATCGATCAGCGCCTGTTTGGTTTGCTTTTCAAGCTCAATGCCCGCCAACATACTCTGGGCGCGTTGATTCAAAGCCAATAAATAATCAGTAGTCGAAAGGTCGCCGCTACGCCATTGCCGCTTAAGCAAGTCGGCACTGTTTTCTATTCGGTTTTGGGTCACTGACTGCCAACGTCGGTACTGTTGATCAAAACGCTGCCAAGCTTTCTGAGCTGCTTTCCAATCGAAACGCTTCTTTCGATAAACTGCCTGAAACTGAGCATACGCCCGCGATGCCTCCCGTTCTGCAGCGCGACTCTCGGCACTGAAGTTATTGCGTACATTCAACGGAATCGATAACGTTAAGCCCACCACACTTTGCCCCCCATCACGTCCTGCATTAAGTCCTACAGTGGGCTCGGTTTTGTTAGAACGGCGCGTTACCTCCGCTTCATCCTTCAAAGACTGCCAACGAGCACGCGCAGTCGCAACGGCAGGGTGCTGCAATAACGTTTTCTCTGAAATCGTTTCAGGTTGAGCAGGCCAAAACTCGTCGGGAACCCCACCCCGTTCGGGCGTCCAATCTGGCAACAACTCCGCCACACGGGCTTCAGCTTTTTGCAAGGCAACCTCAATCTCAGTTAGCTGAGTCTGTTGTTGCGATAAAGATAGAAACGTAAGCTCGGCATCGCTGCCACCCAAGTCCCCAGCCTGAACACGCCTTTGCACCAAATCAAACAACGTGTCTAGCTGACTCTGTTGAGCCTGTGCAATGTCGGCTGCGCGATCAGCCGCACGCCACTCAACAAGCGCGGAAAGCGCTTCGGCGGTTTTATCCAACGATTTCTGACGAAATAGTGCCCCAGCGGCAATCCGTTCCGAACGCGCCTGCTCTTGTCTTGCCCCTCGCTGGTCCCACCAGTCTATTGTTTGCTCCACACCAACCCGAAAGTTTCGTTCCTGCCCCTTACGCTCCACTTCGGACGACAAGCTTGGGTTGTAGAGCGGTTGCTCTAATGCATCCGCCGTTGCGTTAGAACCCAGCCATTGCTCGCGGGCTGCAAGCACATCGGGATGCTGTTGTATCTGTGTGGCCAACCAGTCATCCCAGTCAGACGTTTGTGCATACGCTACTAAAGGCGAAAATAACACGCACACACTCAGTAAGCCCCGTTGGAGCCAATGAATACTTATCATAATGGTTGATTCCCAAACTCAGCGTGTAAACGTTCGGTTACACGCCCTATTCCTAATTAGCCAAGACTCCCCCAAGCTCAGGAAGGCCAATATCCTTTCAGATATCGCCAACTCATAAAGCAATAGGAAGTCACAGCAACTAATGAATGCCTTTATCTGCCGTGACTAAGGAGTAACAGCTTACAAAAACATACTTATAGGTCTAATCAACCAATAGGAGGGCGAAAAGGAGGGGTGAGCGCAATGGAGGTAAGACTGGCTTGATAATCAATCAAGCCCGCTCCCAGGCTGAGAGTTAAACTCAGTGGTGCACTAATCAACGCCATATAGCTGTGGCCATGGCAAAAACGATGACAATCGTATGCAGTTTGGTCTGATTTTTCAGGCGTTTGCTTGAAGATGCTGATATCGTTACTCGCATCGGTAGGCTGATGCGTTCGCAAGTGGTGAATGCTATCGTGAGAAAGCTGGTAGATATCTGCAACTGCCACCATCGATTGGGTGGCAATTAGTAGTGTCATGATGACGATAAACCAGCGTTTAAACACTAAAATCTTCCTCATAGCCCCAAAATAATACCACACGCGATGCGACCCTTATCGTCCACAGAAACAAGCGGGTCATGACTTATCTGCCATTAATGGATCGACAGGCTTGTTATTTACGCGCACTTCATAGTGCAGATTGTTACCCGTTGTCGTACCCGTTGAACCAACGTACCCAATCGTCTCGCCTCTCATGACAAAACTCCCCGCTTTGATACCAGGCGTAAAGCGACTTTGATGCGCGTAGATCGTGGTAAAGCTACCCATATGAGAAATTTTAATAACTTTACCGTAGCCTTTCTGACGCCCAACGAATTGAATTTTGCCATTTGCAGTGGATTTAATAGGTGTGCCCCTCGGCACTGCGAAATCTATGCCCATATGGGCTTTTCGGGTATTCATAACAGGGTGTCGACGTGGGCCAAACTTTGAGCTTATCGCCAGATTAGGCCCATCCAATGGTGCCCGAAAAAGTAACTTACGACGTTGTTGGGTACTTAGTCTGCTGCAGATAAGGCCTGTTCCATTAAGTTGGTAACGTTCCTTTACGATGGAAAAACTCCGGACTTCCGCCGCCGCCGCAGAACGAATACCTGCAATTGAAGCAATAAATGTAGTAGCAAGAAACAAAATTCTGAGTAGCTTGAAAGACATGACAGTTGAAGAAAATAAAAACAAATACTCTTTTGCTGTGATTCAAACAAATCTTTGGGACATACTTAGCCTTCAAAAACGCAACAAGCGCAGCCCGTTCGCCACCACCAGCAGGCTTGCCCCCATATCAGCAAATACGGCCATCCACATCGTCGCCCCGTAAAAGATTGCGAGAAAAAGAAACACGGCTTTAATCCCGAGTGCAAACGAAATGTTTTGCCATAGCACCCTATGGGTTTTTCGCGACAACTTCACCGAAGACGCAATTTGGTGTAGATCATCATTCATAATGACCACATCGGCCGCTTCCATGGCAATATCGGTACCGGCAGCCCCCATCGCAAAGCCAATATCTGCCTGAGCAAGCGCCGGCGCGTCGTTAATGCCATCACCCGTCATGCCCGTCAGACCATATTGGGATTGCATTTCCTGAACAGTATCCAGCTTTTCTTGTGGCAGCATACCACCGCGCACGTCGTCAATACCCGCCTCGCGACCGATACTTTGAGCTGTTGTTTGGTTGTCACCCGTTAACATGACTGGGGTAACACCTAGTTCTTTAAGACTCAACATAGCCGACTGGGAAGAAGCCTTGATGGTATCTGCAACAACGAAAAGTGCCAATACCGAATCGTTGGTTGCAAGTAAAGTCACTGTTCGGCCTTCTCTTTCGTGAACGTCAAGACGGTCCGCTAATCCGGGGCCAGACAGACCCCGTTCCGCCATTAACCGATGGTTTCCCAGTACATAATCTATTCCAGCCAAAACCCCCGTCACACCACGCCCCGGAATCGCTGCGAAATCGTTAACCTCAGTTGAAGTTACGCTCAACCCATTGGCAATCGCCTTCGAGACGGGATGATCTGACCGGCCGGCCAAGCTTACGGCAATACCTGCTGCCATTTCTTTAGTCATAGTTGGCGAAAGCAACTCCCAAGTAACCAGTTTTGGTTTACCTTGCGTAATTGTTCCGGTTTTGTCGAATGCCACCGCCTTAAGCTTGCGTGCCTCTTCAAGGTATGTTCCACCCTTGATCAGAATGCCCCGACGCGCCGCAGCGGCTAAACCACTCACAACCGTAACCGGCGTTGAAATAACCAATGCACATGGGCAGGCTATGACCAATAGAACTAGCGCCTTGTATACCGATTCCAGCCATGTCCAGTCAAACACTAACGGGCCACCCAACGCCACGATGAGCGCAATGATGAATACTGTTGGTGTATAAATCGCGGCAAACTTGTCTACAAAACGTTGGGTCGGCGCACGACTGCTCTGAGCTTGTTCCACCGAATGAATGATTCGTGACAAAGTGGACTCGCTAGCGATTGCAGTCACCTCAAACTCCAGGGCGCCTGAATCATTAATTGTGCCCGCATACACCTGGTCACCGACCGTTTTATCAACGGGAATGCTTTCACCCGTTACCGAAGCCTGGTTAATCGTGCTGGTACCCGCCGTTACAACGCCATCCAATGCGACACGCTGACCAGGATTAAGGCGAGCAATTTGTCCGAGAGCAACATCCTTGGCAGGTACGACGCTCCAATTTCCGTCCGCCTGAAGCACCTCGGCAGTTTCAGGCGCAAGATTCAACAGACCTTTGATCGCATTTCTGGCGCGATCCACTGCGCGAGCCTCAATGAGTTCAGCCAGCGCATACAACGCCATGACCATGGCGGCCTCGGCCCACTGACCTATCAGAAAAGCCCCGGTCACCGCGACACTCATTAAGGCGTTGATATTCAGTCTTGCCTGGCGTAAAGCCAGGAAGCCTTTTGTGTAAGTATCAAACCCCGCTAGCCCAATACCAATCAGGGCAATCATCATCCCGCTGATTTGCCAAACTTGTGTTTCTGGCGCGAAGAAAGACAGACATTCAGCTACAACGGCAAAAACTAGCGCCAGAACTAGCCTGACAATACCGCTCGAAAACCGATGACCCGCCTGCTGCCCACCGGGCAGTTCATGGTTATCCTCAGACGATACTTCCTTAGGGTTAAAACCTGCCTTACTAATCGCGGTCAATGCCTGTGGCAGCACATCATCGGGGGCATCAATTACCAATAGCCGCGCACTTAACTGAAAATTCAAGCCTCGTATGCCTTCAATCGGCTCCAAAGCACGACGGATGTCGGATTCTTCCGCAGCACAATCCATTGTAGCGATGTGGTAAGTTGTTCCTGTGTTTGACATAGTAATTTTCCTTTAACCATGCCATTGGGAACCCTATAGTCACTATAGAGTCAAGCATTTTCTCATGCCGCATCAAACCATATACAAACTATAGAGTTTGAGCTTATAATAATGTGATGAACATCAAAATTGGCGAGCTCGCTAAACGCACCGACTGCTCAATACAAACCATTCGCTTTTATGAAAAAGAGGGGGTTCTACCAGCACCAACGCGTAGCGATGGCAACTATCGGTTATACAACGAAGGACACATCGAAAGGCTGAGGTTTATTCGGCACTGCCGCATGCTTGACATGACCTTAAGCGATGTAAGCACACTGCTTAAGTACCGAGACACACCCAATACAGGTTGTGAGGAAGTAAATGTGTTTTTAGATCAGCATATTGACGCAGTTCAGACCCGGCTGGAAGAGCTAGCGCAGCTGAAACTGCACCTGCTCACTTTGCGTCGGCAATGCAACCAGCCGGTTTCAGCTGCTTCTTGCGGTATTTTACGAGCGCTGTCCGACTGCTCGTGCCATACTAATTAAAGAATCTGATATCGCAAAGCAGCAATTTAGCGCCCAATATGTCGTCCCGCACTCTTCGCCGATCAATTAGTAATTAGTGCCAG
>CENV01086263.1_pt1 | contig 15878 bp, 16 predicted proteins | sample 530231 | NCBI WGS metagenome assembly CENV01 (sample SAMEA2619815, study PRJEB7988) | marine metagenome | biome: marine biome (ENVO:00000447); feature: surface water layer (ENVO:00002042); material: "saline water (ENVO:00002010), including plankton (ENVO:xxxxxxxx)" | depth 5 m | reverse complement strand
GGCAACGTCGTTGATGAGCTTGATGATGAGCTTGGCGTTCCAGTAGCTCGGCGCCGCCTTGCCCGCGAACACCTTGACCCGCGGCACCCAGCGTTTTTCGGGATGGGCGCGGATCATGTTGTACTGGGCGACGGCCTCCATGATGTTGAGCAGCTGGCGTTTGTATTCGTGGATGCGCTTGATCTGGATGTCGAACAAAGCATCGGGCGAAACCGTAACCCCCGCCCGCTCCTTGATGAGCGCCGCAAGACGCTCCTTGTTGCCGCGCTTTACGGCAGCGAACTGGTCCTGGAACGACTTGTCCTCGGCATGCGGATCGAGCTTGATGAGCTGCTCGATATCATCCTGGAAATCGGGGCCGATGCGCTCGGAAATCAGCCGCGTCAGCGCCGGATTGCACTGCATAAGCCAGCGGCGCGGCGTAACACCATTGGTCTTGTTGTTGATGCGGTCGGGATAGAGCTTGTGCAGGTCGGCAAACACCGTCTGCTTCATCAATTCGGTGTGCAGCGCTGAAACGCCGTTGATCGAATGTGAGCCCACAAACGCCAACTGCCCCATGCGCAACCGGCGCCCGCCATTCTCGTCGATCAGGGAAATCGCCGCGATCCGCGAATCTTCGAGACCCTTCTCGCGCGCTTCCTCGAGCACCATGGCGTTGATGGCGTAGGCGATCTGCATCTGGCGCGGCAACAGCCGCTCGAGCAGGGCCACCGGCCAGGTCTCCAGCGCCTCGGGCAACAGCGTGTGATTGGTGTAGGAAAAGATGCCCTTGGTCAGCTTCCAGGCTTCGTCCCAGGCCAGTCCCTGGACGTCCATCAGGATGCGCATCATCTCGGCAATCGAGATCGCCGGGTGAGTGTCGTTGAGCTGGATGGCCACCTTGTCGGGGAGCGAACCCAGGTCGCCATACTGCTGAAGATGGCGGCGTACGATGTCCTGCAGCGACGCGGACGAGAAGAAAAACTCCTGCCGCAGCCGCAGTTCCTGACCGGCCGGGGTCGAGTCGGCGGGATAGAGAACGCGAGTGATCGAAACCGCCTTGGCGCTTTCCTCAAGCGCCCCGAAGTGATCACCCGAATTGAAGCGGTCGAGCAGCAGCGGATCGATCGGCTGCGCGCTCCACAGGCGCAGCGTGTTGACGCGCGCGCCGCGCCAGCCGACTACCGGCGTGTCGAAGGCCACCGCATTGAGATGCTCGGCCGGATGCCAGACCTGCCGCACACTGCCGTCCGGCTGGGTGACCGGCTGGACAGTACCACCAAAACCGATTTCATATGCGCTCTCGCGCCGCTCGAACTCCCACGGATTGCCATGCGCAAGCCAGTCCTCGGGCAACTCGACTTGCCAGCCATCGCTCATTTCCTGCCGGAAAAGCCCGTGGACGTAGCGGATGCCATAGCCATAGGCCGGCACCTTGATGGTGGACATCGATTCAAGGAAACACGCGGCAAGCCGGCCCAGACCGCCATTGCCGAGCGCTGCGTCGGGCTCGCGCTCGATCAGTTCGTCAAGATCGACGTTGAACGAAGCGAGCGCCTCACGCACCGGCTCCATCATGCCCAGATTGGAGACCGCATCGCGCATCAGGCGACCGATCAGAAATTCGAGGCTGAGGTAATAGACGCGCTTTTGAGAGGTCCGCCACGTGTCGCGCGTGGACTCCATCCACTGGTCGATGATCCGGTCGCGAATGGTCAGAATGGTCGCGGTCAGCCAGTCCGTGCGGCGCGCAACGATCGGATCCTTACCGACCGCATAGGTCAGCTTTTCGAGGATCTCGTTGCGGAGCGTTTCAGCATCGCTGGCCCGGGGCTGAGGTGTGGGAGCATCGTAAACGATTGGCTTTTGCGGCATGTCGCAACCCATGGTTCATGTCTGTTCCTCCCCTCAGAGAAGTTCAGTGTTGCACGAGTTCTGGCCGCTTTCCAGCACCTTTAGCGTCATGGCGCTCATGCGCGTCCAACATGGTTGAACAAAAATGCATCGATTTCGGAACCGGTAGCGCGATAGTGCGTTTTAGAGGCAGCCGATGGAGGCGCCCCTACCTTCATCGTGCCAAGCCCTGACCCTGAGAGGATTGCTGCCCGGCGATCCTCTTTTTTTGCCCGAGGGCCGGAACCAATTCCCGGCACCAGCATTTATGGATCACGCGGACGCGTTTCCCCCAAGCGCTTTCGCTGATAGAAGGACCGGGTGCCCCCAAAAGGCTTCCCGGTCCTTTCTCGTTTGTCAGGTGATGTGATTGCCGTCTATGCGGAGCGCATAATCCACCTGGCTGCCGTTGACGGCCAGTTCGCCCATGCCGTCCACGGCGAGCGGCACCACGCTTTCAAGAAATTTGCGGGTCAGCGGTTCAATCTCATGAGCCGAATTCCCCGTACCCAGGCGCTCGGACCACTTTACGACAAGATTGCGCCCACCGTCCGGGCGCGACTCCACGCTGAAAGCCACGTGGATGGCCCCGTCGCCGGGGTACAACTGGCCGTTGCGCACGGCATTGGCTGCCAACTCATGGATGGCGAGACCGACATAGAGCGCCGCATTGGGCGATACGACGAGATCGTCGCCAACGAGTTCCACAGGAAGCGCGTTGTCGCGGTGAAACAGGGCGACCTGGCGCGAAATAAGATCGCTCAGCAAAGCGCCCTGCCAGTCACGGTCGGTGACCAGATCCTGGGCGCGGGCAATAGCCTGCAGGCGGCCAGAAAATGCCGTAACGAAAGCGGGAATGCTGGTCGCGCTCCGCGCTGTCTGAGAGGCAAGCGAAAGCACGATGGCCAGCAGATTGCGCGAGCGGTGGCTAACCTCGCGAAGCAGGTTCTTGAGTTGAACCTCACGCCGTTTCTGGGCGCTGATGTCGATGACTGTCGAATAAACGCCGACGGCCGAGCCGGCTGGTGAAAGATCGGGGTCGATCCAGATATCGAACCAGCGCACCTCTCCGCCGATATTGACCGGCAACTCGAAGCGCTGGGGATCCCGGGTCTCGATGACGTGGAGTTTTGTGGCCCGTAGACGCTCGGCAGCCAGGCGTGGCAGGAAATCGCCATCGGTCTTGCCCAGCACATCGTCAAGCTCGATGCCGGTGGGCAGGTTTTCAGCCCATTCGTAAATCAGGTCCCGGTTCTGGTAGCTCAGCGATACCGGCGTCCGGCTCAGCGCGCGCATGGCAAAGGCGAAGCGGCGCGAACTCTCAAGGCCGCCCTCGCCTGTCTTTCCGTTGTCCTGCCCCCTCATAGGTGACGCGAATTTATCGGAATGTTCCACGAGCCCCACTTGAGCCCCCTTAAGCGAAGGCCCGATCTATGTCCCCAGCAGAAGCCGTTATCAGCGCGCACGCCGGCCCAACCCCATGACGAGACCAATAACCATTGCGATCAGAAATACAAAGAACAGAATCTGCGCGATGGAAGATGCTGCCCCGGCGATCCCGCCAAATCCGAGAATGCCCGCAATGATAGCGATTATAAGAAATGCCAGTGCCCAGCCAAGCATGGATCATACTCCCTAAAATACTGAACTTGTGGGAGAACGAACCGGGGCGCCGGGTGGTTCCGGCGCCACGTAGATTTATGCTGCCTGTTCCATTTGCTCGGAAAAGAACAGCACCTGGCTGACCAGCGCCTTGACCATGTCCGGCTGAAAGGGCTTGGTGACGAGAAAGGCCGGTTCGGGCCGTTCGCCGGTAAGGAGCCTTTCGGGGAACGCGGTAATAAAGATCACCGGCACGCTGGCCGAGCGCAGCATGTCGTTGACGGCGTCGATACCCGAGCTGCCATCGGCAAGCTGAATATCGGCCAGGACAAGCCCGGGGCGGCGCTGATTGAAAAGCTCGACGGCTTCCTTGTGGGTCCGCGCAACGCCGGTCACCGAATGGCCCAGCGATTCCACCATCTGCTCGATATCCATGGCGATCAGCGGCTCGTCCTCGATGATGAGCACGCTCGTCGCAACCTGGCGGGCCATCTCCTGGGAGGCCGTGTCGATGAGATGGGAAAATTCAACGTCGCTCACGCCCAAGATTTCAGCGCCCTCGTCGTTGGAAAACCGTTCAACCGCCATCAGCAGAAAAGCCTGACGCGGCAAGGGCGCGATCGCGCGAAGGCTGCGGCGCGCCTGCTCTTCCCACGCATGGGAGGCAGGGGGCAGGTCGGCGAGGTTGATGTCGACCGATTTCCAAAGCTGGGAAAAGACTTTGTAAAGGGCGACCTTGGAGTCCAGATTGGTCGGAAAAATCGATCTGTCGGCAACGAGCGCCTCGAGCGTTGCCGAAACATAGGCGTCGCCACTCGACTGGCTACCGGTCAACGACCGCGCAAAACGTCTAAGGTACGGAATGTGCGGCGCAATCAACTCAGCAAGATTCATAAATATAGCTCCCTCGCATAGTCACCTCGCCCGGCGTGCAGGCGGCGACACTGGACCGATAACGGCACCTTTGAGAAAAAGTTCCGCGGCAATGGAACTTTTTTTGACTCGCGACGTTTCCGAGGCCAATGAACAACACGCGACGTGGGGTAAACGTGACACAACTCAGCAGCAGGAATATGGCCCGAGACGATCAGGACGAAAAGGTGCCCGAGGGCGCAACCGAGCCCACGATGGGCGCCGATTCTCAAGCATTCATTGGCCTGAAGCTCCGAGAACTCTATGACGATGTTGTCGCCGAGCCCGTGCCGGATCGCCTTCTGGAGCTGCTTGGCAAGCTCGGAGACGATGACAAGCCCAAGTCCAAATAGGAGGCGGTCATGTCAGACGCTTACGATTTTCGAGCCGAACTTCTCGCCGTCATTCCAAATTTGCGTGCCTTTGCCATGTCGCTCGTCGGCGCGGCCGACAAGGCTGACGATCTGGTACAGGAAACGCTGGTGCGTGCCTGGGACAAGCGATCCTCGTTCACGCCCGGCACCAATTTGAAGGGCTGGCTTTTCACCATTCTGCGCAATGAATTCTATAGCCAGATGCGCAAGCGCAAGCGCGAGGTTTCCGACCCCGAAGGCATAATGGCCGAAAGACTGTCGAGCCACCCCGAGCAGGTCGGCAGGCTCGACATGGAAGATTTCAAGAAGGCCGTGAACCAGCTTCCCGAGGATCAGCGTGAAGCGCTTATCCTGGTCGGGGCCTCGGGCTTCTCCTACGAGGAAGCCGCCGAAATCTGTGACTGCGCGGTCGGCACGATCAAGAGCCGGGTCAGCCGCGCACGCACCCAGCTTGCGGCCATTCTCAAGCTCGAAGGAGACGGCGAGTTCGGTCCCGACGCCGTGGCAGTAGGGGTTATGAACCTCACCTCATCCAGCGCCGCCTGATAAGACGAAAACGCATGAAATTCAGGGGTTTCGGGCATTCCGCCCGGAACCTCTTTTCTGTTGCGGCGTTAGGATCGGGTGTAACTCCAACATGGGAGGCCGATCATGGCCCGAGCCGCAACAACAGCCCGAACTGCAAAAGCCACCGGCGACGATCCGGCAAAAGATCTCGATGCCGAAATCGCCGCGCTGCGTGAAGACGTCGCCGCCATAACCGCGACGCTTGGCGATGTCGTCAAACACCGCACAGGTGAAGCCAAGGCCGAGGCGCGCCGTTTCCGCCAGACTGCCGAACGAAAGGGCGAAGAAACGCTGGAGCAGGTCCAGGACAGTTTCGAGGCCGCGGAGGGCGAGCTCAAAACGATGATCCGCGACAAGCCGATCTCGTCGGTGCTTATCGCGGCCGGCATCGGTTACGTTCTTTCCAAAATTCTTTAAGGAGCGGCGCCATGGCGCTCACCGCACCTTTTGCCGCGGTCACCGGCCGCGCAAGTTCGGTCGTCCGGTCTATGGGCCAGTCGGTCGCCGCCTATGTCACCATCGCATTGATCGGCGCTATCGGCGTCGGCTTTCTCATTGCCGCGCTCTATATCTGGCTAGCCCAGGAGACCACTCCGTTGGGTGCCGCCCTGCTCATGGGGGCCGGTTTTGTGGCAATCGCCGGCATTTCGCTGGCCATCGTTATCGCGCGCAACAGCCGCAAGAAGGAAGAAAAGCGCCGCAATGCCGCCAATACAGCCATGATGGCATCGACCGTCTCGCTGGCATCGGCCGGACTTCGTATTGCGTCGCGAGCCAAGGGGCCTCTTTTCTGGCCGGCCGTAGCCGCCATAGCCGTCGGCTGGTATTTCGGCACCTCGGGCGGCGATCACGACGACGATTGAGATTTATGTCCTGAGCTAAAAAAAGCCGGTCTCCATGACCGACTTTTTTGCGTCTGCGATTTCACGCATCAATGATCGTTGGCCAGCGTGTTGAGCTCGAGCAGCTTGCCCAGTTCGAGATCGGCATCCCTGAGAACGCCTTTGCTTTCGGGCGCTGCGTTGTGCGCCTTCAAGCTCTTGAGCAGCTCTATCTTGCGCGCGTTGGATAACGTCGGATCGCCGGCAATTTCAGCAGGGGTACGGGCAACCGCTCCGGCATCGAAGCAGACAGAAACGGTCTTGTCACCCGTGGCATCTCTCCTTTGAAGGAGAAGGCCTGGCGCGATGGGCAGTTCCCGGCGTTGACGAACCGGGCATGAAAAAAGGGCCGGCTCGAGAGCCGGCCCTTTCGATGATTGGTGAGAGGCGCTGTTACTGGACGATCAGCGAGTTGTCCTGGGGAGCCGAGGTATAGGCTTCCTCATTGTACTCGGGAGCAGCTTCCAGCTCTTCCGCGGTCAGCGGAGTGCGCAGGAGCAGGCCACCATTTTCGTCACGGACGAAGGTCAGGTTGTCAAAGGCAACTGCAACCGGCTTGGTGCCAATGCCCAAAAAGCCGCCAAAGTCGATGATAACCGCATCGACCGAACCGTCTTCCGAAAGCAGGATGTCACCGATCGAGCCGATTTCCTCATCACCCGAACCGTAGACTGCCGTACCGGTCAGTTCCTCTGCCGAGATATCGGCAGTGGCAACGGATTCCATGCCGTCGAAATCCATTGCTGCGGCAGCGTCGGCTTCAGCAGCCATTGCGTCGTCAGCCGGAGCTTCTTCTTCGGCAGCCATGGCATCTTCGGCCGGAGCATCTTCGGCAGCCATGGCGTCGTCGGCCGGAGCAGCTTCCTCGGCAGCTGCCGCGTCTTCAGCGGGAGCGTCCTCGGCAGCCATAGCGTCGTCGGTCGGGGCTGCTTCCTCAGGAGCCATGGCATCTTCAGCCGGGGCTTCCTCAGGGGCCATAGCATCGTCAGCGGGCGCTGCGGGCGCCATTGCGTCGCCGGCAGGGGCCATTGCATCGCCGGCAGGCGCAGGAGCCATGGCATCGCCGGCGCCAGCTGCGTCCATTTCGGCGGCCATCTGCGCTTCGCTGGCCAACCATTCCTGACGATTGAACTCGGCAGCATTTTCCAGCTGCTCGCGGGTCATGCTGGCAACGAGGCGGTTGTTGCCATCCATATCCTGGGAGAGTTCAAGGTCGGACCAGTTGATGGCGACGCTCTTCTGGCCAATGCCAAGGAAGCCGCCGACGCCAACGACAACGGCGCCGATTTCGCCATTCTGGTCGAGCACAAAGTCATTAACGTCGCCGATTGCTTCGGCGTCGTCGCCCGTCGAATTGTAGATGGTTTCGCCGATAATTTCGGTGGCGAGCCAACCATCCGCATTGATGCCGGTTTCCTCGGCACTAACAAGAGGTTCCTGGGGCGTTTCGGGTGCCGCGGGCGTCTCCATTGCGGGTTCTGCGGGGGCCATGGCCGGTTCGGCCGGGGCCATTTCCTGAGCATAAGCGCCGCCGGTAACAACCAGAGCCAGCGCGGTCGAGGCAAGAAGCTTGCGATACATTAGTTTTCTCCTGAAATCGCTTGTTTCAAGTTCTCGGGCTGGGACCGCGAGGCTCAACTTATGCCCCGATCGGCGCTCCAGCCGTCATGGCTTTTGAACGTCGCCTCCCCCGCTTGGTTCCCCCATGGAACAAGAATCCCCAACAATTCCGGGGTTTGGAACATTGTGGCGGCTAAGGTCGTTTCCTTTGAATCGGCCGCTTCGGCTTGGAGCAAAAATGTGTCGCTAATGCCTTTGTCTCGGCACGTTTGCGCCTTTGGCCCAGCACATTCACAAGCGATAACCGGGCCAGTCATCAACCCTCCCGGATTTGTGATTTATGAGTTTTCCAGGCTTTGCCCGTAGCACCGTCCGCTCATCATCGGCCCCGATCAGGGGTTACAGCCGACGGGGATTCATTATCGGGTGGGTTGCGATCATCGTCCTTGCAGCGGCCGGGTACATGCTCGCCTCTAGCCAGCTTTCCCCTTCAAGTGCTCAGCTGCGCCTCGCCAACGTCGCGGGCACGGTCCATACGGTTTTCAGTCCCGGCTAAACGGCCAAACCGGCTGCTTTGCCCGAGGCCCAGGCCCATTGGAAATTGTAACCGCCGAGCCAACCGGTGACATCGACGGCCTCACCGATGAAATAGAGACCGGGCACGGCCTTGACCTGCATGTCGGTTGAACTGAGCGCCGCGGTATCGATCCCGCCCAGCGTCACTTCCGCAGTGCGATACCCTTCAGTGCCGACCGGTTTGACCCGCCACGACGAAACCGCGGTGATGATGGCGTCCAACGCCTTGCGCCCCAGATCGGCCAGATTGCCCGAAACCCCCGCTTCGGCCACGACCAGTTCGGCCACCCGGCGCGGCAGAATTTCCGCAAGGGCGTTCAAAACGGACTGTTTGCCGTTGCGCGCGCGGGCCTCGGCCAGCCATTGGCCAACGTCAGTCTGGGGCGCCAGGTCGATGGCGACGAAACTGCCCTCGCGCCAATAGGACGAAATTTGCAGGATCGACGGGCCGCTTAACCCGCGATGGGTGAACAGCAGACCCTCCCGGAACGCTGTCTTGCCATGGCTGACCCGTGCGTCCACTGACACGCCGGCCAGCGGCCGCAGGCGTTCGAGCATGCCTGGCTCGAAGGTGAGCGGCACCAGACCGGGGCGCGGCTCGATGACCGGAACGTTGAACTGCGCCGCAACCTGATAGGCAAAACCGGTGGCCCCCATCTTGGGAATGGATTTTCCCCCCGTCGCGACGACCACCGATGTGCAGGTGACCGGTCCGTCAGCCATCCGCAGGATATAGCCGTTGTCTCGGAGTTCGATGGCGTCGACGCCGACGCCAAGTTCGAGCGCCACCCCACCGGCATCCATTTCATCGAGCAGCATGTCGATGACCTGCTGAGCCGACCCGTCACAGAAAAGCTGGCCGAGCGTTTTTTCGTGATAGGCGATGCCGTAGCGCTCGACCAGCGCGACGAAATCCGCCGGGCGATAGCGCCGGAGCGCCGAAATCGCGAATTTGGGATTTTGCGACAGGAACGATTGCGGCGTGGTGTGGATATTGGTGAAGTTGCACCGGCCACCGCCCGAAATGCGGATTTTTTTGCCCGGCGCCTCGGCGTGATCGATGATGAGCACCGACCGCCCGCGCTGGCCCGCCGTTGCAGCGCACATCATGCCCGCCGCCCCTGCTCCGATCACAACCACATCGAATGAACGCATAACACCCTGCACAAAGAAACACCCGCCCGGTTGGTACCGGACGGGCGGGTTTGGCGCAAACGCCGAAAAGCGATCAAGCGACGATAAGCGTGTTGCCCGTCGAAACGCGTGAATAAAGGTCCATGATGTCCTGGTTCATCAACCGCACGCAGCCGGACGAGACGTTGGAGCCGATGGTCCAGGGCTCGGGCGTTCCGTGGATGCGGTAGAGCGTGTCGCGGCCATTCTGGAAAATGTAGAGGGCACGGGCGCCAAGCGGGTTGTCGAGACCACCGGGCTGGCCGTTACGCCATTCCTCGAGCTCAGGCTGACGGTCGATCATTGCAGACGGCGGTGTCCAGGTCGGCCACTGGCGCTTGAACTGGATCGTGCCGCGGCCCGACCAGCCGAACCCTTCCCGGCCCAGGCCGACGCCATAGCGCATGGCCTGGCCATCTTCCTGAACCAGATAAAGGTAGTGATTGGCGGTATCGACATAAATGGTACCCGCGCGTTCCCCTGTGGGATCGGGGACGATCCGGCGGTAATAGGCCGAATCCACATAGCGCAAATCGACGGCCGGAACGTAGAACTCGCCGTCCTGCACGCCGCGATACATGTTGACGTAGAATGGATCCAGTTGCGGAAGCGGGGGCGCCTGTGGCGCAGGCGTGCCCATGCTTGAACAACCGGCGAGTGCGAGAGCCGAGAGGCTGGCGGCTCCGGCTAGAAATCGGCGGCGGGGGAGTGTCGTGGTCAATGGGGTCATCTTGTCTGCTTTTTGTTATGCGAATGGCATGCACGGCGCGATGAGAAATATGGCAGGCGCGACATTGTTCCGCCTTCCTCGACGCTGGCAGAGGATGTGTTGCCGTTCGGCACCACGCCTCGTTTGCGTCCGGATGGTCCCCCGCGGATCACCGCACATCCAGGAAAAACGGCCCATCGGCCCGGAAACCGGCATGTTCTATGCGCGGCAGTTCCGAGCCTCACCTAGCAGAATATTGGTTTACAATCGGGAAAGGATAAATGCGCTCGCAGATTTGTGAGAACCCCAAATCAGCCCTCGATCTCCTCGCGCAGCATTTCGAGCTCCAGCCAGCGGTCTTCCAAATCGGCCAGTTTTTGCTGGGCGACCGCCAGATCGGACGTAGCCTTCTCGAATTTGCCGGGGTCGCGATTGTAAAGGCCGGCATCGTCGAGCGTTGTCTGCAGCGTGGCCATCAGGGCACGCAAGCCGGCCATTTCCTTGGGCAGCGTTTCAAGAGCGTGCTTGTCCTTGAACGAGAGTTTGCGCTTTTGCTGCGGCGCGGGCGCAGCGGGCGCCGATTTGCCCTTCGGCGCAGCAGCCGGCTTTTCCACCCTGCGTGCCGACACCCCTGCCCCGCGCTGGACGACCATATCGGCGTAGCCGCCGGCATATTCGTTCCAGTCCCCGTCACCTTCCGCAACGATGATCGAGGTCGCGACCTTGTCGAGAAAGTCGCGATCGTGGCTGACCACGATGACCGTGCCCTGATAATCGGCGATCATTTCTTCGAGCAGGTCGAGGGTTTCCAGATCGAGATCGTTGGTCGGCTCGTCGAGCACCAGAACGTTCGACGGCAGCGCCAGGGCGCGCGCCAGCGTCACCCGGTTGCGCTCGCCGCCCGAGAGCTTGCCCACAACGGTACGGGCCTGCTCGGGGGTGAACAGGAATTCCTTCATATAGCCGATGACGTGCTTGGGCTGGCCATTGATGGTGAGCGTGTCGCTGCCCCCGCCGGTCAGCACGTCCTTGAGCGTGGCATCGGGGTCGAGCGAAGCGCGGCGCTGATCGAGTACGGCCAGTTCGAGCCGCGTGCCGAGCCGTACAGTGCCGCTGTCGGGTTCGAGTTCGCCCGTCAGCATGCGGATCAGCGTGGTCTTGCCCGCGCCATTGGGGCCGACGATGCCGACGCGGCTGCCGCGCATGATGCGGGTCGAAAAATCGCCAACCACCACGCGTTCGCCGAACGCCTTGTGGATGTTCTCGGCCTCAACCACCATGGCGCCCGAGCTTCGGCCCTCGGCAACCGTCATTTTTACAGTGCCCTGCGGGCCGCGGTAGTCCCTGACCTGCTGGCGCAATCCGCCGAGCAGATCCATGCGCCGCACATTGCGCTTGCGCCGCGCGGTGACGCCATAGCGCACCCAATGCTCTTCAGCAGCGATCTTGCGCGCCAGCTTGTGCTGGTCCTTTTCCTCCTGTTCGAGGAAATCGTCGCGCCAGGCTTCGAACGCACCAAAACCCTGATCGATGCGGCGAGTCTGGCCCCGATCGATCCAGACTGTGCTGCGCGTCAGATCGGAAAGGAAGCGGCGGTCATGGCTGATCAAAACGAGAGCGGAGCGGAGCGATTTAAGCTCGTCTTCGAGCCATTCAATGACCGGCAGGTCGAGATGGTTGGTCGGCTCGTCGAGCAGCAGGATGTCGGGCTCAGGCGCCAGAACGCGGGCCAGCGCGGCGCGGCGCGCCTCACCGCCCGAAAGCGATGCAGGGTTTTCCGTGCCCGTCAGGCCCAGCTGTTCGAGCAGATATTGCGCGCGGTAATTATCGTCGGCGCCTTCCAGACCGCCCTCGACATAGGCGAGCGTGGTTTCAAAACCCGACAAATCGGGTTCCTGGGGCAGATAGCGCACAGTGGCGCCGGGCTGGAAGAACCGCTCGCCGCCATCGGGCTCGATGGTTCCGGCGGCAATCTTGAGCAGCGTCGACTTGCCCGATCCGTTGCGACCCACCAGCGCAATCTTTTCGCCGGACGCCACCGAGAGGTCGGCCCCTTGCAGCAGGGGCGTCGACCCCATGACGAGGCGGATCGATTGCAGGGCGAGAAGTGGCGCGGCCATGAAAAACTCTGGTCATTTCGGGGGAAGTCTGTCGTAGGTGACAGATGGCCAATATCACTGGCCAATGCAAGCCCCGCGGTTAGGCGGACTGTGCGATCTCGCGCGCCTCGGCGTTGATCTTGATGCGGGCCCAGACAGGAAGATGGTCCGAGCCCTTGCGCGCCAGCTCGGACATATGGACACCCGACGCCGCCACATCAATGTCCATGGTTGTGATGATCCTGTCGAAATTGAGCACCGGGCGCGAGGAATGAAAGCTCGGACCCGGCGCGATCACCTGATGGTTCTCGGAAAAATGGGCAAGGCACCCACCCTCCGTCGTCCACTGGTTGAGATCGCCCATGATGACGGTCGGCAGGGTTTCATCGAGAACGTCGAGCTGGTTGAGCACCGACTGGGCCTGCCGGCGCCGCCAAAGATCGACGAGACCGAGATGCAGCCCGATGACGCGCAGACGCTCATTGCCGACCTGGAAATCGGCGAGCACCGCCCCGCGCGGCTCAAGCGCGGGCAATGTCAGGGTTTTCGTGTCGAGCACCTCGATGCCCTGGCGATAGAGAATTGTGTTTCCGTGCCAGCCAAGGCTCTGCTCGCGTACTCCAAAACTGATGGCGAAATAATCGCTGCGGTCGGCAACCATTTCGGGCGACAGCGAAGCTGCCCGGCTTCCGAACCGCCTGTCGACTTCCTGGAGCGCGATGATATCGGCGCCGATTTCGGAAATGATATCGAGAATGCGGGCTGGATCGCGCCGCCAGTCGGTGCCCACGCTTTTGCGGATGTTGTAGGAAGCGACAGAAATCATTTTTCCATAATTGCCATAGCGATGTGGCAGGTCAATGAAGCCGGCCGGACTTGGTTGCTAGAAAATGGTACTTGCATGCGCTTGGACAAGGGCGACGGCATGCGCGAGCTTTTCATCGATGACGGCGAGATCGCGCGTCCAGTCGGCAATGCCCGTCAACTCGGTCACGCCGTCGGAAATACCGCGCACCACAACCAGCGGAACGTCGAATGATTGACAGGCGCGCAGCACCGCGAACGATTCCATATCCACCATATCGGCATCGATCGCCGCGTAGCCCGCGCCTGAAACCACATTGGCGCCGGTCGATAGCCGGGCCTGCGCTATGCCCGGGATATGCGGCTCGAGCGGCAAAACCGCCGGCAGATCGAGAAACGGGGTCACGCCGCGTCCGAACCCCAGCGCCGTCGCGTCCATGTCGCGATAGGAGACCGAGGCCGCCTGATAAACCCCAGTGTGCTCAAGAGTTGCCGAGCCCGCCGAGCCGAGCGAAACGACAAGATCGGGCAAGCCGTGGCCGATTTTCGCTTCGGCAAGGGCGCGCGTGACGGCAACCGCCGCCTCGACCGGACCGACGCCCGTCATCAAAGGTTCGATCCGGGCCCGCAGGTGCGGTCCGTATTCGGGATCGGCGGCCATGACATAGAGAATTGACACCATGAGCGTGCCTATGCCGCCGCCAGATTGCCCGCAAGCAAAATCAGCCTATTGGGCCGAGGGCACAAAGACTTCCACAAGATTGGAGCGGTCGCCGCCGGCGGTCGGCGCGCCCATGAGGGTGAGGATCTGTCCATCATGGACCACGGCGCCAAAGCCGTGCCGCGGCGTGGGGAGAGGTGCGAGCTCGGTCCAGCTGTCGGTCGCCGGATCGTAGGCCTCGGCCGCCGCGAACGTCACCTCGCGCGTTTCGCCGCCGAAGATGAATGCCTTGTCGTCAAGGACAGTGGCCGCAACTCCGCTGCGCGCGGTGGGCATGGGCATCCCGCTGCGCCAGCGATCGGTTTGCGGGTCATAGATCTCGACGGTGTCCAGGTTGAACGCCGGGTCGCCATCGACCCGCCCTCCGATGGCAAGGATTTCGCCTTCTATCGCCACGACCCCGAGATGGTCGCGTTGCGTGGGCATTGGAGACGCGGTTTCCCAGGCATCGGCCTGCGGATCGTAGATCATGTGCGCGTCTGTATTGACGGCACCCGAAAGCGAACCACCCACGACGTGGATCTTGCCATCGATGGTCGTCGCGCCGCCCGCCGCCAGGGGCGAGGGCATAGGCGCCGCCTCGCTCCATTCAAGCGTCTCGCCATCAAGCACCCAGACAGCATCGCTTGCTTCCCAGCCATTCACATAACCGCCGAAAACAAAGACGCTTCCGTCGAGCGCCGCGGCCATTGGGTGATGCACGGGATAGGGGAAATCAGGTCCGACCCTCCAGCTTTGCGCATCGAGGTCGTAGATCAGAACTTCGGTGGCTCCGTTATAGTCGCCGATCAGATAGGCCAGCGCGCCGTCCTGTACCACGGCCATTTCCGAGCGCGGTTGGGGGCCTTCGACGCCGCCCTGCCATTGGCCGGGTTCGTGGGCATTAGCGGCACCGGCCAGCATCGCAAGGGCGAACACGCAGCGTAGCACGACCATCATCGACTTTTCCTTCCTGTCCTATCCGCCCAGGGCCTCCGCTATACGGGGCGCGACCTCCTGCAGGCGTGGTGCGAGGTCGAGGACGCCCTCTTCCTCTCCGATCACCCGGCGCAGCACCATGATGACCAACGCGCCGTAAAGCCGCGTTTTGCCCCGAACCGGCACACTCATCCCCCAGATATCGCCGCCGAACGTGTGGGCCAGGTAATTGCTGTCGGCCAGCGCGTAGCCCTTCTGGCGGATATCGGCGATCAACTCGCGAATTTTGCCCGGCTCGTTCGCCAGCGCATTCCAGCCGGTCGGATCGCGACGCAACAGGGTGAGTAGGGCATCACGGTCTGCGTCATCCATATACGCAAAATAGGCCCGCCCCAACGAGGTGGTGAGCATGGGCGGCCGATGGTTGGGGTGACGCGTAACCATCATCCCGCGCCAGTCATGCGTGGTGTCGGCGATGATCATGGCGTCGCGGTCGAAAATGCCGAAGCTGGCGGGCCATTTGAGTTTTTCCCGGCTCTCGCTGAGCACCGGACTGGCCAGCCGCCCCATTTCCCGAACCGCCGTATATCCGGCAGTCAGAAGCAGGGTCTTGCCGGTAACCCGCCAGTGGGCGCCGTCACACCGGGTCACATAGCCATCATGTTCAAGCGTTTCGAGCATGCGGACGATGGTTGCCTTGTCCAGCCCAGACTTGGCATGCAGGCTCCCCACTGTCGCCTCGGGCTCCTCGTTGACATAACGCAGGATGGCCAGCCCCCGGCTCAGCGCCTCCACTTTTTTGTACGAAACCATGCTTCCCCCTGTAGCCCACACCCCTTACCCGGTCACTGACGCAGTATAATGCATGTAACTAGACTTTCGTCTAATCCCCCGTGTGCACAGTTGCGCCGTGACGTGATTACACAGGCAGCATGCACGATTTCGAGCCAAATTTTGGGCAGATCGCGGCTTCCAGACACATTCGTTCCGGCAGATCGCCGCAAATCGAAATAACTTTGCGCAGCATCACTGACATATCAGCTTGACTCAGCCCGTCCGAGCAGCGCAATTTTGTGAAATGGCGTTTCACAATGCGGCGCCTCGTCG
>CENV01004065.1_pt1 | contig 15882 bp, 15 predicted proteins | sample 530231 | NCBI WGS metagenome assembly CENV01 (sample SAMEA2619815, study PRJEB7988) | marine metagenome | biome: marine biome (ENVO:00000447); feature: surface water layer (ENVO:00002042); material: "saline water (ENVO:00002010), including plankton (ENVO:xxxxxxxx)" | depth 5 m | reverse complement strand
AAAAAATAGTCTCGCTGGTAGAATACCTACGAGACTATAGTGATAAACAGTACGAAGATTTAAGAAGCTTTATTCTTTAGGCGTTTCTTTCTTCTCTTTTGGTTCTATTGCTTTTTCGTAATAGACTATAAGTTCTTGTTGTTGCTGTATGTATCTTTTTATCTCTGCCATGTTGAGAGCTAGAGTTTCATAGTCACGCACACTCACTGCGTAAAATACTAAGTCCCCGTTCTCCTTCTCAAACTTCTGCTTGAACTCTTCAAAGTTTCTGTCTGTAACCACGTAGAAGTATATGTCATTCAGGCTAATACTCTTTGGTCTAGTCTGTGCAGGAATCTTACGCTCTACCTCAATCGTCTTTACTTCTAGGGGCAGGACTTTTTGGAAGCTGCTGCACCCCGTCGCTAGGAGGGGTAGCACCAGAAAGAGCTTCCAAAGATTTAAAAAGTTTCTTTGTTCCATTGTTTATTCTCTTCTCTACAAGCTGTGGCTTCTGCAGACTAAGAACTAATAGATTGTGCTTACGCAGCTTACCTATCAACGTGTCCCTGTAATCATTAGCCGCCTGTAGTTTACTGTGCAAATCTTTGTTTAGCTGCTCAAACTTCTTACGATCAGCTATCATGGTGTTGATAGTATTGTCTTGCATCTTCTTTGCAGTCTCTAGCTTGGCATTGTTTGCAGTAAGAACCTGTATTCTTTCCTGCGTATCTTTATAGTAGTAATACGCACCGTAGCCAACACCACCAAGTAACCCAACAACTATTAATATTATATATACTTTTGTCACTTCTTAGCACTCATGTATGCAGTCATTCCCATGTACGCTCCAACCACACCTGCTTGTCCAATGTAAAAAAGCCCGAACAAATCGGAAAGTGCTTTGATCCTTGCGTCAGGAAAGATAGGTAGAAAGACTAACGCAGTGAAGACAATCATGGATATCATAGCTACCCACGCCATCCTCTTCTGCGCCTCCATCTTTTCTTTTTTTTCTAGAGCCTCCACTACGGCTAGCTCATTGTCACTTACTATGCCATCATTGTCTAGGTCCAGAGCATTGTACTCACTGTCTGGTTCTAGCTTCTTCTGTTCTCCCATGTGACACCTCGACTGTCTCTATCACAGCCTCTATATTCTCATGCCAGTGATTAAGAAAGCGGTGTACTCTCGGATACTCAGGTACGACATCGTTTAGCTGCCACATAAACTCTTGCAGTATATTGTTGTAGTCTGGCATCCAGTAGTACACTCGCAAAACCACTGGCTGTATTTTTATAATCATTTAGTAAGTTTATTTTTAGCCTTTAGAACATTCATTCCTAGAGTGTTTATTGCAGTTAGTATTGCTTGCACTTTCTTATTGTCGGCTTCGTTAGGTGTGATAGCTGCGAGAATGGAGAAACCTCCAAACACTGCAAGTGCTAACACGATGATAGTAATAATTAGTCCCATAGTTTTCTCCTACTCAAAAGGTGTGTAATCTGGCATTCTGGTTTGTGGCGCAAGATCACCACCAATACCTGCTCTGAACGCCATAATATTCTGCCCAAACTGTTGTATTTCTTCTTCTGTATCTAAGCCTGTCTTTTCAGGGTCTTTGCCTTCGTTTATATTGTGAGCTATTGCTCTTCTTAGTGCTAAATTAAATTTACTGTTTGCCTCTTTTGGAAGCACGTTTCCAGTGCGAAGAATAGAATCCATATAATATAAAAGCTCTGGGTCACGCAAAACTGCCTCTAAGTCATTACCTGCTTGCATTCTCAATCTAACTAAAAGAGCTTCAGTTATAACATATCGTGGAGATACCACATTACGATCAACAGCATAGATTCGGCTAATCCAACTTGACGGGCTAAGAGCTTTTGTAGAGTAAGCCATGATACCTTCAGGGGCTTGTTGTCTTGAAGCTGCAGAAAGAAATTGAATTGACTCAGCAAAATCTGATAATAAACCTAAATAATTCTCTTTCAAAACGCCTAGAGTTTCTCCTTTAAGTTCCGGCGAAACTATACGGACTCTTTTAGGAAGAAGTTGTTCAATTAATCTTTCATTATTTCTTACAAACTTTGTAAATTCTTCTGGTTTGAAAGCCTCATCTTGAATAACTTGTGCAGAATCATCAGTTTTTATTCCAAAAGAATCGTTTCTAACTTTCCGTATCATTCTTTCATAAAATGCTTCTTTAAGTTGTTCAATTAATTCTTCATTTTTTACATTCTTATACTTATCTTGAGTTTTTAAAGATTGAGCTAGCTCATCAAAAAATCTTGGAAGATCATCAGTTAAAGCGTTGTCTACCCCCCCATACGTATCCATAAATTTTTCTATATCTGTAATTTTTTTGTCTATAAACATTGAGGTTGCAGTTATTTTGAAAGCATCGTCACCTAACTCTTGTATTTCTTTTTGCACATCTCTAGTGTTAGAGGCCAGTATGTTAATTTCAGATCGAGCTTTTTCAAAAGCTTTCTGAACTGCTCCTGAACTTTCAATCAATTTTTGTAAGGACAATTTAAAATCTTCTGACCCAACATCTTTGAACATGCCTCCAAGCCTATCTGCTCTACCGTCAAGTAGTGCTAATCTCTCTACAGCTTCAGAGTTTAAAGGAGTAATATTTTTGTATAGATTATTTCTTGTATCTGCCATGTTATTGTAACCAGCGATGCCGTTTACATTTAAGTTAGTATTTTTTAATATACTGCTTTGCAACATAGCTGAGTGATTCATAGCTGTAAATATAGCCTGTAAGTTTTCACCAACTCTAATATTATTTTTCCTTTGACCTGCCTCTACAACTGTATTAGGAGTAAGAGTATATTTAGGAGCCTGTAAGCCTACTCTTTCACCAGCAGTTCCAAAATACCTTTCTAAACTTTCAACAAAAGTTTCAAACTCATTTGCATTGCCATACAAAGTCTTGTTAAGATCAAATCTCTTAATTAATTCTCCCTCGTTCAACATGCCACCAGCGCGTCCACGGGCCTCATGCACCAATTTCCCGATTGCACTTTCATACATACCACCCCGAACTTCATCCCTGTATCTGGCCCGTAACGCATCTCGTTTTTGAACTGCAGCCTCTCCTCCCGCTCTTCGTAATTCACTGGTGATGGTTTCGTTTATGTTTTCTGACAGGTTTAATAATTCTTGTCTGCGATTACCATCAAGATTAGATGCTCTGTTATTTAAACTTCTTCTTAAAAGATCAAGATCATTTAAGTTCCACTTTAATCCTTCTTTTATCTCTCCTGCTTCTTTCAGTGTATTTAACATCAACCAATTATATATAGGGGCATCTTCTCCAAATTGATTTCTATACTGTTCGATGATCTCTGCCCTTGCGATAGGTCCGTTCTCTCCAAGACTTTCAAAGTACTCATCTAATTTTCTTGCAGAGGCCCCTTCGATGGCACCAACCACAGGTCTAAGATCAGACGGTATAACCTGTTGTTTTGCAAGTTTTTGCATTGTCACCGCTAAATCTTCACCGTAAGATATCTCTGTCCATTTGGCAAAAATATCTCCTATAAAACCACTATCATCAATATCAACCTCTATACCTTTGTATAGGTTAGCAAACTGTGCATTAAAAAAACTGTCTTTAGCGTTTCTAACATTCATGGCTAATTCAAATAAAGCTTTTTCAGGCTCACCACTTTCAATGTAAGACCTAACTACAGTGTTTGTATTGTCCTCTCTTACTCTAGGAACAGTTACGTTATCTCTCATAGTTTCTGCAGTAACAGCGGCAACAGATAAATCTTCATCTTGTTGCCTGACTGCAGACTCAAGTTCACTGACGCCCTGTCTAGCTGCTGCAAGTTGTTCTTCTGCAACAGAAATTCTAGCATCTTCTCCCGCTCTTTCTACAGTGATACCAGCGTCATCTCTTAATTTTTGAATCGTAGCTTCCATCTCATCCAACGCGGCTGCTGCATAGGATATATCACCGTCCCTGTCTTTAAAAGATTTTGGGCTATCCTTAAATTGAGCATCTAATCTTTTTAATTCATTATCTATTCTTTTAATGACACCGCCTAATGTAGACTCAGCTTGTCTTCTCATTTCTATTAGACCGTTAACAAAATCAAGTAAATCATCATCTCCCTCAATTTGTTTCAACCTTTGAGGAGTTAGATTATCAAAACCTACTTTAGCTTTGTTAAGAATATCTAAACTTGTCATAGCTAAATTAATGTGTTCTTGTAACTTTTCAATTTTGACTCCGCCAAGCATTTTTGTAAGAGAAATTTTTGTTGTATCCTGTAATGCCATAAGAGGTTGTAAAGCAACTATAGCTGCAAAACTTGTATCAAAACTGTCAGGGTCCCCTGTAACTTTTCCCCAATTTGTTCTGTATTTATCTATTTTGTCAAGTTCATCAAGAACATTATCGCTAGCTCCCCCTAATTTTATGGCGCTTGTAATTCGCATAATATTTCTTCTTACATTTTTTGGAGCTATTTTAATTTCGCCAGATTCCTTAACTCCAGAAATATAGTTAGTTTTATTTGCAAAAATAGGCGCTGTTTGTAGCGCGGCTGTTTGATCTAAAACTATTCTTCTTTCAGGTGGAAATGCTTGTATGGTGGTTTCAATAGCGCGTCGCCCTCTTAACTTTGCACCTTCCTCTGTTTTTGCTCTGACTGCGGAGGGGGCAAGCCAAGAACTATTCTTTAGCCAAATAAAGGCGTTCATATATGTCTCTCTTACATAACCCTCCAATTGTAAAGCAGATCTCGGCACAGCCCTTTGACCAGCAATAATAGTTCCTATACCTGCCACAACACTAAAAGGATTGTCAGTGCCTTTATAGTTATTATTTTTAGTAGCTATGTCATATCCTGCAGCACCTGAAGCAAAAAGTATCTCTGCAACAGCTTCTTCTCTAGTGATGTTGTCATAGATGCCAAATCGCCTACCCATGTAATTTCTTAAAGCCATGTCCTCCATTTCTTTTTTAGCTGCTAGACGTTCAGCTTTAGACGATTTAGGATTTGACCAAACTTTGTTGTAGTTTTCAACTAAAGGTTTTAATCTATTTTCCATGACGTTTCTAACGCTTACTTTTCGACCTGTTAGTTTTGAATCCCTTTCCGCTTTAGCTTGTAAAAATTTTCTTTCAGCCATTCTAGCAGCTTGAAATTCACTTTGAACAATTCTACCACGGGCAAAAGTACCTCTTACATTGTCAAAAGCGTTAGCAACAACACCGGGCAGCGGAAACTTACTTACCGATCTACTTTCTACAAAGTCATCAACTAATTTACCAAAACTAGTGCCATCCATTTTAGATATATCCTGTATACCTTTAGTTTTTGCAAATTCTGACATTTTGTAATATGTTGTATTGCGTAATCCTTTTCTAATCATAGTGACTGCAGCAGCAGGTCCAAAACCTGTCGCAAGGTAATGAGTTAAATAACTAATAAAGTCTGCATCTGGATTTTTTGTAGAAAGAACTATAGCAGCAATATCTGGAGGTAATTCTAAATCTTCTCTTCTAAGTAAATCAATAACAAAAGGTCTTAGATTATGTCCAGCAAATACGCCATCACCGTACACTGCATCATCAACTTTTTTAAATCTGTCCACAAATAAAGTAAAAGGATTTTTACTCTGATCCCCATACATCTCTTTCATATCTTTGTCTGAAAGATAACCAATTTGGTTAACAATGTTACCAACACCCCTACGAAAAGTTCTTCCAACAGCATCTAATGCTGAAAAAGCAACATTAGCCGTTGTAATAGGTAATTTTGGTAGCTCTGTAAGAGCCATTCCAACACGTTCTACCGTAGGATCTTTAGGAAATTGTTGAGCAAGAAATACGGCAGCATCTTTTATATACTTCTGAGTATTTTGATCTAAAGGGTTTTTTCCTCTTTGTGAAAAAAGACTATCAAGCTCTCTATAAAAATAGTGTCCTTGGTTCATTTCTCTTAGAGTTATCTGTCTATCACTAACAGGATCGTAAAATTCTCTATCCTTATTTTTGTCTATAATTTCTCTTATAGATTTAGTTTGACCTCTAGTGTCTACAGTTACAGATTCTACATCAACATCAGGCATATCTAATTGAGGAAGTCCAGCAACGTCTGCAGGAGGCAGAGCTTGTTGTTCAGTTTTTTTAGCTCTTTCTGCTAAAGTAGGTTCTGATGCAGGTGTTTTACTAATCTCTTCAAAAACAGTTTGCTCTAATCCACCACCGTAAAGAACAGGATTGCGAGGATCAATAAAACTACGCGCAGTCACAGGGGAGCCTACGCCAATATCAGATTGTGTTTGTAAAAATTTATTTTCTTCTTCTGCGTCAGGCATATCTAATAGAAGATCAACAGTTATATTACCCATGTGCTATTTTTCCTCTTTTTGTAAATTTTTTAATCTATCTGATATAGGTATAGGACCGCCTGTTGCTCTAAACTGCACATTAGTTTGACCTTCAAAAGCTTTTATGGCGTCCTCTTCATCTGTAAATAAAGATATGTTATTTATAGCCATTCTTCTCAATTCAAAACGTGTGCGGCTTTTTCTTATTTTTGCAAAAGGTACATAACCAAGGTTCTTTACATGAACCACTTTTACGCTTACAAAATTGTCATTTTGTTTTACATTCTCAGGAAGTCTATCATATATTTTTGAACTTAAATCATTAGTTTCTCGCGTGTTTCCTGTCAAAACAAAATTAAGGTATTGTGTTTTTAATTGACTATATTTTTGTCGGTTACTATTTTTAGCGTTAACAAGTTGTCTATATACGTTTACATAATCTGGAGGGTTTACACCACTTTGAGGTTGATACGTTGAAGCCGATTCTCTAAGAGCGCCTTCTAAAGAAGCCCATAACGGGGGTATTTGATCAGTCGCGTTTTCAGAGGCTACAAAATTAAAGTCATCATCTGTTTCTCCATATTTTCTCCAGATGTTATAGCCACCTGCAAAGTTTGAGGTACGATTCTCAATCTTATCAACTGCACGTCTAAAAGAAATCGTGCTGTTAAAGGATGGAAAAGCTTCTCTTATGAACTTGTATTGTTGATTAGCAGCTATGTAATCTCCAAAGTCTACAGGTAAACCTGTTGAACTAGGACGCGCAGTTACATATCCTTCAAGGCTCATAAGATTTTTAAGAGCCATTCTTCTAATAGCATCAATGGTTGCAATTTGCATCCCAGTGCTAGAAAATGAGCTAGCTAATGCAGCTTTCATGTTCTCTACGTCAGCGTTTGATATTTTATCTGCACCAGTTTGCACAATCTGCGCTAAAGCAAAAGCTACTATTTGATTTAAAGAATTAAATACAGCACCTGCCTCGGTAGCGTTCAATTGTTCAAGATCTCTCCCTGCAAGACCCATTAATCGCGCTTGCGCTTCACCATACATTCCTGCATATTCTGATGTAAATTTACTTGTATCTATAAAATCACCTAATATTTGTCCAAGCCCACCGACCTTTAATCTTAATTGTTGTAAAAAGTTTCCACCAACACCAATACCTTGACCTCTAAAGTCTTCAAGAATTTGTTGCATATTGCCAAGTAGGTTAACAACTTTTCGATTAGCCTCTGCTGATCTCTTTCTATCAACAAATTCTTTTTTACCTGCTGGGTTTCTAGATTTTTGATCTCTATAATATTGAGTCGCCTCTCCGGGTAATAATCTTGTTATAGGAGACATCGTTCCAGCTTGATCAACTGCTTGTTCTTCTATTACATCTTGACGAAGAGTAGTGAGTGAGAATGCTCTAAAAAGATTGGAAACTTGAGAAGCTGCAGCAGCTTGGTTTGCTAACGGCTGAGATTCTACATAACTGGCAAGCGCGTTACCAAACGCTTTTCTTGCTTCAGACGTAGAGGGTTTTGTTTCGTCTAAAATATCAGCAGCATAATAGTTTAAGGGGGTTCCATCTGAGCGTGTTAGAGGTTTAGTAAGAACATCTAAAAGTTCTTCAAAAGTATCAGCGTTTCTTGCGCCTTGACTTAGTTTAGATTTAGTCTTTTTATTCCACAAAGCTGCTAATCTTTGAGCGCCGACTTTTACACTTTGATCCGTGCTGTTTTCATATTTTTTAATTATGAAAGCTCCACTTTTATTTGATTCTTCTTGTGGAGGTTGATCTGGAGTTGGCTCTTGATTTACAGGAGTATTATTTATACTTGCCACACTTGGTCTAAGAGCTTGAGCAGGTAAAATTGGTGGTGCGGTAGGATTAATTCTTCTAAGCGCGTCAAATATGTTAGCAAATTTTTTCTCTGTGGGCATGGTTATCCCCTCTGCACCCTCAGACATTTTTATTGTTTGTGTTTCATCACTTTGATGAGCTTTAAAAATAGACCTTACCCGTGTATAAAAATCTGATAAAGTCCCCTCTCTTTGCATTCGCTTTACAAAGTCATTAAAAGTATTGGGGTCACTTTGTATGCCAGCGTTTAACGTGGTAAGATACTGCAGATTGTAGCCTTTAGAACCCTCTTGAAGGTCAGACTGAAATGTGTAAGGCCCAGCACTTTTTGTGTTTCCGCCCTTTTTTAAAGTAGCTTCGTAATTTGCAAGTCTTTTCTTACTCTCAAAATCCAACTTGTACTTCTCAGCTAGCGCAGCTTTTTCAGCGTCAGTCTTAGCTTTGAAGTCAATCATATCCTCGCCAGCTTCAGCGGCACCTTTAACAAACGCAGCAAACAAAGGTAAAACCATTTACTCCTCCATTTCCATGAAAGGCTTCTCATCAGCAAACATAAGTTCTTCTCTCATGGACTCATCTATAACTGGCATCTCAGTGGCTGCGGATAGCTCACTCAAAAACTGTATGCCCTCTTCTGCCCTATCAAATGCTTCTGGGTTGTTCTGTCTCATCAGTGTTAGTAGAGTGTCAGAATCCATACCTTCTCCCTGTTCTTTTCTTTTTACTGTGTTGTCACTAAATACTTTCACTGGTATATTTTCTTCTACAGCCATACTGGCTAAGTGCATGAGAACAGGAAACTTAATTAACTCAGCTAAATCCACACTCCATTGCCCCTCTGTAAAACCACCAAAAGATATTGTATTGACAATTTGCTCTAACGGTATGCCAGCCATCATTAGCTTTAGCATTTCATCCCTGCTTTGCTCATCTTTTTCTATCTGGTCAACAACATGGAGAAAGCAATCTTCTACAGTGTTATATCGCGCAGGTCTTTCCCACGCCCACTTTCCCGGCTCATCAGTAAAAGACTGACCCGGAATAGGAACATCTAACTTGTCTCTCTGTTCCATAGTCCTTGTAGAAGGATCATCCATTGGCTCCTCATCCATACTAGGATCATAATTGTCCAACAGTGCTTGATAGTCTACTTTTTCCATTATATTTTCCTATGTGAGTTTTGAGTAAGCTCTACGTCTTCCAGAGGTAGTTCCTATATTTCCTGACGGTATGGTTACAGAGGGGCTTTTTGGAATATTGCTTAACACAATTGGTCGGACATCAATTCCTGTTCTACGAACTTGACCATATACAGTATCTAAATTTCTACGTTGGATACCATCAAATCGTGTCTGTGTTGCGCCCTCATTGCTCTGCCCAAAACCGGGAGGAATAGACCCCGATTGTGCCTGAGCAAAACGCTCTCGATCTCGTCTGTCTCTTGGCCCACCAAAGGCAGGATTCATTGCTTGATTTGAAGCAACTTGACCAACAGTCTGTGCAATACGTGCTAAGGTGCTAAGGTAATCATCTTCAGCCGTTGGTGTGTAAAGGTCACCAAATTCTTGATCTGACATGTTAAGAAAACTTATGCCAGAATCCTCGCCGTATATGCCCATATCTCTATACTGTGCAGGAGGGGTTCCAACTTCCACGTTAGGCGGTAATTCACTTACATTTCCTATAAAATCTGCCGCACTACGGCCTAATATTTCTTCTGGAGCGTAAACCTGTTGTACTCCAAAATCATCTTCTTCTTCAAAATACGTTTCTTCATAAAGCTCATCACCTGAACCCCATAATTCCCATAAATCAGCCATCAGTTATCTCCTTAAAACGGATTTCGTGGATTACTAAATCCTTCAGTTGCAAAGTTAGGAAAGATAGTTTTCATCACACTACTTCCTAGTGATTGAAATGTCTGCACATACAAATCTTTGTCATACATCTCTTCTCTATCTTCCTGTTGCTGTGCATACAAAGCAATCTGATGCTCACGATTAATTGCATTCTCTGCAGAGTTGTATACGAATGAAGCGTCATCTCTATACTTCATCCACAGACGATTGAGAGCGTCCTGACTAAGGTTTAGTCGGTTCATCACATTCTGTCTGTTTAGTTCGTTCTGTTGTGCAGTGTTAGCGGTATTAACCTGTCTACGCCACGTAGCGTTTGATTGATTTATCTGTGCTTGTAACTTTGTGTTAAATGAGTCTCTTGCTGAAGCTAACTGAGAAAAGTATCTGGTGTTTGCGTTTTTCTCTCCTGCATTTATCTGGCGAATAGCAGCTTGTCTTGCAATGTTTGCAGACTGTATCTGTGTCCCTAGCTCTTCATAAAACTCATTTACTTGGTTTTGTGTTTTAGCGTTAAACTGTGCTGCAGCGTTCTGTGCCGCTGAGTCTGATGTTAGTTTTTGAAACTTTGCCTGTAGATCAATTGCTTGTAGTTGCTGTCTATTAGTTAGGTTTGCAGTATCAATAGAAAGAAAAGCTCTAGCGTTATTTACGGCTGCTTGCATACGCGCATCTAGATTTGCCTTGTCCATAGCAGCGTAAGTGGCTGCATTTTGCAGAGTAGCCTGTTGCTGGTTGTTAAGGTTCTGCATCTGGATGGTAGCGTAGGATTTAGCGTCCTGTGCAGCTATGGGAATACCAGACTCCATGATGGCTTGTGTGATGGCTGCAGCAGCCATAGAGGAGGCACCCAGACCTCTCTTAGCCATCTCCGCGCCTACAGTTCTAACCGCAGGTGCCGCCCATGCAGGAAGAGGTTTGCCCTCTTCTAGTGAACTAAACAGATCACCCAGTTGATACTTGACCGTTGCCCTCTGGTCTAATTCTCCAGTAGCAGCTTGTGCCACAGACTTTTCAGATACTGCGCCTTGAATGTCGCCTACAACAGATTGTGCAGAAACTTGTCCCTGCGCCGCTGTAAATTCAGGAGTGTTAGGACTAACAAAAGCTTGATACGTGTTTGCTTGCTGCCGACTAGGAACAGGCACATTTAAATCTGCAGCCTGTACCTCTGTCACGGGTCCAAGAGGAGTCTCAGGCATTTGCACATCAGCTTCTAACTCTTTTTCTTGAACCTGTTGTGCTATAGGCTCTAACGTACCTCCTGCAGGAAGTTGAGGTGCTGTAATACGGGACTCTGCAACATCTAACAGTTGTTCATACTGTTGTGGCCCTGTCGTATCAATTGTCTCTTGGTTTTCCTCTGCCATGTCTTATTCCTTGTTTGTGAACAAATCCTCGGCCTGTTCTTTATTTTCGTACTCAGCTAACTTTTGACTAACAGTTACTAGCTTCGCCTCTAGCTCTGCACACTTAGTCATTGCAACATCACGCTGACGCACCAGCACCTTCATTAGATTTTCTGTAATATTAAGTTCCATTCTTTTTTCTCTTCCTTTCTCTAAGCATAGCCCAAAGCCTAAAAACCAATAGCACAGAGCCGCCAACTAACATGAATAGTTGGAGGCCCTGCTCTACCCATTGCAACCAAATAGGTGTAGATACTAAACTAGTAGAAAGTGCAGTATCTGTTACATTCTTTATTTTTTCAGTTGTTTTTAGGTCCATAGTATTATACCTTATTTAAAAGAAAAAGTCAAGATATTTATTTGTTTAGTTGTTGTTTTATAAAGTCTATTTCTGCTTTTATACGTTCTATTTCTCTAGTCCTGCGCTCTACGATATCAGGACTCATCATACCAACTAGCACGTTTACTCTGTTTGATAGTGTGTCTACTGTAGCATCTAATTTATTTACTCTGACATCGAGGTTACGAATGCGGCTCTCTGCATCCTCTAGATGCTCCATCATATTTTTTATTTGGTTTTTAGCTATTGCTGCAGCAGATACAACAGATACAAGCATACCTCCTATGGTGACAAGTAAAGATACATCCATAGTTACTCTACACGCTCACCATTTTCATCAATAACAACTTCAGGCCCCCATGTGTCATCTGCATAGCCTTCTTTCCAGAGAGGATAGCTCATGGGTTCATCCATAAGCTCTCCAAATTTTGTGTATGGGTAGCCTCTATATTCATAAGTTTTTGGATCAGCTTCATTTCTGTATTTTCCATATGAACCGTGTTTTGCAAATATGTCATCTAATTCTGCACCTGATATGTCTGGTTGTGCCTTACGCACTCCTACATATCCACAAATTATACAAGACCACTTCATATTTTCAGCGATATCACAATCACATTCTACATCTGATATAGCTTGTAACTCTGCAGGTATAGATTCAAGTTGTTCAAAACGACCCGACAGTGTGGCTGAAACAGCGTCCCAATCAATAGGATATTCTATAGGGTCTAATGTTCGTGATCCGCCAAATATAACTTGCATCCCGTCCCGTACAAAATAGTTATGAAAAAGCGGTATTTGATCTATACAGGTGTTTTCCAATGACACGCCGGGAACAAAAATGTCTGGTGTATACTCATCTATTATCTTTGAATATCCTTGGTATCTAGCGTGTAAAATGCCGTAGTCTAAAGTATTAGAAAATCCGGCTCGAATTGGACGTAAGTCTTCAAAAACAACAGGCCAATCAGATTTTATTTCAAAAGTAAAATCGCGCACATTACTTTTCAACCAATCAACTTTAGCGTTTGCTATTCGCGTTTCACGGCTTTGTCTCCAAGGATCACGGGGTTTGTTAACCCAACTTTCTTTTGCATATATTGCTATAATGTCGTGTGATGTTTCAGATAAAAATCTGTGCAAAGCATACGTGCTATTTACACCGCCAGAAAAAGGTATAAGAACTTTACTCATTAACTTGTTGCTCCATTATATGTTCCTCCGCCACCTGTTGTAACGGTAAGTCCTCCCTTATTTACAGCTTTACCTGCAGTTCCTCCGGGTCCTCCGGGTCCTCCTGCTCCTGTAGCCCAACTAGGATAGCCACCTGAAGGTGGTCCTGCACATATAGGATAAGGTCCGTATGTACCTGCTGAACCTGCTGAACCTGCTGATCCATTTTGTCCTACACCACCTGCTGAACCTGCTGAACCTGCACTACCATTACTACCTGTTACAGATGGACTACCACAACCTTCAAGATTACCATACTTGTTATATATTGGAGTATAAGTTCTACCAGCAGCACCAGCACCACCACCACCGCCGCCGCCTCCGCCACCACCAGATACTGTACCTTCATTGTTTACTACATAAGTACCAGTACCACTAGATATTTCAAATTTAATAGCATCACCGCCAGTTCCTCCAGTTCCGCCTGTTCCTCCGGGTCTTCCGGGGTTAGGAGAACCCGTGGCACCTGTAGCACCAACTTGACCACGAACAGTTGCACCACTTGCAACATTAATAGTTAGTGGGCTAGCTGAATTAAGTGCGCCTGTACGAAGTGCTACTGCACCCGTGCCACTAGAATTAAATACAGAGACACCGCTTGCTATATTTACAACTATTGGAGTGGTATCCGTGCTTGCGTTATAGCCTGCAGCCGTTGCCAGAGTAAGAACATTAACTGAGTTAACATTTGATGTAACATCCAAAACTATTTCTCTTGAGGCTGCGCTAGAACCAAAACCTAGAACCTGATATCCAAAACTCATATCTTACTCCAGTTAAGCGTCGTTAGCTGCATCAGTTGTGAAGAACAGCTTTATGCCAATTAACCGTGCGTCTTCTGCCATATCATCGTTACTGTCAGAAACGTCTCTAAATATTCTAAAGAAACACATATCTCCAGCGGCAGGACTTCCTGCAATTGTTATTGCACCACTCTCTGCAGTTACACAAAGGTCCTCTGCAGCGCCTAGAGCATCGTCTGTTACAACCACCGCAGTGCCGTATGCAACATCAATGGTGTCGTTATCAGAGACTGCTACGCCCTGCAGACCCCAAGCAACACCATCTGTATCTGTTGCGGCAGTTGTCCAGAAAGCTTGGAAAGTAACCGTGCCTTCATTCCAGCTTTTTGGAAATGCAATTTGAAACTGAGCATGTTCATCTGATGAAGCATCAAAGTCTAGAACATTCATGTCAGGACGACCAGAGGTTGTCTCTGCTGTGGCTAGTGCTGCGCATCCGTTTGATGCGGTTGGAGTCATAGCCGCTGCAGGTACAAAAATAGTCTCTTTACCTGCCGTCTTAATTGCTGCACTTGAAACTGTAGGGGCCTGTGTAAAGTTGACTACGCCGCCAGAGGAAATTGATAGCGCATCTGTATCTGATGCAGAGCCAATAGTGCCAGCATCCTTAATAACAATATCATCCTTAAATGTAACAATACCTGCAGAAGATATGGTCATCGCATCAGTTGCAGATGCAGAACCAACCGTTCCGTCATCGGGCACAGTAACACTAGTTCCTGTAAGTGCCAGTGTTCCGGCGCTAGAGGGCAGAGTTACTGTAACATCTGCAGTAGATGCGGGTCCAATGAGAGTGACAGCGTTTGTGCCGTTGTCACTGTCTTCAAAAAACTTTACAAAGCCAGCACTGGTTGCGCCGTTTTTAAGGTCAGCACCTGCGTTAATTACAGGAGTTGTAAGTGTTTTATTTGTTAGTGTATCTGTTGATACCAAAGATACTAAAGTTGAACTGGAACCTGCAGGTAACAACATAGTGTTAGTAACACCAGCAGAGTGGGGCTGTGCTTGTAGTATCTGACCATGTGTATTGACCTCACAGTTTAACTGTATAGCACCAGAGTTGCTATTGCCTCGCACTGTAAGATGCCCTGTGCCTTTTGCTTCTAACTCAAGGTCAATGTTTGAGTCGTCACCAGTTGCAGATAGCTTCGGTGCGTTGCCTGTAGCTGCGTTTGTTACGTCAAACTGGTTGACTGCAGAAGAAGTGGTTTGAAAAATAATCTGCTCATTGCCGTTTTCATCTGCAATAAAATGTGCATCATCAATAAGAATGTTATGAGAATTAGTGTCTAGATTAGCGCCCAATTGTGGTGAGGTGTCTTCAACAAGATTGCTAAGACCAGATGATGTAGCAAGACCTGCAGTTAGAGTGGACTTTGTAATTCTCTTCAGACCGCCGCCGGAAGTGTCAACAGCAAGAAGAACATCATCATCCGCAACACTGGATATTTCAGATAGATCACCTACAGCTTTTTCCTCATAGCTAGTGCCGTCAGCAATTAGTAACTTACTAGCTGTGTTATCGGGCATACGTAACTGAGCGCCAAGAGTTACATTGCCTGTCAATGTAGAAGCACCAGATACGTCTATAGCACCGTTGATATCTACGGTTGTCGCTGCGATCTGTATTTCTGTGTCGGCAACAAGATCAAGCTGCCCATCAGTGGAGGAATTAATGTATATTGCTGTATCACGGAACTGTAGCTTTTCTGTGCTAGCCACTAAGATGTCATCTGAAAACTCAAAATAATCCTCATCTTCCATCCATTTTAACACTCCATCGCTTGTGTTTGCGTTGAATGTTAAAACAATATCAGTATCACCACCTTCACCAAGAGTTACTGAGTCAGACTCAAGAGTGATTGCCGTGGAGGCTTCTACATTTACAGTGGGGGCAGTAACCTGAATTACACTATCAGCAACAAGATCAGCTTGCCCATCTGCACTAGAGTGTAAGAAGATTGCAGTATCTCTAAGCTGAAGCTTTTCTGTGGTGGTTAGCAAGATGTCATCAGAGAACTGAAAGTAATCTTCATCTTCCATCCACGTT
>CENV01014364.1_pt1 | contig 15940 bp, 14 predicted proteins | sample 530231 | NCBI WGS metagenome assembly CENV01 (sample SAMEA2619815, study PRJEB7988) | marine metagenome | biome: marine biome (ENVO:00000447); feature: surface water layer (ENVO:00002042); material: "saline water (ENVO:00002010), including plankton (ENVO:xxxxxxxx)" | depth 5 m | reverse complement strand
AAGAGGAGCAAGGCGAGTCTGAGGAAGGCAAAGATCAATCTGAAATGGCCAAAGAGCAGAGGGAAGACTCTGAGCAAGAGCCATTCGTGTCTACAGATTCGCTAGAATTTAAAGAAGATGAAGTTGAAGAAACAAAAATCGAACCAGAAAAACTCGTACTGCGAGATCGCAGAGAGTTCGTTGAGGTTATTGTTGAAGATCTTGATGCTGCTTTTGATGTTACTTTTGTCGAGGGCGGTGGCGCACCAATGGATGATGTTGCTAAGCAGCAGAACCTTCTTGGATTGCTTGAGCCTTACACATCACTCTGGGGTTTGGTCATCGAGGGTGGCCCAAATTCAGCAATGGCAAGAGCGTACATGAAAGCGCTTGTCGAGAAGTTTGAGCTTCCAAAGGATCTTCACCCAGATGAACTGGAAGCGCGGATGCAAGAAGAGGCTGAACAAGCTGCTGAGTCTGATGATCAAGCAATGGTTCAGGCAACTGAAGTTGCAGATCAGCCAATGGGTCAACCTCAAGGCATGACGCCAGTTGCGCCACAACCTCAGGCTCAGGCTCAACCTTCACCAGACTTATCTCAACTTTTGCAGATGCCCCCAGATCAAGCCATTCTTGCGCTTCGAGAGGTGTTTGCAGCCGACCCTGAGATGCAGCAAATGCTGGATCAGTTACAAGCCATGCCACCAGAACAGCAAGCTGAAATGATTGCATCAATGGTGTCCGCATCAGGAGAGCCAGTTGCCACTGTATAATTACCATTGCGGCTCTTGTGGGTGGAGCGCAGACAAGCTGTTTAGCGCATCAAAGCGACCAAAAATGGTCGATTGCCCAGATTGCGGCGAAGATGCTGTTTATAGGATTACTCTTTCTAAGTACCAAAACAGTGACGCAAAGTTCATCACTAAAAAGTACAGCACAGAGAAGCGCGGCCTCTCCATGCATCAATTTAAGTGTGTTGAATGTGATCACGTATTTGAAGAAATCATTGACCATTCAAAAGGCGAGTCCGTCGAAGACAATCAAGATTGCCCCGAATGCTCCACTTCTGGATGCAAATGGCAACCAATGGCAAGAATTGATCGATGGAGTGAACAGTTTCCGTACTATGATAGAGGCCTTGGTGTTATGCTTAAAAATAAAGCGCACCGCCGGGAAATTTGTAAACAACGCGGACTCACGCCAGTAGAAGGTGATTACGACGAAGAAAAAATATTCTCTAAGTTTGACAATCGGCGTGAATCTGAAGAGAAAGAATATAATAATTATGTCGATAGGCTGGACAATTCTCCAGAATTTGCCGCGTATCGGAAAGCCAAAGACCAAGGTAGATTTTAGTCTACGAAAAGGAGCCAAAAATGCCAGTTGACCCACGAACAGGACAAAATCTTCCATACCCAGGCGAGCCGGGATACGAGGAAGCACTTCGAGCAAACCCAGAGCTTTACATGGAAATGGCTCAAGGAATGCAGGGCGAAGGCGAAATGATGCCTCAAGATCCAGCGATGATGGGTGGCGGAGAAATGATGCCCCCAGGTCAGGCCCCGTCACCAGACGAGATTACTTCTCTTGAGCAAGAAGAGGCGATGCTGGATCAACAAATTATGTCGCAGGCAGCACCACAGCCAGACAGTGCGTTTAGCGTTGACGCAATCAATACCCTTCTCTCAGAATTTAACAACACGCTCGATAAGTTTGCTGGCGAGGACATCCCAGACATCGAGTGGACTGGATCTGAGGGCGGTAAAAAGTGGGACCAGCCACTGCCTCCAGAGGTTTTTTCGCCACTCGCTGCCCTTAATGACACGCTTGAACTCGTTGAGGATGGCAAGTACGCTGACAAGTACGCTATTGATCTTGAGGCTCTGACATCCGACGCAGAACTTAGAAAGGCAACAGCATCGCTTAAGAAGATGGCAAATGATAAAAAGCTTGTTGAGGCTATGCAGCAACCCGCTACAATGCCAGAGGCTCAAGGCGCGGAAATGCCGCCGGCACCGGGCACTTTTGATCAAGAAGAGCAAATGCTTGCAGCTAATATGGGATAATGTTGTACACTTTAACAATAAGTGGTAGATTCAAAAACAATGATGGTTGGAGAAACCTGTGGATGAAATGAACGAAGTCCAGGCAGAGCATGGTCAAGGCGATCTTGCTGAGCTTGTAGATATTAATACTGAGTCGCTTGATTCTATTGCGGCACAGCAACAGTATGATGATGCGCCCTCTTTTGATGATCAGCCAGAAGTAGAGCCATCATTCGCTGAAGAGCCCGTTGAACAGCACGCTACATTTAGTGCTCTCGACGATGCATTGAGCGATATTGAGGAGCTTGAGCACGACGGCTTTTATGAAAAGATTGACGAAACTCATCTTAGAGACCTTCCCCCTGTAGCTCGTCGCATTCTCCACAACTTCCGAGTTGACCGAAAGCAGCAGCAGACTCGCCACACAACGGAAATGCAGAACCTGATGGCAAAGATTGAGGAGCGTGAGCGCGCTCTGGCACAATCTGAGCGTGATTTTGCTAAGCGACAGTCTGAGTTTGCTTCTTTGGTTGACGACCCAGAGGTCCAAAAGCTTCTCACCGAGCCTGAGGGTGAACTTCCAGATGTGTTCACTGAACAAGGCGTAGAGGCCCGTATTCAGCGAGGGATCGCAAAAGGAATGCAGGCCGTACTTGAGCCCATGAAGGCAGCAGCCGATGTTAAGGCTCGAGAGAACGCATACCTTGAGTTTCTTGATAGGCATCCAGAGATGCGAGATCCCGGCTTCAAAAAGGAAGTTGCAGGGATGGTTCGTCAGCGTGGAGAGTCCGGTATTCCGGTTTCTACGCAAGACGCATATCAACTTGTAAAGGCACGCCGCGTGATGGCTCAGCAGCAAGCTAGAGCCGCCCAAGAGCAGCGTGCCCGTCAACAGTCTGCACGGCGTGTTGGTCGTGCTGTTTCGGGTGGCAATCCCTCTAATGGAGAGGTTCCTCCTGAAGTTATGAAACAGGGTGCCCCGGCTATTCTACAATGGCTTCAAGCTAACCCTGAAGCAGCCCGAAAATTCTCCCAACAACGTTAATCCTTTCCCTCCCCTATGGAGCAATAGAAAAAAATGGCTACTAGTAGCGCACTTAATGACATCGGAAACGAACTACTCTCCACCACGATGCATATCGTGATGAAGGAGTGGCGCGATAACGTCCACACCAGCACTGCATTCCTTGATGCGGCTGCCCGTGTACACGGCGAAGGCAAGCCCGTCCAAAATGGCGGAACTCGCATCGTCGTGCCACTCGGCTTTGGTGAGCACTCTTCAACTACTCGTATGCAGACTGGTTACGAGCGGATCGACCTTAGCGTCGAAGACGTGTTCCACCCTGCTTCTTACGAGTTCGCACACGTTGTTCGCCCAATCGCGATCTCGTCTGAAGAAGAAATGATCAACCAAGGCGATGCCGCAATCCTCTCGATTCTCGAGAACCGCGTCAAGATGACTGCAAACGCACTTAAGCGTGAGTACGTCAAGCAAATGGTTCAAGGCTCTGTTGCTGGCTGGGACGACTGGAACACCCTTAACGGTATCGATGTCACTGGAACCAGTGGCGGATTCCTTGAGAAGGGTGCTTACGGTTCTGGCCAGTCCAACACCATTGGTGGTGTTAGCAAGGCGACCTACAAGGACAAGACTGGTTGGAACAACCAACTGTTCGACGGCGCAGGCTCATTCAACTCGAATGGTCTTGCTGGACTGTACGACCTGATGGTTGAAATCAACGCTGTGTCGTCCTCTGGTCCCCCCAACGTGATCCTTGCATCCCGCGCTGGATTCAAGAACCTGAAGCGTGCTCTGTCCGCTTCTGAGCGCTACATCGACACCGCCAAGCTTGACGGTGGTCGGGTATCTCAGACTTGGGACGGAACCCCAATCGATGTTGAGTACTACATGCCTAGCTCCGGTACCGTTTCCGGTACATCGGACCAAGAGGCATCGTTCTACATGCTCAACATGAACGACATCCACACCCTCTGGGACGGGAAGGGCTACTTCGACCTTTCTGACTTCGAGACTGTGTCGGGTGAGTACGATGTTCGTGCCGCTAAGCTCCGGTGCCGTGGTCAGTTGATCGCCAAGCACCTCGGTTCCAGCGGTCTCGCAATCGGACTGGACACGTTCTAATCCACAGATTGGGTGGGGGTCGTGTTGATCCCCACCCTATTTCATAGCCATATAGTCAAAAGAGGGAGGACAACATGGCAATTCACAAGATCGATGGTGTCGATGGCACCAATCATTTTCCTAAGAAGTTTGTAACGCTTTACACTGCATCTACATCTATTGCCAAGGGCCAGTTTGTGGCGATTGATCTGGCCGATACAACTAATGGTCTTGGCGCTTCAGTGAAGCTTTGCCCTGCTGGAGCAGCCAGCAACCAAGCTGGTGACCTGTGTTTTGGTGTTGCAACTGAAACAATCGATGCGGCTGGCAACATCACAATTCAAACTGCTGGAAAGTTTGAAGATGCTTACGTCGTCGATGGTGTTGAAGCCGGTGACGCGCTTGTTGGCACACTCAATGGAGAAGCCCCAGGAAGCGCATGCGCTCAAACCGCTGCAACTTTCGACGGTCCCGTAGTTGCATACGCACTTGAAAGCGAAGGTTCCTCTGGTGCAACGCCTCAGTCTGGAACTGATCTGCGTAGCGACATCATGATCATCGATCAGGGTCTTTTCTAAGCCATATTCGCTACCGGACCTCGGTCCATTTTCGGCTGCTGGGGTATACTACTTCAGCAGCCGTTTTCTTTTTTAGGGGTCCAAGATGCCAAATCTGAAAGAACTAACCCAAGAAGTCAACTCAGCGCTCGACTACAACCCCGACATCACGGCTTACAGCGATCAGGTGGCTCGGGTAATTAACCGGCACTACTTGCAAGTCTCTAGCCAATATCCTTGGTTGTTTCGTCAGAAGACAAGCAAGATTACTCTTCGCGCTGACGTTGTTGGTAACTCAACAACGAACAAGCTTAGGATCGGCATTGATGACAGGACCTACGATTCAAGCAATATTGCAGTTTTCGTTGACGATGAAAACACTCTAGTCACAAGAGAAATGCTCGGTAACAAGCTCGTATTTGACTATACAAGTGCGAACAAAACTCAGACCAAAAGGCTCAGTCACGCTCACGGAACAAGCGAGCTAGAGTTTACCATCACTGGCATTTTTGATCGCGGTGAGGACAACAACGGCTACGGTGGCGGTCTTGGAGAAGATGGAGACGGTGGCAATGGTAACAGGTACGGTGGTGTTGACTCTGACGAGTTCCCAGATGGTTACGCTCCAGGCGCTTTTTCAAATTGCGGAATTGTTCTTGATCGGCCCATCGTTAGCCCAAACGTTGTTACGGCTGATGCGTCTCTTACAACGGAGGGCTTTGACGCAGAGACTGGCCTTCAGATTCCAGGTGGTCAAACTGTAAATGCAACAGTAACGACCAAGTATTACGACGACTGGAAGATTGAATTTAGGCAGTACTACCTTCCAGCGGACTGTGTCGAAGTACTGAGCATCATGGACAGAGGATTCAAGACTCCCGTCCACTACGACCCGGTTGGTGATGGAGTCACGGAAACAAAAATCAATACTGGCCCAGACAGGGGAAGAATTATCTTTATTGACTCGTCAAAAGAAGAGCACCTGTGCTTGGATAGAGACAACTCAGGAGATCCGATTATTGGCGTCGAGGGCATGCCTGTAATTTTAGACGCGCCAATGTTGCCCCCAGTTGTCGATGTTTACGACGAGGAAACAATCCAAGGGCTAAATTACGCAAACCTTGAGCATGCTTTTCGCCTATACGGCGGAGATACCTATGAATACTGCTACACCTTTGTGTATGCAGGAATTGAGTCTCCACCATCGCCAGTAACCAGGGTCACGATCCCAAATGATCATGATTACTACGGCGCTAGATTAAGGTTTCAATCCATTGAAGGGGTGTTTCGCAGAAAGGGATCATATGGCCCAACCGCAGGCATTGGAGTGTCTGGAGCTGCAAATAGTAGAGTCGATGCAAGGTCAGACGTAACGACTAGAATGACCGGCAGAATTATTCGAGTCTATCGACGAAAAGTTATGGAAGATGGAGATGCACATAGCCAGGTATGGCAAGGCTATCAAAGATGGATGCACATTGGAGACCACTTCACAGATCAGTTTGCGTATGACTGTGGGCGCAAACAGGACCTGTGGAATAAAGAGGGGGAAACTGCAAAGGCTCATATTTACGAACTACGCTCAGAAGCTGCAATTCTGGGTTGGCCAGAAGCTTTTTGGATGAGGTTTGGACATTGGACCTACCATGACGGTGAGATGTCAAAGGTAAAGGTTCTTGACGAGTCTGGTCCTCGCCAAACGTTGAAAGTTTACAGGCCTCCGAGTCAGGATATGGACGTTGAGATTCGATACCTGTCTCGGCCAAAGCGACTTGTTTCTGACGCAGATACTCCAGAATGGCCGGTCCAGTACCACCATTTGCTTGTATACATGGCTCTTGCAGACATTTGTTTACAGCACGGCATTACAAGTCAGTCTCAGCTTTATGAGCGAAAAGCAGAGGATCTGCTTGATCTAATGCGCCAAAAGTATCTCGCCAGAGCAAACAGAAAGTATGTTCGTGGCTCATTTGATAAAACTGTCTTTGCGGGCGAGCGATGGGGAACACCATCTAAAATTGGATAAATTATGCTGACTCAGACATTTCAAGTATTTAATCTTAGAGGAATTGATCAGCGCTGGGTAACGGAGCCATTCAACGCTCTTTTTATTCAAGACATGACTTGGAACACTAGTGATTCTTGGTCAACTTCTGGTGGATGGTACCCTCTTTTCTTTCAGTCACCGTACTACAGGGGATCATACAGTAGTGGTGGTGGAGGACTGAATGCGTCAGACCCCACCGATACTGGTGCTCACTTTCAGATTGAAAAATACGTTTTTCCACACGTAAGGAGTATGCACTGTTTTTCCCAGCACAACGGTGCAAGACAGTTTCTTGTTTATGAGCAGCAAACTTGGGACAACTCAAAGGGAGACGTATCCAAGGATCTACTTGAGCTTCGATATTTTGATGGATCAAGAGCTTATTGGGACGCACAAAATGCTGGACAAAACGAACCATCAAGATTGATGGTTAAGTTTAAAAGAGACAACAGGAGAACTGCTGGAAATGCAGACAACGGAGAAGGCCTAATTCCAATCGACGACAGGTCAGACCCAGGGCTGTGCGTCCCAACACAGTATCAAGCATGGGGAAATCGGCTATACATACTCAACGGGTATCAGGAGCCGATTGTATTTAATGGTGAGTACGCCGAGGTTGCTGGATTTAGATTAAAGCCATCTCCACCAAGTGCAACCGAATGCCACTGGCTTGATACAGCAACATTTCCTGTGGCGATTGGAGACACTCGGGCAAGTTATTTAGGTCACACAAAAACTGTTACCATTAATGGCGAGTCCGTAGAAGTAGATGTACCCGGCGAAGACAGCCGTATTGAAGGCGGATACTGGAGGGGACGATTTGAAGATTTACGCTTCCATGGCATGGGAGGCGGAAGCTTTGCTAAGTATAAAAATGGAAAGTATCGGCCATCTTACCTGACATCAGAAGGGGACTACTGGGCTCAATCGCTAGAGGTTACTGGGGAAACTACTGCAAAAGACTACGATGAAGGCCCCAGATTCAAGGACAACAACGTCTTAAAGTTTGCGCTTAGATTCAATAAGCAAATGGACAGAAGGAAGGTTGGCTGGAAATACAAGGTCACGTTTGTAAATGAGCGCGGAAATGAATCTGAACCATCAGATGCGAGCCCTCTAACAAAGGCCTTTAATGGAACAGGTGAGCCAAATCATCATGGAAAAACATTTCTTGCAGTCTCTATTCCAAAGGGTCCGGCAGAGTGCGTAGCCAGAAGAATATACAGAACAAGAAACCTGTTTAGCCCGAAAGGAAAGAACCTTAGCAGAGGCAAGGCTGAGAGATATTACTTTCTGAAAGAAATACAGGACAATATGACTGATAAGTGGGTTGACCACATCCCAGACTCATCACTTGGAAGCCTTCTAATCACAAGAAGGAGTGGCCCATTTCCACAAAACTCAAGGTTCATTGCATCCTTTAAGAACCATATGTTTGTCTGTGGTGAAACTGACAATCAAATTAGGTTTTCTCGACCTAATTTTCCAGAAACATTCCCAACCAGAAACAAGATAAATATCAGCGATTCTGACGGTGGTCCAGTAACTGGGATTAAAGCCACAAAAAATGCTCTTGTAGTATTTAAGGCTAGAGGTATCTACCTAATTAAAGGTGACGGCAGAACTGGGTTTTTTGCGCAAACTCTAACGCAAGACGTTGGAATGATTGCCCCAAACAGCCTTTGTGAGGTCCCTGGTCTTGGCTTGACATTTTTGTCAGATAAGGGCGTGTATTTGCTTGAGGGGGCACTTGAGAACACGGGAACAATTACAAACATTATAAAGCTATCTGAAGAAATTCCTCATCTTATTGAACTCATAAACTCTTCCGCAGCTATTCGCTCTGTAGGCCTTTTGAACGAGGACGACGGCGAATACTGGTTGGCAGTTCCAACCAACGGATCTAGAGTCAACAACCTCTTGCTTGTATATCACTACCTTGCAGGGTCTTGGAGCACTCGAGAAAACTTTCCAATCTCATGCGGTACAACCACAAAAGACCATAGATCATACGTGCTTTTTGGAATTGAAAACGAAGAAAACACGGTTTCACCGGAACCAACGACAATGGCCTATACCACTCTTGGTGACGCGCCTTCGTATAGCAGAGTTAACAGATTTAAGCTTGAAAACGTTAGGAACCTTGGCATTGGCTTGTACTCAAAAGGGTATTCTAGAAAGGGTGCGCAAAATTCTTCTGGTCATGAAGTTGATCCAATCTACAAAACTCCTCACCAGCCGTTTGGTACAGTGTTTACAGCGGTTCAGCCAGCACATGTTTACGCTTACGGGATTGGGTATGGAGACAATGACATGGCCCTAAACTACACTGTAAACAGGTCTGTTTTTGAGGTCAGAAAGAAAGGCCAGAACGTAGACCAGCAAGACCCGAATGATAGGTATCCGGTATACGGAAAAGCAAGGTGGGGGGAAGATTACTGGGGTGAGTACAGGCCAACCGTTATGAGGTTTGATGTAAGCACAACCCATAAAGGCCCAGCCAGGGAGTTTGGAATAACTTTTGCAAAAGCAGAAGATGCTCCAAGCGGAACAAAGATTGAAATTATTGGTTACGACATTGAGGCTAAGGTTGGCGAACAGCGTAAGATCAAACCTTTAAATGAAGCACTAAGGCCTGACAGGAGATAGAATGGCTTGGAAAAAAAGAAAAGCCATCGTAGCGGATGGAGAAGTTTGTGAGCCGTCTCCTTGGAGAATAAATCAAAACGAACTCACATCAGAGTTCAATGGCTTCCTTGACAGTGACAACTTTAAAAATCACAGCATCGAAGCTAAACACGTAAAAAGGGATACCTTTGCCAAAGTTCTAATGAATCAACGATTCGCTCAATATGCTTATGTTTTTAGCCACCTTCAAGGTGGTTGGACAAACGTGGCAGATTTTCTCGCAAGGGAAAGCGACGAAACAAGATGGCATGGTATTGGTAATCGTGCCAGTCGTAATAAAATTGTCCATAAGACTTACGGGATAACGTTTTACTCATATGATGAAGGCGACGACCATAGTGTGACAGTTCCAGATATAAAGACTGATGACCATAGAGTTGCTACAGCTTGCAGTATCGTCACCTCTGAAGACATTGAATCTTCAGGGATGAGTGATCCTGCTGAAGGCCACCCGTTACTCAGATACAGAGAGCAAGATTACGATCTCACTAGATATAGCTCTTATTTTCAGCCATACGGATATGACAGCACAACAAAGATGCCGTTTTATAAATTTAAAGCGGACGTTGACTCAATGCTTTTGGCTGAATGCAGCGCAACTGTAACTTGGCTTCCATTTCTGGGGTCGCTGAACACACCAAGCGACCTATATAAGAGCGCTTATTCGCTAGAGCATGAGCTTAGCGAGGGGTCTATACCAAAAATTGACGGCAAAAAAAGATACTTTTTAACTGATAATCCTTACTATTTTTCTAACACTGACGGTGAAGATAGAAACACCGACATGTGGATCCTTTGCTCCCAGTTCAGATTGACTGTGGACGGTGAGACAATATCAAAAACCGGATTTATGGGGCCAGAGCTTGTAAGTCATCCAATTTATTTGACCGGCTCAACACCCATAACAGCAGGGGAACATACGCTTCAATTGGAAGCTAGATTTGTATGGTTCAACCCTGCAAAAGGGCGGGTTCGACCATCTTCTGGCGGAAACTACAAACAAGATGTCGAAGATCTTGATGCTGAGTTGTTTCTGAGGATGGATTGCTCTGTCAGGTATCCAAATTTAATTGCTCAAATTAGGAGTCGATAATGAGCAAATCTACAGTAACTGTAACTGGAATTTCTGAGGGCTCTAAGCTTGAGAAAAAAGACATTAACGACACCGTTGATTCTTGGCTTGAAGCGAGTGAAAATGTATCTGGCGAAAACATTCGCGAAGAGGGCCTGGACAGGCGTGTATTCAAATCAGACGACACATGGGCAAAACATAAAGGATCTAAGTCTGAAACGAGTAATGGCGCGTTTAGGCATATCTCTTTAGCCGAAAAGGATGCCAACAAATGGGTTCCTGTCAGACAGGAAGGAAAGTACCCCGATAATGATATCCTAAGTTTATTTAATGATGGCGTGGGAATTCCAGAAGTTTGCGCTGTTCAGTGGGATTGGGATCCAGACTTAGACACCTATTGTGTAATTAGGGCCAGCTTTTTCTTTTATTTTGACGTTGGAAACTTTGGGCACAGAGGCAGGGACGACAAGGGCACCACAATTAAGTCCGAGTGGAGAACCGAGCAGTTTTTTAAGTTTGGTATAGCGGTGAAAAGATTTGATGATGAAACCGGTATTGCTAGTTTTGTTAACGGAACTCACGGCTACGCAGGAGTCAGAAGGCTTGATAATTCAGATGGGGACATATTTGCATGTCAGCAAATAGGGCTCAACAACGGATGGTCAAGATACACGGCTTCTCGAAATACAATACGGTTTGACCATGATAGAAGAACAGCAATGAGTTCTTCCTTCACTCTTGTTGCGTCAGGAACGTCTGGAGAAAACAATCACACGTTTAATTTAGACAACAACATGTGTGCAATAGATATGAGAAAAAAGGGTACGTACGCGGCCGTTTTGGTTGTAAGGCCCAAAAAAGTACAGCCCGAGGTATGGGTTGGATCGGAAATTGAAAATCAAGGAGGAAAGGTTGAATACAACTTCTTTAAAGATAACTCTACACCAGAGTGTGGTTTTTTTAACATGAACGTTCAAACATTTAGGCGGTAAGCATGGCTTCAAACATGGACGCGGTAAAGATACCGTCTGATGAAAAAATCATTAAAGCGAGCCACATAAACAACCTCGTAGAACAAATCGAGGAATTTGTTAACGTTGGAATAAGCGATAGCAGTCTGGCAGATCCAGCGGATCATGAAAACGTGCCCATGCCTACGGATGCTAGCTGGCTCGGCGCGAGAGACGACGTGGCCCCAGACTATACTGGTGACGGCACCCCAATGGGTCACTTTTCAGACGGACATACGACCGATGGCTATATTGATAAAAAGCACATATTTAAGCCTGAATTCTATGGATCGCCAGCGCCGAGGATGGAGGCCGTAAGCGGACAAATTCATCACAGAGCTACAGGCGCAAGCGAAAAAGATACGGTCATATTTAGTTCATCCACTACCGGTGGAGCATGGGAGGCTATTCCTGGCGCGGCTGCAAGAATAAAGATTAGAGATCAAGCAAACGTTTTTGTTACTGCATCATTTTTTTGTTTTGAGCTTGGTGGAGTTTCGTTTCCAAAAGCAATTACAGGTGACAGTGATTTTGGTGTATATCAAGGTGATCAAACTCCTTTTGGTGGTCAAAACAGACTGGCGGGGACCGTTGCGCTTGCCCTTCATGGTAAAGATGGAGTCACAAGAGACATTCTACAGTCAACATATAGATACGTTTACACCTCTTTGTTTTCCCCCAGGGCGACTGAAGGTCCAACGCCAGGTCAAAGCAATTTTGTTGACAATGGAAGACTTCTGTTCCACATGCTTGGAAGACACCAGCACAGCATCGTAAAAAGACTTTTTCTAAGGCCTGGAATTTACGACATTGGTCTTGCATTCAAGGCACACCAAAACCCAGGAGTTCTTAGTAGTCATTGCGACCTTAGGCATGATGAAAGGATGGGTTGGGGACAAGTAAGGCAGGCAAAAAACATATTTTTTAGGGCAAAAAACCTAAACATAGACGTTGTTTACAATGGCAGAAGGAGTATAGAAGATCTTGGCATGGAAGAGTGGCGGTACGCGAATGAATATGATGGTCAGGCAATTTAATAATGGCCATTCCGTACGAAGAGAGAGGATGGGATCCTTCAGCAGAGGGCTGGAATAGAGCAAAGCCAAAGCCCAAGCCTACCGTCAATTCGGATGATGTTGATCTTGCTGCTTCAATGGAAACGGCTCAGCCAATCCAAACACCAATATCAACACTTGATGAGCGAATTGCGTCCGAAATAGTAAACCCAACTGAGCAAAAGATAAAAGGCGTCGGAATCGGTCTGACGCGGTCTAGCAAGTGGTCTCAACATTTTGATAAAGCTGAAAAACAAAACAATCTTCCAAAGGGCTCTTTACTGTCAATCGCGGCGATTGAGTCAATGGGTGACCCAATGGCAGGAAGCAGTGCCGGGGCAAAGGGCCTCATGCAGTTTATGCCAAGCATCGCCAGATCGATGGACATGCGAGTTGATGATCAAATTGATGAGCGCACCGATCCAGTAAAGTCTATTTACGCTGCTGGAAAATTTTTTGGCGATCTAGTTAAGAAATCAGACGGGAACATCAATGAGGCGTTGATGAAGTACAATTGGGGCTGGGGTAACGTTTCAAAGTGGAAGTCTAACCCAGAAAGCACCATGCCGATGGAGACGCGCCAGTACCTTGGCCGGTGGAATGCGGCCATGAAACTACAGGAAGAATCAGCTAAGGGCCAAAGTTCACCCGCGCGTTAGTGGCTAAAATCAGATAAGATACAAACATTACCGAGAGCAGTTATGAGCAACAACGTTTATGAGGACACAGTAGACAAAGAGCTAGCGGCTGCGGCAAAAGCTGGCCGAGAGCAAGGCAGGCTTGAGGGTAGGCGAACAGAGCGGCAGAGAGGCTCGACGGTTGGAACTGTCGGTGGCGCACTTGGGGGTGCAGCGGCTGGTGCTGCGATTGGAAGCGTTGTTCCTGGCCTTGGAACCGCCGTTGGTGCGGTCATTGGCGCTAGTCTTGGGTCTGGCTTGGGTGGCGCTATCGGTGGTTTTTTTGGAATGGGTGACGATGCAAAGAAAAAAGCTAGGCAGAGAGCAAGGCAGGCTAGACGGGCGGCAGATAAGAGGCAGCAGAAGAGGCATAAAAACTTCATCGCAGCCAACGAGGCGGCAGATGCAAAAGGTAGAACTGCTCAAGCTAAAGCTGACAATCGCGCTGAAGCATATGCAAGAAGGCGAGTAGTGAAAAGTGGGGCTGAGCAAATTCAAGAAGTAGCCCCACAGCCAAACACTGTAATCGCTGGAACTAGGTTTGATTCCTGGGAAAGGTCTAAAGGGGTATAAGGGAGGTATTTGTGAGCCAAGAAGACGATGCAACCAAAATTGGACAACTTACAGCAGAAGAGCTTGGTCTTGCTACTCCGTATGGTATGGAGAGGCCCTATTATGGTCGATACGCAAGAAACCAACCCGGCGTCCCGTATCCGCCCGGTGCGTACTATGGCATGACCCAAAAGGCCCCTCGAGACAGGGATATAGCAATTGTTGGTGGGCTTGGTTTGCTTGGTGCTGGGATTCAGCGGTATTTGCAGTCAAAGGAAGCTGATACTGCTGGAGTCAAGTACGCGAGAGATCAGATTGCAAGAATTGATGCAGAGCTTGAGGCACCAGTTGAGCAAGTTTCCGCCGACGAGAAACAAGCAATGATTGACTCAGCTACAGCGCCAGTCAGAACGGAAATTGAAGAGTCTAAGTCAAACATTGAGTCTTATCTCGCATCGGCAGGGAGGACAGCGAACGTAGAGGATCTTGCCGCAACCAGAGACATCGGCACTCGAGCATTGGCTGATGCGCCACTCAAGGTTCAAGAGCTTGTTACCGACAAAAACCTTAGGCTTCGTCAAGCTAAAGAAGCCAAGGACGCAAGGCTTAGAGCAGAGAGAGGCGTGTACACTGGAGAACTTGATCGAGTTGAAGTTCAACAATTGAAGTACGACCAAGCTCTTGTGGGCGACATTTTAAAAGTCGGTTTGACTGCGATGGCCAGCAAAGTCGCACAAGACCAACAGCCCGCTGTTGACAGACTCATTCAAAAGGGCGCATCGGGCGAGGACATTAGAAAGCTTCACAAGAAAGCAATTGCCGCTGGTTTCCCCCCAGGATCACGCGCGTACGACACGTACATGATGACGCACTACGAGGGCGTTGGTGGTCGCACTGACAAGCAAACGAAGGCCCAGAAAAAAGCTACCGGAGTTCCCGCTGAAGGAGATATGGTGACGCCTACTCCTGGGATTCGTGAGCTAAGGGCTGCGGAGGCCACAGTTCGGGCCCAGCAGGCTGGACTGAAGCAGCCAGCCCCTGTAACGGATCCTAATGATCCACGGCTTTTTGTGAGTGGCGAAACGGGGTCAGGTGCCACAAGCACTGAGATTGGAAAGTTGATCGCAAATGTTACCGGCAAGGGATATCAACCAACCAACACAGGCTTGCCACGAATACTTGAGGAAAACAACCCTGGCGATCTGAACAAAAAGGTTGGAATGTTTTCAGCCAACTACGACTTCTATACAACTCCCCCTGGAGTATCTCCAAAGAGATTTGTTGCTGTTCTAAAGGGTCAGTCATACCCTGCCGGCCTCATTCCATATGGCTCGGCATACACGACCCCATGACAATGGAAAACCCATACACAATGGACGAAGACCAATTTGAGTTCTTCACTGAGGCTGTTGAAACGGCCTTGGAGGTTGTGGGTATACCGGACGGGGCAATAACCAGCGAATCGATTGAGCCGGGTAGCATATCGCCAGAACACTGTGACCTTGACGCAAACTGGGATTTTAGTGGTGATGTGTCGTCACCAAGCATTTCTAGAGCGGCCAGAAAGTCGTCGGCTGCAATACAAAGAGCGGCAGAAAAACAAAAGCTAAAAACAGCAACTACTTTTAATAACTACAATCTGACTAATGAGTCAGTTTTGTTTGTAAATGCACAAAAGAAAGTAGTGGTCGTAACCCTTCCGCACGCATCAAAAAACAGCAACAGAGTGTTTTACGTAAAGCGTGTCGATGATAACGCGCAAAGTAGTTGTGTACTTGTTACTTTAAAGGGCGATAAGATAGACCTCGTTACGTCAATCTCGATCCCTGAACGTGGATGCATTACATGCATTTCGTCTGGCGAGGGCTGGTACGTACTTTCAAACTACTCGTAGGAGAAAAGATGTTTTCACTTGGGCGCGGCGGGGTCAGAGACCCTCGAGTAGAGGGCTACAACACATTTGCTGGCGCGGCTATAGCTTCGTTTATGAAGCTCCGCACCGACATGAACCTTGCGATTTGGAAGATGCGGCTACAGCTTGCTGATCCGTCCAATCTTATCCAGCTTGAAATGGAAATCGAGGAGCGAATCGACAACAAGTACAAGCTATTGGCTGAGCTTCAAGGCAAGAACCAA
>CENV01133261.1_pt1 | contig 16108 bp, 10 predicted proteins | sample 530231 | NCBI WGS metagenome assembly CENV01 (sample SAMEA2619815, study PRJEB7988) | marine metagenome | biome: marine biome (ENVO:00000447); feature: surface water layer (ENVO:00002042); material: "saline water (ENVO:00002010), including plankton (ENVO:xxxxxxxx)" | depth 5 m | reverse complement strand
AAGCATAGAACCTTATGGGTGTCGCCCGACGAAACAGAATCCATGTTTTGGGGACGTTACGCAGCAATACGCTTGGAAGTTGGACAGAAAGAATGGATTGGTCGTCTGATACGCGAAGATCCTGTTGCGTGGGAACGCACCAGTGAAATCATCGCTGAAGAAAACAATCTACATTTCGAATCAACAGGCATGTCAGTAGATGATCTAGATAAGGCTTTACGCATAGCCACGACACAACTCTGGGATGGACAGCGACCAGAAGTACTTATCTACGATTACCTTGAACTGATCCGCGGAGGGGGCGCTGGCGATGCAGCTAGCGTTCAATCCAAGATTGAATCCTTTAAACAGCTTGTGTCTGACTGGCGCATAATAGGCATAGTCATTCACCAATCTGGTAGAGGTGCAGGCAATCGCGGACAAGCAGGAGGCATCGACTCGGGCAGATTTGCCTCCACAAGTGAAAGCCATTTTGTTATAGAAACATGGCGCAGATGGGATGACACCAGTCTTGACGAGGACACCCGTCGCTACTACGAGAACGAAGTTAGCGTAGGCTTGTGGAAGAACAAGGCAGGTGAAGGAGAGAAAGCAGAAGTCAACTTAACCATTGATGGAAGCGGCAGACTACTTGAACCTGGCGTGACATGGGAGCAGATGAGCCTTGAGTGAAGCATTTTTACATTTGTTTGAGGGTTTCCCTTACGCTTTCGGCACAGACTCTGGAGGGTGTTCATGGCGTTCCGTCAATTACGAACAGATAGAACGTCACATAGACGGTAACGAAATGATCGGCATTTACCCGATGGTCTACGATCCACATAAAGTGCATCACGGACCTGCTGGGTTTATCACCGATGAAAACAACCGTCCTGTTTATCAAGACATGCAAGCATCATTATGGCATTGCAAATGGGGAGCAATAGATATAGACGAGGGAGAAGATTCCCTTATCTATGCAGAAAACGTTGTGACCGTTTTGCAAGCCTTAGATATAACTGCTTGGATTGAAAGATCCAGAAGCAAGGGTTGCCACGTATGGATATTCGCTGAAGATTGGGTTCAAGCAACAACAATGCGTCGCGCAATGTTGGCAGCTTTACAACTCTGTCAAGCAGAATACGATGCCGTGTACCCAAAGCAAAATGAATTGCAGGGACCTCCAGGTAATTACATGAGATTGCCTTATGGTGGCAAGCGACCAGAAGGCAGGCAAGTCGTACTCGATTCCAACGGGGAACCACTGGAAATGTACGACTTTCTGCTGGAAGCAGGGCAGTCACGCGTTTCTGTGTCTGCGCTGGAAGTTGCCGCAGGTCTATGGAAACCACCTGTGGAGAATTTGCCTCCTGAGAGAACATACAATCGCACGCCACTCATGCAAATGGATGGCACGCGATTGCGTGGAATCGCCCGAAGAATGTGGGATGATGGACCTCATCCTTTCTACGCTCAATCGGGAGCAGGTAAAGGCAGGCATGGTTTCTTGAATAGATTTGCTCGCGCTATGTGGGAAGCAGGATATGCACAATCCGACATTGTAGCGTGGACGACTAAACTAGATTCCCAACTAGGCACTTGGTATTCCGAAGGGCCGAAATTTCAAGGAAGGCCAGATGCCCAAAGGCAAATCGAAAACGTTGTGTCCAGAGCCCGTGAAAACGCATCCATTAGATGAGCCATTGAACAACGACTTTACGTTTGTTGTGCATGGTCGCCCCGTACCTAAGGGGCGGCCACGCATGACGCGTAGAGGTCGCGTTTACACACCTAAAGAAAGCATTGAGGCAGAGGAACATATAGCCGAAACCATTAATGACATGCTTGCAGTACAGGATGTTCCCGCTTTTGATGGTCCCGTTAGCGTGACCATGATCTTCGGGAAGGAATCCACAACCGTGACTATCAAGGATTTAGGAGAAATCTCTAGTCCACTTAGAGGCGATATAGATAACTATATTAAATTGCTTTTAGATGGCATACAGCGATCACCCTTGATTCATAACGATAGACAGGTTTATCATGTAGATGCGGTGAAAATATGAGCTTTGCAGAAAAACCATTTGGTGTGCGCATACAGACGATGGGCGACATCGCAGAACGACAGTTCGAAGAAGGATCTGCCGTTAAGTGGGTTCGTTACGGCCTCTGTAGACCACCAATTAACATGGCTGCTCTTCCTCCTCAACTTCGCTACACACCTGATTACTTAACAGCGCAGGGATTAGTCGAAGTTCAAGGACTCGGAAGAGATCAAATATTAAAAGTTAAACACGATAAACTAGAAGCGCTCAAATGGTGGGAAAAAATACACCCTGTTTTCTTATATGTGTATGACTCTCACAATGATCGCTCATCCATGCTTACTCTTGCTGATGTCAGAAAGAAATGCAAATTATCTGACACGGAAGAGTTCCCCGAAGGAAAAGCGTATTACGCTATAAAATCTTCCCTACTATGGGGAGATGCCGAAGAGAGTATTTCCTAAGGATACGCAGGAGTCGGCTTGGCTATTTGACCTAGCCAACAGACGACACCCAAGCGTTCCTGCTTCGGAAATACAGGCAGTAATGGAAGCGTTGCCTTACGTTGAGCCGCTTAGACCTTTCCGTTACACTGCCAAATTCGAGGATCCCATCAAGGATGCCTTAGCATCACTTGATGATTTGGAACTCGAAATAGTTATGCTGTTGGCCTTTGAACAATTAAGCCTAAGAGTTGCGGGGCGCATACTCGGAATACCCAAGACAACTCTGGCCCGAAGGCGAGATGCAATATACCAAAAGCTAAGAACAATATTAAATACAAACGAGGAAATACGGGAGCATTTACTCAATGGAACTAGACGGAATAATTCAACCTGAGACTTGGGATGACGCACTAGAACTATGCGTTGGCCGTGTCATGCAATACATGGAGGATGGGGTTCAACACCCATCCCACAAAGGAGGAGCAGCACTTAGTCTTATCCGCGAAGAATTCGATGACTGTATGGCAAATGCCTACGGAACTGAAATATCTTTACCGAGCCCCGAGATGTTTGACTGGTGGACTGGATTCACAATCATGTGCGTCCAAGCATCCGACTGGTTACTGAAAGGGTTCGAAGAGTTTGACATTTCCAAATCAATGGACGTAGTGGGGCAATACAAATACGTGACTGGAGCTAACCACGTACGCAGACTTGGACATGACGCAGTGTTAGTGCATATAGATTACGCCATCGAATCCTTAGAAGGCGTAGCTCTTGCCTCCAGTCAATTCTGTGGTTCCACAGGAGAAAGACTTTCACCTGGAAGCATATATGCGTGGACCCAAAACGAAGCAACCGAACTTGTTAGATGGGCGCTGACAGGGATGATGGTTGCTTGGGATTCTTGGTCGCTACCACTTAGGGAGGCAGACGATGAAACATGATTGCGAAGGAAACCCTTCAATAACAAACTACACACGAGGATGCAGGTGTCTTTTATGCAAAAGCGCTAAGTCAACCTACGAACGTGAACGTCGAGAAAGAGCAAACAAAGATAGAGGGAATACTCCTGAAGGCGAGAGAAGGAAACCCTCTGGCAAGAGAGATATCAATGTTGTTTACAGTGACGCCTTTACACGAGAAGAAATTCTCAGAGCCAGAGGAATGAAATGAACATCTGGCTTGCTATCTGGCGAATACTTGATTTTGTTTCCGTCAATCACGAGGTCCCTGAACCAATCGCACCAACTGTCTGCGAGTACTTCCAAGAAGATTGTGTGCGTGCTCTTGGGGTAGCTTGGTGTGAATCGCTACACAACCCTCGTGCTTATAACGGCGTAGATCACGGTTTATTTCAAATAAACCAAGACTACTGGGGTCATGTTTTCCAAAAACATTGGCCCAAGCGATATGAAATAGAACAATCCACAAGGTTTGCGTTCCACATAGTGGAAAACACTAGAGCCAAATGGGATTTATGGACCTGTGGTAGGTACTAGTCGTCCATTAACGCACAAGCACGCAAAATTAATTCAGTGATAGTAGAAAACACGTAACTGTGAATGGGGCTATTTTCATAGTCCCCATTCTCAGATTCGTGCCCGAAAGCCATTGCATGCTCAAAGGGAAGAACGATCAGTATCCCTAGATCGTTATCGGACCATGAAGCGTGGGAGCCATCATTAATGTCGAATCTGCCTGCTCGCAATTTAAGCTGATTGTAAATTTCTTCAGCTATTTCGTCGCCCTCAGAATCAAGCCATTCATTAAAAGCTTCCTCAACGGCTTCCTCGTCCATGTTATGAAGCGACTTTTCCCTTGACAAAAGTCTTTGCGACCGAGACTGCGGCAGCCATACCTGCCACGAAAGCGCCTTCAAGGGTCGCCAAATCCGAAACAACAAATACGCCAAGAAAAGCTTGAGCAAAAGTCCAAGCAGCACGTTCAAGAGTATCTTTTATACCGTCCACAGGTATCTCCATGTGACTGGGCCGACAACGCCATCGACCTTGATTGGGTACATAGATTGAAATTCCTTAACAGCGTTTTTAGTAACCTTGCCAAATATTCCATCTACAACTAACTGCGCGTTGATGCGTTGGTTCAAACGTTTCTGTAAAGTAGATACGTTCGTTCCGCGCGCACCTTTTTTCAAAGCTTTGCGTCGGAAATCCAACCCAATTGATTCCATTTCATCCAGCCTAAACTGCCACGTATCAGCAGTAGGTCGATCCTCTAAGACAGGCATACCTGATTTAATCCAAGCAGCCAACTCATCGCCTGGGCAATATGTTGTGCCGAAATCTCTATGACATTTGACCCACAAGTGATCGCCATACTGTTCGCGCAATTCCCCAATAACGGTTAGGATCGCCTCCTTCCCGACTTCTGTCAGATCATCGCCAGATCCAATATAGGAAATAGAAACAGTGTTGTGATTATGGCCTTTGGTGGCGGCACCACGCCGCCAACCACGGCCTTCAAAAATCTCTCCTGTTTCACCCGAAACAAGCCAGTTGTACGCGATTGAAGTCCATCCACGTGTAACCACATGATACTTATCGTGCTGACGCACGCGGTTCCAAGGGTCAACACCAGATCCCGTAGTGTGATGAACAACCACGCCGACAGGTGTGCGACGGAAATCAGACATTTTCTTGCCTGAATCCAAAGCTCCCCAATCGTTTCTACTGACGTATTTCATACCTATAGGTTACTTTGTCCCTACCGTTTACCTGCGTCGATGCGTTCAAGTTGCCTAATCGCATTGATTTCATCACGTTTACGGTACGTACGACCACGAATTTCCATTTGCTGTTCGTAATCAGTATTAGTTCTAACACCCAAACCAAAAGTGAAACTCATCCAAGTCGAAAGCATTCGTTCCTGATATCTAGTTTCATCTGGGAACAACCGCCTAGCTTGAGCAAACGGAGGTAACGTCTGCGTCATAGCGTGCAAGTGTGAATCCTGCATCGCCCACTCACCGTTGGGAGTGCGGCGAGCAAGTCCTGCTGCTGAAAGCATAGGCATCAGACCTGGAATAATTTTAAATGCACTCGGAACGTATTCGTATCGCCCATCAAAATTGTATCCCTTCCAGATATTTCTCTGGAAACCAGCTTCCAACGGAGCCTTAAACATAGGCGTCACCATAGAAGCAGCAGCCCTCAAACCTTCGCTTAAGCGCTCAGTTGGGCTCATATCGCCCTTAAACATGGGATTAACTATGTCGTAGAACGTTCTCATTGGTAAATCTGGGGCAAAAAACAAACTATTTCCTGGCCCGCCTTGCCCAAATAGCTCAATATCGGTAGGTACGCCACCTTGTCTGAGCAACCATTTAGGCATAACTTGGCCTTCTCGTGTGCCAGGTTCTGCTTCCAGAGCTTGCATGCCTTGCATGTAACGATGGAAAGGAGCAGGGTTTACTGCGTATTGTTCCATCATTAAAGGAATTGCTCTACGTGTCCACGTGTAGAACGGAATCAATCGCTTGATTCCTTCGCGTTCAAACTTGGAAAGATCATCGTAATCAAAATGGAATTTAATGATGTCGTCAAACGCGTTTTCTATAGTTTGACCACTAGCAAGACGATCAAAACCAATTGTTCCACGCAAAATAGTTTCAGCTTTGACATTTAATTTCCTCATACCCCTCAAGGGCAGGAAACTAGACGACCACGGCTTAAGGTTTTGGAAAGTAACTTCCCGTCCACCCACGTTAATTGGTTGACTGGTATCCCTAAACTCAACGCCCGCTTGACCAGGCCCAAAAGCACCAGAGTCAGATAACTCGCGCACATAAACCATATGCTCTTCGGGCACTTTGCCCTGAGATTTAATTAATTTAGCTAAATCTCTATCGCTAGCGCGACCAACACTCACTTCACGTTCCATAGCCAAACGCGAATAAGCTTTCATAAATTGGCTGTAACGCACAGGCGAAACACCAGCAAGCCAATTCATAAACATGCCACCGTACAGGTTTCTCATTATGAAGCCAGGAGACATAATCATGTACCCCTTCAAGACATTGTGTGCCTTGTCGTAATACTTCATAAACCCGCGAGAACCACCCTTCCCGCGATACGTATCGGCCATCATCATGGCCTCAACAACATCTGGAGAACCTTGAGAACGAACGCCGACAGGTCGCCAACCAGCACGGAAATTATGATCTAGAACATCAGCCGTAGCAAAATCCCTAATCATTGGATCCCCGAAACGATTTGTAAACATCAAATCGTTTGCGGTACCTAGAATTTCTTTAGCACTAGAATATTCTTCAGAACCAAGTAAATCAATTAAGAAATTGATTTCCTTGGTATCTTGAAGAGCTAGTTCTTTAACAGACTTATCTAAATTATTTACCCATTCAATATAAGTTCTTAGTTCTTGAAGTTCACTATCTTGCAAAGCAGCAAGATCTGAAACACTCCGAATCGGTTGACCTTGAGGCGTTTCCCCTGCAATGCGTGTACGTAAGCGCTCAACAACATCGCGCGCTTCACGATACTTAGCTATTCGCTCACGTGCATGTTCCATCACGCTTTGAGCAGCATCACGTCGTTCCTTGTTCGCGCTCATCCAACCAGATTCCAAAACCTCTGGATACACTTCGGGTTCCGTAATCCCCTGCGATATTAAATACTCATCTGGATGTTTAACAAACTGAGGGAATCTTTCATCTCTACCCAAAGCAACCAAACGTTCTATCGACTGTTCCATCTGTTGCTCAATCAGAAACGCGCTACCAATAATTTCGCGCTCTTTATCTATTTGAGTTTGCAACATGCTAGGAATCTGGAACGAATCTTCAGCACGTGTCGGCGCACTCTCAAGCGCATGAAGCGCTTGCTTCTCAAAGAACTCCATGTAACGACTAGCGTCAACCATGTTGCCCATAGTTACCTGATCCCACTCACCCGTGGGGGAAGCTCTCAACAAGTCACCAATCTGCACGCTTGAATGTATAGCCAAAGGATTAGTCGGAACAACATTTACAAAATAATTTTCTAATGGTGCCTGTATACGTGCTGGCGCATTGAAGTTACCAATTTTGGTTTCGTCAACATTACCTGCCCAATTCCTAAAGCCCGCTTCAGCACCTAAATTGAAATCCTCTGGAAAAGGAGTCAACGCATAATTATCAGTAACGTTTGCCCAAGCAAATCCCGAATAGCCATCAGCAGCTAAAGACAAATGAAATTGTTCAAATGCTTTAGCTATTAAAGAATCTTCTGGGAAATCAGCCAAATCACTTCTTATTAAAGATCTTGACATCGTTTCAAGCGAAGAAAAGATTTCACGCATTTCCTGCGGAGAAACATTTCGAGAGTCTATTTTACCAAGCAATTCTTTTGGTAGTCCGTGGCCTGCTTTTTGTTGCCTTCTAGCTTGCGTAACAAAATAATTGTTGTAAACGCCTCGCCAAGTATTCAAAGCATTTTCAGACGCACCCTCATACGCATTCAACACATGCGTCGCCCAATCCTTATTCGTTGTCGGACTAGTAGCGTTAAGGTATTTTGAAATTAAAGTATCTATATCGTCCATCTGTGTCGGCGTAACTTGCACCAAACTACCTAAAGCCCCATCGGCTTGGGTAGCTTTGGTTTGCCACAAGTAAGAATCCCGCCAACCAATAAACAACATAATTTCTTGGAAAACAGAATTCTCCATACCTGGTCGTTTGAATCTATTTGCTATCTCTGGTGTTCGTTCCCAAATCTTTGCTAATCGAACAGAGTTCACAGCAGCACGAACAGGATCAAAACCCGCTCCTCTGTTGCCCTTAGTCAATGGTGCTAGTTTGGGGCTATATTGCCAAGGTTCACCGTAATGACCAAATTTGTGATTTGCCCCCAACCAATCATTTGCCCACTGCAAACCAACAGCGTTATCTTTCCAAATCTCTTGATGTATTTCCCTTAAAGTTAAATCGCGTACAGCTTCATCACCTTCAAGACCAACCCACGAATATTTTTCTCCACCCTTGGGAGGTAATTTAGTTCTGTCTACAAAACCGCCTCTAACCAAATTTTCGTAAGCATCAACATTCACTGTGTACCAAGAATGATTGCGACCCAAAGCTCGTGTAGCAACTGTGTATTTTCTGCCAGTTAAAGCACCGTCAGCAAAATTCAAAAGATCATCAAACGTGCTTGCATCAACGCGTCCAAAAATATCTGTAGCTATTTGACCAAGAGTTGCCAAGCCCCTCAAATACGGAGGAATCATTTTATTTAATTCTGCTTTAGCTTCTTCAGCTAACACAGCTTGGAATTGAGTTCCGTCTAGTCTGCCCAATGGATTGTTTCTTCTGACACTGTTAAGAACTTCACCAGCCGCACGTAGTTGCGTGTCTGGTGACATGCCGCGAACCCTTTGGTTTGCGGCAGCTTCCATCCAAGGGTAAACACCATAAATACGTAAAGGAGTTTCACCGCTAACGTTCATCACAAAACGAGCAAATTCATCTGGATTCAAAACCATAGGATCAGGCCCAGTGGAAAGGTAACCATCAACAGCGACCGTATAATTAGCTGCTGAACCATCAATCCAAGGCACATCATTGTTACCAAGAAGGCCACCAACTCGACCATAGAACATTCCTGGTTGTTGGATATGAGGCGACTCAGCCGTCGCACGTGTTTCAACACCATGACCCCCCGACTCAGTTCTCAACAAATCAAGCAAATCTTTACGATCCATGCCATCAGTTATTGTCTCAGCATCAGAGCCAAGCAAACGAACAGCTTGAGCTTTTAATAGCTCATCGCTGTTCTCTGCATAAAATGGCAAACCAACAAGTTCCGCCATAGCTTGCGTACGATTCTCAAGCATTTGAGCTAAAGGAATTCCTTCAGAATTCAAAAAGAAATCCCGTAGACCTATTCCAGTGTGATGATTAATAAAGTTTTGCCAACTGCCGTATTTGCCACGTATACCTAGCAACGTGTCAATCTGCGCAATAATTTTTTCCTCAATGTCAATGCCGTTAGCTTTCAACGAACGACCATAAGAATCCAATATGTCTTGCATTTGACGCGATGGCACATAGCCAAGAGCGTCGAACAAAGCTTTGAAACGTCCTGTGGAATCAAGATTCTCAGCAGCGGCGACAGCATCATCCATTGCTGTTTCCGCTGCCTCTCTGGCTTGCGCAGCTTTCAGATTTTCTGTAGCAACTTCAATTTTATTTTGTACTTCTTTTATGCGTTCGCCTAAAGCTTCCTGCGTAGGAATAGTTTCAACTGGAACTGTTTCCGCTGTAGGAGTTTCGCGTACAGGCTGGGTACCATCTTGGAATTCCCTACGGATTATGTACCTAATCCAATCGTTCTTTTTCCTATTCTTTGGTTTGCTTTGACCCAATTGCCTTGCAAGGTTTTCACCTATTTCTCTTAACTCATTTTTAGGTAAAGCCAGCAGTTCTTCTCTGCGTGCTTTACGAGTAAGAGGAACAGTCGTTTCCTCCAATTCGTCAAAAAATTGTTTGGTTTGTTCAAGCGCACGTTCTATGGTTTCAGGCTCAATATCCCGTACAGCAGGCTTACGTTCAGGAACTTCCCTGCGATAAGTAAGAGTTTCTTCAGTCAGGTTTTTGATTTGAGGTTCTGGAGCATCCAAAACAATCCCAGGAGTAGGTTCAACTGATATTGACTTCGGTGAAGTCCGATTGTTAAAACCTTGGCTTCTAACAAAATTGCGTACAGTTTCAGCGCTTTCCCACAAAACTGGAAACATTGGATTTTCTTGAGGCGCAAAACTGCCAGCTATCAAATCACGATCAGTCGCACCAACACCAAGTGATCCCCCAACATCCTGTCCTTCGTATGCGTCAGCAACCCGATATGCAGAATCCCTAATTTGTTCCCAAAGCTCAATATCCATATCTGCTTGAAAGTTTTGGAAAACTTGATCGTATTCAGCTATCCAAGTACGGAAAACATTTATATCTTCAATGCCAGGATAATCAGGTGAACCAGGCTCAGGGAATACAGCAGGAAGTTCCTCCTGCAATCTCACTGCTTCAGCAATATCAACATCTCTAGCGCCTTGAGTTACTTCAGCAGCACGTCGTTCTTGCCGCTGTCGTCTGCGCTCTGCAATTTCAGCACGATTAGGAGGAGCCTCAACAGAAGGCGCAACAGGTTCTCTTGTTGTTCTACCTGTTCTAGCACCTCTCAAAGAATCTCTATAATCTTGCGCTGCCTGCTCTTGAGCAGAAAGCGATTTGCGAGCAACTTTCTCAACAGGTTCAGGACTTACAGCAGCCTGCGTTTGCTCTGGAAGATCTTCCTTAAACTCCCTGCGCATGATCCAAGTCTTAAGACCATCTTTTTTCATCTTTTGACTTGGAGGTCTTTCCCCGACTCTTACAGCTAAATTGCCAGCAACAGACCGCAACTGTCGAACAGTCAAGCTGTCCAATTCTTTTCTTCTAGCTGCTTGGCTCAAAGCTGGAGTTTTAGCTACAGCTTCTTCAACCAACCCTCTAGCTTCAGCCGCCACGTCAGAAGGACGGACGCCTTCAGAAACAAGAATCTTAACTATTAACTGTTCTTTTTTGGTTTGCTTAGTCCAACCGCGTATATCACGCTCAATCAGAATTTTATGCAAATCAGTTTTCTTCATCTCTTGAAGAGCATCTAAACGTTTTTGCTCAACAACAGGCGCAGCCAACTCCGAAGGTTTCCTAGTCGCCTTAGGAGTAGCATCAGGATCTCTTTTTAAACGCTCAAGATAATCGTTTGTGAAATCACGTAAACGTTTCCAAGCTTCCTCAGCAGTAAGCGTAACTTCCTTGCCTTGTCTGTTTACATACTTGATGTTTTTATAAACAATTCTGACTTTTTCACTGCGGCCTCGGGCTCTTATGACCATGCCGCTACTTCTAGATGTATCTACGCCAGCTTGACCAACCAACTCAGGATGGACTTCGCCCACAGCGTTTGCCCATCGAACAAAACCTGGACCTTTTCTTTCAGCCTTAACACCACGCTTAAAACCATCTGGACGATTTTCCATTTTGTCCAAAGTGTTATTGACCGACTCAATAGAATCGATAAAGGATTTCTGACCCTTTGTGGGTTTCTTCGGTTTTAATTCTTCTTTTAACGCAAGCTCACTAACGTCAAGTTCTGACACTTCATCCGTTGTCAAAGGACGATCAAGAATTTCAGGAGCAGCCGCAGGCGGCGGAGTTGGATCAACAACCTCCGCAGGCGGAGGCGCAATCTCGTCAAAAGAACTACCAAAACCACTACGTGAATACGTTCCGTAACGAGTCAAACGGTAGTTATCCATATTCCTGCCATAAGGATTAGGATTCCCCGTCAACAAATCAAACGCTAAAGACTCTATTAATTCAACATCAGAATTAACAGCGCGGACAATACGGGCCTCGCGTCGCATCACTTCGCCAGTTTGAGAATCAATAACTGTTTGAGCACCCAAACTTTGACGAGCACGCCACCTGTCAGCAGATAAAGCTTTAACATCGCCATTGACATCTAAAGTCAAAGTTTTACCAGCGACACCTTCCATCGCCACCTCTTGGTAAAACTCGTCATACCAAGGATCAATAAACTCCAACTCTCGCATAATCACGGGCACTCCCGTGTCAGCGAACTCTAAAGCAATATTGTCAGTAGGCAAGCCCAACTCTCTGTGAAGCGCGCTACTAATAGCTGTGTTGTATGCATTTCGATGACCTTTGGGATTCACTGGAGTTTGAACAGCATAAATCCGACCTGTTTTCATAACATCGGAATGCTTGTAAAAAGTAGTTTTTAAACCATCACGAGCAACTGATTGATTCATGCCAGCAACGTTTACTGGATCACCTGCACCATCAACCCGAATACCATGAGTCGCTAATTCTTCGCGACTCATTAACACTCCACCGCTTTCTATTTCTTCTAACGAAACACCCAAACGCATGCGCAAACCAGCGCCATTTTGGACAGAATCCATCATTCGATCACGGAATTGAAGCAACGTAGCGTAAGTACCCAAATCCATTTTTTCCGCTTGGGAAACCATTGGGTTAGGAACAGACATTTCCAATTGAGCAATTGGGGATTCTTGTAAAACTTCTTCAAGCCAACCCGCTCGTTGTTTTAATCCTTGGGCGTATTGGCCTGCTAGTGCGTCAATGTCGTCAGCGGTTTTAATGCTAATTAAGTTATCTCCACCGTAAACACTGAAGTGTAAACGCATTGCTTCTTTTAAATCCATTTGAAGTTGAGTTGAAGCGCTAGCTTCCTCAACAACGCGACTTGTCAAATCACCCGTTAATGACATACGTTTGAAAGCAAAATCAATACGCTCCTCAGGAGTCATATTGTTATAAGAAATAATCAAGTCAGTAGCTTTATTCAACTGCTCCTGCGTCGGAACTTGATACCGCTGAATAGGAGGAGGTAAATCACGTCCCCCATTCAAAGATGTGTACTTAGCAACCATTTGATCCAACTGCCCAATGTAATCAGCAGCTAAATCATCTACCATTCGCAACCCAGCAAAAATCGCAGACGAAGCCCCGTTGTAAACACCTTCACTCTTAGGGATGAATTGGTCAACGTCTTGCAACATCATCCATTCACCAATGTGATGTTCATCTATTGCTCTAGCAACTTGCTCCATCCATTTACGACCCACAACAGCAGGAATAGCTTTGTTCTCTGGATCGAATATCAACTCTGGATCGTCCATTAACCCCATCGGGGAATTGCCTTCAGCGGTTCCCCAAGCGTCACCAGAAGGAGGTATATCAATATCAGGATTAGCCAATCTCCAAGCATCTATCCTTTTTTGAAATTCATCTGCATACCATTTTGCAAATCGTTCCGCTGTCGCAACATCACCAAAACCACGAGAAACAGCTTTCTCAATAAACAATTTTGTTCCAACAGCAGCGCTAGCCCGTTCCCAAAGACCATAATAAATACCATCTTGGTAACCCGTAGCTTGAGATCTACCCATTTCAAGAGCAATAATCTCTTCTTGCAACAAACGTTGCTCTTGACGCAAATTAGCTAAACGCCTAACTTCTTCTGCCGTGGCAGCCTGCCTAGACCCAAGATCTTCTAACTCTTGTATCTCGCGAGCAGCACCATAAATACGTTCTTCAAGTTCTTCTCTCGCCGCAACAGCGCCGTTGTACTCTTCTATACGTTCCATATGCAGAGCTTGGAACTCTTCAAAGATTTCCAACTCTGCTTCATACTCGTCTACCGATTGCTTCCAAACTTTTTCTGCATACTTGAACCGCTCAACGTTCAACCTGTCAGCGGAAACATGACCAGCATTAGCTTCCAAGAAAGCACGAGAAACATTGCGTTTAGCATTCGCAACTTTGCGGCTGTAAGACCGCATCGTTGCGGCAGCTTCAGCCATTTGAACTGTTGGAATGTCAACCGAAGTAGTCCAACTACCTAACAAAGTTCCTTCGTCAAGCAACAACTTTTCAATATGAACATCACCAATACGCTTAGACAAAGCCGTCACATATTGAGGCAAAACAGTAAACGCATTTTGGTTGAAAAGCTCATGGGTAATCCCATGCCGACGCATAATCTGAGCAATTTGCTCTGCAACGCCAGGAATATTTTCTCCCGTTTCTGGATCTATACCAGGCTTCAAAAGCTTTTCATGCATGAACTCATCCGTTGGAGAGTTCTTTTCATTCCGAAATGCTTTTTCAATTTTGGTTTTTTTGGATGCAGCCATTGCATCCCAACCACCTTCACCAAAATCGTCAGCGTAATTTTTTCTCGCCCAATCCATTAAGGCTTGTCGATATTCTTCTTCGTCTACATAACCACGACCACGTTCAAAGCCAGCACGAGTAAAAGAACCACCACTATATGTATCGTCAGGATTACCAAAATTCCTGCCAATAATTTCCATAGCATCTTCTGTGGGTTGATGCGGAACGTAATTAGGACGTTCCGCAATAAACTCCATGCCAGCCATCTCATGGGCTCGCTGACGTATACTCTCCCAAAAATTACGTGCAGTTTCAAAAGCAGGACCTAAAGATTCCCGAGCTTCAACATCTCCATCCAAAGCCCTAAAAACTAACTCTCCTACTTGTTCTCTGGATAAGCCATCTAAATCGGCAGGAAGTTGCGACATGGTAGTGTCAACAAACTTTGCTGCTTCAGTAGTCAACTCTGCTTGAGCTTTACGAGTCATTGCGTTACCGCGAGCAGCGGAACGCACAAATGCTTTCGCACTCATCACGGTCAAAGGATTATTCGAAGTACGAATAATATCTTTGACCTTTGAACCCTCGGAACCAAAATAAGAAGCTGTTCTACGGAACGGAGCACCCAAAAGACCAAAAACAAGTTTTCTAGTGCTTTGAGGAATAAACCTTATTGCGTCATCAACAAACTTATTGCTACCGCTTATCAAAGAAATACCAATAGGTTTGGTCATTTCATCCCAGCCACGAGGATCACGCACTTGTCGAGTCAATTTATTTATGACAGGACGACCGATGGGACCAGTACCAGGAATTTTTAAACCAATTTGGTTTTTGACCATTCCGCGTGGGGTGAGCAATGACCGAGCAGCATCATCACCCACATCAAACAAAGGCTTAAACGCTTTTTCTGGCAAGCCTCTAGCAGCACGACTGGCTGCATATTCACCTGCATCTAAAATGTTTTGGTCAAGACCCAAACGCTGCATCGCTTTAGCAACAGTATTCAACTCATCACTAGTGATCGCACTTCGACCTTTTTGGATATGTTTTGCTGAAGCTCTAGCGATGTCTTGAATTTCACGAATAGCCGTATCACTTATCTGAACATTTAGAGGACGGCCACCAATATTGAAAAACTTTCCAATTGGTTCAACTGGCATGTCAGCCATAATCCGAGCAATATCGCCAGGATCTACAGCAGGAGGAGTTGGCTTAGAAAGCATATTGTTTATTAATTTGCGTGTGTCAGCGACCGTATCGCCTATCGCTGCCTTAGAAACTTGATCTCCAAGTATCTCCCCAGTTTCTCTGAATGCTGCCCGAGTGGCATCATCCACAGCGTAACCAGCAGCACGAGCAGCAGCTTCTGCTGCATCGGCTGCCTCTTTACCAACAACTTTGCCAATTAACTTTCTTGCTGTACTAGTTCGATTCAAAACGTTTGCAACTTGGGCAGTTTTACCCAAGCCAAACGTAACCCAAGCTAGAGGATCTAATGCAATATCAAACGGTGCAGCAGCTAAAAACGAAGCGTTGACATCCCATTTCCAACCAACACCAGGAATAGTTAATTGACCTAAATGAGTATCCTGCAACCAATCTTCGTCATGGAGAAGTTTGCCAAACGTGTAATAATCATTCCAGCCCATAAGGCCACTCTGTTTGGCCCATTGTTTGGCTGAAACATCTGACCAATCGCCAACGCCGACAAGCGCTTGCGTAAAGTCAATAGTTTCTTTTGCTGTCGAAGCGACAATAGAAAGAGGTTTCGCTAACAAACCCAAAGCAGGACCAGCGATACCACCTAAAGCACTAAGAAAACCACCACCATCACCCTGCATGCCACTAGTGCGTTCAGTGTGAGGAACAAAAAATTGACCATAATTTTGAGAAAGCGTTTTTGGCTTTAT
>CENV01014299.1_pt1 | contig 16118 bp, 24 predicted proteins | sample 530231 | NCBI WGS metagenome assembly CENV01 (sample SAMEA2619815, study PRJEB7988) | marine metagenome | biome: marine biome (ENVO:00000447); feature: surface water layer (ENVO:00002042); material: "saline water (ENVO:00002010), including plankton (ENVO:xxxxxxxx)" | depth 5 m | reverse complement strand
GGGAGGGGGGGCCACCCTATGTGTCGCTGCGCGACCTACGGCTATGCACACTAATCCGCACAAATAATTACAGAATTTTCACAGCGAAGAGGGGGTACCCCCTTTTATGGGTCCCATACGTGCTCAAAAAAATTTTTGCGAAAAAAATTAGGGGACCCCTTGGGTAATTGGGTCCCCTAATTGAAAGGAAAGCGCTCACGCAACGCCTTCTCAGGGAGGTATGGATAAAACTTTTTGAAATTGTCTGGCATGGTATCCTTGACATCTGTTACAGAAGACGATTTTCGAGGATACCCCAATCTCAAACTGTTCTAACTCGTTAGTTTTAACATAGATACTAGCTCTAGTCAAGAACTAGCTCTAGTCTAGTACTAGTTCTAGCCTATAATTTAGAAAATTAGTATAGACCTAGCTAGTCTAGTCTAGTATAACGCCATTTGTGCGTTAATTTTGGGGGTAAAAAAAGCTATGAGGGACATTCTTGCCAATACGAGACTGCCATTTCCGAATTTTGGCCTTTATCGTGACCTAAAAGACGATATTGACGGAGATTTTTTCCGTTTTGCTGCCGAATGTCGGAATAAAATCGTATATCTTGCCTCTCCCTATATGTCTCAACTGCCTTTTCAGCCTTCTGGAGGCGTTTCTAAGGACATTTCTGACCTTCGGGCTACTCAAGCTACCATATTTACCAACTGGTTACTGGAAAAAGGGGTATGGGCGTTCTCTCCTGTCGTCTATGGACGCGGTATGGACCGAGTTGTTTCTCAACATCCCAAAGAATGGTGGATGAGGCGTGACGCGGAGTTCTTCAAGAACACAGATGTACTGGCAGTTGCTGCCCTTGAGGGATGGAAGGACAGTCCCGGTGTTGCTGAAGAGATAGGGTGGGCAGTTACGAGCAGTAAACCTGTTTATATTCTGGAACTGAGGGGTGATTGGTTTGACAAAGAGGCAACAATAGGTTCTGAGTTTCGTGAAGAAATTTTGGAAGGAAAACAACTTCTCTCCGTCGCACAATGAGACCCCTGTATCAGACAAACGAAGATGCCAGACACGAAAGAAATGTAATCAACTCTTTCTCGGATCAGTTCTCAGTCTGTGAGGTTGACAGCGAAGAGACGGGAGAGGACGGAAGACGCAGAAAAGGAGAAGTTTTATTTGAGCAGACAGGGACAACTGCTCCGTATGATTTTGTAATGAAAAAACTTGCCCATGTGATGCTTCACACAACAGGCGTTATTCGGGTACCGGGGAAAGAAGTTCTTGCTCTCATCGAAGTCAAGAAAAGAAAACCAGATTTTGATGATTATCCAACCTACAAACTCTCGAAAGCAAAGTGCGATACCCTGATAAAACTTTCGGATGAAAAGAACATACCAGCTTTTCTGGTCGTGGGCTGGCGTGACATAATCGGATGGATGTACATAAACGCTCCCAAGTCATCTCTCTCTTACAAAGAATATTTCCAACCGTGGCGTCGTGGGGGTTCAGGCAAAAGCCTTAAAGAACTTATCGATAGTGGCGAGGCATTTGTTAATCGCTGGGGCAGATATGACAGAAACGATCCTCAGGATATTGAACTCGCATATGAGTGGGAAAATTCCAATTTCTCTTTATTCGATTATGAATGATAAGATTGAATTTTCTGGCTTTCCATATATTATATAACCGTTCCATCTTTATGGTGGGTCCGGTGCCGGGATGCCCGATACCCGTGCAAGTCCCCTTTACGCACCGGGAAAGGGCGCTTCTGGCGTCCTTTCCTTTTCGAAATGGCGGTGGATGGACGCACAACTTAAAAACTACTTAAGTCAGGTTGCCTCGCTTCCCCATGAGGAGCAAGCGGACATACTCAAGCTGTTGCAGGATTTGGAATCGGCAACCAAGCGCGAAGAGTCTCAAAGTGATTTTTTAAAATTCGTGCGGGAGATGTGGCCCGCATTTATTGGTGGCAATCACCACGGCATCATGGCAAATGCATTCGAGCGTGTATGCACAGGCGAGTTGAAACGTCTGATCATCAACATGCCACCGCGTCATACCAAAAGTGAGTTTGCCAGTTATCTTTTGCCAGCGTGGTTTTTAGGTCGATACCCTGAAAAGAAAGTTATTCAGACAGCGCATACAGCAGAGCTTGCTGTAGGCTTCGGTCGAAAAGTCCGAAACCTTGTGGGCGACGATGATTTCAAGTCAGTCTTCAAAGATGTATCACTACGTCAGGATTCAAAAGCAGCAGGTCGCTGGAACACCAACAAAGGTGGAGAATACTTCGCTATCGGTGTAGGCGGTGCGGTGACTGGTAAAGGCGCTGACCTCCTGATCATTGACGATCCGCACAGTGAACAAGAAGCGCGTTCCCCGGATGGGTCTGTATTTGATCCGGTGTACGAGTGGTATACCTCTGGCCCTCGACAGCGATTGCAGCCGGGTGGGGCAATCGTGATTGTGATGACGCGCTGGCATCAAAGAGATTTGGCTGGTCAAATATTAAAAGCATCACATCACAGAGATGGTAGTGACGAATGGGAGGTGATTCAGCTTCCTGCGATTATGCCTTCAGGCAATCCTCTCTGGCCTGAGTTCTGGTCAAAGGGTGAACTGGAAAAACTTAAAGCAGAACTTCCTGCTTCAAAGTGGTCTGCCCAGTATCAGCAAGACCCAACCGCCGAAGAGAATGCGATTATCAAACGTGAGTGGTGGCGTGAATGGGATCGCAAGTCACCGCCATCTTGTGAATTTATAATACAATCTTGGGACACAGCTTTCCTGAAGCATCAACGTGCTGACTACTCAGCCTGTACAACGTGGGGTGTGTTCTATGATGAAGATGATGGCGCGAACATTATTCTGTTAGATGCATTCAAAGACAGAATGGAGTTCCCTGAACTCAAGAGCGTAGCGTATAAAACATACAACGAGTGGGAACCGGACGCCTGTATCGTTGAGGCGAAGGCCGCTGGCACTCCGCTTATTTTTGAATTGAGACAAATGGGTATGCCAATAGGAGAGTTCACTCCGTCTCGCGGAAACGATAAGATAGCCCGTGTAAACGCGGTGAGTGATCTTTTTGCTTCCGGTGTTGTGTGGGCGCCTCCGACTTCTTGGGCCGAAGAAGTCATAGAGGAGTTCGCGTCTTTTCCTGTTGGAGAGCACGATGACTTGGTTGACAGCAGCACTCAGGCTTTATTGAGGTTTAGGCAAGGCGGCTTTGTGCGTGTATCATCTGATGAAGAAGATGATTTTATTCCTCGTTCGAAAGCAGACTATTATTGATGAAGAATTAAAACAGGTGTTTCTCGGAGAGCTTGATCTTTTCGTTGATTCATGCAAGGAAAATATTTATGGCTATCGAAAAAAGACTTGAAGAAACTGAAATTGAGTTGATGGACCCGGACAACGGCGCTCAAGAAGTAGAAGTCGCTGTCGTAAATCCAGAGGCAGTTGCCATCTCGACAGAAGAAGGTGGCGTTGTTATTGATTTTGATCCTGATGTAACCGTCCTTGATCCTGACGGACATGATTCAAATCTTGCTGAATACATGGAAGAAGATGAGCTTCGCTCTCTTGCTTCCGATTTGATCGGAGACTTTGAATCTGACAAAGATTCCCGCGCCGATTGGTCAAAGTCATATGTCGAAGGTTTGGACCTTCTGGGTTTGAACATTGATGACAGAACCACACCGTGGCCCGGAGCGTGTGGTGTTTATCATCCCATCCTTACAGAGGCAGTTGTACGTTTCCAGTCTCAGTCAATTATGGAAGTCTTTCCAGCCTCTGGACCTGTGAGAACAAAGATTCTCGGCAAGATAACAAATGAAAAAGAAAAACAGGCCCATCGTGTTCGGGACTACATGAACTTTCTTCTGACTGAAAGAATGACCGAATACAGACCTGAGATGGAGCAGTTGCTTTTCAGTCTGCCCCTCGCTGGTTCGGCTTTCAAAAAAGTTTATTACGATGCTGCTATGGGAAGAATATGCACATCGTTTGTTCCTGCTGAAGATTTTGTTGTCAGTTACGGTGCTTCTGATCTTCTGACCGCAGAGCGTTACACGCACATCATGCGGAAGACCGCCAACGAGATTAGAAAGTTACAGGTCGCGGGTCTTTACAGAAAGGTGAAGATTGGCAACGCGCCAGCCTATGATACTGATATTCAGGAGAAGTATGACGAACTAGAGGGCGAAAGCTCAACTGGTGGAGCAGATACCCGTCATCAGCTTCTTGAAATGCATGTTGATCTTGATCTTCCGGGCTTTGAGGATGTTGGATCAGATGGAGAGCCAACAGAGATCGCCCTGCCATACGTTGTTACAGTTCTTCGGTCAACGAATGAAATACTGTCAATTCGCAGAAACTGGTACGAGGACGACGATCAGAAAACCAAGCGTATGCACTTTGTGCATTATCAGTATATGCCGGGGCTTGGATTCTATGGCTTTGGGCTTATTCACCTTATCGGTGGTATCGCCAAAAGCGCCACATCTCTGCTTCGTCAACTTATCGATGCTGGTACGCTTGCCAACCTTCCGGGTGGCTTGAAGGCCCGTGGCCTCAGGATCAAGGGAGATGACGCGCCGATTATGCCGGGTGAGTTCAGGGATGTTGATGTCCCCGGTGGAGCGATAAAAGACAACATTACCTTCTTGCCCTACAAAGAGCCAAGCCGTGTGTTGCAGGAGATGCTTGCCGAGCTTGTTGAAGAAGGTCGTCGCTTTGCATCTTTGACCGACCTGAAGCTGGCAGACATGAAGCAAGACGCCCCGGTTGGAACGACGCTTGCTCTTATTGAGCGGTCAATGAAAGTTATGACCGCCATTCAAGCCCGTCTTCATTCTTCAATGAAGCGTGAGTTTATTTTAATCTCTGACCTTGTCCATGATTTTGGGGCAGAACAAAATTACGAATATGAATCTGAAGATGATGCCGTAAAGGCAGAGGACTTTGATGGTCGATTGGATATTGTTCCCGTAAGTGATCCAAACTCATCCACGATGAGTCAGCGTATCATGCAATATCAGGCAGCATTGCAGCTTTCTCAACAGGCTCCTCAAATGTACGACTTGCCAGAACTGCATCGTCAGATGCTTGATGTTCTTGGTATTCAGGACGCTGATACGATTATTCCGCTGTCCAAAGAGGCAGAACCGCGTGATCCAGTTTCAGAGAACATGGATGTTTTGAACGGAAAACCTTTGAAGGCTTTCTCATATCAGGACCACGATGCTCACATTCAGGTTCACATGAACGCCATTCAGGACCCGAAGATACAACAGCTTGTCGGTCAAAGTCCTATGGCTGGCACAATACAGGCAGCCATGGCCGCTCACATTCAAGAGCACCTCGGATTCAAGTATCGCAGAGAGATCGAGAAAGAGCTTGGAGTCGAGTTGCCGCCTGAAAACGAGCCGCTTCCAGAAGATGTGGAAGTCAAGCTATCCCGTTTGGTTGCAGAAGCCTCTGACCGTCTGTTCCGCAAAGATGTGATGGAAGAGCAGATGCGTGAGAATCAGGAGAAGCTCAACGATCCTGTATTCCAGTTGCAGCAGCAGGAACTTCAGCTTGAGGCAGCAGACCTAGAGCGGAAAGCGCAGACCGATACAGCCCGTATGATTGCCAAACTCAAGGAAGCGCAGATGCGTCAAGAGACTGAACTTCTCAGGATGAAGTCTCAAGAACGCATGGAGGGGGCGCGTCTGGGTGTTCAAATAGCTCAAGAGTCTCTGGAGTCTCAGCAACGCAAGGAAAGCGCTGACAAAAGACAGGTTCTGGATACTGCAAAAATCCTTGCTGATGTTGGAAAAAACTTGATGGACACCAATAATAGCAATACAACTGATTCAGGTTAAAAATAACCTGAAGGTGCGAAGTGGTGGATAGAGTTGAAAATGTATACGAGGTGTTTCAAAAAAATCTAAGGTCTGTGATGAACGAACAGGCCGACTTCTTGGCTACTGGTGGTGCACGTAGCTTTGAGGAATACCACAAGATTGTGGGCGTAATAGAAGGACTTGCCTTGGCAGAGAGAGAACTTCTCGATTTGTTTGAGGCTTTGCGTAAAGGAGAAGAAGATGAGTGACGACAATGTCGTTAAGCTGAGTAAGGCTAGAAAAGCAAAAGCCTTACCGGAGCCTGTCGGCTTCAGAATTTTAATCGCTATACCAGAAAAAGAAGAGAAAACAGAAGGTGGTGTCTTGTTGCCTGAAGATACGCGAAAGCGTGAAGAGGCAGCTAGCATGGTTGGAATGGTTTTGAAAATGGGGCCTGACGCTTACAAAGATGTCGAAAGGTTTCCTAGTGGCCCTTGGTGCAAAGAGGGCGACTTCATACTCATGCGTTCTTACTCAGGAACACGGATAAATGTTCATGGGCAAGAGTTCAGAGTCATAAATGATGACTCTGTTGAAGCAGTTGTTGAAGACCCAAGAGGAATTGAAAAACCATGAACAATCAAAATTTACCAGAAGATCAAATAGAAGAAGTAGAAGTTGATCTGGATATTGACCCGGACGCACTTGAAGTTGAAGTTGTCGATGATACCCCAGAGGAAGATCGGAACAGACCTGCGAGGGCAGAAGATTCCGACGAATCTGAGGATGAAGACCTAGACGAAAGTCAGCTTAGTCAACGTATTCAAAAGCGTATCGGAAAGTTGCGCTACGAGTACAATGAAGAGCGGCGTGAAAAAGAGCGTTTTCAAAGAGAGAATAGTGAGGCAGTAAATTACGCCAAGCAAATTCAAGAAGAAAACGAATCCCTTAAAACCCAACATGCTGAACTAAGACGCTTGCTCTATGATCAGGTTGGGGCGAAAACAGACAGTGAAATTGAGGGAGCGAAGCGCAGATACAGAGAAGCCTACGAAAGCGGAGATACAGATTCAGTGGTATCCGCTCAAGAAGACTTGTCTAGGCTTCATGCGGAAAAAGTCAGGTACTCAATGGAGTCCGAAAGCCTCGGTAATCCAGTGCAGCAGCCTCAGCCTCAAGCGCAAGATCAACAACAAGCAGCCGCTCAGGTTGAGCCTCCTGATCCAATGGCTGTCGATTGGTTGAAAAGGAATACATGGTTTCAGCAACCCGGACATGAGGAGATGACAGGGTACGCTGTCGGTCTCCATGAAAAACTCGTAAAGCAGGGGGTAGACCCCCGCAACAATCCGGGTTATTATGAGCAAATAGATTCTGCCCTAAAAAAGCAGTTTTCGGAATTCTTCGGTGAGAGCAGCACTCCTGCTAGTGAAACTCCGATCTCTCGAAGAACTCCGGTGGTAGCACCTTCCAAAAGGGGAGCAGGTGCATCGCCGCGCAAAGTGGAGTTGACTAGCACCCAAGTTTCTCTCGCCAAGAAACTGGGTTTATCGCCTCAACAGTACGCGGCACAGCTTGTGAAGGAGATAAGCAATGGCTGACGTTAGAGGAACAGAGCGCAAACCAAGACAGGCAAAGGCCCGTGAAACACAGGTGCGTGATAAAGCATGGGAACCGCCGCAAGTTCTACCCGATCCCGAACCTCAGGAAGGCTATGTTTTCCGGTGGATCAGGACGGCAACTCTTGGACAGGCTGACAACGTGAATGCGTCGAAGCGTTTCCGAGAGGGATGGGAGCCTGTAAAGGCATCAGATCATCCTGAGTTGATGTTACAATCGGACCATGACAGTAAATGGGCGACTGATGGTAACATTGAGGTAGGTGGTCTATTGCTTTGCAAGTCTTCCGTTGAGAATGTAGAAGCGCGTAATGAGTATTATGCGAGAGCGGCAGCAAGACAGGCCGAGTCTGTTGACAACAACTATCTGCGTGAGAGTGATCCTCGAATGCCTAAGCTGAATGAGTCGTCAACACGTATCTCCTTCGGGTCGGGCAGGAAACCGGATTAGTCTCCTTGGTTTAATCTTTGTCCTTAGGAAGGAGAACTCGGTATGGCTTCTGTTGCTGCACCATTTGGTTTCCGTCCCGTTGGTCTACTTGGAGGTGGCACTTGGTCTGATGCTGTGCGCCACATCAAAATCGCCAGCGGATATGGAACCGCTATCTTCTACGGGGATGTTGTCAAGATCGTAAACACCGGAACCATCGAAAAAGATACCGGAACGACCACGATGACGCCTTGTGGAATCTTTGTTGGAGTTCGTTACACGGACCCAAGCACTAACCAGCTAACTTTTAACCAGCAGTATCCTGCTTCTACAGCGGCTGATGACATCATGGCTTATGTCGTTGATGATCCAAATGTCGTGTTTCAGGCTCAGGGTGATGCCTCTTTGGCACAAACTGCTCTTGGCAACAATGTTGCCGTGGTTCAGACTGCTGGCTCCACCTCAATTGGAACGAGTAAGAATGCTATCGATGCAAGTACAATCGCTACCACGAAAACTCTTCCAATTCGTATCATCGATTTTGTGGATGGTCCGAACTCTGCGGTAGGTGACTCCTTTACGGATGTCATCTGTAAGTTCAACTCTGGTGGCGATGCGACTGGCAATAGTTGTGCCTCTCATCAATACTCAGATACGACAGGAGTCTAAGCAATGGCTATTTCAAGAGCACAAATGCTTAAAGAACTCCTGCCGGGGCTTAACGCTCTTTTCGGTCTGGAGTATGAAAAATACGAGGATGAGCACACTGAGGTTTATGATACCGAATCTTCGGATCGTAGCTTCGAGGAAGAAGTCGCACTTTCCGGCTTCGACGCAGCCCCCGTCAAAAACGAGGGTGCATCCATTTCTTATGATGTCGCGCAGGAGTCGTTTACTGCTCGGTATAACCACGAAACCATTGCGATGGGCTTTTCGATCACGGAAGAAGCCATTGAGGACAACCTCTATGACTCCCTTTCTGCTCGTTATACCAAAGCTCTCGCAAGGGCTATGGCTTATACCAAACAGGTAAAAGCGGCTGCTCCGTTGAATGACGGCTTCAACACCTTCCAATCAGGTGACGGAGTTACGTTGTTCAGCACTGCTCATCCTCTGGTGAGTGGCGGCACAAACTCTAACCGCCCAGCAACGGCGTCTGATCTTAACGAGACTTCTCTTGAAGCTCACGTTATACAGATTGCCAAGTATGTTGATCAGCGTGGTCTTCTTATTGCGGCTCGTCCGCGTAAGCTGATTGTTCCGCCTGACCTCATGTTCGTTGCTACTCGCATTCTGGAAACAGATCAGCGGGTTGGAACTGCGGATAACGACATCAACGCGATCCGCACCAACGGAACGATTCCTGAGGGCTATTCGGTCAATCACTATCTGACGGACACGAATGCTTATTTCATCATCACTGATGTGCCGAATGGAATGAAGCATTTCGAACGTGCTCCAATGACCACCGCAATGGATGGAGATTTCCAAACGGGTAACGTGCGCTACAAAGCGCGGGAGCGTTATTCATTCGGCGTCTCTGATCCTCTGGGCATCTTCGGTTCACCCGGAGCTTCCTAATCGTTTGGGGGAGGGGGCAACCTCTCCCCTTTTTCTTTTGTCCATGATGGCGTTTCGGCGCTGGTTCTAAAGGAGGAACTGTTATGGCTACAACTCACTTTACAAATGGCGTTTCCAACCAAACCGTTGGCAACCCGCTTTACGATTATCCCTATCTTGATCCGTTCAAATACTATTCGTATGTGAATGATTTCTTCACTTATCATGCTGATGAGTGGACAATTACGACCACCGAAGGTGGTTCTGGTAATGCATCGGAAGCCTTAACGTCCGTCGCTGGCGGCGCTCTGCTTGTCACCAACGATGATGCTGACAACGATGCAGATTTCTTTAACCTCAAAGGCGAGAGCTTCAAGTACGTTTCCACAAAGCGGATGTTCTTCAAGGCTCGTTTTAAGGTTAGCGATGCCACACAGTCTGATGTCGTGATGGGTCTTCAAATCACTGACACCACGCCGCTTGATGTCACTGACGGAATTTTCTTCCAGAAGGACGATGGCGACACCAACATCGATTTCCACATTGAGAAAGACAACTCTGCTACGTCAAACACGGCAATTGGCACACTCGCTGATGACACATTCATATCAGTTGCGTTTGCTTATGACCCCAACGGTAACGCTGGTTCTGGCTCCTTCAGCATCTTTATGGATGACGTAAAGGTTGGAGAGCAGACCACCCTTACAAATGTTCCTGATGACGAAGAGCTTACGGTTTCTTTCGGTATTCAGAATGGCGCTGCGGCAGCTAAAACGATGACGCTTGATTTCATCATTGCTGCGGTTGAACGGTAATTTAAGGTTGGGAGGGGGCGACCCCTCCCTGTCTTATAGGAGATTGATATGGCGGATGCAGTAAATGTAACCACCATAGAGGACGGAGAGCGTCAACTTGTTGTTCAGTTAACAAACCTTTCCGACTCTACTGGCGAAACCAAAGTAACAAAGATTGATGTGTCAGCATTAAATCCCAATGCTCTTGGAAAGGCGTGTAACGAAATTCGCATCCAAGAAATATGGGCGCAAGTTCACGGCTTTGACGGTGTTCAACTTATGTATGACGCGGACACAGACGTTGTTGCTTTTAATGCTGATCCCGGTTGGACGCATCAGGATTACAGCAGTGTGGGTGGCCTGAAAATGTACGGCACAAATGCTACCGGAGACATCCTTCTGTCCACGTTGGGAACAGAGGTAGCTGGGGACGCATATGAAATCGTCATTCGGGCAGTTAAGTACTACGCTTAGGAATAGAGGCTATGGCTTCTAAACCAAAGAAAAAGCGCGGCGCTGGAATGAAGGGCATGACCATCAAGGGTGGTCACAAAAGGCCCACGAAATCCGGCGCTGGAATGACTAAAAAAGGCGTTGCTAAATATCGCCGTCAAAATCCCGGCAGTAAATTACAGACTGCTGTCACAGGCAAAGTTAAGCCGGGTAGTAAAGCAGCAAAGCGGCGCAAGTCTTTCTGCGCTCGTTCTGCTGGGCAAATGAAGAAATTTCCTAAAGCAGCAAAAAACCCTAATAGTCGTTTGCGGCAAGCTCGCAAGCGCTGGAGGTGCTAATGGCAGTCAAACGGTCATCTACAAGAAAACGTAAAGCTCCTGCTAAAAAGAAAGCAAAGAGCCGTGTCAACGAGGCTGGCAACTATACTAAGCCAGCTATGAGAAAGCGTATGTTTAACGCTATCAAAGCTGGCGGAAAGGGCGGAAAACCGGGACAATGGAGTGCTCGGAAAGCTCAAATGCTGGCTCAACGCTACAAAAAGGCTGGCGGCGGGTACCGAGACTGATGGCTAAGAAGAAGTCACAGAAGAGCCTTTCCAAGTGGACAAAGCAGAAGTGGCGCACAAAATCTGGCAAGCCCTCAACTCAAGGCCCCAAGGCCACAGGTGAGCGTTATTTGCCGACCAGCGCCATCAAGTCCCTAAGCCCTGAAGAGTACCGGAGAACCTCAGCAGCAAAACGCCGGGGTATGAAAAAGGGCAAACAGTATGTCCCGCAGCCCAAGAAGATTGCTAAAAAAACCAAGAGGCATAGATAGACATGCCTATTTCCCGCCCTCAAATGCGAAGCCAAATGAAAGGTAATAGAAAGATGCCGCTGTCAAAAAAGCAAAAGAAGATCGCAAGAGTTGCTCCCCCTAGAGATAAAATTACGGGCGCTGACTTTAAAAAATTAAGGGGCAAGAAAAAAACCGTGAAGAAGAAAAGAAAATGAATGTCAGGCATCAACTTGTTTTTGATGACATCCGAAGCTGGTCTCGCGAAGTGCTTGAAGTTTCAAACCCGCATCTGTCTGGTTTGAAGGCTTGTCCTTACGCAGAGAATGCTTGGAGCAAAAAACGAGTTGATGTTCTCATTGGAGAGGGTCCTGCTGATCTAAAGGCAGCTATAGATAGTTTTGATTCAAAATCTTTTGATGTAACTGTTTGGGTTAATTTTAACCTGAGCAGAGTTGATCTTTGGGATCGGTGGGTGCAGATGTGGAACAAAAAAAATGTTTCTCGCGACATCCACCTAATGCTGTTCCATCCGGGTTTCCCACCATCTGAGGAAACTGAAGAGTTTCTTACAGACAATGACTGGGAGTCGGATGTGGACGATGACTACATGATGGTTTTTATCCAATCTTTAAGTGCGCTCAACAAAGCAAGTATGGCGCTTGAATCGATTGGGTATTATAATCATTTTGCAGATCATCTTTATGAAACCTTAGTTTTGGACAGAAGGAGACTGAGTTATGGCGATGGGTCGTAGAAACGGTAAAAACGGCAAAAAGAAAATGATGATGCGTGGTGGCACCAAGAAAAAAGCAATGATGCGTGGTGGCACTAAAAAAATGATGATGCGTGGCGGCAGCAAAATGAAGAAGAAAAAGTAACTAAATGGCAACTAGCGGGACATCAGATTTTACTCTGGATATCATTGATATCTGCGAGGAGGCTTATGAACGGGCTGGGCTTGAGATGCGTGGTGGTTACGATCTCAAGACGGCTCGTCGTAGCCTCGATCTTATGTCTTTGGAGTGGATAAATCGCGGTCTAAATCTTTGGACTATTGAAGAGGGAACTCAAACTCTCACCGCTGGAACAGCCACTTATTCATTCCCCGCTGGAACCATTGATTTTCTTGAACATCACATTCGAACGGACGCAGGGAACACTGATACACAGGCTGATACCAGTCTTGTTCGTGTAAGCCCCTCCACCTTTCAAAACATTCCTAACAAGTTAACAAGTGGCAAACCTCTGCAAATTTACATACAGAGGACAACATCACCCCAATATACCTTGTGGCCTGTTCCTGATGATGCACAAACCTACACCGTTGTGTTTTTAAGGATTAAAAGAATTCAAGATGTTGGGACGGCAGGTTCTAATACTTATGATGCCCCTGACCGTTGGCTACCAGCCTTAACATCTGGATTAGCTTATTATGTTGCCATGAAAAGGCCCGAATCTTCTGATCGTCTTGGATTGCTAAAGCAAGTCTACGAAGAACAGTTTGCTCTGTGTGCCGCTGAAGACAGGGTCAAGGCCGGGGTTCAATTGATACCGGGAGGATATACTTACTAATGTCCTCATTTGCAGCAGGAAAATACGCTCTCGGAGTTTGCGATAGAAGCGGTTTTACTTACAAACTTAAAGACCTTGTGTTCGAGGTCCAAGATGGAAAGCTGACTGGATTGCGTGTGGGCAAAGACATGCTCGATCCAGACCATCCACAAAACTTCTTGGGCAGATATCCCGTAGATGACCCGCAAGCACTGCGTGGCGCAAGACCGGATAGCAGGACAGACTCAAGGTCCAATGCTTCTGCCAATTGGAATCCTGTTGGAGACAGAAATACCTTGCAAGCACTTTACGGGTTCTCGACAGAAACGAGTTTACAGGCTTCCGGTCAAGTTGGAAGCGTTACAGTTTCGGTGTCTTAGGGGGCGTAATGAATTATTCAGAACTTAAAACAGCGCTGCAAGACTACACACAAACATCAGAGTCCTCTTTTGTGACCAATATTGATACGTTTATCGGCCAAGCTGAAACACGTATTTTCTTTGACATAGACCTTCCAGAGTTTCGAAAAGCAGCTACCGGAACCACCAGTGACGGCACAACATATCTATCAAAGCCTTCTGATTTTTTCTCAGTTTATTCACTAGCTCGTATTTCATCTGGCAATGAATACACTTATTTGCTGCCCAAGGATGTCTCTTTCATTAGAGAGGCTTACCCGGATACCGATGTAAAGGGCGCTCCAGAACATTATGCTCATTTTGATAGTCTGTTTTTTATTTTGGGTCCAGTTCCTGACGCAGCTTATACAATACAAATAAATTACAAGGCTCGGCCCACGCAACTGTCTTCAACAAATACAACCAGTTGGTTGAGCACAAACGCTGAGTCGGCTCTTTTGTACGCTACTCTTGTTGAGGCGTATACATATCTCAAGGGTGAAGAAGACATAATGCGCTTCTATGAAGCTCGTTACAAAGAGGCTCTCGCTTCTCTTGCGAGATATTCCATGCAGGATATAAATTCTGATAGCTATAGAAACGGTGTCAGGAGGTCTGCATGATATCTGAGGCTTTATCGACTGGTGAAGTTCCTTCTGTTTTCGTTGAAACAAGTAAAAATGGCGGTCTTTCGTCAGAACAACTTGCAACGCTTTGTAGCAGAAAACTTGTTTACATAAGTGAAAACGCACCGCCAGAGATAAAAGAACAGGCCCGTGTGTTTAAGTTGCGTGTAGAACAATTGATTTTGAAATATATTGAAGAAGCTATGCGCTCTGAAAGGGATCGTTGTGTAGAGATCGCTTTGACGGGTGGGTACACCGATCTCGCTGATTTATTAAGGAGGGCATAATGGCCTTTAGCGGTAACTTCATGTGTACGTCCTTCAAAAAGGAATTGTTAGAAGGCGTTCACAATTTTAAAAATAGCGGTGGCAACACCTTCAAACTTGCCATGTATACCAACTCTGCCAGTTTCAACGCGGCAACTACGGCGTATACGACCAGTAACGAGGTTTCTGGAACAGGTTATAGCGCTGGTGGGGGTACTCTTACTAGGGTTGACCCGACAACTAGTAGCACCACGGCGTTCACTGATTTTTCAGATTTAACATTTAGCTCGTCAACGATAACTGCGCGTGGCGCGTTGATTTACAACGACTCCGCAAGTGGCGATCCGACTGTTGTTGTTTTGGATTTTGGCTCTGACAAGAGTAGTTCCTCCGGGGACTTCACAATACAATTCCCTACAGCCGACGCTTCTAGCGCGATTATTCGAATCGCCTAAGGTGTTCTGAGCATGGCTGCTCTAACAGGTTGGGGCCGTGGTACTTGGGGCAGCGGTGCGTGGAATGAAGCTGCGCCCGTCGAGGTAACCGGGGTTGCCGGAACAGGTGGTGTAGGTTCCGTAACAGTTGGAACGGGCGTTGGTGTCTCGGTTACTGGTCTTGCTGGGACCGGGGGCGTTGGCTCTGTCACTATCGTTGAAGGTTCCGGGGTCACGGTTTCTGTAACAGGCTCCGAAGGTCAAGGTGCCGTTGGGTCAGTTACAATTTCCGAGGGATCGGGAGCAACTGTTAACATAACTGGTGTTTCGGCAAATGGTGCGGTTGGGAACGTAAATATTTGGAGCGCTGTGATACCAGATCAAAACGCTTCATACTCAACAATAAGTCCTTCACAGGACGCTGGATGGACAAAGGTAGCAGCTTAAAATTAAATTGTTTATGTAAATACTTATTTTGCTGCGTTATTATTAGAAAAACTCGCTTTTTACGGGTTCTGGAGACATAGGCCATGACAACAGCTTACACTAACGATCTTCGTCTCGCGGAGATGGCGACTGGTGAAAACGCCGGAACGTGGGGTAATACGACAAATACCAACCTTGAGCTTATAGCTGAGGCTTTTGGTTACGGTACTGAGAATTTAGGCTCTGATGCAAACACCACCATAACTATGGCTGATGGCTCTACGGATGCTGTCAGGTCTATTTATCTCAAAATCACCTCTACCTCTTTGAGCGCGACTCGCGAAGTTACTCTTGCCCCAAACACTGTTTCTAAAATATGGATCATTGAAAACGCCACGACTGGCAGTCAATCGATTACGATTAAGCAGGGCAGCGGTGGCACAGTTACTATTCCCAACGGTGCAAATAAGATCGTTGTTACTGATGGCGCTGGCTCAGGGGCTGCTGTTTTTGATGCGTTGTCGGACATTGATATCGACAGCGGCACCATCGACGGTGTGATTATTGGCGGCTCCTCTGCCGCCGCTGGCAATTTCACAACGCTTGACGCCACTGGAGATATTACTGGCGCTACATTCACGCCTGATGGCGACACCTCTGCTGGAGACTCGGCTGCTGTAGGCTTCACATCTGCGGAGGGGTTAATTTTAACCGGACAGGGTAGCACGAACGATGTCACTATTAAGAATGACGCAGATGCGGACGTTCTTACAATCGCAACGGGCGGCACCAGCGTCGATATTGTAGGCGACGTAACAGCCTCTACAGTGAACGCTGACGGCGACACTTCTGCTGGCGACAACGCCGCGATGGGTTACACCGCAGCGGAGGGCCTCATCCTCACAGGCCAAGGCTCAACCAACGATGTCACGATCAAAAACGATGCTGATGCGGATGTCATTGAGATACCA
>CENV01088465.1_pt1 | contig 16130 bp, 11 predicted proteins | sample 530231 | NCBI WGS metagenome assembly CENV01 (sample SAMEA2619815, study PRJEB7988) | marine metagenome | biome: marine biome (ENVO:00000447); feature: surface water layer (ENVO:00002042); material: "saline water (ENVO:00002010), including plankton (ENVO:xxxxxxxx)" | depth 5 m | reverse complement strand
AACACCCCCTCCCTTTCCGCGCCCCTCACCAACATCGCCACCACCCTACAAATCTCAAAACCACCTGGCACCACCATCACCCGCCCCGCTACCGATGATGGCACCCGAATTAACCCACCGCCTGAACCGCGATCCATCCGACGCCATCAAGCAGTCGATTCCCGATTCAATATGCCGACAAACGGTGCGCACTCAGCCAAACCCGCGCAAAACCTAGGCCTTATCGCACAAAGGCGTGATATTGACGGCAATATTTGGTCGCATAAGCTGCCTGGCCTAATCCTTTGTGCTTGCACTTTGATACCGGATCGATATCATCCACCTCGGCCAACCCTTGGGGGAAGACCCACCCGCCGAATGCCGCTCGTTCCCTTCCGGAAGAGAGCGAGCACCCGTAAACGGCAGGTGTAAAGGACCGGTTCGAAGGATTTCGAACCAACACAACATTTGGAGTTACTCCGCAATGAAAAAGACACTGCTTGCAATCGCCGTTACCGCTCTGAGCGCCAATGCTTTCGCTGCCAATCTGGACTACACCGCGGCTACCGCACCGGCTGCTAACACCATTGCTAAAGAAGTCGTAACTACAACAGCCGCCCTTACTACAACCGACATCATTTCGTGGAAGCTCGGCTTCTCCGTTACCAACCAAAACCTGGTTCGTATTGACTTGAGCAACGGTGCCAAATTCACAGCCGCACCGGCCTTATACGTTGATGTAACTGCTGCTGGCGCTACCGCTGGTGGCACCCTGGCAACTGTCGCTGCAGGCGGCGCTGGCCAATCTTTCGTTGTTTTCCAAGTTGCTAATGGCGCTACCGTTCAATTCGACAAGATTGCCGTATTGCAACTCGCAGGTCTGACAACCGCAAGCCAGAGTGATATTGCTGTCCAGTACCGTTTGTACTCAGCGCAAGCCGATGCCGCTAATGGCACAGCGAATACCATTGCCGCCGCCACCTTCCCTTACGCAACCTTTGCTAACGGCTTGGTTTTTGGCGCTGACACCGCAGCAGTTGCAGCCTCCAAGCAGATCGACGTAACTCAGGCAAGCAAGAAATTTACGAACACCACTCTAGTCTCGAACCCGTTCGGCGGCTTGAACCTGTCTGTCAAGACCAATACTTATGGCGCTGACCTCACTGCCCCAGCACTGACCCTAACCGATCTGGTTGGCGCTAACGCAAGCATCACCGTGTCGGGCGACTTCAGCGCAATCAGCACCACTCCAGCAAACACTCTGCTTGCAGCGCTGCCGGCAACTATCGATGCCACCAAAACTAAAGCAACTTTCGCCTTGGGTGCAGTACCTGCTGCCCTGAATTCGGCTAAATTGACCTACGCAGTGAACGGCACCACTGCTATTGCTCCTGCGAGCTATAGTGCCAAGATCAATCTTGGCACTGGCGCCAAATTGACCGCAGCTCCAGCAGACGTAGCGGGCTTTGCGAATCTGGCTAAGAATGGTGCGACTGCTGAAGTCGACCTTGCTCTGAAACCAGGCGGTGTTTACAGCAACTTCCTGCGTATCTCCAATAAGTCTGGTATCGCCGGCGATGTATTCATCACTGTGATCAACGATGCTGGCCAATCCGCTACCGTCAGCCTGGGCGAAGTCAAAGGCCAAACCAGCAACTCGCTCAACGCTGGCGCATCGACTACCCAACTCGCAATTGCTGACGTCTTCGCCGCGGCTGCCACCAAAGGCCTTGCTCTCGCAAACGAAGGCAAACTGCGCCTCGTAGTTGAAGCTCAGATTGCTGAAAGCAAGCTGAGCGTTCAGTCCTACACCGTTGCTAAAGACGGCAACAGCTTCGCCACTTTCTAAGCCTGGCTTGAAAGCGGTTCAGTTGTAAAAAAGGCAGCCTTCGGGCTGCCTTTTTCTTTTCTCCTCGCTTCCGCCTCTTGAACCGTCGGCACTACGAAGCAGCGACACTCCTTTCTCCCCCCATCACCGGATCATCACGAATCAATTTTTGGGTACGTGCCAATGACTTCGATTCTCTACCCTTCTCAGCATTTGCCAGCCGCCGACGGCATACGGGGCGTCGCCTGCCTGATCGTTCTCCTGACGCATGGCATTGCCTTCTGCTGGCCGGAAAGCATGCCCTGGCTGCGAGGCAGCAGCAAAACAGGCGTTTGGCTGTTCTTCGTGCTGAGTGCATTTCTGTTGACGCTGCGCCTGCAGCATCGCGGCTTTGGTTTTCATAGCCTTTACGACTACGCGCTAGGGCGATGCTTGCGCATCCTGCCGCTGTTCGTCGTGGCATGCATGCTGTATTACGGCGTGGACCATGGAATACGAAACGACAGTCAACTCTGGTCAGCAATTACTTTCCAACAGGGTTTTATTCACCTCTGGACGATTCCAGCCGAATTCAAGTTCTATTTGATCCTGCCACCGCTAGCCTGGACTGGACTGGCGCTGCAACGTCGCTTCGGAGACCTCACGTTCGTCTTCGGCGGAATCACGGTCGTAATACTGCACCAGAGCCTCTGGCCATACTGGTTAACGCCGGAAAGTTCAATCGAAACCCGATGGTATTTGCCGTCGTTCATGCTAGGAATCATCGCGGCAGTCCTGATGCCCCGTATTCGAGGCCTCTCCCTTGAGTTTCTTGCTACACCCTATGCTGTGCTGACGCTAGCTGCGCTTCTGTTACTGCTGCCTGGCACCCGGCTCTGGCTATTCGATACTCCACCAAGCACCGATCTGTTGGATAAGCATCTCTTCTTTAGCCTGATGTGGGTGGGATTCGTGGTCGTATTGGTAGATGGCCACGGCTGGGCCGGGCGTTTGCTTTGCAGCCGCCCCTTGGCTTTTGTCGGCGCTGTCAGCTATTCAGCGTACCTGTTCCACCTGCTGATCATGCTACCTCTAACCGAGCGATGGGCCGGGCAGCTGTATACCTATATCGCAGCGGTAATTCTATCTATTGGAGCTGGTGCAGCAGGATATTATCTGGCGGAGCGTCCGCTAGAGGTTTTCCGCAGGCGACTGACACGCCCGACTGCGAGCCACTCCCGCGTCACCAACGGTTCCAGGTCCTGAAGTGTCAAATGCTCCACAAACAGAAACGGACCTAGAGGTCCGTTTTGAGAGTGCGGTGGGGCTGGTTAACGCTTGGAGAGGAAAAACGTGTCTCGCCAACCCTCGCTGTAATCGACCATGGACGCCGCCTGCTCGGGCCTGGCTTGAAAGTGCGAAGACCAGTCATACGTCTCGCACGCATAGCCAAAGTGATTGGCCATGTATTTGACCGCGGCACGAGAAGGCCGCCCGACCAGCGTGCGGCCATTGCGAGTCAACGAGTCTTGCCAGGCCATCTGCTGATCGTCGACGGGGTCGCTCAGCAACTGCACGGAGTATGGGTTAGCGAACACAAGCCGAGGATCATCGCTGGGCGCCTCCGCCACCTCATCAACAGTGGGCGTAACCTCCGTATCAATTACGGCGAACTGCGCCCCGGTACGCTCGATCTTGTCGAGCAGCTCAGCATGCCGGATGGTGTGGTAGTAAAAGCCCAGGCAGAGAACCACATCGAAACTCTGTGCAGAAAGCAGGTCAAAAACGTCGCCACACTGGAAATCGAAGCGCGACTCCTCGACTCCGTAATGGGCGAATGTTTCGTGCGCGTTAGCAATCAGCTCCCGACGCGGCTCAATACCGGTCACATGGGCAGCGCCCGCTTGCAACGCAGCGAAGCTCCAGCGTCCATCATGACTCGCGATATCCAATACACGTTTGCCTGAAATAATGCTGGCGTTGCGGGCAATAATTGCTTGGTGCCTGCCATTGAGGCGATGCGGGAAAGGACTCGTCTGGCTGGTCGTATAAAAACGGTCGTATTGATCAAAAAACATCGTCAATGTGCCTTGTTGGAAGCCATGCCCGGCCGCAAAGGATACTTACAGGCCGGGTATAGCGGTCGTAATGGCTGCTGCATGTCTGCTTAAGCTGTAACTCAGCTAGCGAGCTTGCGTCTAAGTTCAGTAATCCGCTCTTCACACACGACATAATGCTCGCTTCGCAGCAGCGCCTGGCGCTCCTGTTCGTCATGTATCGCCAGCGTGTGGGCATCGGCCCCGCCAACCCGATGTATGTAGTCGCCGATGAACTCGCAATTGCGCAACGAAGCCCAGTCGGTGTTGTAGCGATCAAAAAGCTGCAACGTCAGGTAGTAATCCTCCATGAACTTCATGTCGTCATGGTAGTGAAGCCGGCCAAGATCGATCTTGTCCAAGTTCAGCATGAAGCTATGGAGAGGCGCATGATTGAGCCGAATGAACTCTTCGTATGAAAATCCGTACTCGTAGGTGCGATCACGCTTGAGGATCATGCCGGTCAGTGCGTCCACGCTAGTGGCATACACCCGCCCGAAGGTGGCGTTCTTGCCACTGCTTTGTAGTCTGCTCAGCAAGCTTTCATAGGCTTGTGGAAATAGCAGATCGTCGTAGTCGAGAAATGCGGCGTAGCCTTTGCCTACCGATTTGAGCGACTCGTTAAGCATCAACGAGCGCAGGTCCGGATTACTCTCACTCGAATAATACGGGCGGACGATGGGCTCGCAGCCTGCAGCCCAGGGTACGCGCGACAGTTCCTCGGTAAGCCGACTGAGATCGTCCTCGTCCAGATCCTGCACGGCGAGGTGCAACCTGACCTTGCAATCGACCTGCGTCACGAGCGACAGCATCGCATTGGCAAGCAAGTCCAGGTTCGCGTTTCGATGGAAACGCATCACGGTCGAAACCGTGGGCAGGGCATCACTTGGCGCCGTCTTGCCTGGCAGCAGTCGGAAGCAGGCCGCCTTGGTGGCAACCTTGTAACCCTTGAGGTTGTTGAAGTCTTGTGCAACCTCCATCCCGGCACGCTTCCAGAAGCCGATATCAAAATTTGCCGATGTCGGGTCGTGAAGATAAGCAGGATCGTTGAGGACGCTGGGTGATATCGCAAAACCGGGGTGACGTAACGCCATCAACAACAGCGATTCGATGCACGTCGCAGGGAACAGATAAAGCTGACTGAAGCGCAGCGTGTAGGCGGCTGACGCATCAGGCGCGTCAGTACAGCGTATGCCCTTCTCACCGAGAGCCGCCTTAAGCGCTGAATCAGTGGTAACGATGCCATGCCTCTGAAACAGCGTCGACGATGCCAGACAGTGAATGAACTTGCGCCGCGCCTCGTCATCTTCGGCGAGCTGGCGTTCAGCCTCGTCCGTTAATTCGATGCGAATCATCGTATCCGAGCGGAGTTGACGTTCGAGGTAATGGGTGTCGTTAAAGCCGTAATCGCTCAATGCGCGGCCGATCGAGTTCAGGTAGCCATAGCCAAAGCGAGTATCGGGTTCCAGATGCGCGCCCTCGGCCCATTCGTTCCAGGCGTTTACCACCACGAAACGACGATCCGCAGGCAATTCCTTCATGGAGTACCGTATCAAGTGCTCGAGCCACTCCTGGAACTTGGCGGTAGTGAAGCGATGCAGCAGTATCGCCTCGGTGCCATAACGCGCGGTGTTGTCCCAGGTCGGGACCAACGAGCGGAACAGGACGTAATCGTTGTCCAGTTGCTTGTGCATGTAGTGGTCGGCGACCTCCGAGTAATCCAGCACGCTGCCGTTGATGGGCCCGTACGGATTCAACTCATGGCGGATATCGCCTACCGCACCACCTGTCCAATCATGCAGGACACGTTCAACCGCAGCATCCATGCCGTAATGGGCAGGCGATACGGCACCGCGGGTCAGCGTCGCGACCACGTAAGGCGCAGGCAAGTCATTTCGCTCGCACTCCTCTCGCCAGATCCGCATATAGTCATCCACATGCTCCATGGCCGATGGACGATAGACGAACAGTACTGGCCGCCCTTCGACCTTGATGTACCGCTGGTCCTTGAAGAACGGGATCATGTATTGAATGAAAGCCAGCGCATCTTCAGGCGAGTAGACCTGACCGAGAAGGATCTCTTTCTCGTTGCCGTCCCAGCGACGCGTCCAGTTCTCGTTGGCCCAGCAGAAGCTGAAGGGCATATCGATGTCCGGGTTATCCAGCAGCATCTGTGCCGGCTTTTCCAGGATCAATTTCCCGGAGAACCAGTAATGGTAGAAGATCAGTCCGTTGACCCCGGCCTGCCGCATCATGTCTGCCTGCAACGCCAGTTGCCGTGGCGAATCCAGATGGTAGTAGCCGAGATCCGGGTGCGGGATATGCTGCTGATAATGACCTTCAAATAGGGGGTTCGCTGCTGCAACCTTGTGCCACTCGGTGAAGCCTTTCCCATGCCACGCGTCATTCTCTGGCGTCGGGTGGAACTGCGGCAGGTAATAGGCCAGCACCTTGATGCTGTCATGCACCAGCTCAGTCGAGAAGTCGTGCTGCTCTTCGTAATACTGCTGCGGCTCACGGGAGAGTGCCTGGGACTCGATACGGTAGTTGCGTCCCTCGTGCAAGGTGCTGAATACCAGAATCAGCCGTTCCAGCGCATGCGCCAGCGTCGCATCCGCCGCGATCGGCTCTTCCGCAAAGTCGCTGTACTCAAGCGGCAACGACAGGAATTCGCGCAAAGCGCTACCTTTGCCCCAGAACATGCTGCCTTGCGGGAATTCCGTCTTCTCGAAGTCGGCAATGTTCAGGCTGGTGTGCCGTTGTAGAAGAGCCTTTGCGATGTCCTGATTGTCACTCCAGCCACTGCTGTCCCAATGAGCGACGTGATTACCTGCTGGATAAACGACCTTCGCGTCGCCACCGAACAGCTTCAATATCTGCGAAACGCCCGAACGACTGCCACACAGCGAATTCATGATTTCGCCGAACCAGCCTCCCAAACTTTCCTTGTGGGGGCTTTTCTTCGTATGGAAATGTGCAATCACGTCGTAGTTGGTCAGCGTCCTTCCAAACTGGATGACGAGCGGAGCAAGGTCACGCCCCCGATTTGGAACACGCTCCACGACAACCTGACGAACCTGAGGTAGTTTCGACTCGAAGGTCGATTCCCAGTCATGACTCGCTTGATGTTCGGGTATGGAGATATACAGGTCGAAAGGTAAAGGGATGTTCCCTAGATAATTCAGGCATTCATCCGCCATGTCTTCATAGAACAGGTGCAGGTGAACGCCGACGCTCAATGTTGGAAGCGAAATGTCATCTTGCTGATAGGGGTTCAGGTAGTACGGAACGACCTTATAGAGGTTGTACTCCTCGGAGCTCGACGGTAACAGGCCATTTCCGACCGTGTACTCGGAACCTGGCGCAACCGGCTGATCTGTCTTCGAGCGAACCAGCCCAATGGCATGGCGAACCCCTCCCCGACGAGCCTCAGCGACGAACTTGCCGGCAAGCCCTGGGTCATTCGCCAAAAGTCGTGCCAGGCGGGCCACCTTTTCGGCAGCAGTATGACGAGGCACAGGGCGAGCACTCCCACCGGCCACGGTCGGCACCATGCGGCCTTCCTGATAGCCGTGGCGCAAGTAGTGCACCAGCGGATTGATGCCTAACAGGCGGACGTCCGGATACCGCTCCAGGTAACCGCTGACAGAGAATGACGCGGCAGGATTGCGCCCTTCTTTCCAGCCGAACTCGACAAAATGGTCAAACGGGTCCATTCCCGCCTCGACCACATCCGGGTAAGCCTGCCGATAGTAGCTAGCGTCAAACAGGCCACTCTGCATGAGCTGACGGCGAAGATGCTTGCTGCGAATCTCAGCCAAGCCAGCCCGATTGGCCAATGCACGTATGAGATGTTTGAGCGCCACGCGTCCGGAACGGGATACGTTCAAGGCATGTTCTAAACGCTGGATGTTCTCAAGCTTGTCACTCAACGAGGAATCCAGTCTTTGTATTTCCGCGTAGCTGGATTGCTGAACCCGCTGAAGTTCGTCCGCTTGTTCGGACAGCGATTGTTTCAGGCGATATACATGTGACTGCTGCTCATCTTTCTCCTCGACCAGGCGCATGATCTCGGCCTCGCTCTTGCGAGACAATTCAGTCAACTGCCCCGCAAGCGCGGTGGCCTCCTGCTGCGCCGCCGAGAGAGCGGCCCTCGCTTCGTTGGCCTGCGCCGCCAGATTCGCAGAGATGGTTTCGGCTTCATCCAGCCTCAATGCAAGGTTATGGCCCTTGTTTTCGAGCGAATAAAGCAGCCGATAGGCCGGGTAGCGCCCCATCATTGCCGTATGGAGCGCCTCAACCCGCGCAACGACTTCGTCTCCGTCCTCGCGCCTGCCGTCTGTAAGCTCACACAGCAGTTCGTGAAGCTCCTGCGCATCTGCTGTAACAGCGGCATCCAGGCGTAAATCTTCCGGGCCAAAGGCGGTATGGCGAAGGGAGGTTTCCAGAAACTCGTTCTGGTATTCGATGTATTGCTGACTTTGCGCAGAAAACGGCAAACCAAGCGAAGTGGAAATACGCTCTAGCTGAACCAGAGGTTCACTGAGCATCTGATCGTAGTCGACGAATACGCGCCTGGCATCTGCGGTGTGCTTGATGGAAAGCAGCATGTGTTCGAGCCACAGAAGATAGCTCTTCTCCAGCGCGAAACCGTTCCTCCTGGCCAACGAGTGGGCGACGCTCATCGGGTTGCGACAGGCAATGACGTAACTGACGTCCAGCTTGAGATGAGCAAATACGTCAACCCAGAACGGCATAAGGCGGCACATCCGAGGGTCTTTCAAGCCGAAGATTGTCGTGTCCGCCAGTTTTTCGCGCAGCAGCTGAACAGCTCGTAACTTCAGTGTTTCAATTTCTGGGCGGTCGAACTCCTGCGGCGTCAGGGGCGCCAGCGTGTGCCAGTCGTGCCCCATTTCTGCGAGAAGATCGACATCGAACGCAGTGACATCGATGTCTTCCCAGAAGCCTTTTTCGTTATTGCCCGCCTCAGCTTGCAAGAGGCGGTTGCCCAGATCGACCCCCAGCACCGGTAGACCTCTGGCGATGGTGCTTGTCCCGCTGCGGTGCATCCCCAGCACGACGACTATTCGTTTCTGCTCCATATTCAATCTTCTTCGATATTCTTGAGTGTATGGTCCGACACGCAGTTGAAATCTACTGTCCCAGTCGCCACGTTGTCGCCGATAGGCAAGACACGGAACAGACATGCGTCCAGCAGTCGGTGAAGATAAGTTTCACTTTCTCCAACCGTGCCGGTAACACCTGCGTTCAAAAAGTAGGTACCGGGGTTCAGCCGGCATTGGAAACTGAACTCGACCTGGGCAACAGATCCTTTGTTGACAAGACTGACAGCCCCCTGAAGATTCGCCGCGCTTACCGAGCCACCCAGCTCGACGCCGCCAGGCGTTTTGATCATCATCCCGAACCGTACCGCCGTGGCGCCCGTCTCGAACCGCACCTGATAGGTATACCGGTAAGTGTCGCCGCGCTTCAGACAATTTACGGGTTCGCCTGTCAGGTCGACGATTTGCGGTCGCTCGATCCATGCCCCATGCGACTCGTAAGACAGCACACTTTGAGAAATGAGGTGAGGATCAAAGAACGCATCCATGTCCTCTGACTCTGAGCTCACTGTTGCCCTAGACACACCCGAAGCTGCAGTTTCGGACCCGCTTGTATCTTTAACTTCCGCACCAGAAATAATCTCCTGCCTGATGCTTGCAACCTTCTCTCGCGGCGCATAGAGCAACTTCTGATACTTACCGATAATGCTTTTCGGCGCGCCTTCGATCAGCTTCTCGCCGCTATCAAGCAGTATGGCCCTATCACACAATTCAACGACCGCACTTCCCGAGTGCGATACAAACAGTATGGTCGCGCCGCTTTCCTTGATTGCCTCAATCCGAGCGAAACATTTTCTTTGAAACAGCTCATCACCGACCGAAAGGGCCTCGTCGACAATGAGTATTTGTGGCTCGACATTGATTGCCACAGCGAACGCAAGACGCACCATCATTCCGCTGGAGTAGGTTTTTACCGCTTGATCGATGAACTCACCGATCTCGGCAAACGCCTCGATCTCGCTGAAACGCGCATCGGTTTCCTCGCGACTCAAGCCGAGCACGGCTGCGTTCATGTAGACGTTTTCACGTCCGCTGAACTCTGGATTGAATCCTGACCCAAGCTCGAGTAGTGCGGCTATGCGTCCATTAGTGGTAATGGTTCCGTGGGTAGGGTTAAGCGTGCCACAGACCAACTGAAGCAGGGTTGATTTACCGCTTCCGTTGCGCCCAACAATTCCGACCGTCTCGCCTTTGCGAATATCAAAGGATACGCCCTTCAGCGCCCAGAACTCTCTGAAGTACTGTTTCCGATCGCGCGCCAGCATCTGAAACAGGCGATCACGTGGCTTATCATATATATGGAAACACTTGCTCAGATCATGTACGGAAATAGCAATTTCAGAGGACATCAGCGAAGCCCTTACGTGTCTTTTGAAACCACGCGAAACCCATATAAAAGAACAACAGAGCAGCGGCGTAATGTTTTGCCATCCCCAACCAATTGGGTGTTTCGCCTAGGAAAAGAAGCCCTCGAACTGCTTCAATAGCAGGCGTCAGAGGGTTGATAGACAACAAAGGCCGATATTCTTCTGGCAAAGCAGTTATTGGATAAAAAATAGGAGATAAAAACATCAGCACCGAAGTAAGCAACCCGATGAACTGACCAACATCACGAAGAAATACACCTATCGAAGCTAGAAACCAGACGAGGCCAAGTATGAACAACATCAGGGGCAGCAAGACGACAGGCAGTAATAATGCGGTCGCATGGACATCATTGAAAAGCACGGCGTAGACGAGCAACCAAACGCTCAGGCTTACCAGAAAATGAAAAAGCGCAGATCCCATCACCACGAATGGAAGTATCTCCAACGGGAAGACGACTTTTTTCACATAGTTAGTATTGGCAATGATGAGATTAGGCGCACGCGTCACACAATCGGCGAACAGGTTGAATACTATTAGTCCAGCGAACAGCATTAATGCAAATTCTGTTTTTGATTCGTTTGCTACGCTCCAGCGTGCCTGAAATACAACGCTGAACACGAAGGTATATACAGCCAGCATAAACAGGGGATTAAAGAACGACCACAATAGCCCCATGATGGAACCGTGGTAGCGCCCTATGACCTCCCGCTTGGATAGCGCCACTATGAGAGAGCGGTTGCGGTAGAAACTGGCAGCCGCCTCACGTGGAGATAGCGAGAAGTGCTGCATCAGTCGTACACCTCGGCGTTGCGAAAAGCAATTCCCGCACTGTCCTTTGCCGAAAGGGACGGCGTGACGTCAACAGGCCACTCGATTGCAAGGTCCTGATCGTTCCAGATTATGGAGCGCTCATGCTCCGGCGCGTAGTAATTGGTCGTCTTGTAGAGAAACTCGGCGGTCTCGGAAAGCACGACGAAGCCGTGAGCAAAGCCTTCCGGCACCCAAAGCTGATGCTTGTTATCGGCGCTGAGGATAGCGCCTACCCACTGGCCAAAGGTCGGGGAGCTGCGGCGGATATCCACTGCAACATCGTATACTTCGCCCTGTATGACACGCACCAGCTTGCCCTGGGGTTGCCAGATCTGGTAGTGCAAGCCGCGCAGCACGTTTTTCACCGAGCGGGAGTGGTTGTCCTGAACAAAGGAGACGGACCGACCCACCGCCTCCTCAAACTGGCGCTGGTTGAAGCTCTCGTAAAAAAAGCCCCGCTCGTCCCCGAACACACGCGGTTCCAGCAGAAGTACCTCGGGTATCGCCTGGGGGATCGCCTTCATCAATACACTCGCTCCGTCAGCAGTCGCTTGAGGTATTTGCCATAGCCGTTCTTTGACAGCGGCTCGGCGAGTCGTTCGAGCTGCTGGGCATCGATCCACTGATTGCGGTAGGCAATCTCTTCCGGACACGCGACCTTCAGCCCCTGACGTCGCTCCAACGTTTCGATGAACTGACCGGCTTCAAGCAGCGATTCGTGCGTGCCGGTATCGAGCCAGGCATAGCCGCGGCCCATGATCTCCACGTTGAGCGTCCCCTGTTCTAGATAGGCCCGGTTCACATCGGTAATTTCCAGTTCGCCGCGTGCCGAAGGTTTGATGCCTTTGGCGATGTCGACCACCTGGTTGTCATAGAAATACAGCCCGGTAACGGCGTAGCTGGATTTCGGCTCTGCGGGCTTTTCTTCGAGGCTGACCGCGCGCGCCTGATCATCGAACTCGACCACGCCGTAACGCTCAGGGTCATGCACGTGATAGGCGAAAACGCTCGCACCCTGTTCCCGCAGCGTGGCGTTGTGCAGCAGGTCGGCAAAATCGTGCCCGTGGAAGATATTGTCGCCCAGCACCAGGGCGCAGTGATGCCCATCGAGGAACGTCTCTCCGATGAGGAAGGCTTGCGCGAGACCATCCGGCGAGTCCTGCACGGCATATGAGAGCTCCAGTCCCCACTGCGTGCCATCACCTAGTAACTGCTGGAAGCGTGGCGTGTCCTGTGGAGTGGAGATGATGAGGATTTCCCTGATGCCGGCAAGCATCAACGTGCTCAACGGGTAATAAACCATCGGCTTGTCGAACACGGGCAGTAGCTGCTTGGAAACCGCGAGGGTCGCAGGGTGCAGACGAGTGCCGGAGCCACCGGCAAGAATGATGCCTTTGCGCTTCATAGGTCCTCAGGGCCGTCGGGTGGCCAGTGCAATAGGGGAAGGGGATTCGGAGCGCTGTAGCGCCTGGTCGAGATGCTCGTTCGCCACTCGGGCGGCCACCTCTACCGGTACGACTTCATGCAGCATACGCTCGGCATGCTCCTGCCAATGGGGCAGTTGAAGGCCGAACGTGGATTGCAGCTTGTGTGTGTCCAGTAACGAACTGGCCGGACGCGCCGCAGCCGCCGGGAACTCGGCGGCGCGGATCGGCAGAATGCGTGCATCCTCGGCCCTGAACCTCATACCCAGACCTCGCGCCGTGCGGATGATGAAACGGGTGAACTCATGCCAGCTGGTCTGCCCGCCCGCCACCAGGTGATAAGTGCCATAGGCCTTTACTGCGAAGTCGGGATCATGCCGCAGGCGCTGGATCATCAGTGCGCTGACGTCAGCAATCAGCTCGGCGCTGGTGGGCGCACCGACCTGATCGACCACGACCTTCAGCTCGTCGCGCTCGCCGGCAAGGCACAGCATGGTCTTGGCAAAATTACGGCCACGGCAGGCGTAGACCCAACTGGTCCGCAATATCAGATGGCGGCATCCCGAGGCCTTGATCAGCCGCTCGCCCTGCAGCTTGGTTCTGCCGTATACATTCAAAGGCGCGGTTGGCCCGTCCTCACGCTGAAAGCCAGTCGCGTTGCCATCGAATACATAGTCAGTCGAGTAATGGACCAGCAGTGCATCCAGTTCCTTGGCGAGTGCAGCCAACTCGCCAACGGAAATGGCATTAACCAATGCTGCGCTCGCCTCGTCGGTTTCGGCCTTGTCGACTGCCGTATAAGCCGCGGCATTAACGATGACATCAGGTCGACACTGGCGTAGCAGCGGTGCAAGGGTGTCCGGTCGAGACAGATCGGCACGCTGGCGATCACAGGCGATGACCTCACCCAGCGGCGCCAGCGCACGTCGTAGCTCCCAGCCCACCTGGCCGTTTGCGCCAAGCAAAAGGATCTTCATTGGTATTGCCTGCTGACCCACTCTCGGTAGGCGCCGCTGGTGATGTGGTTGACCCAATCCTGGTTGTCCAGGTACCAGCGCACGGTTTTGCGGATGCCGGTCTCGAAGGTTTCGGCCGGAGACCAACCCAGCTCCCTGTGTATCTTGCTCGCATCTACGGCGTAGCGGCGGTCATGCCCGGGCCGATCCTTGATGAACACAATGGCCTCACGATAGCTCTGCCCGTCCGCTCGAGGGCTTTCCTGGTCTAGGATGTCACACAGGGTGGTTACCACCTGCAGGTTGGTTTTCTCGTTGCAGCCACCCACATTGTAGGTTTCGCCCAGCGTGCCAGCCTCGAGCACGCGGCGAATGGCTGCGCAGTGGTCTTTGACGTAGAGCCAGTCCCGTACCTGCTGGCCGTCTCCGTAAATTGGCAGCGGCATGCCGGAGAGCGCATTGTGAATGACCAGCGGAATTAGCTTTTCGGGGAAATGGTAAGGGCCGTAGTTATTCGAGCAGTTGGTGGTCAGCACCGGCAGCCCGTAGGTATGGTGATAGGCGCGGACGAAATGGTCCGACGCGGCCTTCGAGGCCGAATAGGGACTGTTGGGCTCGTACTTCTTTTCTTCACAGAACGCGGGGTCGGTGGGCTCGAGCGAGCCATACACTTCATCGGTCGAGACATGCAGGAAGCGAAAGGCGCTTGCCTGGTCTTCCGACAGGGATCGGTAGTAGCCAAGCGCGGCTTCCAATAGGCGGAAAGTGCCGACGACGTTTGTCTGCACGAACTCCTCCGGGCCGTCGATCGAGCGGTCGACATGAGATTCGGCGGCGAAGTTGATGATCGCGCGGGGCCTGTGCTCCTGCAAAAGGCCAGCAAGCTGCTGCTTGTCTGTGATATCACCCTGGACGAACCGGTGGCGGCTGTCGCTTTCGAGGCTCTTCAGGTTTGCCAGGTTACCGGCATAGGTGAGCTTGTCGAGGCTGATAACAGGCTCATCGGCAACAGCCAGCCAGTCCAGGACAAAATTCGCCCCGATGAAGCCGGCGCTGCCGGTCACAAGAATGGTCATGAATCAGATTCTCCGGATGCTGGCAGCGATGATCAGGCCAACGGTACCAAAGCCCGTCTGGCGATAAACTCCAGCTTTTTTGAGCAGATAGAGGCGACGCAGCAAATTTGCGTCTCGCGCCGTCTCGAACCGGGCGAGCGCAACCCGGCTGCGATCATCAAGCAGCCCTGCGCAGGTGCGCAATGCCGCAAGATTTTTCTGCGTCCATTCGCGAAACGTTCCGCCGAACATCATGCGTACCCGGGTCAGCCGATCACGCATGGAGTTGTTCGACCCAATCAGGTTGCCACCATGCTGGCGATAATCCAGGGTTGGCTCGGCGTCGTAGAACACCTGACCACCACAACCGCTGACCAGCAGGTAGCAGAGCCAGTCATGGGATACGACCGGAGCCGTTGACGGCACCCTTGCCAACAGGGCGCGGGCCGCCTTGTTCAACATCATGGTATTGGCACCCGCCAGGCTCTGGACCAGCGCGTTGTGAAAGCTCGGCGTCCGTGCGAACAGCGGAGAATGACCGATGACATTGCCCGCCTCGTCGATCAGACGCGTTCTGGAGCAATAGACTGCTGGGCGTTCTTCATCCGCACGGGGAATCCGTGTGATTGCCCTCTGAAGCTTGTCCGGGAACCAGACATCGTCCTGGTCGCAGAAGGAGAAGAAGTCCGCTTCGATCTCGGGGTTGCGCACCAGCGAGAGGAAGTTCTGTGCAAAGCCGATCCGAGGCCCCTGAAGCAAGCGCACCCGATCCGAACCGAGTCTTTGCTGGAAGCGCTTGATGATGGCTAGCGTGGAATCCGACGATCCGTCGTCCGAGATGTAAAGCGTCCACTGGCGATGAGTCTGCTGAGCAATCGAGCTCAACTGCTCATCGAGAAAGCGCGCACCATTATAGGTGGTGAGCAGGATCGCTACATGCAGACCAGCCTCACCTGCGGGCAGAGCGCTCGGCTGACTGACATTGGTGGAACTCATCAAGGGAAGCTACCTCGCGAACATCCGTGTTGTTAGTCATAGGCGATGCATCGCCCCGGTCAAATCGACACAGACCCAGGCGTCGATACACATGCCTTGCAGACTTGGCTATCCCGAGTTCTCGGACCATCGAAGGGGTTTTTGATACCATTTTTCGGCATTACAAAGGTGCCAGCCTCTGAAGGTGTCGGAGCACCTGCCAAAGCCCTTAAGCTAAAGGCGGATATTAGAGGGCGCGTATTCTACAAAAGTTTCTGCAGATTGCTGCTCTTTATCGTGGCACACGCACGTATCCGACGAGCGTGACCTGAGGCCTGGCTTCGACAGGCAGCAACGCAGCTGCTTTGCACGGCCTCTCTGGCTATACCGCAGCATGTTTTACGGTGTCGATGAAACGCGGGCGGTGCGGCCACCGGGACACCCGGCTGTGCTGGTCCAATTCCTGCTAAAGCTACGGCCCTCCCGGATCGTTATTAACCTGGCAAATAAATAGGGCATATTAGATAATCTGTCTCC
>CENV01063864.1_pt1 | contig 16139 bp, 16 predicted proteins | sample 530231 | NCBI WGS metagenome assembly CENV01 (sample SAMEA2619815, study PRJEB7988) | marine metagenome | biome: marine biome (ENVO:00000447); feature: surface water layer (ENVO:00002042); material: "saline water (ENVO:00002010), including plankton (ENVO:xxxxxxxx)" | depth 5 m | reverse complement strand
GCCCGGCGGGGCGCGCGGTTTTTTGGTGATGGCGCTTGTCGAAAAGGAAACCTGCCACAGCCAGGCCGCCATCGCCGAGCGTCTGGGGCTCGACAAGACCATCCTGACCTATCTTCTCGACGGGCTGGAAAACGATGGCCTCGTCAAGCGCACCCCCGATCCACAGGACCGCCGCATCCGCCACATCAAGATCACGGCGAAAGGGCAAAAGACCCTCGCCAAATTCACCCGTGCCGTTGAACAGGTCGAAAAGCAGGTGCTCTCGCGATTGAACCCCGAGGAAGCGGCCTGGTTCCAGCGCTCGCTCTCGAGAGCCGCCGGGCTCGACGCGGACAATGCCCAATCGCCCGACGAGGCCGAGAGCGTCGAAATCTGTCAGGCCGCCCTGGGCACCAGCCAAGCGTGCTGACCCCCCATCGGTCCGGCGAACGCCGCCCCCTTCTCTAAAACCCCTCCCGCGCCGTCTGCGGGCTGAGCTCGGGCGCCCCCAGCGCCTTTTCGGCCCGCTTGCGCCGCGCGATGGCGGGAAACTGTTCCTTTTTCGCCCGAACGCACAGCGCCCCGGCAAAGGTCGGCCCGAATATCTTGCTCGCCTTTTCGATCATCCGCGCCGAGCGCAGGATGGGCCCGGAATGAATGGGCGGGAAAAACAGCCCGTCGCGCCAGACTTGGGGCGTAAAGGAGTGATCGCGCAACAGCTTGTCCATCTGCCCGCGCGAATAGGGCTGGCCATAGCCGAACGGATTGGTGTCCAGCCCCGCCCACAGCCCGCGCCGCCGCGGCACGACGATGATCACCTGCGCGTTGGGCGCGCAGATCCGCCACAACTCACGCATCATGTCTTCGGGGTCCACGACATGCTCGAACCCGTGAATGACGATCACCATGTCCATGGCCGCGTCGGTCAGCGGCATTTCCAGCGGATCGCACAAAACCGTGTGCGAGGGCCCCTCGCGCGGCCAGCTCGAAGCCCCCTGCCGGGCCGGCATGAAGGCCAGCACCCGCTCGGCCCCCTTGAGCGCCCCGCGCAGATAGGGCGTGGCAAACCCCAGCCCCAACAGCCGCAACCCGGTGACATCCCCGGCCAGCTCGCTCACCTGCTGGCGGATCGATTGCCGCGTCAGCCGGCCCAGGGGTGATTTGTAAAAGCGGATCAGCCCGTCGACGTCAGGTGTCATAGATTTTTGTTCACTCGCGCCAGATGCAAACGCACCTGACCTATGTGGGCGGTTTGGTCTCCAACGTCAAACCTTGCATGTGACAGGCCCGCGCCATACCCTTGCCGCAAAATCAAACAGGAGGCCTGCCATGTCCCTCGAAATCGCCGTTTTCCCAGCGCTCAGCGATAATTTCGGCTATCTCGTCCGCGATACAGCGTCAGGCCGCGTCGCCGCCATCGACGCCCCCGAAGAGGCCCCGATTCTCGCCGAACTCGAAAAGCGCGGCTGGACCCTGACCGATATCGTGATCACCCACCACCACCCCGACCACACCGACGCCATCGCGCCCCTCAAGCGGAAATTTGACTGCAACGTGATCGGCCCCAGGGGCGAAGCGGGCAAGATCGCCGGGCTCGATACACTGGTGGGCGGCGGCGATACGGTGAGCTTGGGCGAAACGATCTTTGAGGTGATCGACGTGCCCGGCCACACCCTGGGCCACATCGCCTTTTTCGCGCCCGAGGAAAAAGTGCTGTTTTCCGCCGACGCCCTGTTTTCCATGGGCGTGGGCCGCATGTTCGAAGGCGATGCCCAGTCCATGTGGGCCGGCCTTGAACGACTCAAGGCCCTGCCGCCCGAAACCATGGTCTATTGCGGCCACGAATACACCCTCGCCAACGCCAGATTCGCCCTCTCGATCGATCCGGACAATTCCGCCCTCAAGGCCCGCGCCGAACAGGCTCAGGACCAGATCGATTCGGGTCGGCCCACCATCCCCTTCAATCTGGGCGAGGATCTTGCCGCCAACCCCTTCCTGCGCGCCGATACGCCCCGGATGGCCAGGGCCATGGGCCACGAAGACGCCCCCGCCTGGCAGGTCTTCGGCGCCATCCGCAAGGCCAAGGATAACTTCTAGAGCGAACGGCTATAGCCGCTGGCGCAATTCGTCGATTTGCTGGATGCGCGTTTCAAGCTCGGATTTGAGCGCCATCCGGTCGGCATCGGTATAGCGGTTGACCGCCACGGTTCGCTCGAGCTCCTCAATGGCGCGGGTAAGCTTTGCAAGCGCTGAGGACGGCATGGGCGGGGCTCCGGTTCACTGTCACGTACGGCCGGGCTTATCATACCCCCGACCCGGATGTGCATATAGTTTGGCCCGCCCCTGCGGCAAGCCGCCTCTTGGGGCAGTATGCCGCGCGCCTTACCGCCATCGGCCATTTGCAATTGAGCCAAAAGATCGGTTTGATGTGTCAGCCCTTACGAGGTGATACATGGACTACGGACAGACGGCTGAACTGCTGGCGCGGATCCAGTTTGCTTTCACGGTTTCCTTCCACTTCATCTTCCCGGCCTTTTCCATCGGCACGGCGAGCTACCTTGCGGTTTTGAACGCGCTCTGGCTCTGGAAGCGCGACCCCGCCTATCTCAATCTCTTCGAATACTGGAAGACGATCTTTGCCATCACCTTTGGCATGGGCGTGGTGTCGGGCATCGTCATGAGCTACCAGTTCGGCACCAACTGGTCGGTGTTTTCCGAGCGGGCCGGGGCGGTGATCGGGCCGCTGATGGGCTATGAGGTGCTGACCGCCTTTTTCCTTGAGGCGGGGTTTCTCGGCATCATGCTGTTCGGCCGCAAGCGCGTCGGCGAAGGGCTCCATATGTTCGCCGTCGCCGTGGTTGCCTTTGGCACGCTGGTTTCGGCCACCTGGATCTTGTCGGTCAATTCCTGGATGCACACCCCCGCCGGCTATTCCATCGACGAGCTGGGCCGGTTCGTGCCGGAAAACTGGTGGGAGATCGTCTTCAATCCCTCCTTCCCCTACCGCCTGACCCATACCGTTCTGGCCGCGTTTCTGACCACCGCCTTTGCCGTGGGGGCCGTCGGGGCGTTTCACCTGCTGCGCGACCGGACCAACCGGCAGGCACGGATCATGTTTTCCATGGCCATGTGGATGGCCGCCATCGTGACCCCCATCCAGATTTTCGCCGGCGACATGCACGGGCTCAACACCCTCGAACACCAGCCGGCCAAGATCGCCGCCATGGAGGGCCATTACGACAGCCACGACGGCGCACCGCTGATCCTGTTCGGCATCCCCGACGATGAGGCCGAGGAGACCCGGTTCGCCATCGAAATCCCCTATCTCGGCTCTTTGATCCTCACCCATCATCTCGATGGCCGGGTGGAGGGCCTGAAAGCCTTTCCCGAGGATGAGCGCCCGCCCGCGCTGATCCCCTTCTTTGCCTTTCGCATCATGGTCGGCATCGGCTTTCTGATGCTGGGGATCGGCATCTGGTCGCTGTGGGCCCGCTATCGCAAGACGCTCTACGAGGCGCGCTGGCTGCACCGGGCCGCGCTGGTCATGGGCCCCTCGGGGTTTGTGGCGGTCATCGCCGGGTGGTTCACCACCGAGGTGGGCCGCCAGCCCTACACCGTCTATGGTCTGATGCGGACATCGGAGAGCCTCTCGCCGGTCGACGCTCCGGCCGTGGGGGCATCGCTGACCGCATTCGTCATCGTCTATTTCTTCGTCTTCGGCGCCGGGGTCTTTTACCTGCTGCGCCTGATGCACCGCACGCCGGTTCTTGAAGACGATCGCGAACTCGAACGGGGCCCGCACCGCGCCAGCGGCATCAACCCCGGTCCGGCCCAGGAAAATACCATCCGCGAAGGAGGTGATCGTGCCGATTGATCTGCCGACGGTCTGGGCGGGGCTGATTGCCTTTGCCGTGCTCGCCTACGTGGTTCTCGACGGGTTCGACCTGGGGGTGGGCATCCTTTTCCCCTTCTTCCCCAGCCGTCACGACCGCAACATCATGACCAATTCCATTGCGCCGGTCTGGGACGGCAACGAGACCTGGCTGGTGCTCGGCGGCGGCGGGCTTATGGCGGTCTTCCCGGTGGTGTATGCAACGGTGTTGCCGGCGCTCTATATGCCCATAATCCTGATGCTGCTGGGCCTGGTCTTTCGCGGCGTCGCCTTCGAATTCCGCTGGCGCACCGTCCGCTGGGCCAATTTCTGGGACACGGGATTCTGGATCGGATCGACGGTATCGGCGTTCATGCAGGGGATCGCGCTCGGCGCTCTGGTTCAGGGCATAAACATCGTTGACCGTGAATATGCGGGCGGCTGGTGGGACTGGCTCACCCCGTTCTCGATCGTCACCGGACTGTCCGTCGTCATCGGCTATGCGCTGTTGGGCGCGACATGGCTCAACCTCAAGACCGGCGGCAAATTGCAGGCCACCGCCCGGCGCTACGCCATGATCACCGGCGTTGCCATGCTCGGTCTGATCGGTATCGTCTCGCTCTGGAGCCCGTTTATCTCCATTGTCTATTTCGAACGCTGGTTCACCTTCCCTGCGTCCCTGTTCTCCTACATCGTCCCCCTGCTTCTGGCTGGCTGCGCCCTGGCGCTCTGGCACGGGCTGACGCGCGACAAGCACCTGCAGCCGTTCCTCGCTGCCCTGGGCCTGTTCGTGGTGAGCTTTGCCGGGCTCGGGATCAGTTTCTATCCCTATATCGTGCCAACGGCGCTGACCATTGAAGAGGCCGCCGCCCCCGATTCCAGCCTGTTGTTCCTGCTTGTCGGGGCGCTGGTGCTGGTCCCCATCATCCTGGCCTATACCGGCTATGCCTATTGGGTGTTTCGCGGCAAGGTGGACCCCGACGAGGGCTACCATTGAAAAAAGCACAACAGCTCGGCACCCGCCTTTTGTGGTTTGCCGGATTGTGGGCGGCCGGCGTGGGCACGGTAACCGTGGTCGGCCTTCTCATCCGCTGGGTACTGCTGGGCTGAGCCGCTCGATGGCGCGGCACGAAAATGGTGATCCCGACTGGATTCGAACCAGTGACCCTCAGATTAGGAATCTGATGCTCTATCCTGCTGAGCTACGGGACCACGGCCATAGCGCTTAGCAAAATCGGAGGGTGATGGGAACCGGCAATTGCCGTGCGGCCACGGTCCTAGAACGCCTTGGTCAACCCCAGGCTGACATCGTGGCTGTCATGGTCGAAAAAGCTCACATTGGAAAATTGCCGCGTATAGCTGTAGGTCAGCGCCGGGGTAAAACCGCCAAGATCGATCCGGCTGTTCGAGACCGTAACCCCCGCGCTCAGCCGATCATCGAGGCGCGGCGTGCCGGTGCCCGGATAGTTCCCCAGATACTGGTCCCTGGCATAGCGTGCAAAAAGCGAAGTCGAAAATCCGCCCCGCCAATCGCTCGCCACCCGCACTTCGCCAGACACCCCGTCCCGGTCCAAATGGGCCCTTTGCGTGCGTTCGATGTCCATGCCCACTGAAAGACTTGCCCGCACCGTCGGGCTGAACGCATGGGTCAATTGCGCACCGGCCAGCACCCGAAACCCGTCACGATAGGCCTGCGAGGCGTAGTCCTGGCCCAAAGCGGTAAAGCTTAACCCCACAAGGTTTTGCGGCCCGGCGAGAACATCGAGTTTCCCGGTCAGCCCATAGCGCACAAGGTGGGGCTCGAGCCCCCGATAGGTCGCATCGGCAATCGGGCCGAGCGCAAATCGGCCATTGCCGATACGGCCCTGCCAACTCAGTCCGGTGCTCAGCGATACCTGTTCGGCGCGCATTCCCTCGATATCGGTGGTCAGATCCGCCGCAGCGCTTGCAACGATGGTCTGCCCGTTGGGCAGATTGGAGCTGTGATAGGCGCTCCCACCGATCGTGATCGCCGTCCCAGCCGTCCGGCGCGAATCTGGATCGATCGCAAAGGCCAGCCCGCCAGCGGCAAAAGTCTGGTGCGAACTGCCCCTGTTGAGATTGCTCGATGGCGCTATGGAAAAATGCATCTGGGCGCCATAACCGCGATTGGCCCTGATATGGTCGAGGCCCGACTGCGCAAGGCTACCGATTTCGTCATCGGGGTGGAGCGCCAGGATGTCCAGATGGTGCTGTGCGCCCTCGAAACTGCGCATGGCGAGCAGGCTTCTGGCCAGTTCGACACGCGCCGCAACGAAACCCGGCTCGATGGCCAGCACGGCGCGAAACAGCGCGGCGGCCTCGGCGTTCCTGCCCTGCTGCCGGGCGATCAGCCCTTCGAGATGGGTACGATGAAGCGCATGCAGCGCCGGCTCGGTTACAGTGGCGGCAAGATGGGCGCGGGCCCCACCATAGTCCCCCGACGCCAAAAGGCGTGCCAGCAAGGCGCCGTCGGGTTCGCGACCGGCCGCCGTGCCTGCCAATCCCAGAACAAGAGCCACCATAAGGATCGCAATACGCATCGCCTGTATCCCAAAAACAGACGGGTACGGCACGATCATGCCGTACCCGTTACAGGTTGGAGGCCCGCAATTAATCCTGGGTGCCCGAGAAGGCGCCGGTACCGACCGTCTCGTCGCCGCTGATCGCCATGACGCCGCCGACTTCCTGCCCGTTCGCGCCATAGAACTTGCCGCTATAGGTGCCGCCCAGATTATCGAGCGAGAACGCCGTCAACAAATCGCTGTCAGGGGTGATGGTCCCGGTGAACCCCGTCCCTGAAATTGCCGCGCTGTTGAGGGCCACCGTCCCGCTCACCGCCGCCGCTCCGAGCACCTCGATATTGTCGACAAGGCCCGATATCTGACCGGCGTTGAAATCCGCCGCCATCGTCAAATCGCCCACGATACGGGTGGTGTCGTTGAACGTCGCGCTGTCTGTGAGCGCGGCAGCCGCAAAGCCCGAATATGTGGCATTGGCCTTGCCCTCCAGAGCGTCTGGCATGGCTTCCGTGCCCACGACCGCAAACCCGCTGGTCGCTTCTCCTGCAGGATCCCAGAAATAGCTCCACACCTGATGGTGGGCGGTGCTGGACACATCGAGCACATCCACGACATCCCCGTCCCAGCTGTCGAGCCGGTAATACGGCCCGCCCGCTCCCCCATCGAACTCGAGGGCGCCCCCGCTGATATCGGCGGCGGTAAAGCTGTAGGGAACGCCGTCGATGGTTACATCGAGGCCACCCTCGGCATTGGCGGCAATCGAGAACGTTGCGTCATCGAGCGCCCGCGTTTCGTCTGCGTCGAAGTCGTGTTCGACGCCAGAGCTCATCAGGCTGTTGTACGCCATCAGCGTCTCGCCGTCCGCCAGCGCCTCGCTCGCCGTGCCCGCCGATGCGGCAAACAGTGCCGGCGAGGGCGTTCCCCCACCGCCCCCGCCGCCTGCACCGCCCCCGCCTGTTGACGAGCACCCCGCCAACAGAATTGCCGAAAAACCGATAAGGAAAAATGGAGCGTATCTGCGCATGGGGTCCCCCTGAAGCTGCCTCCGAACGCACAGCAACCAAAGCTGCCGAACGATCGGATTTCTGTCGGAAAGGACGCTAGCAACCGCTCAAGGGTCGCAATATCCCCCAACCGGGGGAGGCAAACGCGGCGGCGATCGAAATCGGACCCGCCCGCAAATATCAGCCGGGCCGCCGGGCCGTGATCGAGCGAACCAGCCCGACGAGAGCGCTTTGCCGGTTGGTGTCGGTCTTGAAAAATATGGAATTGAGATGCGTCTTGGCCGTTTCCCGGCCCATCCCGCATTTCTCCGCCGCCTCTGTCAGGCTCAGACCGGATGCAAGTTCAAGCGCAATCCGGGCTTCGGCCGGGGTAAGCCCGAACGCCCTTTTGAGCAGCGCGGCGCTGGGCAGAGGCTGACGGTCGAGATCGGTCAGCAACACGATGAACCGCGCAAAAAAGAACACGCCGTCAAACCGGTTTGGCACCGGCAGCACATCGAGCAGCAATGGACGCCGGCCGGGCCGTTCGATGCGCAGCGGCCCCGATTCGTCGGGCCCTTGGGCAACCACCTTCTTTATGGCCGCCGAAATGGAGCGGGCCACCGCCCGATTGTAAGATGTCACCGTGCGGCCAAGCACCGTCAGACTGTCCCCAATCAACCGCTCGGCGCCGCGGGTCATCTCGATCACCAAGCCCTGGCTGTCGAGCAGGATCGCGGCCTCGTCCAGCGCATCGAGCATGCCCAGCCCCAGCGTCGTCTGAACCCAGCCCACACGCTCGGCCGTCGTCACGACCCGCGCCAGATGACCTGAAACGACCCCGAAAAGCCGACGGTCCTCTTCGGAAAACATTTCCGCTTTTTCGCCGCGAAACACCGAGAGCACATACTGACGCTCGGGCGTATTGAAAGTGATCCCTCCCCACCATTTCTTGTCGAAAGGCAGCATCAGTTCCTGATAGTAGGGGTTATCGCTGTGAACGTCCTCGGTCGCGATATCCTGCTCGAGGACGATGGTCTGCCCCCGGTCGGTCCGCGGCCAGCCGCGCTTGGCCCGATAGTCATCGAGATGCCATCCATCGACGACAAAGCGCTCGGCAAACTCGGCAAGATCGGACGAAAACGGCAGGTTGATCGTGTCCTCCGCCGCCACCCGTGGCACGGTGATGGCCGAATCCGCCCCGATCGCATCGCACAATTGCGCCAGCCCCGCCTGCCAAAGCCCGCGCTCGAACCCGGCCTCATAAAGTCCGTCAATAGCGGCACGAACACCCTCAGGCAACATGCCCCGACTCCCAAAAAGCCCCTCACATATTTGTATTTATAAGCATTTCACTGTAGCTGGCAAACCCGTAACAGTATTGACATCGCGACCACACAGGCTCCGCTGTTTAGTCGGCCACGGCCAGGCACTATTACTCCGTGAAAATTTGCCGCCTCAAACCGACAACTGATGTTCGCCTCCCGGGTCGCAAGCATCCAGCCATACCGCATGAACCGGCATCGTTCGACAGTCGCACTGCGCGCCCGTCAGGCCGCAAAAACCGTTCAGGCAGGAGCCGAACTGCCGGCCGGGGCAATGCAGAGCCGGTTTCGTCCCTCGCGCTTGGCCCTATAGAGCGCCATATCGGCCGCCCGCAGCATTTCCGCCCCTGAACTGTCCGTCGCCAACGAGGCCACCCCGATACTGGCGGTCACCGTCAGATCCTGCCCGCTCGGCAGGCTGAGCCTGGATCCGGCGATCTTTTCGCGCATCCGCTCGCCCAAGACCGAAGCGTCCCCGGCCGGGCAGTTGGGCGCCAGAACGACAAACTCTTCGCCGCCATAACGCACGACGCTGTCGCCGGGCCGGACCGAAGACACAATCAGCGAACAGACATGGCGCAGCACCTGGTCGCCCACCTCATGGCCATAGGTGTCGTTGACGTGCTTGAAATGATCGAGATCGATCATCATGGCCGAGAGCGGCGCATTGAGCCGGGTCGAGCGCCCGACCTCCTCTTCAAGTTTGGTCTCGAGATAGCGCCGGTTGTAGATGCCGGTCAGCGGATCCTCGATGGCGTCGCGTTCGAGCTTGGCGATCCGCACGACATCGCTGGTGGTGATGAATGACAGCCGCGTCACTGCCATGGTGAAGGCACCGGCCAGCAGCAGCATCAGCGCCACCAGATCGTTGGCGACCAGCGCCCGCCCTTCCCACAGAACGATCAGCGCCACATAGCCGATGGCAAAGGACGTGATGACCGCACCAAGCCAAATCCAATGGCGCCGCAATGCGCTCGATTTGCCCAGCAGGCCGGTGATCGACCGGACCGTGCCCAGCGCAAGCAGATGCAGCCCGATCCCGATGACAAGCAGGATATCATCGACATACATCATCGTTCTTTCCGTGAGCGCTATCTCCATTGCCGCTCCCTACGCCAGCAAAAGTTAGCGCTTCATTACGGATCCATCACGACCAGTTTAGCGCAGCAATGTTGGCCAGGACGGGCAAAACCGACAATAGGAGGGTTTTTCCGGCTGACCGATCGGCTGCCGCCATCATTACAGGGACACGCAACAATACTTGACAATAATGATCATATAATTTTACTGGCATGAGATTAATGCTGGGAGCAGCCCCATGACACCGTTTGATCGCCGCACCTTCCTGTCCGGTTCCACAGGTCTGCTGCTTGCATCCGTGCTCTCCCCGATTCCAGCCGCAGCCCAGAATGTTGGATGGCGGTTTGTCGATGACCGGGGTATCGAAATTTCCCTGCCGCACCGCCCGGTCAGAATCGCCGCATCCTATCCCGTTCTCACCACCCTTTGGCCCTACGGCATCCATCCCATCGGCCTGATCGCCCATCGCGAACCGGCGGCCCTGCCCGGGCTCGAGCAGGCGGGCGTGGACATGAGCGCGGTCAAGGTCTTGAAAAGCGCTGTGGATGGCTGGAATTTCGAGGCCGTCCTCGCGGCCGAGCCCGACCTCATCCTCACCCATGTCACCGGCGATGGGGTGATGTGGGGCATCGGTGGCGATACCGCCGACCAGGAGCGCCTTGAAAGCATCGCTCCAATACTCGCGCTGCGTGGCGATCTTCCCGTCGAGGCCGGAATCGAACGTCATCGCGAACTCGCCCGCGCTCTGGGCACCTCCACGGCGCTCGAGGTGGGACGCGCCGATTTCGAACAGATTGTCGCCGCGCTCCGGCAGACCGCGGCCGAAAAACCCGATCTGAAAATCCTCGTCGCCGCCCCCGGGGAAACCTCGGTTTTCGCGATGTCGAGCGGGCCGGAGTTCCCCGATCTGGCTTATCTCTCCCAATTGGGCATCGAAATTGTCGATGGCGGAATGCAGGATTTGAGCTGGGAGCAGATTATCGACTATCCCGCCGACATAATCCTGACAGACGATCGCGGCGGCATCCCTCAGCTCGATCATATCCCAACCTGGACTCGCCTGCCCGCAGTCGCCGCCGGGCAGGTCTATCCCGTCTGGCGCTACCAGCCGCCCTATAGCTATCTCGGCTATGCCCAGGCCTATGGCCCCATTCTCAACGTCCTCAGGACGGCCAGGAAAGTCTTCTCTTAGGGTCGGGGCCAATGGAGCGCGTCCAGCAAAAAAGTGGAAGCGGTCTTGAAGTTCGCAACGCGCGAGCAAACAAGTACTGGGATCGGGCCGCGATAGCCAATACCGGATTTGATCCAGGCGCCTTTCATAACGAGTGGCTCTGTGAAAGATTGACTCTGGAGCGGAGCCGGAAAAGGCCGTGCCTCCTTGGTTCGAGCCGACGGCAAAACTAGGTTTTGGGCAAACCCGATGCACGATCTCCACGACCTGTGCCAAGGCCATCTGCCACAGATCGCGCCTTGGTTCGACGATCCGGTGACCCGGAGATGGTTGGGTGGCCGCGACTGGGCCGAGAACACCCTGCTGCTGGCAAAAGCCGACACCAACAGGCACGGGCTGATCGCCTCGATCGAGGGAAATCCTGTCGCCCTGCTGGACGTCGAAGTCTATGCCGACTCCAGCGCCAGCTTTGCCATCGTGGTTGATCCGCGCCTTCGCCAGCGCGGCATTGCGACAAGGGCCTTGAAGGCCATGCTCGAATTCACGCGATTTGCGACAGTTTCGCGCTTTTTTGCCGGCGTTGAACACGGCAATGAGTCGAGCACACGCTTTCTGGCCCGGCTGGGTTTTACACCTACCGCAAAACCCTCGGAACAGGGATTTATCGATTACGAACTGGTTCGGTAGGGCCCGACGACGCGCTACCCTGCCCCCCGCACCGGCATCAAAGCCGGCCAATCGCTGCCCCGACCCTAGAGCGTGTCCAGCAAAAGCATGTCCTCGACGCGATCGGGGATAGAAACGGTTTGCGGTTCGGACACGCGACAAAACAAGGTTCAGAGCCAAGGATTTGAGTCAATCAAATCCTGCACGACTCTAAGGTTACGCCGCCCGCCCCAGCGCCCGGCGGCTGCCTTCGAGGTCCCACACAAGCGTCATCACCGCCAGCGGATCACGCGGCGCAACAAGGGAAAGCATGCTCGCTCCGCCCGCGCTCAGCCGACGAAACTTCTCGCGCGCCCGGTGATCGCCGATCAGGTCCTCGGCCGTGCCGGCCCAGCCGATCACCCCATTGTTCTCGAGCGCGTAGAGCCGGCTCGGCGCCATGGCGACCCCGGCCTCCCGCTCGCGCTCCATCAGATAGCGCCGGCCCGACCGTCCCGTCCAAAGGACACTCGCCGCCTCGCCGCCGCCTGTTTCGGTAATGCTGTCCAATCCGATCATGGCCACTCTCGAAAACGGCCTGCGCTGTCCCGCCCGAAAAGGCGGAAAATTCATCTGGCGATCGCCAGCCCCTTTGGGCCAACCGATCCAATGAGAACAAAGTTAGAACAAATTGAACGAAACGTCAATCCCATGCACGCCCAAATCGTCCCATTGCCTGCAAACGATGTCAAGATATTGTGTCCCGATTGCGGCGAGACACAATCTATCGCATTTCGATGATCAAAATCGCCCGGAACTGCGTTCGGTCAGGATGCGGTACCCGATTGCGCTTCGAGTTCATTGATCCGGGCCCGAAGCCGCGGGGAAATGGGCCGGGCCAGTCCCTTGCGCGCGTCTTCGAGCACCATGGCATTGGTCTCGGTCTCGATGCGCGCGATCAGGGTTTTCAAAAATTGTTCGCCGGACAGCCCCGGCATGATCGGCTCGAGAAATTTCGCCCGCGCCGTCCCGGGCCACAAGACCAGGCTGTTGCGCCCCCAGTAGAGCCCCGAGGTCAGCGCCACCGGCACCACCGGAACGTCCATCGCCAGATACATCCGCACGATCCCCGAGCGATAGGCCGGCGTGTCGAGCGGCGCCCTTCGCGTGCCCTCGGGGAATATGATGACGCGGCAGCCCTTATCGAGCGCCTCTCTTGCCTCCTGGGTCATGGCCGGCAGCGCATCCTTGCCCCGCTTGCGGTCCACCGAGATCGTATCCATCCACCGCGCCGCCCAGCCAAACAGCGGAATGTCGAGCAGTTCTCTTTTGGCGATGAACGCGGGACGGCCCACATGAGGCAGCATGGCAAAGATGTCCCAGTCCGACTGGTGCTTGGCCCCGATGATGCACCCGCCTTCGGGGATGTTGTCCATCCCCGTCACCTCGGTCCTGATCCCCACCAGCCAGCGCAGGAAAAAAAGGTTCGCCCCGTTCCAGTATTGCGCCAGGCTCCATCCCGTCGATTTCAGGTTCGGCGTCAGCCTGGCCATCAGCCCGATAATGATCGCCAGGATGAACGTGTGAACGAAAAAGAACAGATAGAACACCGCCGAGCGGATAGCCTGAACGATCATGGCGCTGTTTCCCGCCTTGGAGACTAAGATATCTGGGAGAGAAACCGCCGCACCGTCAAGCGCGAGGTGATCGCCGTCAGCCCGGCAATCACCAGCACTACGCCGATGATCCCCAATATGCCGCTGATCCCCAGCGCGAACTGCCCGAACAGAACCCCCAGCTGCGCGCTCGATTGCTCGGGCACCACAGTGCTCATCGCCGTTCCCGCCACGATGAAAAACACGATCGCCGCCAGCCCGCCGACCAGTCCGCCCTTGAGCCCGAGCAACAGGAAACGCCCCTGAAATTCCCCGGCGATGAACTTGTTGGACGCCCCGATGAAATGGAGCACGTCGACGATTTCCCGGTTGGTCGACATCGTGCCCCGCGTCGCGAAGACGATGGCCAGCGCCGTTGCCACAAGGATCAGCGCCAGAACCAGTATCCCGGATACAACGATGGTTCCGGCCATCGTGTTGAGCTGCACCCGCCAGGCGGCATGGGTTTCCAGTGTCGCCCCGGGAATGGCCGCAATCTCGCTTTCAAGCCGCGATATATCGGCCGCATTGGGATCGGCCAATTGCACGATCACCAGCCGCGGAACGGCGAGATCGGACAGGTCCAGCCCTTCGCCCAGCCAGGGCGCCAGCAGCTCTTCGCTTTCCTCGATCGATACCACCCGCGCGCTCGCCACACCCGGCACCGCTTCCGAGAGCGAGACGGCCAGCCGCAGGTTGGACTCGATCACTTCCCCATCGAGCGGGCGCACCTGAATGGTCAGCTCGCGCCCCACTTCGGCCGACCAGCCCAGCGCCGATTTCTGCACCAGCAGCACGCCGCCGAACGTTACGCAGGACAAAAACGTCATGATGCCGATCAAAAGCATCAGCGTGCGACCCGCCACCGATTGCGCCGGAACGATCGGGTTGGGACGGGAAAAATTGAGCCTTAACCCCTCACTCATGGATGGTCAGCTCCCCCTCGGTGAGCAACATGCGCGGATAGTCGAATTTGTCCAGCAACGCCACCTCATGGGTCGCCAGGATTATCGTCGTGCCCATCCTGTTGAGCTGTTCGAACAGATGCAAAAGCCGCTCGGACAGCTCGGGGTCCACATTGCCCGTCGGCTCGTCCGCCAAAAGGATGTCGGGATTGCCGATCACCGCCCGGGCAATCGCCGCGCGCTGCTTTTCCCCGCCCGAAAGCACCGCCGGATGCGCGTCCATCCGGTCGCCCAGCCCCACCCAGTCGAGCAGTTCTTCAACATTGCCGCGATAGCTCGCTTCCGCCTGCCCGCGCACGCGCAGCGGCAGGGCGACATTTTCAAATGTCGTCAGATGATCGAGCAGCCGAAACTCCTGAAAAACGATCCCGATATGGCGCCGCATCTGCAACAGCCTGTCGCGGTCGAGCGCGGAAACGTCTTCCCCGAACATCGAAACCGACCCCCGCGTCGGCTTGAGCGAGAGCAGCAACAGCCGCAAAAGCGAGGTCTTGCCCGATCCCGACGGCCCGGTCAGAAAATGAAACGAGCCCGGCGAGATCGCAAAGGTCAGATCTTTGAGGATTTCCGGCCCGTGTCCGTATCGAAGGCCCACATTTTCGAACGCGATCAAACCGCTTTTCTCCGCGAATCATCTGGCTGGACACTATCCTAGCAGCCATCACCCCCCAATGGCCCCATCATGGCGGCGTTTCAAGAGTTTTAACCCGGCGCCCTTAGGGTCGGGGCAAAGATTTTTCGCTCAACCCGTTCGGTCCCTCGCGCGTGATCATCACCTGCCCCAATTGCCAGACGCGCTACAAGCTCGGCTCCGATGCGCTCAGCGCAACCGGCCGGCAGGTCCAGTGCGCCGCGTGTTCCGAACTCTGGTATGCAACGCCGAGCTTTCCCAACCCCTCTGTCCCGCGCCCCGATCCCGAACCCTCCGACGACGAGCTGATCTTTCGCGCCGATGCCGACACGTTGTTTTCCGCGGCCGACGAGGAGCTGCTCGACGCCTCCTTCCTGCGCGCCCAGGCAGCCCCCGGCACCCCTGCCCCTGACGATGAAAGACCCACTGAACCCCGGCCGGAAACAGCTGCCCACCACCCGCTTCCCTCCATCGACACAGCCGGCAATCGGGCCCGCATCGAAGCTCTGGCCCGCCGCCGCAACGGCATGCTGGCCGCCCACCCCATCGCCCGCTTCCGGCGCTTTTTCCGCATCGCGCTTGTGGTATTCATCGTCGCGGCACTGATCGCCGCTTTCACCCTGCGCACCGAAATCGTTTCGGCCGTTCCCCAGCTTGACGGGCTCTATCGCCTCGTGGGCCTGGGAACAAATGTCATCGGACTTGATTTTACCGAAATTAAGACTTTGCGAACCACGCAGAATGGAAACCCCGCCATTGTGGTCAACGCTAAGATTTCCAACATAACGAATCGCATAACTTACGTGCCATCGGTGCTGGTGAGCCTGCTCGATGGCGCTGGCGCCATTGTTTACGAATGGACGGTGACCCCGGCCACCCGCAACGTCCTGCCCGGCGATACGCTGGCCATCGACGCGCAACTGATCGGACCGCCGCAAGGCGTGACAAACATAAGACTGAGCTTTGTCGACGGCGCCAACGGCGCGGCGGCGGAACGCTAGAGTGTTTCCAGGATAAGTGGGCACCACTTATCCGGTTCGGAAGCGCGACAAAACAAGGACTGGGGGCCGTTCACGGCTCCGAAGAATAAGGGTAGAGCCCCATGGCACGCATACTGGTGGCCGAAGACGACGACAATGTCCGCGCCTTTGTGACCCGCGCCCTCGAAATGAGCGGCCACGAGGTGATCGACGCCTCCGACGGCGGCCTCGCCCTCGAAATCGCCAATGAGCACAATGGCAATTTCGATCTTCTGGTCTCCGACATCAAGATGCCCGTCATGGACGGCATCGGC
>CENV01050428.1_pt1 | contig 16172 bp, 11 predicted proteins | sample 530231 | NCBI WGS metagenome assembly CENV01 (sample SAMEA2619815, study PRJEB7988) | marine metagenome | biome: marine biome (ENVO:00000447); feature: surface water layer (ENVO:00002042); material: "saline water (ENVO:00002010), including plankton (ENVO:xxxxxxxx)" | depth 5 m | reverse complement strand
CATGCCGCTATCCAGCGAGCTGGCCGATGCCGTGGTCGAGCAGCTCGGTGCTGCCTCGCGCGAGCAGTTCAGCACGCCCGAAATGCGCCTGGTCGAACCGCTGCTTCGCGTCCAGATGGACTGGTCGGCGCTGCCCACCAAGACCACCTTGCTGGCCGAGGTGATGAAGTCCCGCGAAGGCTGGCACCTGTTCCTCTACCCCTTCGCCGGGCGCCATGTGCACCTGGGCCTGGCCAGCCTGCTGGCCTGGCGCATGGGCCAACGGCAGCCGCTGACCTTTTCCATCGCGGTCAACGACTATGGCTTCGAACTGCTTTCGGCCACCGAGGTGGACTGGCTGCACTGGCTGACGCCGGCGCTTTTCAGTGAAAACGACCTGCTGCAAGACGTGCTCGCCAGCCTCAATGCCAGTGAGCTGGCGCGCCGCCGTTTTCGTGAGATCGCGCGCATCGCAGGTTTGGTGTTTTCCGGCTACCCCGGAGCGCAGAAAAGCGCGCGTCAGCTGCAGGCTTCCAGCGGACTGTTCTTTGACGTCTTCCGCCAGTACGACCCGGCCAACCTGCTGCTGACCCAGGCCGAAGAAGAAGTGCTGCGTCAGGAACTGGAGGTCGAGCGGCTGCAGCAGACACTGAAGCGGTTGCAGCAACGACAGCTGGACATACACCAGGTCAAACGCACGACACCCCTAGCTTTCCCGTTGATGGTCGAACGTTTCCGCGAGAGCATGACCTCGGAAAAACTCGCCGACCGCATCCGCCGCGTGGTCGCCGAGCTGGACAAGGCGGCTGGTCCCGGCGGCTATCAGCCAGAAGCGAATGCCAGCATCATGGTCGAACGTGAAACCGCGCCCAAGCGCAAACCGCGGCAGACCAAGGACGGCACGCCACGCCTCAGGAAGCCGAAACGCGCCCCATGACGCTAGCCTCAGCACGCCCATGTCTCACATGAATCCTTACCAGCCCATCGAACTGGCCGGCCGTACGCTCTGGCTGCTTGCGGAAAAGGCCGTCTACTGGCCTGAGCAGCAGGCGTTGCTGATAGCAGATATACATTTCGGCAAGGCCGCAGCCTACCGGCGCCTGGGCCAGCCCGTGCCCCACGGCACCACCGACGCTAACCTGCGCCAGCTGGACGATCTGCTGGCGCGGTACGCCTGCCGCCAGCTGATCTTTCTCGGTGATTTCCTGCACGCGCCGGAGTCCCGTGCACCATCCACGCTGGCCCGTCTGGCCGAATGGCGTGCGCAACATGCGCAACTGGACATCACGCTGGTGCGTGGCAACCACGACCGCCGTGCCGGCGACCCACCGCGCGAGTTGGACATAAGCGTAGTCAGCGAACCGTTACTGCTCGGCCCCTATGCCCTGCAGCATGAGCCGGACCCGCATCCGACCCATCACGTACTCGCTGGCCACGTACATCCAGCCTTTCAGCTACATGGCCGCGGCCGCCAGCGCCTGCGCCTGCCGTGCTTCTGCATCGGAGCGCGGCTCAGCCTGCTGCCGGCCTTTGGCAACTTCACCGGAACGATGACGGTGGCAGCCGAAGACAACTGGCAGATTTATGTGATCGGGGATGGAGAGGTCTGGCCGCTGAGACGCCCTGCGCCCGTCAGGCCTGGGATATGCCCGTGATGGTGATGCCATAACGCTCGGCCAGGCGTGTGGCCGGGGTGTCCTCCAGATCGGGCTCGTGCTCGTGCTCGATCTCCTGATCCGGATACAGCTCTTCTGCCTTGCGACTCACCAGCTCCACAGCCTCATCGATATCCGGCTGGTGGGCCGAGTCGATCTTCAGTGTCGCGGTGTTGCCGTCTTTGTTGTACGCAATGATCCAAGTCGTCATGAAAGTGCCCCTCGCCTTAAAGAAACCCGTGTGAACGTAATAACGCCCATTTTGGTTTTTGTAAGTTTTTAGACCCATCCGGCGTCGGCAGTTCGGTCCCTCACTTCAAAGTTAGCAGCTTTAATTGAATTGCCAGGAACAACCATGCGGACGCCCCGGTCATCCGTATGCAAACACCATGGAGTCGGGAATATGAATGCCTCGCCTCTACGCATTACCGAACCGTCCGAAGAGCATTTGGTGAGCTTGCTGCGCCAGCACGCCGAACCACTGCCCGCTCTGGATGGCCCGCGCTTCGCCGATGCATTCGAACGCTTCGCCGACGCTCGGGTGGTGCTGATCGGTGAAGCCAGCCACGGCACCTCTGAGTTCTACCGCGCCCGGGCCGCGATCACCCGGCGCCTGATCGAGCGCCATGGTTTTTCCATCGTCGCGGTCGAGGCGGATTGGCCCGATGCCGCGCGAATCGACTGCTACTGTCGCCAGCGTGAATCGGTCGCCTGGACAGAGGATGCGTTCAAACGCTTCCCGACCTGGATGTGGCGCAATCGCGAAGTCGGCGCTTTTGTCCGCTGGCTGCACGAGCACAATGCTGCACTTGATGCCGCACGGCGCGTCGAGTTTCGCGGCCTGGACGTTTACAGCCTAGGCAGCTCGATCCGCGAGGTGCTGCGTTACCTCGACCACACCGACCCTGAAGCCGCGGCGGATGCGCGCCAGCGCTATGGCTGTCTGAGCCCCTGGCATGAAGACCCGGCCGACTACGGTCGAAACGTCATGCTCGGCCAGCCAACCTGCGAAAAGGCAGTGATCGAACAGCTGCAGGCCCTGCTCGCCCAGCGTCTCGAATATATCGGCCAGGATGGTGAACGCTTCTTCAACACCGAGCGCAACGCGCGGGTGGTACTTGCCGCGGAGAGTTACTACCGGGCGATGTACCGCGGCTCGACAGAATCCTGGAATCTGCGCGACCGCCACATGTTCGACACCCTGCGGGCTCTGCTCGACCACCGCGGGGCAAACGCGAAAGCGGTAATCTGGGCGCACAACTCGCATATCGGCAATGCTGCGGCGACTTCGATGGGCTGGGGTGGCGAGTTCAACATCGGCGAACTCTGCCGCACCGCCTTCGGTCGCGACGCAGTACTGATCGGCATGGCAACCGATCGCGGCGAGGTGGCAGCGGCGGCCAACTGGGACGAACCGATGCAAATCAAGCAGGTCATCCCGTCACGCTCGGACAGCTGGGAGCAGCTTTTTCTGCGTGCCGGCGTGCCGGCCTCGCTGACCGACTGGCGCGATGATCGCGGCGAATTTCGCAAGGCGCTCAGCCATCCACGGCTTGAGCGTGCGATTGGCGTCATCTACCGGCCGCTGACCGAGCGACAGAGTCACTACTTCCGCGCCATCCTTGCCGAGCAGTTCGATGCGTTGATCTGGTTCGACCAGACGCAGGCGGTGACGCCCATCGGCCCGCAGGACATCGATGCGAGCGTCGTACCGGATACTTACCCGTTCGGCGAGTAAGACGTCATCGCGGCGCCGGAGCGCTGCGACGCCGTCACGCAAGAAAGGGACAGTCGACCGGCTTATGCCACCGGCGCTGGCGGTGGCTGATCGGGCACGGTGGGCTCGCCGGGCTCGGACGGCTGGGTGGGAACGCCTGGCTCCTCCGGATCACCTGGAATGCCGGCGGCGTGCCAGCCATCGGTATCGGCGGCGTGGAAATAGCGATTCGATCGAGCGTCCATAACGTCCTCCACTGCATTAACCCGCAGCTGCGGGCTGGTCTGTAGTAGAGGTCGGGGCAGGCGCTTTCTATCCAACCTTCCGTCGGGCGGCCGACCTGCCCCAGCGGATTACCACATCAGGTCGTCCGGCACCTGATAGGCGGCGTAGGGATCGTCGGCATCCGGCTCCTCGGTGCGGATGTTGAGCTGCACCACCCGCTGCGGGTCGCGCTCCTGAATCTTAAGCGCCGCTTCACGCGGGATCACTTCGTAGCCGCCGCCATGACGAACGATTGCCAGCGAGCCGCTGGCCAGCTTTTCACGCATCAGCTTGTTCACCGACAGCCGCTTGACCTTCTTGTCGTCGACGAAGTTGTAGTAATCCTCGGTGGTCAGCTTCGGCAGACGGCTGGTCTCGATCAACTGCTTGATCTGCGCTGTACGGGCCTTCTGTTCGGCCTTTTGCTGCTGCTGGCGGTTGAGCTCCTGATCGCGGGCGATCTTTTCCGCCTGCGCCTTCAGTGCCGCTTCGCGCTGCGAATCATCCTTCTCGACCTGGCCTTTCTTCTCCAGGCGCTGCTGCTTCTGCTTCTGCTTGACGGCCTGCTTGGCCTGCTTTTCGTTGACCAGCCCGGCTTTGAGCAGCTGATCACGGAGGGAAAGACTCATGTTTCGGCTCGTCTCGTCGTGAGTTCAAGTGGGACGCGGGTGGACGCTTCGGCCGCCCACCGAGCGGCATTGTGGTGGATGTGAAAAGCCACATCCACCCGGAAAGTGCAGTTAGGCGCAGGACGGCGATCGTTCGGCCTTCTTCGCCTCGCCCCAGAGCGCGTCAAGCTCTTCGAGATCGCAGTTCTCGATTGGCCGCCCCGCTTCACGCAAGGCCTGCTCGATGAAGCGAAAACGCCGCTCGAACTTGCCATTCGCGGCACGCAAGGCGTTCTCAGGATCGACCTTGAGATGCCGCGCCAGGTTGACCACAACGAACAGCAGATCACCCAGCTCTTCGGCAATGGCCTGCGGATCGTTCTCGCTCATTGCCTCCAGCACTTCGCCGAGTTCCTCGCGCACCTTGTCCACCACCGGCAGCGCCTCGGGCCAGTCGAAACCGACCTGCGCCGCACGCTTCTGCAGTTTCGCGGCCCGACTGAGCGCCGGCAGCGCGCTGGGCACGTCATCGAGCAAGGACAATTGTTCAGGTGCGGCGGCTTTCTCGGCACGCTCTTCGGCCTTGATCTCCTCCCAGCGCTGCTTGATCGCCGCTTCATCGAGGCGCGGCAGCTCCGGCGAGCCATACAGATCGCCATCGGGGAACACGTGGGGGTGGCGACGGATCAGCTTGCGGGTGATGGCATCGACCACCGTGGCGAACTCGAAGCGCCCTTCCTCCCGGGCCAGCTGGCTGTAGTAGACGACCTGGAACAGCAGGTCCCCCAGCTCGCCGGGCAGATGATCGAAGTCGCCGCTCTCGATGGCATCGGCCACCTCGTAGGCCTCTTCCAGCGTATGCGGCACGATGCTCGCGTAGTTCTGCTGCAGGTCCCACGGGCAACCAAGCTGTGGATCACGCAGCCGGGCCATCAGGTGCAGGAGATCGTTGAGTTGGTACATGGATTCCTCAGCGAATCGAGGGCTGGTGAGGGCGCTGATGGCATCACGGTGGATGTGAAAAACGACATCCGCCCTACGGTTCGGTCTCGGGCAAAACGCCCCAAAACCGTATTGCATCGTAGGGTGGATGACGCTTCAACCATCCACCATGGCGCGGTTGGCGCCGCCGCTGTGCCGAGCCTTACGTGGCTCTTTGGCGCTTGGCTTCGATGATGTTCGGCAGCTGCGAAATACGGCTGAGCAGGCGACCCAGGGCGTTCAGCCCGGGAATCTCGATGGTCAGCGTCATCTGCGCGGTGCTGTCTTCCTTGTTCGAGCGGGTGTTCATCGACAGCACGTTGATGCGCTCGTTGAGCAGCATCTGCGAGATGTCACGCAGCAAGCCGGCGCGGTCGTAGGCGCGGATCATGATTTCCACCGGATAGGTCTTCTCCGGTACAGGACCCCAGCTGACCTGGATGATCCGCTCCGGCTCGCGCCCGGCCAGTTGCAGCACGGACGGGCAGTCCTGACGGTGGATACTGACACCGCGCCCCTGGGTGATGTAACCGACGATGGGATCGCCCGGCAGCGGCTGGCAGCAGCCGGCCATCTGCGTCAGCAGGTTGCCGACGCCCTGGATCTGCACGTCGCCGCGCTTGCCCGGCTTGTACGGCGCCGAGCGCCGCGGAATCAGCTCCAGCTGGTCGTAACCGCGCTCCGGCTCGACCAGCTGCTGCGCCATGTTGACCAGGTGCGCCAGGCGCAGGTCGCCGGCGCCAAGGGCGGCGAACATGTCCTCGGCGTTCTTCAGGTTGGCCTTTTCGGCCAGCTTGTCGAAGTCCACCGGCGGCAGATCCAGACGTCCCAGTTCGCGCTCCAGCAGCGCCTTGCCGGCGGCGACGTTCTGGTCACGAGCCTGCAGTTTGAACCAGTGGACGATCTTCGCCCGCGAGCGTGAGGTGGTGATGTAGCCCAGGTTCGGGTTCAGCCAGTCGCGGCTCGGCGAGCCGTGCTTGCTGGTGATGATCTCCACCTGCTCGCCGGTCTGCAGGCTGTAGTTGAGCGGCACGATGCGCCCGTTGATCTTGGCACCGCGACAGTTGTGGCCGATCTCGGTATGCACTCGATAGGCGAAGTCCAGCGGCGTGGCGCCCTTGGGCAGGTCGATGGCATGGCCGTCCGGGGTGAACACGTAGACCCGATCCGGCTCGATATCCACCCGCAGCTGGTCGGCCAGGCCACCGATGTCGCCCAGCTCTTCGTGCCATTCGAGCACCTGACGCAACCAGGCGATCTTCTCCTCGTAATGGTCGGAGCCGGAATTGACATCGGTGCCCTTGTAGCGCCAGTGCGCGCAGACGCCCAGCTCGGCCTCTTCGTGCATGGCGTGGGTGCGAATCTGCACCTCCAGCACCTTACCCTCCGGGCCGATCACCGCGGTGTGCAGCGAGCGATAGCCGTTCTCCTTGGGGTTGGCGATGTAGTCGTCGAACTCCTTCGGAATGTGCCGCCACAGGGTATGCACGATCCCCAGCGCGGTGTAGCAATCGCGAACTTCCGGCACCAGCACACGAACGGCGCGAACGTCGTAGATCTGGCTGAACTGCAGGCCTTTCTTCTGCATCTTTCGCCAGATGGAATAGATGTGCTTGGCACGCCCGTCGATGTCGGGCTGGATGCCGGTCGCAGTCAGTTCGTCCCTGAGCTGCTGCACGACGTTCTGGATGTACTGTTCGCGATCGAGGCGACGCTCGTGCAAGAGCTGGGCGATCTGCTTGTACTGCTCGGGCTCGAGGTAGCGGAAAGACAGGTCCTCCAGCTCCCACTTGATATGGCCGATGCCCAGGCGATGGGCCAGCGGCGCGTAGATATCGAAGACTTCGCGGGCCACCCGTTGACGCTTCTCGTCGTCGGCCAGCTTCACCGCGCGAATGGCACAGGTGCGCTCGGCCAGCTTGATCAGCGCGACGCGCACGTCATCGACCATGGCCACCAGCATCTTGCGCAGGTTTTCCACCTGCGCCTGGGAGCCGAGCACGAGCGATTCGCGTGGGTTGAGACTGGCGCTGATCGCCGCCATGCGAAGCACGCCTTCGACCAGCTTGGCCACCACCGGGCCAAAACGCTGGTTCACATCGGCCAACTGGATCTTGCCTTCGCGCACGCCACGGTAGATAACGGCGGCGACCAGGCTGTCCTGGTCCAGCTTGAGGTCGGCGAGGATCTCGGCGATCTCGAGGCCGATCTGGTAGCTGGAGGTGCCTTCACTCCAGAGGTTCTGCGCCGCATTGGCCTGCTGTTCCGCCTCGCGGGCAAACTCGCAGGCCTCCTTAAGAGCCGCGCGGTCGAGTGCCGGGTCCATCCCCAGCACATGATCGAGCCAGCCATCCAGGTTGATACTACCGTCCGTATTGATCGGCTGAAGCGCTCTGACCTGTACCATCTAAACCTTCCCTTCTGCGCAGCTAATGCGCCATGAACGCCGGCATTCTGCGTGCCGGTCGGTTGAACCACAGGCAATTCGCCTGTCAAGAATGCAGCGTCGAGCGCTAACCCCGCTCGAACAACGCCATGGCCTCGACGTGGGCGGTCTGCGGGAACATGTCCAGCACACCCGCACGCTTCAGGCGATATCCCTGGCTGGCCAGCTCGCGCGCATCGCGCGCCAGGGTGGCCGGATTGCATGAAACATAGACCACGCGCCGCGCCTTCAGCTTCGACATTTGTCGAACGATTTCCAGCGCGCCGTCGCGCGGCGGATCGAGCAGCACCGCGGCAAAATCATTGCGCGCCCAGGGTGCGTCAGCCAGCGGCTTCGACAAGTCGGCCCGATAAAAGTGCGCGTGCACCAGAGCATTGCGACGGGCATTTTCCTGCGCCCGCGTAACCATCGTCTCTACACCCTCGACACCCACTACTTGAGCGCCCGAGCGCGCCAGCGGCAGGCTGAAATTGCCTAGCCCGCAGAACAGATCAAGCACTGTCTCATCCTGGCCGGCATCCAGCCATTCCAGAGCCTGAGCGACCATCGCATCATTGACCGGCGCGTTGACCTGGACGAAATCGCCCGGACGCCAGGCCGGCTCCAGATCCCAGGCATCCAGTCGGTAACCCAGCGTCGCCGCGGGATCATCCGATTCAGGCTCACCTTCGCCCTGCCACCAGAGCTGCGCTCCATTGTCGGTGGCGAAGCTGCGCAACCGTGCCACGTCTGTTTCCGACAAGGCTGCGGTGTGGCGGATCAGCACCGCCTCGGCCGTACCACTGAAGAGTTCGACGTGGCCGATAGCCTGCGGCTTGCTCAGATCACGCAATGCAGCCAGCAATGCCGGCAGCAGCGATTGCAAGGGCTGTACCAGAACCGGGCATTCACTGATGGAGACGATTTCCTGGCTGGCGCTGGCGCGGAAACCGATGTCCAGATGCTTGCGCTTGATGTCCCAGCGCACCGCCAACCGAGCTCGACGGCGATAGCCGAAAGCCGGTCCCACCAGCGGCTCGGCCCATACCTCCGGCTGCAGATCGGCCACCCGCGCGAACTGCTCGGCGAGCGTGTGCTGTTTCAGCGCAAGCTGATCGGCGACGGGCACATGCTGCAGGTTGCAACCGCCACATCGGCGAGCATGCGGACAGGGTTCGGCCCGACGCTGCGCACTGGCCTGGAGCACGCGCTCGCAGCGCGCTTCGACGATCTGACTGCGCGCAGCCAGCACGCGCGCCTCGACCTCTTCGCCAGCCAGCGCGCCTTCGACGAACCAGGTGCGCCCCTCTATGAAGGCAATGCCGCGCCCATCATTGGCCAGTCGCTCGATAATCAGGCGCTGCTTCTTGCCGACCGGCACTTGGGGCCTGCGCTCGCCGCCGCTAGGTTGAAAGCGCAGAGCGCCGCTACGTTTGGCCATCAGCTGAAACCTGCGCTGTAGTGTTTGTTGAAAATGTCATGGGCGACGCAATGCGGCGCGTGGGAGCGCACCGCTGATGCGCGAGTCAATTGGGCGCGTCATACACACCGGTCGACAGATAGCGGTCGCCGCGGTCGCAGATGATCGCCACGATCACCGCGTTCTCGACCTCCTGCGACAGACGCAACGCCGCGGCAACGGCGCCACCGGAGGACACGCCACAGAAGATGCCCTCTTCGCGGGCCAGACGGCGCATGACCTGCTCGGCCTCGGCCTGCGACATGTCGACGACGCGGTCGACGCGCTCGGCCTGATAGATCTTCGGCAGGTATTCCTGCGGCCAGCGGCGGATGCCGGGGATGGCCGCCCCCTCCATCGGCTGTAGGCCGACGATCTGCACCGCGGCGTTCTGCTCCTTGAGGTAGCGCGAGACGCCCATGATGGTTCCGGTGGTACCCATGGAGCTGATGAAATGGGTGATGCTGCCGTGAGTCTGCCGCCAGAGCTCCGGCCCCGTGCTGTTGTAGTGCGCTTCCGGGTTGTCGCCATTGGCGAACTGATCGAGCACCTTGCCGCGACCTTCAGCCTGCATCTTCAACGCCAGGTCGCGGGCACCCTCCATGCCCTCTTCCTTGCTGACCAGGATCAGCTCGGCGCCATAAGCGGTCATCGCCGCCTTGCGCTCGGCCGTGGAGTTGTCCGGCATGATCAGGACCATCCGGTAGCCCTTGATCGCCGCCGCCATGGCCAGGGCAATCCCGGTGTTGCCGGAGGTCGCCTCGATCAGGGTGTCGCCGGGCTGGATGTCGCCGCGCAGCTCGGCACGGTTGATCATCGACAGCGCCGGGCGGTCCTTGACCGAACCGGCCGGATTGTTGCCCTCGAGCTTGACCAGAATGGTGTTGCTGGTCTTACCCGGCATCCGCTGCAGACGAACCAGCGGGGTGTTGCCGATGCAATCGGCAATGGTCGGATAGTGTGTAGTCATGGCGTCGCACGGCAGCGGGAAAGGTTGCCATGATACCGGCATCGCTCGACGACGGGCAGACCGTCTCTGCCTGACCGGCATGACATCGGCCAACCGCCGCCCCTTCCCGAGCAGGCTAGGGCCGCGCAAGGATCTTCGGCGCCGCCTCGATGATCTGTCGCGGAAGGTGCTCCATACGTGGCGATTGCACCTTCCAGGTATGCCAGTAGAGGGCAATTTCCAGCGGTTCGTCGGTCGCCAGATCGACCACCTCACCAGTCTGCAACGCATCATGCAGCAACAGTTCCGGCACCATCCCGTACCCCAGCCCGTAGCGGATCGCGCTGAAATGCGGTTCGGCACCGGGGACGAAATGGCAGGGATAGGCGCCCTCCGGCAGCCCGAAGCGGCGCAGCAGGAACGACGACTGCAGGGTGTCCTTGCGCGTGTAGGCAACCACCGGCGCCTTGCGTGCCGCGTTGCGGGTCAGCCCATTGGCGAAGTGCTTCTGCCGGAACTCGCTCGACGCCACCAGTCGGTAGCGCATGCTGCCCAGCGGGCTGGCCGTGCAGCCGCGCATCGGCTTGGGCTCGGTGCTGATGCAACCGATCGCCAGCCCCGTCTCCAGCAGGCTGTAGGTGTGATCCTGGTCCTCGACGGTGAGATCGAGCAAGGCCCGCTCGCGGATCAGCACCTCGGCCAGCGCCGGAAAGAACCAGGTGCCCAGGCTGTCGGCATTGAGCGCCGCGACCACGACCAGTGGCGCATCGCTGCGCTCGGCGAGGTCCGCCAGCAGATCGGCCTCGAGCAGGGTGGCGCGTTTGAGGTACTGCAGCAGGCGCTGACCGGTTTCGGTGGGTCGGCAGGGTCGACTGCGCACAACCAGCGCGCTGCCCAGCGCACTCTCCAGTGCGCGCACCCGCTGTGAAATCGCCGGTGGCGTCAGGTGCAGGCGCTGTGCAGCCTGTTCGAAGCTGCCAGTACGGATCACCGTGCGAAACGCTTCGGTCTGCTTCGGATCGAGATTCATGCGACCTGCCGATTAAGAAAATGTTTGGATGGCCTAAAAATACTTAGCCACGACAAATTTAACCAGCATTGCTCCATAATCGCGCATCCCTCGCTGCAGCGCCCCACCGGTGTGCAGCCCAGCCCGTCCGGAGTATCGTCGTGGAACTGCTGCACACCATCTACCTGATCGCCATCACGGCCGAAGCCATGTCCGGCGCCATCATGGGCATGCGCCGCGGCATGGACCTGTTCGGCATTTGCCTGCTCGGCACCGTGACGGCGCTGGGTGGCGGCACCGCGCGGGACGTGCTGCTCGGTCATTATCCGGTCGGCTGGATCGCTCACCCGGAGTATCTGACCTTCACCATCGGCGCGGCGATCGTCACCGGTTTCATCGCCCGCCACCTGCATCACCTGCGCATGGTCTTCCTGCTGGTGGATGGCCTCGGCCTGGTGGCGTTCACCGTGATCGGCTGCGATGTGGCGATGGGCATGGGCGCACACCCGTCCATCGTCGTACTGGCTGGCGTGATCACCGGCATCTTCGGCGGGCTGATGCGCGACGTGTTGTGCAACCAGGTGCCGATGGTCCTGCAGCGCGAGCTGTACGCCACCGTCGCGCTGTTCACCGGTGTGTTCTACGTCGGCATGCTGTGGCTGGAGATCAACACCACGCTGGCCACCCTGGCGGCGCTGGGCAGCGGCTTCCTGTTCCGCGTACTGGCGATGACCTTTCACTGGAAGCTGCCGGACTTCAACGGCAAGGAAATCCGCGGCCTCGACTGAGGCTGCGACGCCAGGGCTAGACTTGGCGTGCAGATTCCACCGAGCCGAGTCGCTACACTAGCGCGCTGCAATCAGGATCGGTGGACGGACTGTGCTGAAAGACCTAGGAATTCGTGGCCGCGTGCTGATGCTGACGCTGCTGCCCAGCACCTTGCTGGCGGTGGTGCTCGGTGCCTACTTCACCTGGATGCAGCTGTCCGAGATGCGCCACCAGCTCGACGAACGCGGCCAGCTGATCGCCGAGCAGCTGGCGCCACTGGCCGCGCCCGCCATGAATCTGGGCTACGACAAACGCCTGCAGCGCATCCTGACCCAGGTGCTGGATCAGGCCGACGTCCGCGCCGTGACCATTCTCGATCCCGAACGCGTGCAGCGCGTACATGCCGGTCCGCGCATGTTGACCCCGCCTCCGCCGAGCGATCCGGAGAGCCTGACCCGCGTCAGCAGCATGGACCACACGCGCATTCTCATGCCGGTGCTCAGCCGCCACCTCAACCTCGCCGACGAAACCCGCGGGCCGGACGAAAAGCTGATCGGCTGGCTGGAGCTGGAACTGTCGCACCACAACACCCTGCTGCGTGGCTATCGCAGCCTGCTTACCAGCCTGTTTCTGGTGAGTGCCGGCCTGATCATCACCGCCCTGCTGGCTCTGCGCATGAGCCGCGCCATCAGTCTGCCGCTGCAGCGTGTCAAAGGCGCCGTCGCGCAGCTCAAGGACGGCCACCTGGAAACCCGCCTGCCACCATTGGGCAGCCATGAAATGGACGAGCTCGCGTCCGGCATCAACCGCATGGCCGAAGCACTGCTCAGCGCCCGTGAAGAACTGCAGCAGAGCATCGACCAGGCCACCGAGGATGTGCAGCAGAACCTGGAAACCATCGAGATCCAGAACATCGAACTGGATCTGGCGCGCAAGGAGGCCCTGGAGGCCAGCCGGATCAAATCCGAATTCCTCGCCAACATGAGCCACGAGATCCGCACGCCACTGAACGGCATCCTCGGCTTCACCCAGCTGCTGCAGAAAAGCGACCTCACTCCGCGGCAGCAGGATTATCTGGGCACCATCGAGCAGTCCGCCGACAGCCTGCTCGGAATCATCAACGAGATTCTCGACTTCTCCAAGATCGAGGCCGGCAAGCTGGTGCTCGACAGCGTCCCGTTCAACCTCCGTGATCTGATCGAGGACACATTGACCATCCTCGCCCCGGCTGCACACACCAAGCATCTGGAGCTGGTCAGCCTGGTCTATCGCGACACGCCGCTGTCGCTGCTGGGCGATCCGCTGCGCCTCAAACAGGTGCTGACCAATCTGATCAGTAACGCCATCAAGTTCACCAACGAAGGCACCATCGCCGTCCGCGCCATGGTCGAGGACGACAATACCGATCGCGCCCAGCTGCGCATCAGCGTGCAGGACACCGGCATCGGCCTGACCGATCAGGACCTGCGCGCGCTGTTCCAGGCCTTCAGCCAGGCGGACAACTCCATGTCGCGCCAGCCCGGCGGTACCGGCCTTGGACTGGTCATTTCCAAACGACTGATTGAGCAGATGGGCGGCGAGATCGGTGTCGACAGCATCCCCGACGAAGGCTCCGAGTTCTGGATCAGCCTCAGCCTGCCGAAGGCGCGGGATGACATCGAAGACCTGCCGCACCCGGCCTTGCAGGGCCGGCGGATCGCATTGCTGGAGCAGCACCCACTGGCCCGCCAGGCATTGCAGCATCAGCTGGAAAGCCTCGGCCTCGAAGTGCATACCTTCGATACCCTCGACCAGATGCAGGAAACCATCAGCGCTCAGCGCCAGGGCAGCCAGCTGATCGACCTCGCCGTGCTCGGCGTCACCGGCCGCGAAATCGAGCCGGACGCGCTCAGCCGGCGCCTGATGGAGATCGAGGCGCTCGGCTGCAAATGCGTGGTGCTGTGCCCGACCACCGAGCAGGGCTACTACCACGACGCCCTCCCGGAAGCCCACAGCTATACCCAGCTGCAGGGCAAACCCGCCTGCACGCGCAAGCTGCAACGCGTACTGGTGGCGCTGGTACGCCCCAACCAAAGCTACCCGGAACCCACCGCAGCTGCGCCCGACCGGCCGGCGCGTGTGCTTTGCGTGGATGACAATCCGGCCAACCTGCTGCTGGTAAAAACGCTGCTCGGCGATATGGGCGCCGAAGTCGTTGCGGTGGATAACGGCCCCGCCGCGCTGGAAGCGGTCAAGCAGCATGCGTTCGACCTGATCCTTATGGACGTGCAAATGCCCGGCATGGACGGCCGACAGGCTACCGAAGCCATTCGCCACTGGGAGCACACCAACAACAGCGCGCCGTTACCGATCATCGCGCTCACGGCTCATGCACTGGCGAATGAAAAACGCTCGCTGCTGCAGAGCGGCATGGACGACTACCTGACCAAGCCGATCAGCGACCGGCAGCTCGCCCAGGTGGTGCTGAAGTGGACCGGCCTGGCCCTGCGCAGCCAGCCGCAACGTGCAGCGGAGCCGCCGCAGCAGGCTGAACCGAGCCTGAAAGTGCTGGATGAGGAAGAAGGCCTGCGCCTGGCGGCAGGCAAGGCCGATCTCGCCGATGACATGCTCGGCATGCTGCTGCAGTCACTGGAAGGCGACCGCCGAACCATTCGCGAAGCCCGCCAGGCAGGAGATCGCCAGGCGTTGATCGAGCGCGTACACCGCCTGCATGGCGCCACCCGTTATTGCGGCGTGCCGCAGTTGCGCAACGCCTGTCAGCAGAGCGAGACCCTGCTCAAGCAGAACCATCCGGACAGCGAGGCCGCGCTCGACGAGCTGGACGCCGCCATCAGCCGCCTGGAGCAGGAAATCCAGGTCGACAGCTGATCGACCGTGCCGGGTGCTTCATCTGCGCCCGGCGACGCCCATCGCGTTGCCCGTCCTTTCAGGAACCAGCATGAACGACCACCCCGCTTCCGACGCCTTCCAGCATGCCGAACTCGACTGGGACGAGAACGGCCTGCCGCAGTCCCGCCAGTACGGCGACGTGTACTTCTCCCGCGCCAGCGGCATGGCTGAGACCGAACATGTGTTCCTCACGCAAAACGATCTGCCCCAACGCTTCGCCGCGCTACAGGACAACCAGCGCCTGGTGATTGGTGAGACCGGCTTCGGTACCGGGCTGAACTTTCTTTGTGCGTGGCATCTGTTCGAGCGCGTAGCCCACCCGCAGGCGCGGCTGCACTTCATCAGCGTCGAAAAACACCCGCTGACCCGCGAGGACTTGCAGCGCGCACTGGCGCTGTGGCCGGAGCTGCAAGCGCAGTCCGGGCAACTGCTGCAACAGTACGTGGCGCTGAATCCGGGCTATCAGCGTTTCGTCTTCGCTGGCGGCCGCGTTGTGCTGACCCTGCTGATCGGCGACGTGCTCGAATGCCTGTCGAGCCTGGATGCGCAGGTCGATGCCTGGTTCCTCGACGGCTTTGCCCCGGCGAAGAATCCGCAGATGTGGCAACCGATGCTGTTCGCCGAGCTGGCCAGGCTTTCCGCGCCCGACGCAACGCTGGGCACGTTCACCAGCGCCGGCTTTGTGCGGCGCGGCCTGATCGAGGCCGGCTTCGACATGCAGCGGGTGCCCGGCTACGGCCACAAACGCGAGATTCTGCGCGGGCGCCTGCGAGCCGCCAACGTCAGCATTTCGGACAAGCCCTGGTTCGCTCGCCCGGGCTATACGACGGCCGAACGCCACGCGGTAATCGTCGGCGCCGGCCTGGCCGGCTGCGCGACGGCTGCATCGCTGGCCGCCCGCGGCTGGAAGGTGACGGTCCTCGAGCGCCACGCCGCGGCGGCACAGGAAGGCTCGGGCAACCCGCAAGGCGTGCTCTACCTCAAGCTTTCTGCCCACGGCACCGCACTGTCGCGGCTGGTGGTCAGCGGCTTCAGCTACACGCGCCGGTTGCTGAGCAATCTGCAAGCAGGCCAGGACTGGCAGGCGTGCGGCGTACTGCAACTGATCTACGACGAAAAGGAGCGCGAACGCCAGGCCGAGCTGGCGGCAGCCTTCCCGGCCTCGCTGGTCCATCCGCTGTCGCGCGAAGCCGCTGAGGCGCTGGCCGGAGTGGCCCTGGCCGAGGGCGGATTGTTCTACCCCGAAGCCGGCTGGGCCAACCCACCGGCGCTATGCCAATGGCTGCTGCGGCGACCGGGAATCGAGCTGCACAGGCATCATGAAGCGCTCGAACTGCGCCGTAATGGGCGATCCTGGCAGGTGCTGGGCGGCCAAGCGTTGTTGGCCGAAGCGCCCGTGGTGGTCCTGACCGGCGCGGCGGACGCCGCGCGCTTCAGCCAGAGCGCCTGGCTGCCGCTCAAGCGTATTC
>CENV01028753.1_pt1 | contig 16182 bp, 13 predicted proteins | sample 530231 | NCBI WGS metagenome assembly CENV01 (sample SAMEA2619815, study PRJEB7988) | marine metagenome | biome: marine biome (ENVO:00000447); feature: surface water layer (ENVO:00002042); material: "saline water (ENVO:00002010), including plankton (ENVO:xxxxxxxx)" | depth 5 m | reverse complement strand
CTCCCACAAGAAAGCCTGGGAAGCCACCGAACAAGGCCGCTGGAAGAACGAGATCGTGCCGATCGAAGGCCACGACGCCGAAGGCCGCAAGGTACTCTGCGAAATCGACGAGACCATCCGCGCCAACGCCAGCCTGGAAGACATGGCCAAGCTGCGCCCGGTGTTCGACCCGGCCAGCGGCTCCGTGACCGCCGGCACCTCCTCGGCCCTGTCCGACGGTGCCAGCGCCATGCTGGTAATGAGCGCCGAGCGTGCCCAGGCCCTGGGCCTCAAGCCCCGCGCCAAGATCCGCAGCATGGCCGTGGCCGGCTGTGACGCGGCCATCATGGGCTACGGCCCGGTGCCCGCCACCCAGAAAGCCCTGAAACGGGCCGGCCTGACCATCGACGACATCGACTACGTCGAGCTCAACGAAGCCTTCGCCGCGCAGTCCCTGCCGGTCCTGAAGGACCTCAAGCTGCTCGACAAGATGGACGAGAAGGTCAACCTGAACGGCGGCGCCATCGCCCTGGGCCACCCCCTGGGCTGCTCCGGCGCGCGCATCACCGGCACCCTGCTCAACGTACTGGAAGGCAACGACGGCCAGATCGGTCTCGCCACCATGTGCATTGGTCTGGGTCAGGGTATTGCTACGGTGATTGAGCGGGTTTAAGTCTCCGCCTCACCGTTGCCGAAAGCTAAAAGCCCCGGCGGGCCTCCCCGCCGGGGCTTTTTTATGCACCGCTCCGTGCACTTGGGGCGCGCACGCCGGCTTTTCGGCGATGAAAAAATTAGCCAAAACCCGAAATATACTGATGCGCCCCTGGATAAGCGCGGCGCTCTCTGAAGAGGACATCTATGCAATTGTGAATTTTACCGTGACCAACCCAGAACCAAAACCAAAACCAAAACCAAAACCAAAACCAAAACCAAACTGTGCCGTACGTCTCGCCAGAATATCAATAAGGCATGGGGATGAAATTTAAGATAAGAAACATCTATATTTCGTATAAATCTCTTGCTTGCAAAGAAAATTGGGTCGCACCGCCAAAACTTGGATGCCTTAAGTGAACCACTCTTTCGTGCCCCAAGATGCTAGCTGCATAGCGTGCCGCATCAGCTCCGATGCCAACAACCACTGATGGATTTAGTGCCTCACAAACACCTTTTAAAAAATACGCGCCCACCTTTCTCTCGATAGCCATATGTTTTCTATTAGAAAAAATACTGGAAGGATTATACGGATGAAAAGGGAAAAGGTTCCATAGAAAAACAGGAGCATCGATCTGTCCCAGAACTCTCCAGATCACACCTGCAGTCGCCTCCGACACCGCCTCTCCGTGGGTTGGGAAAGGGAATTTATGGCCCCACCTAGCCAAATGCTGAAGGTAATGACGGTCATCTGTAAACGCCAAACCCGTCCTTCGCCCTCCTCTATAACCCAAGTCCCTGCCAACCCACAAAGAATGCAAAGATACACTTCTTGCACTTTCAAAAATCCGAGCAAGGGCCTCCGACCGAATTTCATTAGCCAAAGGCCTATCGTGCAAATGACAAATGTCCGCGTAGGGATTAAAAACATTTTTCAGAGATACGCTCTTTAGGTCGCTTATCAGTTTTGAAGCATCCATACTAATTATGCTCTACATATTCGATCGTACGATTTTTTCTGCTGCACCTTACTATCCCACCATTATTCTTCTTTACTTGCCTGAAAACATGATAGCCATCCAGTATAGCTCTTTCCCAAAGATTAAGAGGGCAGGCCTCAACTTCATATCCAGCCACAAAGTGGGAAACCCCTTTCAAAAGATCAAACGACAACGAATCGAGACCTTCAAAAAAATTAAGGTTTTTTGCCCTTGAAAAAACCCAGGCGGTCAAACCCTCTTCAACTACCCCGGCTCTGCCTCCATCTTGCTGCTCATCAATATCAGGCTTGCTTTTTCTTTTATGTTTAATAAGTGCTCGGAAAGTAGGTGACCAGTGCAAGATCGCAGCATGCGCAAAATGAAAAACATCATGGTAGCGATAGCCATCTTCATCTTTTATATTATCAGTAAGAGGATCGCCAATAAAAACTCCATTCCACTTCATACAGATCTTACCGCAGCTCCTCTCCACTATTTCAATTTCAAACTCATCAGGAATTCTTTCGTCTTCTTCAAAAGAGGAGTCAAAGCTAGGGAGGCGCCGCTCATCCGCTCTTAAAAACCTACCTTTTGTCTTTTTAAGGTTATAATCTAATACGTCATAAAAAGATATTCCAGACGCCACCATAACCTTGAAGTAGCATTTAATGTAACTCTCTAAAGACTCTTCCGCATCTCCATGATCAGGAATTGATAACAACAGAGAGACTGACTTAGCCAGACTGAGCAAGAGATCATCAAAGTCCCCCCTACCATCGATATTGAAAACTTCCACTACGGGAGATTCGGCTCGATCACTTGCAGCTAGCAAGCCGCCATTTTTAATATCACCTACTGAGGTTTTTATTAATTTTTCTGCATTCACCTCCAATCGATTGCATACTGCAACAAAGTACCAAATAGCATCTCCCATCTCCTCCACAAGAGAGAAACCATAATCAGAAAACGCTTGACCTTCACGCTTATACTTTTTGGCCGCGGAAACAAGACTTCCTACCTCACCAAAAATACCCATCAAAGCAGGATGGACATCCGCAGCATATTTGTCAGTTTCTTTTACTCCATTCACATAATGTGATATTAGAATATCGTGGCTTTTCTTTCTTTTTATTTCCATAAGCGCACTCATTAAATCAAATTTAATTCATTCAAAATTTCAATCTGATAATCAGGAAGATCAAATAAGCTAGCTTTAAACGTAATCCTTCTTTCATCAACGAATTCAACATGAGGAACCACCCATTCGATATCTTCCATGTCAATGCCATACCTGGTAAGCCATATTTCGATTTCATTATCTGTCCCATATTTTATATGGTTCTGCAAAGATCTAGCACGAGAGTCATCAGTATTAATAGCATAAACCTCTAGCGCCGCACATATCGGATCGGCTATAGATAAAGAGATGACTTTATCTAAATAGTCATAAGTATCATAAACTAAGAGATCAAAATCAAAATCAGCATAACTAGAGTAAGCACCAAAGAGAGGCACCATCTTTTTTCTTTTTTCATCAGGAATTGAATGCGCGACTGGAGTACTTTTCATCCGCAATTTCTTTAATTTCTCTTCGTATTCTGTCGCCGAAATTACGTTCTCCCTGAACTCAGACAATAAAGCCCGCCTTTCATCTCTCCTTGTAATATAAGAGTGCCTAAGGGAAACGGTCTCGTTAAAAGACCTACCCCTTATCTTCCAGAGCAGAATAGGCACCGCTGCACTTAAAACACTTGCCTCACCTGAGGTGAGCTTATCTCGTCTCATGTGAGAAACGAAAACATTTTTTATGCAAACCTTAAGCTTATTCCTACGAGCTGCTTTTATTTGATAGTATGACTTTGAGCTAATTAGTCGCCCGCCGTCAAAAAGCGAATCTAGGATAAACGCGATATCCGACTCTATTGCCGATTCTCTTATCCTATCAACTTGTATCTCTGGAATATTTAGAGCATCGTTGAAAGAATTATTTTTAATAGATTCAACCAGGTCGCGATAATCTTCCTCTATATCTTCGATATCCGCATCCAATTTTGAGGTGCATGAAATATCGACGGCGGACTTTAATCGTTTAGAAAATGAATCTAGGTTTCTTTTATTAATGACAGTGTACCCAAAACTGAATTCATTTTCTTTTTTCCCAGTCCTTCCGGATCTGCCGATCAGATTTTTTAGTGTTAGTGGCGTCATGTGCAGAAAGCTTTCGATCCATACGCAATCGAAGGGCATATTAATGCCTTGATTCAAAGTTGAGGTTGCGAAACAAATCCTGGCAAATCCTTTTCTGACAAAACTCTCAATCATTACTCTTGCCTTTAAAGGAATAGAGCCATGATGAATAACCACCCCTTTTTTCATCATCTCAATAAGATTTGAAACTTTATCATCGGCGTTTGCGCCAATGTAAGCTCTTAGTTTATCTATAATGCCAAGTGCCTCTTTATTTTTTACAATCTCAGTATATTTCAAGTAATGCGAGAATTTCTCGAAAACCTCGCCCTTGTAGATTGAGCTTTTTGATACATAAAAAAGGGCGGTCCCTCCGTTAATAAGAATATCCGCAACGATATCTCTATCTATCGCATCACTCCGGAAATCAGAAAAAGGCGAAAAGAAGTGAAATCGCCCTTTGTCGAAATAAGCATACACTTTGCCTGAAGCGCTGTAATCGTAAGATCTTCCAGAAGAGCGGTCATATAAGCTATGCTTATCAAGTTGAGCATCCGGGTTGTCGATAAAAGGGTGAGCAAAAACATACTTAGATTCTTTAAAATTTTTAACTAAGCGACGAACCAATGCGTCAAACACGATGCCCCTGGTGGGATCTTCCGATATCTGAGCCTCGTCCATCAGAAAGAGTGTTACATTTAACTTCTCTCGTACTCTTAAAACTTCGCTCGCGCGCTCTGGCGTAAGAATAAAAATCCTTCTATCTGAGAAATCCAAATTAACTATATCTACAAATTCACTAACCCACGTCCTTTCTAGGCCTAACGAAAAGACCTCTTGGTAATATTCCGCTATCAGAGCTCTTGACGGGACAATAATCACCACGTCCCCTTGAATCGACAATAAGAGCTGCCTAAACAGATACGATTTTCCGGCACTGGTGGGTGCTGAGAAAGAAAAATACTGCTCTTCTCGTATTTTTTTATAAACGCTAGCTTGCACCGGGGTAAAGTTTTTACCTGTATCTAAGATTATCGACTTTTGGAATAGTTCATATATCTCAGAAACGAGATCGTTGTCATTCCTTTTTTTATAAAACAACCCCATAAAAGTTAATATTTTACTTTCGAATTTCTCAAAAAAGCGAGGATGAAATAGCTTGATGTATGCAAGCCTTTCCATTGTTTCATGCCTCCTAGGGCCAATTTCATGCAGCTCCTTAAGTGACAAGAACATGGCTTTGTCGAGGTCCTCACCCGATACAATAGTGTCAAGCATTAACAACTACCCCAACGAGATATATTTCTTCGAACTTCAGCAACGGCTCAATACTGTTCGACTTAATTGCACTATCAAATATCGCGTTTATATTTTTCCCGTTAATGGAAAAAGCTGCCGAATAAGAGCGCCTTTCATCGAGAAATTTTTTAATGGCCTCGGGGGGCACAAATTTCTCCAAGACTACTAGCTCCGCGACATCCTTCTTGGCGGACGCAAAATCAGCTATTTGCTGAAAAGCATTAGAGTAAGGATTTTTTGAGCCGCTGTACTTAGCCTCCCCGAAAGCAATCAAGCCAGTAGTGGTCACGGAATGGAAATCAAATCCCGGATTTCCCGATACTTTTTCTTTTATCAGCTCGGCTAACGGGATCAGTAAGTGGCCGGCATGATCATTTAGTGCTTTTCGTCCACACATCGAAACAATATATTCGCCTATTTCCGGCCCGATACCGGCTTCGTCTTTGCTTTTTGCGAAATCTTGAAATAGTTCTGTTATTTTTTTTACTGTGGCTTCAGAAGTTGCTTCAAAAGTCGCCGTGGACACCGAGTCGAGGGTACTCATCCATGACGTGTCTCGAATTATATTAACCAAGCGCGACACCTCTTCTTTAAGGTCGTCAACACAAACTAGAAGACAGTGAAGATCACAGCTTCCATGCTTTCCGAAATCGTTAATATCTCTTTTTATTAACTTCCCGGCTTCCATCTACACTCCCCCTTTTTGCAAAAACGGCCTTTTATTCAATACCATTTGAGATTCGCAACCAGCTTCTTGACCGTGTGAAATAGGCCTAATTATTTTAGTTTTTATGATCGCCCGGCCCATGCACATGCAGCAACAACCAAAAATCAGAATTTTACTGGAACCGGACACGCCATGAAGGACGCCATGGCTATCGCCTATGCTTTTAGCGAGCTGCCCTAGCTGCAAAAACATAACGGGCACTATGTCGGGAATAGTGACGTGGTGAACCTTTGCGTCGTTGTCGCTGAACATATCGTTCTGATGGGCGTTGATTTTCACTTCTGAAGAAACCCGCCAGCGGATGCCGTCTATTTGCGGGAGGGTCAGCTCCTCCCCGAAGGTGTATTCGAATATGTCCCACACCCGTTCCCAGAAGGACTCCAGGTCAGCGGCGGCGGTCATTTTATCGCGACAGATTAGACGGCGGGGCGGCAGCGCCAGCTCTTGTGCCTGCTCTTTGACGGCAGCGTTCCATTGCTTGTGAGTGATATTGGGAAAGACGGCGCCGTCGTAAGGAAAACACAGGCACCCGTCAAAGTACCCTTCCTCCTGCTGCAGTTGAGAGTAGAGTTTCAGTTGGTTCACGGACACATACGCGCAATGGCGTACCTGCTCACGGGGATTATTGACTTTTCCTAGCCCATTGCTAGTTTGCAACTCTACTCGTTTTGAAACGGTAACCTTCAGAGTTTCCAGCTTCCAGTCTTTCACCTCCAGAAACGGCAGACCGCGGCCGGGGTGCAAGATGATGTAGTCGGGGTAGCGGCGCTGGCGGCCCAAGGGGATGTCGTGCCAGGCGATGTAGTCGGCCTGGAGCAGAGTTTCCAGGCGCTGACCCAGGCGCCGTTCGCCCGGCATCATGCCGCGAATGGTGCTGAGGCCGGGAATCATCGTGGCCATGAGAGTCAGCCCCGCCGAGCAAAGGCTTCGCGGAGGATTATTTCAGGGCCCATGGCGGGCCGGCGGGTGCGCTCGCGGACAGACATCCCTTTCCCCTGAATCATCGTTTTCTTCGCCTTGCCTCTCCGGGCCGGCGGTTATTATTTTGTGATGCAGGTCCGAAATTACACCATCTTGTGGCGCAAATAAAAGCAAAAAAGCCCGGGGAGCTTGCCGCCGGGCTTTTCAGGTAATCCGACAATCGCGCTTTATTCCTCGTCCGGAATCTCCGGATCCACCAGCTGCGCGAGCTGGATCAGCGACTCCTGCCAGCCCTGGTAACACATCTCCGCCGGGATCACGTCGGGCACGCCCTCCTGGACGATGTGCAGCTCGGTACCGCCGAGCACGGCTTTCAGGGTGACGGTGACCTGCATCTCGCCGGGGAGATTGGGGTCGTCGAACTGGTCGGTGTAGCGGATGCGTTCGTTGGGCTTGAGCTCCACGTAGGTGCCGCCGAAGGTGTGGCGGCTGCCGGTGGTGAAGTTGGTGAAGGACATGCGGTAGCCGCCGCCTTCGCGGACGTCGCTTTCGTGCATGGTGGCGGTGAAGCCGAAGGGCGGCAGCCATTTGACCATGGCGTCCGGGTCGGTGAAGGCGCGGTAGACGCGGTCGGGGGCGCCGCGCAGCACACGATGCAGACGGATGGTGTTACCAGACATAACTGTTCTCCTCTTTTAAAAACGCTCGGTAATGAACCTGTTACCCCTAGTCGCACGCGCGCTACTCGTTTCGACATCACTTACCCCATATGGGGTATGCGCGCCCTGCTCTGCCCTGGCTACTCTTGCCCGCATGGGGACGCCGGTGTCTGTCACCGGCGCATACAACAAGACGGAGCAGGACATGAAGAGACGTCATCTGATGGCGGGCCTGGGGGCCCTGATGGTGATGGGGGGATGCACGCCGTCCTCGCAGGTGGATAACGTGGCCGGCCAGGCCTCGGTGTACGAGGACCCGTCTTCCTCGGGCCGCGTTCAGGGGGTCGGCATCGAGTCCCAGGACGTGGTGGCGATGACCGACGAGATGATGCGGGACATGCTCTCCAACCGCATCCTGGCGGCGCGGGACGTGCCGCCGCGGATCATCATCGACAACGAATACTTCAAGAACGAAAGCTCTTCGATCATCAATACCAACCTGCTTACCGACCGTCTGCGCGTGGAGCTCAACCGCGCCGCCAACGGCCGGATGGTCTTTGTGGGCCGCCACTTCGCGGACATGGTGGAGAAAGAGCGCGAGCTCAAGCGCGACGGCGCCGTGGACGGCGGCACCATCCGCCAGACGCAGGCCACCGCCGGCGGTGATTATCGGCTGGGCGGGCGCATCGCCTCGCTGGACGCCATGGACCGCAACAGCCAGACGCGCTCGCGCTACCACCAGGTGACGTTCGAGATGATCGACCTGGAGCTGGGCACCATTGTCTGGAGCGGCTCTTATGAGATGAAGAAGGCGAGCCAGGACAATGTGCTTTATCGCTAAGGCCGGGGCGCCGCTGGCCGCCGCCTTGCTGCTCGCCGGTTGCGCCACCGGGCCCACCCAATACGAAACCCGCGCCCTGGACCCGGACCAGCAGGCGGTGGTGGCGAGCAAGCCCGCCGCCCTGCAGCCGCTCTACCAGGACCTGTTCGAGGAAGGCCGCCGCAACGAGGTACTGAACCTGATGGAGATCGGCGCCGCCGCCTTCCACCGGGGGCACTACGACCTGTCCAAGGCGGCGCTGGACCGCGCCATCGCCAATATCGAAAGCGTCTACGCCGACAACGAGGCGGCACACCGGGCGCGCAGCCTGTGGTACGAGGAAGGCGAGAAGGACTTCAAGGGCGAGCCCTATGAACGCTCCATGGTGTTCTATTACCGGGGCCTGCTGTTCCTGCGCGACGGCGATTACGGCAACGCCCGCGCCAGCTTTATCAGCGGGCTGCTGCAGGACGCCTTCGCCGAGGAAGAGCAGAACACCACGGATTTCGCCTCGCTGATCTATCTGGCGGGCTGGTCCGCCAAGCTCGCCGGCAGTAACACCCTGGCCGAGCAGCACTTCGAAGAGTACCGGCAGTTCCGCCCGGACGGCCCGGTGCCCGCCGCCGACCACAACACCCTGGTGATCGCCGAAACCGGCACCGCGCCGCGCAAGCTGGCCGACGGCGTCGGCCATTACGAGCTGGTCTACCGGCGCGGCAAACGGATCCGCGCCCAGGGGGCGGAGCTTATGCACGGTGGTGACAGCGTCACCCTGTTCCCGGTTGAGGACGTGTTCTTCCAGGCCTCCACACGGGGCGGGCGCACCGTGGACCGTATTATCGAAGGCAAGGTGCAGTTCAAGAAGAACACCCAGGCCACCGGCGACGTGCTCACCGCGGCCAGCGGCAACAGCGCCGTGGCCGGCCTGAGCATGGCCGCCGGCGGCGGTCTGGCGGCGGGCTTTCATACCGTGACCGCCATCGGCGTGGCCGCCCAGGGTTTGTCCGCGCGTTCGCGCACCGAGGCGGACACCCGCTACTGGCAGCGCCTGCCGGACGGCCTGCATGTCACCACCCTGCGTCTGGCGCCCGGCGCCGGGCCGCTGGAAGTCCGTTTCCTGGACGCGACCTCGCAACCGCTGCCGGACGGCACCGAGACCGTGCCCGTGCATTTCGATGACCGGGGCAACGGCCTCGCCTTCGCCAGCAGCCGCCCCACAGAAGAAGGAAAGCCACTATGAAAACCCTGATCGTCAGCGCGCTGCTGGCCGCCGGCCTGGTCGTCACCGGCTGCCAGAGCAGCATGAGCAAGGAAGAGTTTCAGCAGCGTACCGAGGAGATCGGCTACAACACCGTGATCTTCACCGACTACGACCTCAACCGGCGCTTCAAGGACGGCCTCACCGGGCCGGACAACGTGATGCGCCTGTCCACCACCGGCCACGGCATCGAGCGCACCGACACCGGCACCTCCCAGGTGTGGGTGGAGCTGCGCAACCACACCGACTTCAACTACATGGTGGAAGCGCGCACCTCGTTCTACTCGCAAAGCGGCCGCCCCCTGGATGCCCGCCCGGTGTGGCGGCGCATCTCGGTGCCGGCCAACGCCCGCGCCGTGTACGAAGAAAAATCGGTCAGCACCGACCGGCTGCAATACCGCGTGGAAGTGAGGCAAGCACGATGAACCGACAACGGCTGATCCGCTTCGCGGCCCTGGGGGCGGCGTTAGCGCTGGCCGGCACCGCCGGCGCCCAGAACGACCACTCCCCGGCGCCGATGATGGCCCCGGCCAAGGCCCCGCTCAGCGAGGAGGCTTACCGGGAACAGCAGGCCCCGGGCGGCCGCCGGGACGACGCCGACACCATCACCGCCCGCTTCCGCGAGCGCTTCAGCGGCGACGGCGAAGCGCGCATCGCGGTGCTGTGGAACGAGGCGCTGTCCAGCCGGGTGAGCGACTGGCAAAGCCGGCAACGGGCCACGGTGGGCGTGCGCGGCGAGTTCGAAGCGAGCGGCCCGGACGGCGACAGCCAGGGCAACGCCCAGGGCCAGGCCACCGCGCAGAACGAATACCGCGACGGCGAACGCCCCACGGATAACCGCGCCGCCCACGAGCTGCAGTCCGGGCTGATCACCACCTTCCGCAGCGCCGGCGCCAGCGTGGTGGACCGCGCCCTGGCCGCGCGGCTCACCGACAACGCTCTGGAAGACGGCAGCTTCTCAAGGCTGTCGCCGGACAACGCCCGCCTGCGCATGCGCGCGCTGGCGGAGCACGCCGACTTCGTCATGGAGCTCACCGCCGGTCCCTCTTTCGAGGACCAGCCGGTCTACCAGGTGCGGGTGTTGTCCACCCGCGACGCCTCGGTACTGGCGGTGTTCACCAGCACCGGCCGGCGCGACAACGACGAAGACCCGCCCTACCAGTGGGTGGCCACGGATCGGGGCTATGAAAAAAGGGTACAGCCGGTGTCCCTGGCCGAAACCGGCCGGGAACTGGCGCTGCAGACCATGGCGCGCATGGCGCCGTAACAACATCAATCAAGCAGTAGGGGAACGACGATGACTTTTTCCACCAAACACGCAATGCGCTACGTAGTGCTGGCGGCGGCGCTGGCCACCCTGGGGGGCTGCGCCACGCCGCAACAGCAACAACAGCAGTTGCAACAGCAGCAGCTTATCGCCGCTAAGATCCAGCAAATGCGGGCCCAACAGGAAGCGGCCAGCCAGCCCGGCCAGATCGGCGTTCTGATGGATACCAACCAGGACGGCAGCGTCACCGTCGCCGGCATCGCCCCGGGCACCGACGCGGCGGAAAGCGGCGACCTGAAAGTGGGTGACCGCATCACCGCGGTGGCCGAGGAAGGCGCCGAGCCGGAATCCCTCACTGGCAAGAGCTTCTTGCAGACCGTCGGCCTGATTCGCGGGGCGCCGGGCAGCCAGGTGCGGCTGATCGTCACCGACGGCGACAGCAGCCGGGAAGTGAGCCTGACGCGCGCTGAACTGTCCGAGCAGCAGACGCAGGCCCTGGCGGAAATCAAACAGGCCAAGGCCGAGGAACAGGTCGAAGGCCTGGCGATTGAAGACAACTCCGGGGAATACCTGAGCCCCTACACCAGCGACGGCGTCACCGCCGAGTGGGTGAACAAAGCGATCAACGCCAAGATGGGCTCGGCGGCGGGCTCCGCGGTGGGCGCGGCGGCCGGTGCCTACGCCGGACGCAAAGCCCTGGAGAGCGTGCCCGGCGGCAGCCTGATCGGCAGCTTCTTCGGCGGCATGGCCGGTTCCAAGGCGGGCCAGAACGTGGGCCGCGACGCCGCCATCGAAGCCTCCGGCGGCTGGGACTACATTCGCCAGACTTCCGACCTGTCGTTCCGGTCGCTCAACGACATGGCCCGCTGGATGACCACGGTGCACGGCCAGAAGAGCAACTTCCAGGAAGTGCTCAACGCCACCCTGCAGGTCTACCCGGAGCTTCAGCCGGCGCTGGCCAGCGCCCGCTGAACGCGGCGCCAGAGCGCGTCCAACGCCAGGATCACCGCCAGGCTGGCGCCGGCCAACGGCAACAGCGCCAGCAAGGTGATCAGCAACGCCAGTAAATAACGGCGCGGCAACGGGGCCCTTTCCGGGCCCCCTCCCGGCGGCGGCGCCAAGCCGCCGGGTGGCCGGCGCCGCCACCACATCACCACGCCGGTGATCACCAGCGCCACGATGGCGACACAGGTGAGCAGCATGAGCCCCTGGTTGATGCCGCCGAAGTAGTTGCCCATGTGCAGGGCGACGCCGTACTCCACCGCCTTGGCGACGGCGCCGTAATCGTCAAACCCCACCTCCAGCAGCACCTTCCCTTCGCCGTCCAGATGCAGCGTCCGTTGCCCCTGTGGCCGCGCCGGATAGGTATAGGCGCTGTACGGCTCGCCGGCCCCGGCGGGAATCGACAGCCGATAACCGTACGCCAGCCCCCGTTCGGCCAGCGCCCGGTGCACCCGGTTGATCGCCGCCGGGCGGGTGTCCGGCAGCGCGCCGCCGTGGTGGTGCGCGTGCGGGTCCGCGCCGGCGCCGTTGTCCGGCAGCGGCGCCTGCAACAAGGCCCAGGGCGCTTCGCCAAGAGTATCGAGTAGCGTCTTGCCGTCACCGCCGCCGTGGTGGCGCAGTTCGGGTGGGTAGCCCAGGCCCAGGGCGTTGCTGGCCGGCGCCAGCACCCGGTCGCCCCAAAAGCCCGCCCACGGCAGGCCGGTGACGATCAGAAAGACGATCATCACCGCGGTGTAGGCGCCCACCAGGCGGTGCACTTCCCGCCAGCGGCCGCGCCCCCGGCGGCGCCGGTCGAAGCGGAACGCCCTGCCCTTGCGGCGGCCGCGCGGCCACCACAGCCACAATCCGCTGGCCACCAGCACCAGCGCCCAGCTCGCCGCCAGCTCCACCAGGGCATCGCCGCCCTCGCCCAGTAACAGCGACCCGTGCATGCGATCGGCGAAGCCGACCAGGGTGTGGCTGTAAATCAGGTCGCCCAGCACGGTGGCGTCGGCGGGGTCGATGAAGGCCCGGAAGGGTTCGCCCCCAGCGGCGGGCGTGACGAACGCCATGGCGGTGCGGCCCGGTGTCACCGGCATGTCGATGCGGGTGACGGTGGCGTCCGGGTAGTGATCGCGCACCGCCGCCACCAGATCGCCGGCGGGCAAAATGCGGTCGCCACCGGGAGCGAAACGCAGTTGCGGATAGAGCCGGTCGTTCAGTTCATCGTTGAACAGATAAATCGCCCCGGTGACCGCCAGCATCAACAGGAACGGGGCCGTGAACAGCCCCGCGTAGAAGTGCCAGCGCCACGCCGTGGCATAGCCGGTCGCCGCAGGGCGGCGGTCGGCGGCCATCAAAAGCGGCCGGTCCAGCCCAGTTCCACGGTGCGCGGCGCGCCCACGTAGACCTGGGTGGCGCTGTAGCCGGACCAGTCGGCGTAGAACTCGTCGGTGAGGTTGCGTCCGCGCAGGGTCAGGGTGCCGCTGGCCACCGGGTAGCTGACCCAGGCGTCCAGCAGGCTGCGCTCGTCCACCAGGTACTCATTGGCAGTGCCGGTGTAGAAGTCGCCGGTGTGGCGTACCGCGCCGCCCAGGGTCAGCGGCAGCGCCGCCAGGGTGTAGGCGCTGCTCAGGTTGGCGGTGGTTTTCGGCACGTTGGTGAGGCGGTTGCCGGACAGGTCCTCGCCGCCGGCGCCCAGCAATTGATCGTATTCGGCGTCGTTCCAGGCGCCGTTCAGGTTAATCCACCAGCGCTCATGGGGGCGCACCGTCAGGTCCACTTCCACGCCTTCGGCCTCGATGCCGCCGCCCTGCACGGACAGCGCCGGGTTGGCCGGGTCGCGGGTGACGATGTCGTCCTGGTTCAGGTGGTATACGGCGGTGGTGAGCGTGACCCGGTCACGCCACAAATTGGCGCGTGCGCCCAGTTCGGTGGCGCGGCCGTCGCTCAGATCAAAACGCGCGTTGGTGGGGTTGCTGAGCAACAGGCTGCCGATCGGCGATGACGCCTGATTGTACTGCGCGAACACCTGCATGTTGTTGGTCAGGTCGTAGACCGTGCCGAGCCGCCAGGAGAGGTCCTCGAAGGTTTGCCCGAAGGTGTCCCGGGTGCCGGCGCTCAGGTCGTCGATGCCCCGATCCAGCTCCAGGTATTCGTAGCGCAGGCCGCTCACCAGCACCCAGTTGGGGGTCAGGTTGAGGGCGTCTTCCAGGAACACCGCGCCGCCGGACACGGTGCTGTCGAAGTCGGCCCGCGAGCTGTAGTTGGCCGGGCTGTTGGGCGGCATATCACCGCGATCCGGGTTGAACGGGTCCACCGAGGTGGTGTCGCCGAAGCGGCGGCGGCTGTCGAAATCGGTGTACTGGTATTCGGCGCCTACCACCAGGCGGTGGCGGCGCTCGCCCAGGTAACCGTCGTGGACGCCGTAGAAGCGGTCGGTGGCGAACCGGTGGTGATGGTTGATGCGAGTGGTGAGCCGGTCCAGCTGTCCGGTGGCGTCGTTGTAGGTGAAGTCTTCCGAGTTGGCCCAGTCCCGATTGGCGTTGTAAAAGCTCAGCTCGTTGACCAGCCGCCAGGTGCCGTTGAGTTGATAGTCGGCCTTGGTGCGCAGCCACTGGCTGTCGGCGGTCATTTCGCCGTCGCGCACGTTGTAGTTGTTGTCGCGGATCGCTTCGTCCAGCACCAGGCCGCCGCCGGAGACCACGTCGCTGGGGTCGCGGGCCACGTCCGCGGGCAGCAGCGGCGTGCCCTGATAAGGGGTGGCGTAGCGGTCGCTGTACAGATCCAGGGCGGCGCTCAGGGTGAGCCGGTCGCTGGCGTGGACCAGGATGCCGGCGGTCAGCGCGGTGGTCTCGGCATCGGTGTCGTCCACATAGCCGCTGCTCCGGCTGTGGCTGAGGTCGGCGCGCACCGCCACATTGGGATTGACCACCTGGTTGGTGCCCACGCCCAGCCGCAGGCTGTCGTGGCTGCCGTACTCCAGCATGCCGTCGTAGCGGTCGCCGGCCAGGTCCGGCTTGCGGGTCACCAGGTTGAGGGTGCCGCCCAGGGCGCCGGTGCCGTGCAGCACCGAGGCCGGGCCCTTGAGCACTTCCACCCGCTCCAGGTTCCAGGTGTCCAGGTTGCGCGACACCAGCGACGGGTCGGCCACGCGCACGCCGTCGAACAGGTAGCCCACATCGGTGAGCCCGCGCATCGACACCGAGGCCGGCGAGCCGGGAATGTTGCCGGCGGCCACGCCGGGGGCGCTGCGGTACAGTTCGATCAGATTACGCAGGCCGAGCTGTTCGATGTCTTCGCGGTCCACGGTGCTCACCGTGGCCGGGGTCTCGCGCTCACTCAGGCCGAGACGGCCGTCGGTGGTGGTGGGCGTCACCGGGGCGGCGGCGTCGTCATCGACGCGCACCGTCTCCAGCTGGTGGCCGGAGGGTGCCGACCAGGCGGCCGGCGCCAGTATGGTCAGGGCGATCGCCAGGGGGGCGTGGCGGGAAAAGCGGGACCGGGCAACAAACAACACTGGGGCCTCCAGGCTGGCACATCGAGAGTGTGCGCAAGCCTAGCGGCCCGGCGGGCAAAGGGAATGCGGCAAATTGTCGCGGTGCGCTCAGGCGACGCCCTGGCTGCGCAGGTAGTCTTCGTAGCTGCCGTGGAAATCGACGATGCCGGTGGGCGTCAGCTCGATGATGCGGGTGGCCAGGGACGACACGAACTCGCGGTCGTGGCTGACGAACAGCAAGGTGCCCGGGTAGTTTTCCAGCGCCAGGTTGAGCGACTCGATGGACTCCATGTCCAGGTGGTTGGTGGGCTCGTCCAGCAGCATGATGTTGGGCCGCTGCAGCATGATCTTGCCGAACAGCATGCGGCCCTGCTCGCCACCGGAGATCACGTTCACGGTTTTGTTGATCTCGGTGGACGAGAACAGCAGCCGGCCCAGGGTGCCGCGAATGACTTGCTCGTCGTCGCTTTCCTTGCCCCACTGCTGCATCCAGTCGAACAGGTTGAGCTTGTCCTCGAAGTCGGCGGCGTGGTCCTGGGCGTAGTAGCCGAGGGTGGCGTTTTCCGACCACTTCACTTCACCGGCGCTGGGGTCCAGGTCGCCCCTCAGGCAACGCAGCAGGGTGGTTTTGCCGACGCCGTTGGGGCCGATGATGGCAATGCGCTCGCCCACTTCCACGCGCAGATCCAGGCCGGAGAACAACTCTTCGTCGTCGAAGCTTTTCGCCAGGCCCTTCACTTCCACCGCGTTGCGGAACAGCTTCTTGTCCTGCTCGAACACGATATAAGGGTTCTGGCGGCTGGACGGTTTGATCTCCTCCAGCGTGATCTTGTCGATCTGCTTGGCGCGGGAGGTGGCCTGCTTGGACTTGGACGCGTTGGCGGAGAAGCGGCTGACGAACTGCTGCAAGTCGGCGATCTGCGCTTTCTTCTTGGCGTTGTCGGCGCGCTTGCG
>CENV01037455.1_pt1 | contig 16197 bp, 17 predicted proteins | sample 530231 | NCBI WGS metagenome assembly CENV01 (sample SAMEA2619815, study PRJEB7988) | marine metagenome | biome: marine biome (ENVO:00000447); feature: surface water layer (ENVO:00002042); material: "saline water (ENVO:00002010), including plankton (ENVO:xxxxxxxx)" | depth 5 m | reverse complement strand
GCTTGCAGGCGAGCCGCGGCGAGCTGGCCGTCGCTGGCGACGAAGCCTGCCGCGTCTTTGCGGGCCTCGGCGATCAGCTTGTTGTCGAAGGGAGCACTGGTCAGCTGGCTGCTGACGTAGCTGGTCTGCACGACACCAGCGGTGGTGACATCGAAAGCCTGGGCGGCGCCAGCTGTGAGGCCGAGAAATAAGAGAACGATTGAATACGAACGCATGCGGAACCTGTTGCCGGGAAAAACGGCGCCAAGGCTAGCGAAACGCCGGCTGTAGAGCCAGCGCTCGGTTGCTTCCGCAGGTTGCAGCAGCGCTCATGCGCTGCTGCACGCATCAGAGCGCCAGAATCGCCTGAGCCAGTTGCAGATCGCTGGCGCCCAGTTCTGGCTGCTGGCTACGAATGTGGCGTAGCGCCGCTTCGAGGTGGGCGCCGCGCAGATCGCCCTGGCTGGCAACGAAACGCGCCGCATCGTCGCGAGCATCGAGCACCAGTTTGTCGTCGCGCAGCGACGAGGTCAGGTCCGAGGTTGCGTCCACGGTATTGATCAGGCCGCCGACCACCATGTCGGTGGTAGCGGTGAAGCTGGCAGCGGACGCGCCGCCGCTCAGCAGCAAGCCGGCAGCGAAGAAGGGGAGCAGGATTCGGGACATGGCAGATCTCCAGTGGTGAAGCTCTAGACCGCGCCATGGGTGCGACGTTCCCGTTTCTGCGGCCTTGTAGCACGCAGCATAGGCTCGAATCGGTGGGCGCGGAATGCCTCAGCGCCAGAACGGCTTGTCCAGCTCTGCCGAGCGGTCGCTATGGCTGATGCCGACATCCGCCAGCTGGCGGTCGTCAAGCTGCGCCAGTTGCTGGCGGGTACGGTAGTTGCGTTGCCAGCGCTGCAATACTTGCAGCAGCTGTAGCCAGTTGCGGCGGGCGCGGGTGGCGACATACGGACGAGACAGCGTGCGATCCATGCTGCGCTCCTTCCCGGTGTGACCGGGTACGGGTTATGGGAGAACAGGATCGCGCGCGTCAGCCAAGTGCAACAGCCACAGGGATTCTCGATTGTGCCGGTGCAGTTCCAGAAATGGATGCAACTGTATTGGTCGCGAACGTGCCAACTGTTTTCGCTGCGCTGATTATCGGTCCGGTGTGCGTGCCAGAGCGCCTGGTGTGGTGCCGAACTGTTGACCGAACGCGGCGATAAACGCCGAGGTGGATTCGTAGCCGCAGGCCAGCGCGACATCGGTAACCGGCTGGCCCTGCTCCAGCAGAGGGAGCGCGCTGAGCAGGCGCAGACGCTGGCGCCAGGCGCGGAAGCTGAGGCCGGTGTCACGCTGGAACTGGCGGGTCAGGGTTTTCTCCGAGACCTGGAGGCGCTCGCTCCATTGCTTCAGGCTGAGTGAAAGATCGGGCTGCTCATAGAGCGCTTCGCACAGCTGACGAAGCCGGGCATCCCCGGGCCAGGGCAGGGAATAGCCGATTGCCGGCGCCGCCCGCAGCTGGTCCAGCAGCACCGCTGCCAGGCGGCCTTCGGCACCTTGCTCGTCGTACTCCGCCGGCAGCGCGCCAAAGGCGCGGATCAGCTCGCGCAGCAGTGGGCTGACCGCGAGCACCTGGCAATGCTCGGGCGCCCAGGCCACGGCGCGCTGGTCGATGTACAGGCTGCGCATCTCGGTGTGCGGCGAGCTGATCACCTCGTGCAGCAGGCCCGGCGGAATCAGGATGGCGCGCTGCGGCGGAGCGAGAAAGCGCCCGCGCTCGGTATGCACGCGCAGCACGCCGCTGATGGCGTAGGACAGCTGTGCCCAGGGATGGCTGTGGCGTGGCGTGGTGGTGCGCTCAGCCAGGGATTCGCTGCGGGCGAAGAGCGGGCGCGGCAGTGCATCCATGGCCGGGATGCTGCGTTGCACGAGGCTGCTTTGTCCTTTTCTCGACATTTGTCTGGCTTATGGCGTTAGTCGGATATGCAGCGCGACAGTAGACTCGCTGGCAGCCTGCCGCAAGCCACACAATCAGGAGCATCCATGGCCAGACCCCGCCTGCTACCGGACAATTTCACCCTCGCGCTGCTCGGCGCAGTGGCCATCGCCACGCTGCTGCCGGCGCGCGGGCAGGGCGTGGTGGTGTTCGAGTGGATCACCAATCTGGCCATTGGCCTGCTGTTCTTCATGCATGGCGCCAAGCTGTCGGGCAGCGCGATTCTCGCCGGCATGGGGCACTGGCGCCTGCATCTTTTGGTTTTCAGCTGCACGTTCGTGCTGTTCCCGCTGCTCGGCCTGGCGCTGCGCCCGCTGCTGACGCCGATGATCGGCGCCGAGCTCTACCTGGGCATGCTCTACCTATGCGCGCTGCCGGCCACGGTGCAGTCGGCCATCGCCTTCACATCGCTGGCGCGCGGCAATATCCCGGCGGCGGTATGCAGCGCGGCGGCTTCGAGCCTCATTGGCATCTTCCTCACGCCGCTGCTGGTGCTGCTGCTGATGGGCGCCCAGGGCGAAGGCGGCTCGACGCTGGATGCCATCGGCAAGATCGTCGTGCAGCTGCTGTTGCCGTTCATAGCCGGGCAGATCGCGCGGCGCTGGATTGGTGACTGGGTGGCGCGCAACAAGGGCTGGCTGAAGAATGTCGATCAGAGTTCGATCCTGCTGGTGGTCTATACCGCCTTCAGCCATGCGGTGGTCGAGGGCATCTGGCAGCAGGTGCCGCTGCCGCAGCTGCTGGGCCTGGTGCTGGCCTGCTGTCTGCTGCTGGCGCTGGCGTTGCTCAGCACCTGGTTGATCGCCCGCTGGCTGGGCTTCGACCTGGAAGACCGCATCACCATCCTCTTCGCCGGCTCGAAGAAGAGCCTCGCCACCGGCATCCCCATGGCGCAGGTGCTGTTCGCCGGCGGCGCGCTGGGCACGCTGATCCTGCCATTGATGCTGTTTCACCAGATTCAGCTGATGGTCTGCGCGGTACTGGCGCAGCGCTATGCGTCGCGACCAGAAACAGCAGCGGTCGCAAAAGCGGGCTGACTCGAAGTCAATCAGCGGCGGATCCGTGACTGCAGCGCAAAGATCATTTGCCCGTTACGGTCTGGGAGCGGTGCGCAGGGGTGGCTAAGCTGCGCGCCATTCTGTTGCTGAGGCATTCCCATGAAGAAGATTCTGCTACTCAACGGCGGCAAGGCCTTCGCCCACTCGGCCGGCCAGTACAACGCCACGCTGCATCAGGCAGCCATCGAAACCCTGACCGCGGCCGGCTTCGAGGTCCGCACCACCGAGATCGACGCCGGCTACGACGTGCAGCAGGAGGTCGAGAAGATTCTCTGGGCGGATGCGCTGATCTACCAGATGCCTGGCTGGTGGATGGGCGCGCCCTGGACGGTGAAGAAGTACCTGGACGAGGTGTTCACCGCCGGCCACGGCAGCCTCTACGCCAACGACGGCCGCACCCGCTCCGATGCGTCGCAGAAGTACGGTAGCGGCGGTCTGCTGCAGGGCAAACGCTACATGATTTCCGCCACCTGGAACGCGCCGCAGCAGGCCTTCGACGACCCCAGCGATTTCTTCGCCGGCAAGGGCGTGGATGCCGTCTACCTGCCGTTTCACAAGGCCAACGAGTTTCTCGGCATGCAGGGCTTGCCGACCTTCCTCAGTGTCGATGTGATGAAACGGCCGCAGATCGAGGCGGATGTCGCACGCTATCGGCGGCACCTGGGCGAGGTGTTCGGCTTCAGTGTCTGACCTTCGCGTCAGGCAAAGAAAAAACCCCTCGCGGCAAGGGCCGGGAGGGGTTTTTCGTTTCAGCGCGAGGCGATCACTCCACGGCCTTGACCATATCCTCGACCACCTTCTTGGCGTCGCCGAAGACCATCATGGTCTTGTCCATGTAGAACAGCTCGTTGTCCAGGCCGGCGTAGCCGCTGGCCATGGAGCGCTTGTTGACGATGACCGTCTTGGCCTTGTACGCCTCGAGGATCGGCATGCCGGCGATGGGCGACTTCGGATCGTTCTTCGCCGCTGGGTTGACCACGTCGTTGGCGCCGAGCACCAGCACCACGTCGGCCTGGCCGAACTCCGAGTTGATGTCCTCCATCTCGAAGACCTGCTCGTAGGGCACCTCGGCTTCGGCCAGCAGCACGTTCATGTGCCCAGGCATGCGTCCGGCCACCGGGTGGATCGCGTACTTCACGGTCACGCCCATGTGCGTCAGCTTCTCGGCCAGTTCCATCAGCGCGTGCTGCGCGCGGGCCACCGCCAGGCCGTAGCCCGGGACGATGATCACGGTGTCGGCGTTGGTCAGCAGGAAAGCGGCGTCGTCACTTGAGCCGGACTTGACCGGACGCTGCTCCTGGCTGCCCGCAGCCGGACCTGCGTCCACATCGGCACCGAAGCCGCCGAGGATCACGTTGAAGAACGAGCGGTTCATCGCCTTGCACATGATGTACGAGAGGATCGCGCCGCTCGAGCCCACCAGTGAGCCGGCGATGATCAGCATCGAGTTGTTCAGCGAGAAGCCGATACCGGCGGCCGCCCAGCCCGAATACGAGTTGAGCATCGACACCACCACCGGCATGTCCGCGCCGCCAATGGGGATGATGATCAGCACGCCGATGACGAACGCCAGCGCCACCAGGATGGCGAAGGCGGTCAGGTTGCCGGTGAAGGTGTAGACCAGGCCTAGGCCGACGATCGCCAGGCCCACGGCCAGGTTGACCATGTGCTGGCCCTTGAATACCACCGGGGCACCCTGAAACAGGCGGAACTTGTACTTGCCCGAGAGCTTGCCGAAGGCGATCACCGAACCGGAGAAGGTGATGGCACCGATGGCCGCGCCGAGAAACAGCTCCAGGCGGTTACCCACCGGAATGGCGTAGCCGATCTGCTCGACGATGCCCAGCGACTGCGGCTCGACCACCGCGGCGATGGCGATGAATACCGCGGCCAGGCCGATCATGCTGTGCATGAAGGCGACCAGCTCGGGCATCTTGGTCATCTCGACGCGCTTGGCCATGACGGTGCCGACGCTGCCGCCGATCAGCAGGCCGACGATCACGTAGCCGATGCCGGCGGTGGCCAGCTCGCTGCCGAGCTTGAAGATCAGGCCGACCGTGGTCAGTACGGCGAGGCCCATGCCGATCATGCCGAACAGGTTGCCGCGTCTTGAGGTGGTGGGGTGGGAAAGGCCCTTCAGTGCCTGGATAAAGCACACCGAGGCGACCAGATAGAGCAGGGTGATCAGGTTCATGCTCATGGCTTACTTGCCCTCCGCCTTGGCCGCGCTGCGGTCCTTCTTCTTGAACATTTCCAGCATGCGACGGGTGACCAGGAAGCCCCCGAACACGTTGACCGCGGCCAGCGCCACGGCGAGGGTGCCCATGGCCTTGCCCAGCGGGGTGACGGTGAGCGCGGCGGCCAGCATGGCGCCGACGATGACGATCGCCGAGATCGCGTTGGTGACCGCCATCAGTGGCGTGTGCAGGGCCGGGGTGACGTTCCAGACCACGTGGTAGCCGACGTAGATCGCCAGCACGAAGATGATCAGGTTGTAGATGCCGTCCGAAATCAGATCCATGTTCGCGTCTCCCTTAACCGTTGGTCCGCACGACCTGGCCGTCGCGGCACATCAGGCACGCGGCGACGATGTCGTCTTCGAGGTTGAGCTGGAACTGGCCGTCCTTGTCGATGACCAGCTTGAGGAAATCCAGCAGGTTGCGGGCGTACAGCGCCGAGGCGTCGGCCGCTACCAGCGTCGCCAGGTTGGCGTGTCCGACGATGGTTACACCGTGGCGCACCACCACCTGGTCGATCTCTGTCAGCGGGCAGTTGCCGCCGTGGCCGGCTGCCAGGTCGACGATCACCGAGCCGGGCTTCATCTGCTCGACAGTGGCTTCCTGCAGCAGCGTCGGCGCCTTGCGGCCCGGGATCAGCGCGGTGGTGATGACGATGTCCGACTGCAGCGCACGCTCGTGCACCGCCTGCGCCTGACGCGCCATCCACGAGGCCGGCATCGGCCGCGCATAGCCGCCGACGCCTTCGGCGCATTCGCGCTCCTCGTCGGTCTCCAGCGGCACGTCGACGAACTTGGCGCCGAGCGATTCGATCTGCTCCTTCACCGCCGGACGCACGTCCGAGGCCTCGACCACCGCGCCGAGGCGCTTGGCCGTGGCGATGGCCTGCAGACCGGCGACACCGGCACCGAGGATCAGCACGCGTGCGGCCTTCACCGTGCCGGCGGCGGTCATCAGGATCGGCATGAAGCGCGGGTAGTGATGGGCGCCGACCAGCACCGCCTTGTAGCCGGCGATGTTGGCCTGCGACGAGAGCACGTCCAGGCTCTGTGCACGGGACGTACGCGGCGCGGCCTCCAGGGCGAAGGCGGTGATGCCGCGGGCAGCCATGCGCGCGATGCAGTCATTGTCGAACGGGTTGAGCATGCCCAGCAGCACGCTGCCGGACTGCATCTGCGCCAGTTCGGCCTCGTCCGGCGCATTGACCTTCAGCACCAGCTCGGCGGCAAAGGCCGCGGCCGCATCGCCGATGGTTGCGCCGACCGCTTCATAGGCGCTGTCCGGCACGCTGGAAAGCAACCCGGCGCCGCTTTGCAGCGTCACCCGGTGCCCTTGGCCGATCAGTTTCTTGACGGTTTCCGGGGTTGCGGCGACGCGCGTTTCCCCGGAGTGGGTTTCGAGAGGAACACCGATGTGCATTGTTGTTGTTCTCCTGCGTGATCATGACCGGTGCTGCGGCGAACCGCGCACCGACGTGCTTTTCACCCGCCCGCTGCTCTGGCGAACGGGGTATGGAACAGGTGAAGCCAGCCGGGCGATGCGCAAAAACGGATCGCCCGGCGCGGCATTCTGCAAGCCTTGAAAAAATCAAACAACTGTTTCAATCAAACGATTGTATTTGACGCGCCGGTCGCAGGATGACTGCCTGTTTTCCGTGCTTCGCTGCAGATTGCGTCCTGTTTGGCTCTACGTACGACCAGTTCGTCCGCGCCAGGCACACGACACGGCCGCATCATGAATGACGCGCCATTGACGGGGTATTCGTCAGCGGTGCCAAGCATCTCCGACCTTGGTGTCGGGTTAAGTCGGGTATGCAGGAAAAACGCGCGTACGTTGAAATGTCATTCAATCCTTGTAGTCCAACTAGGCTGGTTGGACCCGATTGGAGTGTTTCGAGCGCAGTGACGTCGGGTCGCTGCGTATCGCTGGTGGAGCTGGACGATGCCCGAACTCGATGTAAACGAAGTCACCACGCTGCTCGAACAGCCGGCCCAGCGCCGCTTGCCGTTCGCCTTTGCGCGGCGGCACGGCGTGATCCTGCTGGAGCGTGGCGGCGAGCTGCACCTCGGCCTGCGCGAGGGCGCCGCGCTGACGGCGGTGCAGGAGGCGCAGCGGGTCGTTGGTATGCGCTTGCCGATGCAGTGGCTGCCGCAGGCGGATTTCGATCAGGCGCTCGGCGCGGCCTACCAGCACGACTCTTCCGCGGCGATGCTGATGGTCGAGGGGCTGGGCAATGACCTCGACCTGGCCAGCCTGGCCGATCAGATCCAGGAAACCGAGGACCTGCTGGAGCAGGAGGACGACGCGCCGATCATCCGCCTGATCAACGCCATCCTCGGCGAGGCGATTGCCGAGAACGCCTCGGATATCCATATCGAAACCTTCGAGAAGCGCCTGGTGATCCGCTTCCGCGTCGACGGCATCCTCCGCGAAGTGGTGCAGCCCAAGCGCGAGCTGGCGGCGCTGCTGGTGTCGCGGATCAAGGTCATGGCCAAGCTGGACATCGCCGAGAAGCGCATCCCGCAGGATGGGCGTATCTCGCTGCGCGTCGGCGGTCGCGAGGTCGATATCCGCGTTTCCACGCTGCCCTCGGCCAACGGCGAGCGGGTGGTGCTGCGCCTGCTCGACAAGCAGGCCGGACGCCTGACCTTGCGCCACCTGGGCATGAACGAGCAGGACCGCGACCACCTGGAACAGGCGGTGAAGAAACCGCACGGCATCATCCTGGTTACCGGGCCCACCGGCTCGGGCAAGACCACCACGCTCTACGCCGCGCTGACCACCCTCAACGACCGCACCCGCAACATCCTCACCGTCGAAGACCCCATCGAATACCACCTCGAGGGCATCGGCCAGACCCAGGTCAACACCAAGGTCGACATGACCTTTGCCCGCGGCCTGCGTGCCATCCTGCGTCAGGACCCGGACGTGGTGATGGTCGGCGAGATCCGCGACCAGGAAACCGCCGACATGGCCGTGCAGGCCTCGCTCACCGGTCACCTGGTGCTCTCCACGCTGCACACCAACAGCGCCATCGGCGCCGTCACACGGCTGGTCGACATGGGCGTCGAGCCGTTTCTGATCTCCTCGTCGCTGCTCGGCGTGCTGGCCCAGCGCCTCGTGCGGGTGCTGTGTAATGACTGCAAACGCGCCTACCTCGCCGACGCCGCCGAGTGCGAGCTGCTCGGCGTCAGTCCGGCCGAGGCGCCGACGCTGTACCACGCCGAAGGCTGCGAGCAATGCCGGGGCCTCGGTTACCGCGGGCGTACCGGCATCTATGAGCTGGTGCTGTTCGACGACGCCCTGCGCACCATGGTGCACACCCGCGCCAGCGAGCAGGACATGCTGCGTCACGCTCGGGTGCTGGGGCCGAGCATCCGCGACGACGGCCTGCGCAAGGTGCGCGAGGGCGTGACCACCATCGAGGAAGTGCTGCGGGTGACGCGTGAGGAGTGAGGGGATGAGGTTGTTTCCGGCTCGCCTGGAGAGGCATCTGCAGCCTGACCGACGCTGCACGGTGACGCCATTCGCGGCCAAGGCCGCTCCCACGTGTGTGTGCTGCCTGTGTGGAAGTGGTCTTGACCGCCAATCGCCCCTGTTGGAGACCGCCTGATGGCCGCCTTCGAATACCTTGCCCTCGACCCGCGTGGCCGTGAGCAGAAGGGCCTGATCGAAGCCGACAGCCCGCGTCAGGCGCGCCAGTTGCTGCGCGAGAAGCAGTGGGCACCGCTGGAGGTGAAGCAGGCCAAGTCCAAGGAAGACGTCAGCCGTGGCGGCCTGAGTTTCGGCCGCGGCCTGTCGGCGCGCGATCTGGCATTGGTCACCCGGCAGCTGGCGACGCTGGTACAGGCTGCGCTGCCGATCGAGGAAGCCCTGCGCGCCGCGGCGGCGCAGTCCACCTCGGCGAAGATCAAGTCGATGCTGCTGGCCGTGCGCGCGCGGGTGATGGAAGGCCACAGCCTGGCCGCGGCACTGCGCGAATATCCGTCGGCCTTTCCCGAGCTTTACCGCGCCACCGTGGCGGCCGGGGAGCACGCCGGCCATCTCGGGCTGGTGCTCGACCAGCTGGCCGACTACACCGATCAGCGTCAGCAATCGCGGCAGAAGATCCAGCTGGCGCTGCTCTATCCGGTGATCCTGATGGTCGCCTCGCTGGCCATCGTCGTGCTCCTGCTCGGCTACGTGGTGCCAGACGTGGTCAAGGTGTTCGTCAACACCGGCCAGGAATTGCCGGCGTTGACCCGCGGCTTGATCGCTACCAGCGACGTGGTGAAGAACTGGGGCTGGCTGATCGTGCTCGGCCTTATCGGCGCCTTTCTGGCCATGCGCGCGGCTTTGCGCGACCCGGCGCTGCGCCTGCGCTGGCATGCGTTCATTCTGCGGATACCGCTGATCGGTCGGCTGAGCCGGGCGACGAATACGGCGCGCTTCGCCTCGACCCTGGCGATCCTCACCAAGAGCGGCGTGCCGCTGGTGGAGGCGCTGTCCATCGCTGCCGCGGTGATCGCCAACCTGCGCATCCGAGAGCGGGTGGTGGAGGCGGCGCAGAAGGTGCGCGAGGGCAGCAGCCTGACCCGCGCCCTGGATGCCACCGGCGAATTCCCGCCGATGATGCTGCACATGATCGCCAGCGGCGAGAAATCCGGTGAACTGGATCAGATGCTGGCGCGAACCGCGCGCAATCAGGAGAACGACCTCGCCGCTCAGGTGTCTCTGCTGGTCGGCCTGTTCGAACCGTTCATGCTGGTGTTCATGGGGGCTGTGGTGCTGGTCATCGTGCTGGCGATCCTGATGCCAATCCTCTCTCTCAACCAACTGGTGGGGTAACGACAATGAAGTTGCAACGACGCACGCAAGGGGGCTTCACCCTCATCGAAATCATGGTGGTGGTGGTCATCCTCGGCATCCTCGCCGCGCTAGTGGTGCCGCAGGTGATGAGCCGCCCGGATCAGGCCAAGGTCACCGTGGCCAAGGGCGACATCAAGGCCGTCGCCGCCGCGCTGGACATGTACAAGCTGGACAATTTCGCCTACCCGAGCACCCAGCAGGGGCTGGAGGCGCTGGTGAAGAAGCCTTCCGGCAACCCGCAGCCGAAGAACTGGAACCGCGATGGCTATCTCAAGCGTCTGCCCAAGGACCCGTGGGGCAACGACTACCAGTACCTCTCGCCAGGTACCCAGGGTCAGTTCGACCTCTACTCCTTCGGCGCCGACGGCAAACCCGGCGGCAGCGACCTTAACGCCGACATCGGTAACTGGGACCTCTAATCGATGCGGAAGCGCGCCCGCGCCTTCACGCTGATCGAACTGCTGGTGGTGATCGTCCTGCTGGGCATTCTGGTCAGCGTGGCGGTGCTCAGCGTCGGCAGTTCGAGCACCTCGCGCGAGCTGCGTGACGAGGCGCGCCGCCTGGCTGCGCTGATCGGCGTGCTCAGCGACGAGGCGGTACTCGACAGTCGCGAATACGGTCTGCTGGTCAACAGCGAGGGCTATCGCGTACTGCGTTACGACGAAGCTGCCACGCGCTGGCTGGAAGTCGAACGGCGCAAGGTGCACAAGGTCCCGGACTGGATGCGCCTGGATCTGGAACTGGACGGCACGCCGCTGGAACTGGTGGCCCCAACCCAGCGCGAGGACGACCGTGCCGGGCTGTCGAGCGAAGGTGAGCGAACCGAACGTCGTGCGCCGCGGCTGGAGCCGCAGTTGCTGATTCTTTCCAGCGGCGAGCTGTCGCCGTTCAGCCTGCGCCTGTCCGAACGCAAGCCGCGCGGCGGTGGCTGGCTGGTCACCAGCGACGGCTTCCGTCTGCCTGAGGCAAAAGTCATCGAGGACAGGCGATGAGCGGGCGCTCGGCCAGGGCCGGCCGCGGTTTCACCCTGCTGGAAGTGCTGGTGGCACTGGCGATCTTCGCTAGCGTGTCGGCCGTGGTGCTCACTGCGGCCGGGCGTAGCCTGACCAACGCCGGGCGGCTGGAGGAACTGACCCTGGCCGGCTGGATCGCCGACAACCGCATCAGCGAACTGCAGTTGCAGCAGACCCCGCCTGCCATCGACCGCGAAACCCAGGCGCTGGAATACGGCGGCCGCCAGTGGCAAACGCTCAGCGAAATCGAGGCCAGCGCCGATCCGGGCCTGCTGCGGGTGACCGTCTGGGTTGCGCTGCAGACATCGCGTGGCCGCAGCGATCCGGTACCCGAGCGCGCGGTCACCAGCCTTACCGGATTCATCGGTGTCGGCCCGGGAGCCGCGCGCCAATGAACGCTCATGCGCGCACCAGCGCCGGTTTCACCCTGCTCGAACTGTTGATTGCCATCGCCCTGTTCGCGCTGCTTGGCCTCGGCACCTATCGCATGCTCGAAGCGGTGCTGCAAAGCGATGAGGCGGTGCGTGCCCAGGAGCTGCAGCTGCGCGAGCTGAGCCGTGCGGTGTGGGCCTTCGAACGTGACCTGCAGCAGGTGATCGGGCGGCCGATCCGCGATGAGTTTGGCGATGAGCGCAATGCCTTCATCGGTCAGCTCGATGGCGAAGACGGCGCGCCGGTGCTGGAGCTGACCCGTGCCGGCTGGCGCAATCCCACCGGGCTGCGTCGCGCCAATCTACAGCGGGTGCGCTGGCGCCTGGCTGGCGACAACCTCGAGCGCGTCTACTGGGTGGTGCTGGACCGTGACCTCGACAGCGAGCCGCGCGTGCAGCGGGTACTGGAAGACGTGCAGGGCCTGCAGTTGCGCTACCTGGACGAGGAGGCGGTATGGCACGAGGAGTGGCCGCCGTTCGATTTCGGTCGCGGCAGCCCGGAGAACGCCGCCGAGCGCCTGCCGATCGCCGTGGAGCTGAATATCGAGCACGCCCGCTACGGCCGTATCACCCGTCTGCTGCGCCTGCCCGACGCCGTCGAGCAGGCGACGCAGCAGGCGCTTCCCGGCGCCGAGGGCGTGCCCGAGCCGTTCGAAGGGGAGCTGCCGCAATGAAGCACCAGCGCGGCGTAGCCCTGATCACCGTGCTGCTGGTGGTGGCCATCGTCACCGTGGTCAGCGCGGCAATGGTGGCGCGTCAGCAGCTCAGCATTCGTGCCAGCAGCAACCAGCTGCAGGCACGCCAGGCCTGGCACTACGCGCTGGGCGGCGAAGCGCTGGCCCAGGCCATGCTCGCTCGCGATCTGCGGGCTGGCGCGACGGGCGAGACAGGCGCCAATGGTGAGGCCGCGGCCGTCGATCATCTGCTCGAGCCCTGGGCGCAGCCGCTGCCGGCGTTCGAGATCGATCAGGGCGAGATCCTCGTGCGTATCGAGGATCTCGCCGGACGCTTCAACCTCAACGACCTGCTGCGCGACCAGCAGCCCAACCCCGCCGCGGTTGAGCAGTTCCGCCGGCTGCTGCTGCGTCTGCAGATCAGCGCGCCCTATGCCGAGCGCCTGCTCGACTGGATCGATCCCGACCAGCAGCCGAGCGGTGAGCTGGGTGCCGAAGACAACGCCTATCTCGGCCTCGATACGCCCTATCGCAGCGCCGGTCGCCGGCTCCACGACCTGTCCGAACTGCGCCTGCTGCTGGACATGCGCGAAGAGGATTTCCAGCGCCTGGCGCCCTATGTCGTAGTGTTGCCGCCCAACGTGCCGCTGAACGTCAACACGGCGAGCGCGATGGTGCTTTCCAGCCTGAGCGACAACCTCAGCCTCGGCGCGGCCGAGTCGCTGGTCGAGCTGCGCCGCGCCGCACCGTTTCGCAACAGCGCGGCGTTCCTCGCGCAGCCGGCGCTGGCTGGAACTACGCTGCAGGGCACTGCGCTGGCGGTTGGCAGTCAATTCTTCCAGGCCACCAGCGAAGTGCGTCTGGGCGATCGCCGGCTGGCACTGGTCAGCCTGTTGCAACGCGAGCAGGACGGCAGCGTCCGTGTGCTCGCGCGAAATCTCGGTCAGCCTGCCCGGCAGACCCTCCCATCCGACGGAGAACGCTAGACCATGGATTGCCTGTTTCTGCCCGCCGACTGCCCGACCCGGCTCGATGCCGAGACCCGCGTCTACTGGCTGCCCAAGGACGAACCCGGCCGCTGGCAGCCGCTGGGCGAATGCGCCGCAGGCAACGGCGCGATCAGCCTGATCCTGCCGGCGGAAGTCTGCAGTTTTTTCGCCGTCACCCTGCCGACGCGCAAGGCGCGCTGGATGCAGCAGGCGCTGGCCTACGCCGCCGAGGAGCTGCTGGCGGAAAACGTCGACGATCTGCATCTGGCCCTCGGCGAGGCACTGCCGGACGGCCGCCTGCGGGTCGTGGCGATCCGTCGCCAGCTGCTGGATGACTGGCTTGGTCAGTTGCGCGAGCTGGGCCTGCTGATCGTGGCGATTCATGTCGACGCCGATCTGCTGCCGCGGGAGGGCACGCAGCTATTGTTCATCGGCGAGCGCGGCCTGCTCGGCGGCGTCGGCGAAACGCGCTTGGCCTTCGCCAGCGAGGACTGGCCGCAGCTGTCCGGCCTCTGCCCGGCGCCCTGGCATGCCCAGGGCAGTGAAAGCGAGCCGCCTCTGGCGCTCGACGACTACCGGCAGGTGGACGATCCCTATGCGTTTCTCGGTTCGCAGCGCGCGGCAGCGATCAACCTCGCCCAGGGTGACTTCGCCGTGGAGGTCGGCAATACCGGCCTCGGTTACTGGAAACCGCTGTTCGCCGTCGCCGGCCTGATCCTGCTGGTGCAGCTGGGCTTCAACCTGAGCCAGGCCTGGTATTTCCAGCGCCAGGGCGATGCCTACGCCGAGGCCAGTCTGGCGCTGTATCGCGAGCTATTTCCCGAAGACATCCGCATCGTCAACATGCGCGCGCAGTTCGATGATCATCTGGCCCGCGGCAGCGGTGGCCAGACGGGCTTTCTGCGCCTGCTCGACCACGCCGCCGCGGCACTGGAGGACGGCATTCCGGTGACCATCGGCCAGCTCGACTACAACCAGGATCGCGGCGATCTGGCGCTGCAGGTGCAGGCCATGGACTTTCCCACGCTGGAAACATTGCGCCAACGCCTGGGTGACACCGGTCAGAGCGTGCAGCTGGGCTCGGCCAGTCGAGAAGGCGATGGCGTCAGCGCGCGCGTGGTGATCGGAGGCTGATGATGAATCTCAAGCAACAACTGGCCGTGCGCCTCGCCGATTCGCCGCTGTGGCAGCGCTGGCAGCGCCTGGCGCCCCGTGAGCGCACCTCGCTGAGCCTGCTCGGCGCCTTTCTGCTCGCCGTGCTGTTCTATCTCTGGCTGTGGCTGCCGGCGCAACGCCAGGCCGCCGACGCTCGCGAGTATTACCAGGCGCAGCGCGAACTGCATGCCTACATGGAGCAGAACACCGACCTGGCGCGCCAGATGGAGCGCAGCAATCAGGTCGAGCTGGCGCCGGAGCAGCTGCAGGGGGTGATCACCGAAAGCGCGCAGCAGGGAAACCTGCGAATCGAGAGCTTCGACAATGGTAGCGACGGCAGCGTGCAGGTGAGCCTGCCGGGGGCATCGTACGCATTGCTGTTGCGCTGGTTCGACACCCTGCAGGGGCAGGGCGTGAGCATTGCTGACGTCAGCCTGGAGCGCGCCGGTGAAGGGCTGGTGAATGCGCGGGTGAGCTTTCGCGCGGGGAGTTGATGGCGCCCTGATCCATCGCCGGGCCTGCGCGAGGCACAGACCCGGCGGCGCGGGCTTTCAGTGTGGCGAGTTGAACTGCATCGCCAGGGCGCGCAAGGCGGCTTCAGCGGCGAGTACCTTGGCAATCGCGTCGTTGGCCTTCTCGCGGGTGATACCCAGGCGATCGAACAGCTGCTGCGGCACCTCGGTATCCGGCCCGCTGCCGATGCCACGGTTGCGCAGCATGCGTACCGCCAGGCAGACCAGGTTCGGATAGGCCGCATCTTCGCCGTCATAGCCGGGGTCGTTCTGGAAACGCAAGGCGGCCGCCAGTTCCTCGGGCATGCCCCACAGACGCATCAGCCAGGCACCGATCTGCTCGCGGGTGATACCCAGCAGATGCTGCTCGACGTGACTGTGCGACAGGTGCGGGTTGGCTTCCAGGTGCCGGCAGATCAGCGAAAAATGCGGTGGAAAGACGTGCGCCAGTACCAGATAGCCGAAGTTGTGCAGCAGTCCGGCGAGGTAGCTCAGGCCGGGTTCCGGGCGCTGTTCGCGGGGAATCGCACGGGTCAGCCCCTCGATGACCGCGGCTGTATAGATCGCCTGTTGCCAGTAGGGCGTGGCGTCCTGCGGCTTGTCGTCCGGCAGGCTGATGGTCTTGCCCAGCGCTAGACCAAGGGCCAGGTTGATCACCAGGTCGAAGCCGAGCACGCGGACGATGGCGTCTTCCACCGAGCGGATGCGCCCGGGAGCGGCGTAGTAGGGCGAGGCCGCCCAGCTGATCACCTGCGCCGCCAATGCCGGGTCAGTTTCCACCACGCCGGTGATGTCGTCGACCGTGGCGTCGGGGTTGACCCGCAGCTTGATGATCTTCTGCGCCGTATGCGGCAGCGGCGGAATCTCGATGGTTTCTTCCAGACGCTTCTGGATGCGTCGCGCGGTGAAACTCTGCACCGCCTGACTGATCTCGGCGCGGTCGTCGTCCGGGCGGTCCAGGTTCGGCCGGATGCTGCTCAGCGGTACGGCGAAACTACCGGCCGTGGCCTTGCTCAGCAGACGCTTGAAGTCGCCACTGCTGACCTCCACCAGCAGGCCAGGCTGGCCGGATTCAACCAGTAGCCGTGGCTGCTGCATCAGGCACTCTTCGTACAGGCAGGGCGAACTGGTCAGCGGCGGCAGGCCAGGCAGGCGGCTCAACTGGTGCTTGCCCAGCATCCGGGCCAGTCGCTCCGGCTTTACAGCTGCCAGCTCGCGGCCGGTAAGCTCGGCCAGGCGCGCGAGATCGAGCAGATGGTTCTGGGGGAAGAGCACCAGCATGGCGCCGATGCTGTCGTCCAGCAGCACTGCCTGAACCCG
>CENV01001940.1_pt1 | contig 16225 bp, 18 predicted proteins | sample 530231 | NCBI WGS metagenome assembly CENV01 (sample SAMEA2619815, study PRJEB7988) | marine metagenome | biome: marine biome (ENVO:00000447); feature: surface water layer (ENVO:00002042); material: "saline water (ENVO:00002010), including plankton (ENVO:xxxxxxxx)" | depth 5 m | reverse complement strand
GCGGGCGGCCTGTGGCAGCGTATTTAAACAAAACAAATGGCGCACAGGCAGGGCCCATGCGCATTCGGGCTGCTTATCGGGGCAAATGGCCCAAGAGTCAAGGCCCACGCGGCTATTGCAGCTCCCTAATACCAGTTCCGCTCGACGATTTCGGTCCGCGAACCTTCCGGCATCAATGCCGTCAAATCCGAGGGCTCATTGCCCGGCTCGTCGAAGGGGAAGCGGTAGTGAAAGGGGTAAACATAGCGCGGCGCGGTTTTTTCGATACAGGTTACCACTTGGTCGGGGGTCATCGTATAGGGCAGGTTCATGGGAAAGAACGCGATATCGATCTTGCCCAGATCGTCCATTTCGGGTGTCGGTTCGGTGTCGGAAGCGAGATAGACGACAGTGCCGGCGAAATCGAAGAGATAGCCGTTTCCGACGCCCTTCTCGTGGTATTTCTGACGGTCGGGCGTTGTGTTGTACATCGCGACGGCGCGGATCGTGATGCCGTGCCACTCGATTGTCTGGCCGTTGGCCATGAGCGTTGTGCGGGCGGCGAGGTCTTCTGGCAGCTGGTCGAAAACAATCCTGGGGGCGATAATGTGCGTCTCCTCGCTCATGACAGCGTCCAGGGTTTCAAGATCGAGATGATCCCCATGGTGATGGGTGAGGATGACCAATGTCGGGGCGGGGAAAGCGGCGAAACGAGCGGCGCCACCTATGGGGTCGCAATAGATGGTCTCTGCGTTCCATTCCATTACGAATGTTGCGTGGTGGATCGGGGTGATGCCCAGTGGGCCGGACGGCGTCTCGTATGTGTCACGCTCATTCATTGGTCTCTCCCATTCTCGGTGATCTGGTAAAAGTCGTCTGACCTGTAAGCCGCAATGGTCTGGGGCCGATGGTGCATGGTCCAGGTTTCGAACGTCCATTGCGGGGCATTGGTGTCGATGGTCTTTGCGGGGAAGTAGGTCTGCGCCGTTGCGGTTCCACCACGCGCCTCGATCCCGATTGTGCCGCGCCGGTATTGGTCGCCCTCGAAGGCGTCGAGCCGCGCCATATCGCGCTGGTTCAATCCAGCGATGACAAGCCCTTGCGTCCATTCGTCAGCGCGGACCAGCGCCGGATACAGATTTCCGGGATAGTAGACGGTGCGCCACCCGATGGCCCGGGCGTCGACCAGATCGCCGCGCGCCACGGCGCGGCCGAGGACGCCCTCGAGAATTTCCCGGTCGCGCAATGTGCCATAGGCAAAAAGGGGAAGATCGGTTGCGTTCATGAAAAGGTGACTATCAGGGTTGGCGACAATTCAAAACAAGGTGTTGCGGGCCAACCAACCCTATGCCATATAGCGCCCACCCAACGACCCAAGCGGCGATCTTTTGCCGCGACACCAAGACGGAGAGGTGCCGGAGTGGTCGAACGGGGCGGTCTCGAAAACCGTTGAGCGCGCGAGCGTTCCGAGGGTTCGAATCCCTCCCTCTCCGCCATGTTCTGCAGCTATATGGCTGATAATTATACGTATTTCGGATTACAGCTTGCTCGGTGTGTACCTTTGTGTGCACTTGCCCTGTTGGAAGCTGAATGCTGTCTCCCTAGTTACCTTTTTTGATCGCTTACAGACCTAGGATGTGGAGGCCATTTCAGGCAACGCTCAAGCTGTCATCTTCGCTGCCCGGCGACCGCCACGTTTTCTATCGCTGCGATCGCCTCTTCCTGAAAGGGGTACATGCTGTCCTTGCCGAAGCTTTCGTCGGCAGGGCCCTGTGCCGCGGCATCGACATTAGTGGCGAGTTTGTCCAACAGGTCCTTGGGCGAGAACCAGGGTGTCATTGGGGTCGCGTGGTTGGTTTTCCGCCTGATATCGCGATACCAGACGCCGGATTTTGTCAGCTACTGACGCACATAGGGCCGGCCGTTTGTGGCAAAGGCGAATGGCACGCGAAAAGAGCCCGAACTCACGGTAACGACCATTCGCAAGGGTGCGCCGCCGATAGAGTTAGAGAATGCTCGCCGCCGCAGGCTTCTGGCGATCAGCAGGGTACCTTCCGATCCAGTTACTAACCCAGCAACAGGAGAAGTGATCGCGCATGTTGCTCGTTTTGGTCGCACGGAAGCTGAGAATGCGATTGTTGCGGCCAAGGCGGCATTTCCTTCTTGGTCTGGTTTGTTGCAGTAAAATAGCACTGCTCAAGGGACTCATGTCGATCAATGAGAAGGAAGAATCTTCTATAAAGGTGGCCTCCCCCTGGAAAGGGCCCGAGGGTCGGGATTTGGTCCTTGTTGCCTGCGCGTTCGATGCGTTGCAATAGATTTCGAAGTTCGCCGTGCAGGAACGTGATCAACCCCACGTTTGCACGGCCCAGCAGATGCCAGACCGGGAAAGAAGCCGGAGCGATCGCTGGCAGAAAACGCGACACACATGCTGTCGACAATCATCTGTCGTTTTCCAGATTCGCCTGCAACTTCTCGGCGATCGCGAACAGCGCCTCGCGCTCGTCGGGTGCAAGAATGGTGATAACCTGCGCCTGTCGCTTCCGGGCAACAACGATCACCTTGTCGTGGAGTTTCTGACCGCTCGCGGTTATGACGCAATCGATCTTCTTTCTGGGCGAATCCGCGCCCGGCTGGATGGCAAGAAGGTCCCGCTGTTCCAGCTTGCGCACCACTCGGCTGACCTGAGCCTTATCGGTGGACGATTGGGCCACGACATCCCCGAAAGACAGAATCCCGGCATGAGCAACCAGAGAGAGAACGCGCCATTCCGCGATGGAAAGCCCGTGCGCGGACGCATAAGGCATCGTCACCTGACGTCGGAGCGCCCCCATCAGCGCACTCAGCCGCGTGGTCAGAAAGTCGTGCACCAGGAGATTTTCACCATCGGGTCCCAGGTCCGTCCATGGAGTGCGATCGGATTTTGGTTTCCGGTCCACAGATGTCGCTCCTTCAATTTTTCCGCGCCAGCGGGGCAGCTGTGCCCTGTTCGCCCAAGAAATTCCAACCCTTTCTCCCGAGCCTCACGAATAATGGTTGTATAGTCAACAAAAATGACAGATAGTGCCTTTGTTGACTAATCAACATCACAGGGTGCACCCACCGGAATGCGCCTTCCGGCCTCACAACACACGGAGAAGAACCGATGGAGCACGAACCCGTAGGGCTCTCGCTTCCGCAGATGAATGCACGCGAAAAGGTTCTCGGTCGCGCCGTTTATGCCGGCGACATCAAGCTTGCGCGTATGCTACACGCCAAGGTTCTCCGCAGCCCCTATCCCCACGCGCGCATTGTTTCGATCGACACTAAAGACGCCAGAGCTCTTCCCGGCGTGCGGGCTATCGCCACCGGTACCGACGTCCCTGCCAGGACCTGGGGTGTCAGCCACAAGCACCAGCATATCCTTGCCAGAGGCACCACCCGCTTCGTGGGTGAGGAAGTGGCGGCCGTGGTCGCCGACAGCGTCGATATCGCAGAACAGGCCCTCGACCTGATCGACGTCGAATACGAGGAATTGCCGCCACTTCTCGATCCCGAGCGCTCCCTCGATCCAGAGTCCCCGCTGCTCCACGAAGGCGGAAATCTCGCAGATGAGATCAATATCTCGCGCGGCGAAGTCGATAAGGGATTTGCCGCCGCCGACGTGATTCACGAACAAATCTATACGACCCACTCCCAGTATCCCGGGTACATGGAGCCGATGGCCACCGTCGCCGCCACCGACGGCAGCGGTCGCCTCACTGTCTGGACCTCGACCCAAACCGTATTTCTCGCCCGCCAGCGACTGGCGGAAGCCCTCGACCGACCCATCTCCACCATTCGTGTGATCCAACCCGCCGTGGGCGGCGGCTTCGGGGGCAAGATCGTCGAAGAACGCAGCAGCGTCATTGCCGCTTATCTCGCGACTCTCGTCGACCGTCCGGTGCGCCTTGGCCTCACACGCATCGAGGACATGCTTTCGGGCTGTTTCAGCGTCCCCGAGCGTATCCGCCTCAAGATCGGCATGAAAAGCGACGGAACGATCGTCGCCAAGGAGGTCGATATCCTTGCCGATTGTGGCGCGTATGCGGGACTTGCCCCCGACATCATGCTGGTTTCCGTCATGCGCAGCGACAACATGCAGCGCATCGAGAATATCCGCTCGCGCGCGCGCATGGTCTACACCCATACCATGCCCCGGGGCGCCTTCCGCGGTTTCGGCGGCACCCAGATGCTGTTCGCCCTCAACAGCCACATGGCGACCATGGCCGAAAAGCTCGGACTCGACGTGTTCGATGTGCACCGCAAGAACGCCATCCAGGCGGGCGACACCACCGTCCACGACTGGAAAATCGGCAGCTGCGCCCTCCCCCAATGCCTAGACCATGTGCAGAACGCCATAGGCTGGACCGGGAAGCGCGCCCGTCCCAAGGGGCACGGAGCCTTGCGGCGCGGCATCGGCATGGCCATGGCCATGCATGTGAGCGGCAATCGCACGATCGGCAATTGGGACGGTTCCACGATTGTGCTCAAGGTCAACGAGGACGGACGTGCCATTGTCCAGACCGGCGAATCCGACATGGGTCAGGGGGCGTTCACCATGCTTGCCCAGATATGCGCTCAGGAAATGAGCATCCCCGTCGATCACGTCACGGTCCGGCCCCCCGATACCGACACCTCCCCCTATGGCATCGGCACGCTCGCCTCTCGGGTGACCATCAATGCGGGCATCGCCATGGTCGAAGCAGCGCGCATGGCACGCGCCGAGATTCTTGAAGCCGCTTCGGAAAAGTTCGGCCACGCCTCCGAAGCCCTCGAAATCAGGGATGGTGCGGTGCGCTCGAAGGGCAGCGGAAATCTGGTCGCAGGCTTGGACGAGGTCTGCCGCTACCACATCTTCCGCCATGGAGGGGACGGCATTCTCGTCAAGTTCAGCCACGATCCTGTGACTGTGCGCATGAATGACGAGCATCGCGGTAACGTCGCGCCGGCCTATTCCTTTGCTGCCCAGTCGGTGGAGGTCGAAGTCGATACCGAGACCGGACAGGTTCGGGTCGTGGAAAGCTGGCTTGCCGACGATTGCGGTGTCGCGATCAATCCTCTCGCCGTCCATGGTCAGTCCAATGGTGCCGCCGTCCAGGCAATTGGCTGGGCGCTCTATGAGGAGCTCCATTTCGAAGGCGGGCGTCTCGTCAATGGCGAACTCGCCGACTACACCATGGCGACCGCCGACGCGGTGCCGACCCTTCACAGCGAGATTGTTGAATCCTTCGAACCCAACGGCCCGCTCGGTGCCAAGGGCGGTAGCGAGACCGCCATCCTGCCGGGAGCCCCCGCCATCGCCAACGCCGTATACGACGCGATCGGCGTTCGCATTACCGATCTACCCATCACCCCTGAAAAAATTCTGGCCGGACTAGCGGCGCAAAGGGAGGCCGCTCGTGCTGCCGTTTGAATTTCTCGAGCCTCAAACCCTCGCCGATGCCATCGCCATGCTGGGCGATCATGATGACGATGCCTGCGTGTTCGGTGGTGGCACCGCCCTTTTGCTTGCCATGCGCCAGCGCATGATCGCCGCCAACGTTGTCGTTTCGCTCGGGGCACTGGATCAGTTGCGCGGCGTGACCTTTTCTCCCGGTCAGGGTCTGCGCATCGGCGCCATGACTTGCCACGCAGAGATCGCCCGCGCGGAACCTGTTCACGCCCATTATCCGGTTCTGGCGCAGCTCTTTTCCGGCCTCGCCAATCCGCAGGTGCGCAATCAGGGCACGGTAGGTGGCAATGTCTGCTACGCCGATCCGGCCACCGATCCCCAATCGTGCCTCATTGCGCTCGGTGCGAACGTCATCATCGCCGGACCAGATGGTGAACGCCGCCTGCCCATGCGCGAGTTTGTCGTCGATTTCTTCACCACAGCCCTGGAGCCCGGCGAGATTCTCACCCAGATCATCGTCCCACCGCCTTCTCCTCAGACCGTCGGCCATTACCGTCGTTTGCTGCGCACCCCTGCCGAGCATCGCCCCGTCGCCAACGTTTCCCTGGTCGTCACCGAACGCTCGAACGCATGGGACGCCGTAAGTCTCGTCATCGGCGCCGCCGTGCCGGTGGCGCAGACAATGTATCGCGCCGAAGCATTCCTGTGCGGACGTCCTCTGTCGCTCGACCTCGCCGAAGAGGCAGCCCAAATTGTTGCCGAAGACCTCAACCCGGTCTCGGACGGTCGCGGTGACGCTGCTTTTCGCACCCAGATTGTGCGCGCAGCGACCCGCAGGATCATCGCAGAAGCCGCCGGGCTCGACTGGAGTAAGGCCTCATGAGCACCCATCAGATATCCATTACCCTGAACGGCGAGGCGATGGACCTCGAAGTGCCCTCAAACCGGCTTCTTGCCGATTTCCTGCGCGACGACCTGGCCATGACCGGTACGAAGCGCGGGTGCGAGACCGGCGTTTGCGGCGCGTGCTCGATCCACGTCGATGGCGCGGTCGCAAAATCGTGCCTCAACCTCGTTGTGCAGATGAACGGCAAGGCGATCACTACGGTCGAAGGGCTTGCCCAGGGGCAGACTCTCCACGTCCTCCAGCAGAGCTTCATGGAGTGTGGGGGCTTGCAATGCGGATATTGCACGCCAGGGTTTCTCATGGCCGCTGCAGATCTGCTCTCGCGGAACACCGACCCGGACGAAATGGAAATCCGCAGGGCACTATCGGGCAACATATGCCGCTGTACCGGATATCAAGGCATCGTGGACGCTGTCCGCCAAGCCGCGGAGAAACTGAATGGAAATTGAACTTTCGCACGTTTTTTCAGAGCCCGCCGACGCGTTGTGGGCGGTCCTGCTTGATCCTGAACAGGTCTCGAAATGCGTCCCCGGCATGCAGTCGGTCGATGTGATCAGCGACACCGAGTATCATGCGCGTATCAAGGTCAAGATCGCCTTCATAAGCGCCAACTTCACCATCCGCACGCTCATCACCGAAGCCAACCGGCCCCATTATCTCCAGGCCGAGGCTTCCGGTCAGGACAAGTCGGTTGGAAGTTCGGTCAAGGCCATTGTCAATATGAACCTTACCGATGTCGGCGAGGGCAGGACCGAACTGCGCGTCAAGGGAAGCGCGACGGTCCTCGGACGGCTGGGCACGTTGGGCCTCAATCCCATGCGCACCAAGGCGGAACGTATGTGGGAGCAATTCTGTGGCGCTCTCGAAGCCCATTTGTCGGGAGATCGTGCCGACGAGGCAAATACCGTTCCCGATCGACCTGATGCGCGATCGCCAGGCTCAGCCGCCGATGCCACCCGGCCACTCACGCCTTCGGCACCATCATCCGCTCCGCGGTCGGCACGAAGAGCGAAGGGGCTCTTTTCCTGGTTCGGATCGAGAGACAAGACCGAAGGCTTGCGCATCGAAGTCCACAGGACAGATACGCGCGTCGTGATCTCCTGCCCGGCATCCCATGCCGACCAATGCTTTGCATGGCTCGATCGTCAGCTCGGGCCACAAGAGGGCAAATAACGCTCAATCGAACAACAGGCTGACTTCAAAGGGAAAAAAATGACCACTGGAAACATGACACGGCCGCCCGGCGAAACGCTCCGGCCCCGACACTCTCAAAAAACACCGAACTCAATCGCCGATGTTGCGCATCTTAGCCGCCGCAACACCAGGGAGAAGATGCCTATGCTTTCCAAACTGCTCACACTGACCGCTGCTTCGACCCTCATGATCGCCATCGCACCTGCGGTCCAGGCTCAGGACGTCACGCGTCTCACGGTCGCCTTGCCGGTCAACCTGTGCCTCGCCAATTGGCCCTTCTATGTCGCTGCCTCCGAAGGCATGTTCGCCGAAGAAGGACTTGATGTTGCCATGGAGGGGCTCGACGGATCTTCCACCGCCATTCAGGCAACGCTAGCCGGTCAGTCCCAGATCGCAGTCTCCGCTCCTGCCGATGTGCTTGCGGCGAGCGGCGCGGGCGCCAATCTCATCGGATTTTACAGCTTCTACCAGTATCTCCCCTTCGATCTTGTCACGCTCGCCGATTCCGATATCGCGTCCCTGGCTGACCTCGAAGGAAGAACGATCGGCATGTCCAGTCCCGGCGGTGGCGAAGCGATCTTCATGCGCTCGGTCATGAGCAATTCGGAAATCGAGGAAGGCTCTTATGAAGAGCTTGCCGTGGGTGAAGGCAGCGCCGCCGCAACGGCACTGACCAGCGGCGTCGTCGATGCCTTCTCGGCTTCCTTTGTCGACGAAATCATCTTTTCGGCCATGGGCCTCTCCTACCAAAAGCTCAAAAGCGAGACCTATCCGGCCGTGACGGGGCTGGTTCTCACCACGCCGCTCGATTACTTCGAGGCCAATCCGAACGTCATCGAAGGTATTGGTCGCGGCCTCGCCCGTGCCACAGCGGCAGGGCTTGCGGATCGCGATCTGGTCGTTTCCGTGTGTGGCGCCGTAGCCCCGCAGGAAACCGAGGATATGGGCTTCGCCACCTCGGTGCTCGACGCTGTCGATCCCATCTTCACCCTGCTCGAGCCCACGAACGGTCAATACGGCCAAACCGACGAAGCAGGCTGGGCCGAGTATCGCGACCTCATCATCGAGATCGGAATTGCGCGGCCGGCTGCTGCCGAAACCGAGGTCTCCAACCAGTACGTCTCGGTCTGGAACCAGTAATGATGGCTCCGCGCGCAACCGAAAAGGTCAGCGAGGGCGACGGGCGGGCGAACTTCTCGCCCGCCTCCCCCGTACCCTCTTCCACCGCGGTCAACATCCGCAATGTGACCCGGACCTTTGGCTCGGTCACCGCTTTGAGCGATGTGTCGCTTGACGTGGCCGAAGGCGAGTTCGTCGTCCTGCTAGGACCGTCCGGTTGCGGCAAGTCGACCCTGCTTAACATCATCGCGGGCCTGCTGCCCGCCACACGGGGTGTTGCCGAGGTCGGCGGCCACCCGGTATCTGGCGTGCCCGACGCCATTGGCATGATGTTTCAGAAGGCCGTGCTGCTCCCCTGGCGCTCGGTTCGCGACAACATCGTTCTCCCAATCGAGATCGCCAGAGGTCGCAAGGCCGCCCGGGCCGCCCAGACCCGCGTCGACGAGCTTCTGGAACTCGTCGGCCTCACCGGTTTCGGCGACCGTATGCCGAACGAGTTGTCTGGCGGCATGCAGCAGCGCGCCGCGATCTGCCGCATGTTGATCAACGATCCGCCTATTCTGTTGCTCGACGAACCGTTCGGCGCGCTTGACGAGTTCACGCGCGAGCACATGAATATGCAGATGCTCGATCTCACCAACCGCTTGGGCCGCACAGCGATTCTTGTGACTCACTCCATCTCCGAAGCGGTGTTCCTCGCCGACCGCATCGTGGTGATGAGCGCCCGTCCGGGCCGCATTGCGGGCATCATCGATGTCGGACTCCCCGAGCACCGCAGCCCCGATATCACGACCAGCCCCCAATTCCAGCACGTCGTGGAGCAGGCCCGCGGAATGCTTCAGATCGGCTACGCCATGGAGAATGACTGATGTCGACAAGTCCTCACACCGCTTCACCGTCCGCCATCGCACTTTCTGAGCAGCGGGCGCCCCTGCTGGAGCGTCTGCCCTCCAGTGTCCTGGTTGGAGGCTCACTCATCCTTCTGCTCACCATCTGGGAAATGGTGGTCATAGTGGGATGGATACCCGAGTTGATCCTGCCTCGCGCCTCCAGCACAGCGGTCGCCCTTTACAACATCATCGTCGATCTGCTGACCGGTGGAAATGTCTGGGTCAGTTATCGCACTACGCTGATCGAGGCCGCCCTGGGGCTGCTGTTTGCGGGTGCCATCGGGTTCGTCTTCGGCGCTTTGATCGCTGAAACCACCTTCGGACGGCGCGTGATTCAGCCCTATATGGTGGCGCTCTATGCCGCTCCCAAAGTCGCTCTCGCTCCGGTTTTTGTCGCCTGGTTCGGGTTCGGAATGACCCCCAAGGTCGTCATGGCCGTGACTATCGCCTTCTTTCCGGTGATGGTCGATACCGCCGCCGGCCTATCGGGCGTCGACGAGGATTCCGACAAGCTTTTTGCCACGATCCGGGCCAATCGCTGGCAGCGCTTCTTCAAGCTCAAGCTGCCCAATGCGCTTCCGTTCATCTTCGCCGGACTCAAGACTGCAGCAGTGCTTTCGCTGATCGGTGCGCTGGTGGGCGAATTTTCCGGCGGCGGTCGGGGTATCGGCATCCTGATCCAGACCGCCAGCCTGCGTTTCAACCTCGATGTCGTCTTCGCCCACGTGATCCTTCTATCGGTCACCGCGTTCGCCATCTACTGGGTGATCGACAGGATCGAGCACAAGGTCGTCTTCTGGCGCAAGGCCGGGTTCATCCCGACCCAGGCCTGATGAGTTCCAATTTCCGGGGGCAACGCAAAGTCCTCCCCCGGAATCTCTCCAATGACGGGCCAATCCCACCCGAAAGGCCCAAGCGAACCGACAATGAACATCGCACTCGCCCTCCTGGCCGCCGGAAAGTCGAGACGGATGACCGGAGGCCACCACAAGCTCCTCGCCGACTTTGGCGGCGTTCCCGTGATCCGGAGATCTGCGCTTGCCGCGGTTGGAAGCGGCGCCTGCACGGTGCTTGCCGTCCTCGGTCATCGCGCGGATGCGTTGCGCGCCCACCTCTCCGACCTCGACCTTGAGATCATTTTCAACCCGGACCATGCCACCGGCCTCTCATCCTCGCTCCAGACCGCCGCCTTGCGCGTCCCGCCCGACGCGCACGGCATGATCGTGCATTTGGCGGATATGCCCGGCATCGGCAGCGACAGCCTGCGACGCCTTATGATCGCCTTCGAAGACAATGGCGGCGAGGCCATCGTGCGCGCCACCGACGCGGGCCACCCCGGCCATCCCGTGATTTTCCCCCGCTCTTTCCTGCCCGGCCTTTCATCCCTCGTAGGCGATATGGGCGCGCGCGACCTCATCCCTGCATCAAGACTTCCCCTTGTCGACGTCGAACTCGGCCTCGTCGCCTCGCTCGACGTTGATACGCCCGAGGCGCTTGCCGCAGCAGTCCGTATCCTGCTGTGACCTCCCCATCCAAAAGCCTCCATCCGGCCCTCGATGACCCATGGGAACTTGCCCGCGCTCATCCCGAGGAAGCGGTTCTGGCTGTTCTCACCGACACTCACGGACCATCCTATCGCGATCCCGGCGCCGCCCTTGCCATCTTGCCTGACGGAAGTTTTGCCGGTGCGATCACCTCGGGCTGCATCGAAGCCGACCTCTTTGCGCGCGCCCGCGAGGTAAGGGCCACGGGCCGCCCGCAATCCCTACGCTATGGAGCGGGTTCGCAATTTTTCGACTTGCGTCTACCCTGTGGCGGTGCGGTTGAGATCGCCCTTTTCCCGCTTCGCGATCCCGACTGTCTTGGTGCCTTGTCCGTCGCCCGACAAGATCGCCGCGCCGTGTCGCTAACCCTCGGCCCCGACTATCGGTTGTCGCTCGGCCCATGGCGTCGGACCGGCAACGGTCCCGATGGCTTCACCCTGGGCTTCAGGCCTCCGGTGCGGTTCTTGATTTTCGGAACGGGGCCGGAAGCGACAGTCTTCACCGACCTTGTGCGCAGTCTGAATATGGACCATCTATTGTGCTCGCGAGATGCCGCCACGCTTGGGGTTGCGGCCGGGCTCGGTTGCCAGATCCGGCATATGGACGGGCAGGGAACTTCGCACAACATTGAAATCGATTCCCGTACCGCCGCTGTTCTGTTCTTCCACGACCACGACCACGAACTGGACATCCTGCGCTCCCTCGTATCCACGTCGGCCTTCTATATCGGCGCTCTTGGCAGCAGGCGCACCCAAGCCACCCGCCTCGACCGCCTGCGCAACCTTGCCGTCAGCAAATCCGCCCTCGAGCGCATTCGTGGTCCGATCGGCCTTATACCCTCCTCGCGCGACCCTCGCTCGCTCGCCGTTTCGGTCCTTGCCGAGGTCATGCAACTCGCTAGTCTATGATGGCTGATGGCCCGACAGGACAATACAGGTCAGCCGGAATCAGATCGACGATCTCATCTGGCCCGTCTGGTCGAGGTTAAAATTCGGCGGCTTTTTCGGCTGAGCCAACCTGACCCTACGCAACGCCGACGGGTATATAGGGATGACTGCAGGCGCCAACCCTGCCGGCCGGATATGTGAAACCCTACGTCAAGCGCGGCAAGAATGACGAGGTCGATGCAGAGGCAATCTGCGAGACCGTGACACGACCGACCATGCAGTTCGTTCGGACTAAAATCGCAGAGCAGCAGGCGATCCTGGGGGCAACGTCACCCCGCGTTGAAACTGGCGGCCTTGACACAGATCGCGCCCCTCCCCGCCGCCTGCCCCACCCCCGATCCGGCAGGCGGCACCCCGCCCAGAGGTAGCGTGGACCTTAGGAGGTCGCGGACACAACCATACAGTCGTCTCCATCGAGCCGCTCTCCTCTTCGCCCTGGAGGGCGGCTTTGTCTATATCGGCTAAACGGCGACGTGTCAGGCGTTTTCGCAGCGAGAGGAGACGGTGCCGTCCCGCTAGCCGGAGCAAACAGGTGGGCGCGTCCCTGCCCATTATCGCTCAACCCGTTACCACAACACACATCCAAGGCGATGAGGAAACCGTCTTGCCGTGCCGGCAGATGCCGTGTTGAGTTGGGGCGGGTGTCAAGGGCCTCCGGCACTCGTAGAGCAGCCTTCCGAATCCTCACGCGGGAGGTTCGCCGGCGACAGATGCCAACGTCACCTTGGGTTAGGCGGACTGAACAACTTTCGTGGCCTCAAGGGACACCTCCCCGCATATCCAGACAAAATTTAGAACAACGGTCCGCACCAACGAGCAACCGTCAACGCGTACCATACGCCACTGGGGTGGCACAATGTGGTCAGTGGTTTCGAATATCGGGGCGGTATTGGCGGCGAACTCAGTCGGCGGCGACGGGCCATTGGCCAGTCACCAGTCACCAGTCACCAGTCACAAAGGAGACGTCAGCATCGGGTCGAGCGAACGGATTTTTCATGTGCCAGGCCAGCGTCATTATGTCGAGACAAAAATTTGTTAGGAGTACGGTGAGTGCGGTTCTGCTTTTGAACGAAAGCGCTGGCCGCCGGTTGGGTATCTGGGTGTGGGTAAGAAAGTCAACGTGTTTCAGTACCCACGTCTCAAGCGGGATCCAGAGCACAAGCTCCAGAAGCTATCCGATGAGGATCGGCGTCCTCGCGTGCCATGGATCGAGTTAGTGCTCGTGGCTTTCATTTCTGCCACTTTGGTGGTCTTCGCATCTCACCTAATTCGACCGCGCCCTTTTCGCCTCCTTTCGCACCGCGGACTGATGCAGCGCATCCTGCTGCCCTTTGAGGCTCGCCACTTCAGCAGCAAGTTTCCTTCTGAGGGCATCGCCTTCGGCATCTCGCGCAGGAAAACGCCCCACGCGTCACCGCATCGTTTGTTGCTGGGCGACCGGCGTCAGTTTGGGTGAACGCAAGAAGCAGTCGAACTTCGTCCTTGCCTTCGCTATTCTTTGTCCTTTGTGCTGCTCCGGTTCATGTCGCGGGGATGAGGGCTTCGACCTCATCTACGTTGGCGGCTTCGGTGGCGGGCTTGTCCCAGCGGATGCGGTTGATGCGGGGGAAGCGCAGGGCGACGCCGGATTTGTGGCGGGTGGAGGCCTGAGCGCTGTCGAAGGCGACTTCAAAAACCAGGGATTTTTCCACTTCGCGCACCGGGCCGAAACTCTGGATTGTGTGGGCGCGCACCCATTTGTCGAGTTCTTTCAGTTCGGCGTCGGTGAAGCCGAAATAGGCCTTGCCGATGGGCACCAGTTCATTGCCCCGCCAGGCGCCGAATGTAAAATCGGAATAATAGGACGAGCGCTTGCCGTGGCCGCGCTGGGCGTACATGAGAACGGCATCGACAAGGTTGGGATCGCGCTTCCATTTGAACCAGTTGCCCTTGGGGCGGCCGGGGACGTACGGGGCGGATTTGAGCTTGATCATCACGCCCTCATGGCCGTTTTCATCGGCGCCCTGGCGGCGGATGGCGCCCAGTTGTTCCCAATCGGAAAAAGCGAGCAGTTGCGAGAGGTCGAGACGGGACTGGGTCTGGTCGGCGAAAAACCCCTGGAGACGGGCGCGACGGTCGATCCAGGGGAGGGCGCGGATATCCTCGTTCCCATCGAACAGCATGTCATAGACCCGGATGAAGGCGGGGTGTTCACCGATCAGCTTTTCGGTGGCCGATTTGCGGTTGAGGCGCTGCTGCAGGGCGTTGAAGGGGGCAGGCTCGAAATTGTTGCCAACCAGCAATTCGCCATCGAGCACCCCGTGCCCGAAGACGTTTTCGACAAGGTCGGGGAAGGCGGGCGCAATATCCTCGCCTGTGCGCGAGAACAGCGATGCCGGGCCATCGCCGAGGATCAATTGCACGCGTATGCCATCCCATTTCCATTCGGCGACGAAATCGGCCGGATCGAGGCTTGCGAAGTCCTTGTCCTCGTCGATGGGGTTGGACAGCATGAGGGGGTGAAAGCGGGATGTATGGTCGATCTCGGGTTTGGACCCGGTGCCATCGAGCCATGCAAACAGCGCGCCATAGGGCATTTTTATGCCGTGCCAGATTTCCTCGATGTCCTTTAAGTCCGTGCCGCTCATTTCGGCCAGAGCGGTCTTGGCGAGACGTTCGGAAACCCCGATGCGCAAGCCCCCGGTGGCCAGCTTGACCAGAGCCCAGCGCTCGTTGATCTGTGCGCTGGTCAAAAGCTCTGCGATCAGGAGCGCGAGTTCGGATTTCGGCGTGGTGTTTAAAAGTTCGACGAGATCGGAGAGCGAAGGCAACTCGCGCGTGCCGCCCTTGTGGGGCCAGATCAGCGCAATGGTTTCGCCCAGATCACCGACGTAATCGTAGCTGAGCGCGAAAAGATGCGGGTCGACTTCGGCCAGCACAACCTGTTTGAGGCGGGCGGGTTTGACGTGGGCGAAGCTGAGCGCGCCGGTGAGGACGGCCAGCGCATAGCCGCGGTCGGGATCGGGCGTATCGCTGAAATAGGCGGCGAGCGCTTCAATCTTGCGGTTGCGCGAGGGGGTGAGGGCCAGGGTTTCGAGGAGAGTCGCAAAGCGCTTCATTGCTCTTGTTCCTCGTCTTCATAGCCCTGGATGTTGAGCGGTTCGGCGACGAGACCCTGCTGGCGGGACCAATAGACAAGCGCATCCTCGCGGCCATGGGTGACCCAGATTGTCGCCGCCCCGGTGTCGGTGACCGTTTGGGTCAGTTCGGGCCAATCGACATGGTCGGAAATGACCAGGGGCAGTTCGATGCCGCTCTGGCGGGCGCGCTGTTTGACGCTCATCCAGCCCGAGGCCATGGCGAGGACGGGATCGGGCAGCCGGCGGCTCCAGCGGTCCTTGAGCGCCGAGGGCGGGGCGATGATTATGGCGTCGGCCAGTTCGGCTTTTGTCGCTTCGGTGGCGTGGCGGAGTTCGCCCAGTGCGATACCACGTTCGACATAGAGGTCGCACAGGCGCTGCATCGCGCCGTGGAGATAGATCGGGGCGTCATAGCCCGCGTCGCGCAACAGGCTGATGACCCGTTGGGCCTTTCCCAGAGCGTAGGCGCCGATCACATGGGCGCGGCCGGGGTGGGCGGCGAGCGATTTGAAAAGTTTGGCGATTTCCTCGAACGGGTGCGGATGCTGGAAGACAGGCAGCCCGAAGGTTGCTTCGGTGACCAGAAGATCGCAAGGGACGAGCTCGAAGGGCTGAGCGGTCTTGTCGGGCAGGCGCTTGTAATCGCCGGTGACGACGACCCGCTGGCCATCCTGTTCGATCAGCACCTGAGCGGAACCCAGGATGTGGCCGGCGGGATAAAGGGTGATGGTGACATCATCGATCCTGAGCGGCTGGCCGAATTCGAGGGGCTGGAAGCTGCCGGCGCAATCGGGACCGTAACGGGTTTGCATGATGGCAATGGTATCGGGGGTGGCGAGCACCTTTTGATGCCCGGAGCGGGCGTGATCGGCGTGGCCGTGGGTGATGATGGCGCGCTCGCGGGGGAGCGTGGGATCGACATAGGTATCGATACGCCGGATATGGAGATCGCGATCGAGCACCTGGGCCATGGGTGGGTCTTTCCGTTCGTCGCCATATTGCCGCGGAGGCTTTTCCACGACAAGGTTTCCGACGGCTCATGGAGCGTCGGTCGTAACGGGATGAACGGGCATGGGGCGATGAACGCTCCGCACAATTTTATTTTTTATATGA
>CENV01014600.1_pt1 | contig 16237 bp, 6 predicted proteins | sample 530231 | NCBI WGS metagenome assembly CENV01 (sample SAMEA2619815, study PRJEB7988) | marine metagenome | biome: marine biome (ENVO:00000447); feature: surface water layer (ENVO:00002042); material: "saline water (ENVO:00002010), including plankton (ENVO:xxxxxxxx)" | depth 5 m | reverse complement strand
CTATGCATCAGGGTCCTCTGATAAGATTTTTGAGGTAGTCTATGATGAAGACTACAATGCCACTGTGGTCTTCGGAGATGGATCAGTAGGTGCTTCCCCAGAGGATACCGCATCGTTCAGAGTTGAGTATCGCGTTGGGGGAGGGACAAGAGGTAACCTGGAAAAGGATACTATTAATGCTTCTATCAATACAGCCCGAGCCCCAGGAACTATAACAAATATCAGTAAAGCTACTGGCGGCGCAAACGCTGAGACCATTGAACACGCCAAAAAATATGCACCTCTAACTTTCAGAAGACAGGATAGGTTAGTAACTCTGGAGGACTACGCAGTATTTGCTAATACATTTATCAGTGATTTTGGAACAGTAGGAAAAGCCGCCGCTGCAACACGAAAAGCTTATGCCTCAGCAAATATTGTTGATATTTATGTTCTTGAAAAGGCGTCAGACTTACAGCTTCAAAGAGCCACTACAAACTTTAAAACACAGTTACTAAATGCCATAAATAAAAAGAAAATGGCTACTGATGACATAGCTATCGTGGACGGTCTCATTAGAACATTAGACCTAGCAGTTTCAATTAGGGTGGATAAAGAAGAGGAAGAGAATCAAAATGTTATCAAAAGTAAAGTTAGAGATAAAATTCTAACTTACATGAGTGCTGATAACAGGAGTTTCGGGGAAGATCTTAATATCGCTGAATTGAATAGACAAATTTTTGAAGTGGACGAAGTAAGATTTTCTACAATAGATAATTTAGATCAAAATGTGCCAATTGATTTCAATGAGATTGCACAACTAAATAACCTTAGCATTAATATAATTTTACTTGACTAATGGGTTTTAATAAGCACACTCCTGATTCTAGAAATTTCTACAAAACAAATTTTGTAGAATTAGTTGAGCTTATTAGTCCTGAGATATATCGACAGAAAGACCTAGAGCTAAGTGGTACAGAGCTAAATCCTATCTCGGATATAGTTAATAAGCATGTGCAAATCGCTAATAATATTTCTGATATTATTTCTTTATCTGGAGTTGCCAACACTCAAACAAGTTCTTTAGGGAACATTAATGGTATATCTCAATATTTTGTAAAGCAAAATAACCTTACAAATATAAATCCATATACTCTAGAAAGTAAGATATTAAACCCCCTTGGGACAACTTTAAAGAACTACGAAACAAGTGGTGCTTTTAATTCTTACTTATCAGGCACGTTACTACCACTATTAGTCCCAGCCAGCAAAACTGAACCAGGCGCGCTAGAAGCAAATATTGCAACTCTCTCTGCGTTAACTAATAACATTAATGCAAGCTCTGTTCATAATTACCTTGTCGATAGTTTAGGGTGGTTTTACTTTTTAAATACATCAGCAAATGGCGGTCTTAACTATTCTCCGTCAAGCTATGTTCTGGACTCTTTCAATTCTTTATATGTTGGTAACACTTTAGAGACTGTTGATGGAATAAAAGGACTAACCGAATATCTTTGGAGAAATAATGAAACTTGTTCCTTCGGGGCGTACTTGCCTGCTTCTTTTGTATCTGGCACTGCTGACGCTGTGCTTGACGCAAGCGACGGTGTGGTAGCAACTTATACCAGTGGAGTTCAAAAGCTCGATTCGCTCAATACATTACTTGATGTAGTCTATTCTCCTCTATATGTGGACCAAAGAGATTACACAGTTAAAGACGCTTTTGATAGCTTTATTGACGCTGGTGTGGAACTAGATGATTTAGTATCAAAAGGACCACACAGAAAATTTAATACAGTGCTGGGTTTTGAATTTGCTGACATATCAAATGAAATAGAAAATCTATCACTCATTTACGATATAGAGAATGTTCGTTCTGAACATTTACAATACATAGCAGATCTTATTGGGTTTAAACTAAGAGGATCATCTCCATCCAAGTGGAGACACCAGCTTCGTTTAGCCATTGATTTATATAAAAAATCAGGGACCTTAGAAGCAATTCAGACAGCTATAAATGCGTTAATAGTTGACTCGGTTTTCGATGTTTCAGGCAAGGTTCAAGAACTTTTTGAATCCTACATTCCTAATTTAATTTGGTATTCTTTGGGAACAGAGTCTCCCTTATTTAAAAATCTTGAAACTTGGACTGCATCCCTTGCTGCAAAAGCGGGAGTTCAATCATATAGCACGAGTAGCTTAGAAGATAATCTGAAAATAGTAACGGATAGTATTCTTCTAGATTTATATAAAGGCTTCCCAGAAAATTTCTTATTTAATGGTAGACCTTTTTCAGTCCCACAGTTTTATGTTCTCGATAACGACGGAAACGAAACGGAAATATACACAATTGTAGGAGACCCTGCAATGAAGCCTTTCCATATTCATAGCATAAATGATTCGTCATTCGAATCTCTAAAACTAAGTGCTAAAATAAATGGAGAGAGTAACGCCTTTGACGCAGCAGTTGGAAATGGTCCTTTAGGTGAGGGTGTGTATATGGCGGGGATAGAGCATCCTGTAGGAGAGCGCCCCATATATCTCAAATTCAAGGGGGATTTAGAGTTCCTTTTTAATTACAGAGGTAAAAATAATTATCCTATACCCCCTTTTGAAGAAGTAAAATACTATCGTGATAGCTCTGTTACTAAGCCCATGGTGGATCTATTAGTTGAGCGTCTTAAGTGTTTCCAGGTCAGAGAAGACTTTGCAGATCAAGTAGGTAACTTTATTGTCAGTAGTGCGGTGACAGATGACAGTGATTTAGGATCATTAAATGAATTTTTAATGTTCTTTAGCTCTGAGCAGACACCATCAAACTTTAACGACGTAATGCTGAGTATTTCTGACTATGAGAAAAATCTTATTTCTTTGTGGAATGGAAAGTCTTCACATCTCTTTATAAACTTCAAGGATACAGATTTTGATTTTTCAAAAACTACTTTAGAGGGAGATGGAAGATATGCTCTGTATGAAGCAGCTAGGACAGCCAGGGAGTTCTCACCAGCGCACGCAATCACACGGGTAAACTTAGCCGCGAGTGCTGAAGATTCATTCGAAACCAGCAGCACCAGAATGGAGTATCTTGCCTTAGATCATGATGATTCTAGAGCTAGTTATACTTCAGCCTCAATCTTCGGAAACTTTGAGTTTAGCGGAGTTCTGATGGAGCTAAATTCTGAGACTAACAAGTTTAGAAGAACTGACGTAGATAATATTTCAGATCCTTTATTGTCAGGGACCTCTACTGTTGCTGATCTTGGATCTGTTGCTCGTCGCGCTTTACGCAGACGCAACCTAAAGTATCTTCTGCCTCACGAAGGATACTACGATAGAACGGGCTTCAATGGCCCTGTGAGCTACGATCCTTCGACTCTAGAGCTATCCATGCCTTCCTCGTTAGGAGAGCTTACACTAGGTTATGTGGCCTCTGCTGGCAAGTTTCACCCTGTTGTAGACCCCGTAAGCCCTTCTGGGGTCTGGGATATTTGTGAAGACCTTGATTCTAGCAGAGCTTTTTCTAGTATTGATACTAGTAATACTTTTCCCTATCGGGGATTATTTGAATTAGGATCAGTCGCTCGTGATGCAAACGCATCCGCCACAGCGAGATATGTGGATCGAGGCCAACTGCCTGAACTTTACAACACAATGCATGAGATATTTGAGGCTAAGGCCCTTTTTAATGCTACTCAAATACTTTCAGGCACCACTGTCTATGACTCTGATTCTTATTGGAAAAATAACGCTCAAAGTCTAGCCAATGAGGCGGTGGCTAGTGGTCTCGTACTAAACTCGTTCGCTGACTATGAAAACTTTAGTTTCGGTAGAGGAATCCAAAAAGTTCACCAAGATTATTGCAAGTATTTCGCAAAACACCCACTAGGCTTAACTGAGATAGAAAAAACGGGAGGAAACATTTTTGGGCATGTATTTGGATTGGGTCTTTACAATTGTGATCTAAAGCTTGATGGATCAGAAGTTAGTAATTTTGTGGCCTCCAGTGTCAATTCCGCTACCCCAATCAACACTGTAAACGTATGGAATGAAAGTGCTAACGGAACATACATTGCCTCTTCAACTCGACAAGGCGTAGTGCCCCTATCGGGAACATTTATTGCTGGTAAGGTTAATAACGCCGAGTTCCGTAATCCTAATATTTTAAGCGGCATTGAGTTTTGTGATATTTCGGGCGCACCCACACAAAATCAATTTTCTATTTTTGATATAGATTCAAAATTTAAAGTCCCTGGATTAGAAAATTATCTAGTTGGTAACAGAATAATTAAATGCAAGTCTCAAGGAGGATTACCCAGGATTCGATTTGATTTATCTTCGTATGGTGAGAGAAGAAATAGATTTATTAAGGATCATGAATTTGAATTAAAGATAAAGTCTTTAGTTGCTGAAGAGTATTCTAATACTCTTGGAGGGGGAAAGCTGGGAGTTTGGATTCACACCGATGCGAGTGGTGGCGGCAAGGACGGGTTAGTGTGGAGTTGGACACCCAGAGGAAAGTGGGAACCCATAAGAGAAAATAGAATATCCATAGATGTAGTTAAAAATACTTTAGCACATATTTATAACTTTGAGTTCAAGAGTCCAGATAGAGACGAAAAAGTTTTTTGCTTAGGAAACACTATAAAAACAGAACAAGCAGTAAATAATGTTTCTTTAGGAAATATAAAAGAAAGCTATTTTGAAACTTTCTCTATCAACTTTGACACTAGAAACTTCACTGATCAAAATAATTCTGAGTATTTAAAAATTATTCCAATTCAAGAAAGTGAATACATCATAACAGAGCAAGTTAATATGGATTCTACTAATTATATTGTAGAAATCTTTTTCTTACCAAACCTTGACTCAGAAAAATATTTATTAATTGATTCTATTGAATTACAGGATAAGACACTTCGTGATCGTGCGGGCATAGGAACTGGGTATGGTATTCTAAGTAAAGGAACCCCTTTACGCCCTTTTGCTAAGGAAACTAAATTAGAGCTATCTAAAGATCAACTTAGAGATATTTTAAAGTTCTATAATGGATTGATAGGCCAAGGCACAGGTGTTTATGCTACAAATCTTGCTTCTAGAGATGCTACGATTACCTCTGGTATTCTGGAAGTAAGTGGAGGAAGTAGACTTAACTATAGAATCTCCCCAGAATGGGTAAAGCATACCAACGGTACACATGAAAACTATACAGAAGTGGAGTTCAATAACTGATGAGAGGAGTAGTAGAAGTATGGAGAGGGGATAAGTTAATCCTTGAAGAGCCCAACATGCTTGTTGATGGTGCTGGAGAGTTATTGGCTGACATCATGACTGTATCTCCCTCTCTTTCAGGTATAGAAGATCATGCTACCTCATCTATTCTAGATGCTTCTAACTACAGAATCAATGCCATATCGTTTGGAACTGGTAAGGACGCCTTTAGAGCAAACGCACATGCTTTGGGAGAAGATTCTTTACAGCAGCTTACTGGTAGTAGACGGGACAATCATTTAGACGGGCTCTTAGGAATGCTTGCCGTAAACAGTTTGCCTAACAACCCTGGCGTGGGATTCCCTGCTGTAATTGGGTTACCAGATAGCCCAAATCCTGCCATGGCTGTTTTAGAAGAGGATACCAGTGTATCGTCTAAATTGCCTGACAGCGCAGGTAAAGAGTATTCAGTTAGTGCTATAACCCCTGGTAATGGTCAGCTAACTAACTTTATACCGTCAGCCATCTATTCTTCTGTGTACGATAGCACTGTTTTTGATAGCACTACTTCTGCAAGTGTGGCTGCCTCTCTGATGGGAGCTTTTCCTGATGGAAGCAGTGCGCCATATTCGTTAGCCATAAATAGGATAGCGTATAGACCTACAGGTGGAGCAGAAAAATTTGCAGTAATAGACGGTGGCTTCTTCAATGAAGTTAGCTCCATGGATCTGTCTGGCTTTGTTAATATGGTCATGAGTTCCGTTCCTAATGCTGGACTACAATTTAGTGGTGGTGCTAGTGGCTTATGCCTGTCTGCTCCCGCTGAAGAAACTAATGAAGGTTTTCCTTTTGCAGAATACACCGTTAGTTTAGCTTCTGGAGATTGCAACTTTGCTCACGCATATGGAGGTATCACACATCTAGGTCTTTGGACCATTGACATGGAACGATCACTTCTGAATGGAAATACACCACCGTTTGCGTTTAGTGTACTAAATAATCCTAGAAAGTACAAGTTGTTCTGTAGAAAAGGCTTAAGTAAAGACTTGACACATATTACTGATGTTGATAAGTATGAAGACCTTACTATCAAGTGGAGAATACATTTCCGATGAAAAATTTTGCTGAAGATATGGGCATAAACGGACATCTGACTATCATCCGACAGTGGAGAGATGGTCAGGAAGAAGTTCTTTTGGATGATAGTAATATCATTGTATCTGGCATGGGTGTGGGTCTATCCTATTTATTCACAGGCTCAGGATCAGATACAGTTCTAGATTATCAGATTGATCGTTTCCAGGTTGGCGTTTCTGGTCCTCCTGCTGGAGGAGTAACTAGTGGTATCTTTCAATTATCAGGACAACTTACTGATACTGAATATGGCGCAGGTAGTAATCTTTTTATATCTGTTAACAACCAGCTTGTAGATGGAGCGGAGGCAACTAATAGAGCGTTCGCTAGAATACCTGCTAATAAAATCACAAGAATCGGAGATTCCTCGGTTAGATATACGCTTGTCTTGGATGAGGAGGCATGTAATGGTATAAGTAGAAACTCCGCAGATTTAAATCTTAATGAGATAGGTATGTTCATGAAAAATCCTACGGGAAGCAACGATGATAGACCTATTTTAGTTTGTTATCGTACATTTAGTAATATCCGAAAGACTGATGATTTCAGTCTCATTTTCCGTTGGACACTAAATTTCTAAAATGCCTTTTAATCCTAACGACATTTACACATCTAGCGGGAGCGTCCAACTATTTAATGAGTGGGTTCCTTATGTTCACAAGTTTGACACTAGCTCTTTTTATAACTGGGAGCAGGACAATCTTCCCATCTATGACCTAGAAGATAGAACATACGAGCTTTGGGAGCAGCAGGGATTTACCACATCCGCTGGAGTTCCAGGGCTTGCCTTAAGTGTATCCGCTGATGCTGATTCAACTAGTCTCGCTGCAAATAGAAATATCTTCACACAACTAAGCTCTTGTATTGCGGCTATTCCTAAAGTCGTAAGATTCCCTGTTCTTGTAGAGGTCGGGAGCTTTGGTGATATTGGGGACTTAGAGCTACATAATTTCCGAATTGAAGAGGGCGGATCTATTGAAATCATCAATAGAAACTTTGCTAGATTTTATGATGCCTCTAGTGATGTACGCAGCGTTCAAGCCCCAGCACAAAATTCAAGCCACAACATACCATTGAAGCTTAGTTCTTTGGACACTAGTAATGCGTTGAATGATGCTTCTTGTGTGCATATCTCAGCCTTGGTGTTTAGTGGAGCAGGAGGTGATATCAGAGCCGTAAACAATTGTAACAGAATTGTTTATCCTAAGCACGCTTTAAGAAAAGCGCCACTCGCTGTAGGCATTGGACAAGATCCAGGGTTCATCCAGGCAAATAGATTTTCTGCGAATCCTTATGAACATGTTGTGGATACAACATTTGATAATACCCTTGCGAAACTTGACACGAGTTGTACCAAACAGTCTGATGATAGTGAAATAATCAGGGATGTGGCGGAAGCTGGCACTCTAATTGGAGGCAATATGCACTTCAATACTCTTGGCAAAATTTCTGTTAAGAACTGTGATGGCCCAATTTTCATAAGAAACTTCTTTGTTGATGGCGCGAAGAACACAGCAGCGGTAAATGAAAATGGTATCGAAGTGGTCAACTCGAAGGTTGTGCTAGAGAACTGTGCCTCTGTAAGATGTAAAAAGGCTGGCTTTAAATTCAATAATTCTGATGTAACGCTCTCTAGATCCGCCTTTGCTTATAGAAACTACACTCTAGAAACTACGACCACTCGTGCTTCTGAAGTTGGTTTTGGCTTCCACGCTGTAAATAGTGAAGTAACTGTTAGCTCCGTTCCTCTTGGATTCGACTTCACTTCGATTGGGGATAACGGAGCTTCGGGTTCTGACTGCAAGTTAATCTCCTCTAGAAACTATGCTGGTTTTGTTTTAGATAACTCTAAGCTCACTGGTGGTGTGCAGAGGTTAATTTCTACTGTGGCTGATAGAGCAAGCATTACAGGTGCAGAGCTTAACACGGGCTTTGGATTTATCTTAAATAATTCTGTGGTGGATCTTGAGGGTCTTGTTGATGTTTATGGAAACAACAAAGGGATTCAGGCAGACAACTCAAAGTTTATTTTTGAGAATCTTTGTGTAGAGGCACACAGTAATGAGGCCATCATCAGTAGAAACTCAAAATTTATCTTTGATTCCGCAGCCAGTCCTGGCAGTGCTGGGCAAAGTGATAGACAGCAACTAGACCTATCTGCTAATGCACAGCACATTAGTCTTCAAAATAATAGCTCATTTGGCTTTGTAAGAAAAAATAGCACTCCTACGATCTACGGAAACTGTAGATTCTTTGATTCACATGGTGCAATAACCTGGGATGAGGGTCAGACAAGATATGCGCTCCCTTCAATCTCAGTAAATGATGGATCAATTTTAGATCTTATTCATCCAAATATTCAAGTTACAAAAACAGCAGATAATTTTGCTAATCTACCCTCCTTTGGAAGAGCTATTAAAGCTGTTAACTCGTCAAAGGTTTCCTTGTTTGGTAGCAAAACTGGATGCAACTTTATATTTGGACCAGCAGGGCTTAATTTTCAGAAGAAGATGGCTGGAATTTACGGCTCAAATAACTCAACAATTAACTTGCATGGACCAACCGCGATAGGTCAGTTTGGTGTTGATGTTTTAGTTGAAGATAACTCCGTCCTTAATATTGAACCTGCCAGGAAAAGAAATGAATATGCTTTAGAAGTTAGCAGTTTTGATCTGGAAGATGGAGAGAATCATACGTCAGTGGAACTACACGCTACTAGGGCATGCTTGGTTGCAAATAAAAATTCTACTATAAATCTAACTGATCTTGGAGCATATTCAGTCAATTGGCCCAGAACAGCCGCTGGAACAGAGTTCCTTGATTTTGGTGCTGACTATGATCTTGCTACTTTTGACACTAGCTCATACACTGCATCTGGGTGCCTTCAGTTTTACCCAAACCCACAAGATGACAACGCTGTAAACGAGGGCAAATTAGACGATATAACCGCTGCCGCTGGTCTTGCTTTTAATCCAGGAACAATTCCTACCTTTGATCCTTTCACTGGTTTGAACCGCTTCTTTATAAAACAAGCAATAATTAATTCAGCACCCACTTATGGAACTCAGGCAAAAATTACACAAGGGGGAGTTGCGGTTAGAGCTACAGAGAACAGCGTAGTAAATGCTAAAAATGTTCACTTCCCCTTGGGCACTAATGGCTCTCCGCTTGATGGCTTTTACTATACCACCAGCGGTAGCGATTGTAATAGATTCATGATTTGGAATATCGCTGATACTTCCAGACTAAACGCCTCGTATCTCTCTGTGAGTGGTATGCATCCTATCAGCACACAATATCATGGACCCAGCGCCTTCTGGGCTTCCTCCTTTAATGGAACAGACTCTGGTGATCTTCATAATAGAGCAGCTTTTGGTGCCCCTGCCCTCACACCTGACACTGGTAGTTTAAGTGTTCTGGATGTTTTTGGAGCGGGAAGTAGTGTTTGGGCCGTGCCTTCAGGCGTGGATGTAAATAGCACCTTTGATAGAGTTTATCCTGTGTCAGGAGCACTTAATAATGAAACAGCGACTGCTCTTGGTGATGCAGGTATTAATGTTAGTGGCACTAAAACTTATCTAATCGGCGCTGGTCCTCATGCCAGTAGAAATCAAGGGCCGTTTAGAATTTATTTTACTCCTAAATCTAGCGCAAAAATTTTACAAACGGATCTTAGTGGATATTTCAAAGGATCCTTTCCGCATAGCGGAAACTTCTCTGGAGTTGTTGGCCCAGCGTATCAAATTTTTGCTCAAGGATATAACTGCTCTGCTCCTCTCTCAGCAGTTGTTCCAACAGGCAAGTTAAACGCTAGTGGAGACTTCCCAGATCTATTAAGGTTGTCTTACGATTCAAATGGCGATGGGGTTCCTGATCAGCTTTGGACTTCTGGATTTTATTATTGTTCAGAAATGCTAGATGATGATCCTTCTCAGTGTATCCTAGACGAGTCTGCTGCTAGAACTTTTGCTAATTCTCAGCATGCAAGCGTAGGCATAGCTGGAACTCCAAGAAGAGTTACTCTTACTAGAGCTAGAAGTGATACTAATAGAGGCTCAGAGCCTTATCCAGGAGATACTTCTGGTTCACTAGGATTTAAATCCGCAGCAATCTTTGATCTTTCGAGGGACAACTGATGGCCGAACAAATATATCAAGAAAGTAATTATAGGTTCACCGATCCTATTCGTTTCTTTAAAGCGAATGATCCTTACTACTTTGAAGTAGATAACATTCCTCTTAAACAGCTTCAGGAAAATTGCCTGTGGTTGAAAGATCAAGTTAGAAAGGATGCTAACAGGCTAACAGGAGTGAAGCGGGCTGATATTGACGAACTACTGCCCTACGCCACTGGTGCGGATAGATTGGTTAGAGTAAAGCCTGGACGTTATTCAGCTAGAATTAATGACGCTTCGACTAGAACGCCGCTTGCTTATCTTAGGAAGGTCTTAGGCGAAGCAATCGACGACCTAGACGCTTGGGCAGCGGTTACTCCAAACCCTGGAGCCCAAGTAGGAAACGAATTACTATCAGCAGCCTTAGATCGGTTTAAACAAGCTGTTACAGAAAATGCGCTAGGAATGAATGGTCTGGTGGAAAGAGCGTTCACTTGGCCTGTTGTTAATACTGATCAAGTAGTAAATATCACTGGCGTTGATATAGACCAATCTAGATCTTGGCTAACTTATGGGGGGCCAGAGTTTAACCTCCCTGGTGGGGGAGCTTCTAAGTCCCCCTTCCTCATAACTGAAGCTATTCTTTGGGCAAAATCTGAGGGCGCTAATACAGATGAATTTGCTTTACCAAGTTATGAAACTACGAATAGTAACTATGGATGGTCAAAATTTCCTTTAACAGAAAGCTACTTTATCAAAGCTTGGCGTGGTGTATCTAGAACAGCCATAGTTGATGTCGATGATGAGCTTACTATTCAAATCCCTCAGTTTGATCCTGAAGACTTCTCGTATACTGATGCTAATGGTAACAGTGTTTCTGTAGATAACGTCCAGCAAAGAATTGATTTAGTCTTTATTTACAGTAAACCCGTAGACACAAGCTCCGTTAGAATTATTCGAAATGGCTCTTTGGATAGAATTAGTAAACCTACTCTTGGCGTTGTCAAGGGCGCGGGTATTAGAGCTAATTTTGAGGCAAAAATTTCCGACCTTGCAGCAGGGTATAAGGAGCAAACCAATGATTCCATCCTAGCGGCCCCTGGGGATCAATACAATACAGATATGGGCTTTACGAGCACCTCAGCAAATGATATTGTAACTTCAGTGCGAGGCAGCTTCCCTGCTCCTGATGATCTCCTTAACATAGCTCCCTTAATTTCTCAAAGTCTAGAAGACAATGCTTATGAGCTTGTTGGGCAATCTATTCTTCCTGTAGCTTATGTTTTTGTTCAGGGAAACTCGCAGGTAGTTTTAAGTTCAGATGTCATTGATATTAGACCATTGTTTAGAACTGCGGAGCTTACTTATAATGAGCGGGCTGGCCTTGGAGCAGCGTTCCCACAGCTTTCTCTAGCCAATCCAGCAGTCGGTAAATCACATTTAGATTATGAAATTAACCGATTATACAATAATTTAAATTCAAGAATAGCTGCCAATGAAGAAGTAAATGATGCGAGGGCTCAAATTAATACCCTAGCAACAGGCTATATTTTTGGTGGCTACAATTTTGGCCCAGAAGGTGCTTTATTCGATTACTGGCAGGGCGTTTTTGCTTCTGATAATAATCCAGATAATGATGCTATAACCACAATTAAAAACCACATCACATCAACCTATGCATTTGGCAGTGGACTAGCACAGATAAATGTCCCAGATTATCCAGATTGGGACTTATCTCAATGGTGTATCCAACAAGACATTGAAGAAAAAGGGTTTTTCCCTAATGATTATATTAATACCTTTATTTCTGGGAGATCGCCGCGTGATGTGCCTGATCAATCAATCGTCGCTGGAAGTAACAGAGGTCGAGTTACACCATCGGAAAATGCTTCACCCTCTGGTAGATGTAGAAACTTTATAAACACTTTTGTTTATGATGCAGTTGCAAATGTTTATTTTCATTATGTTTCTAAGAAAATAAAATTTGCGAGACCATCTTGGCTTGCTGATTACAACGTGGATGTTAGCCTGATTAACTGCCTAGCTCAAAATCATTCAGGAAATACATATAATAGAACTTCGACTGGTTGTTATTTTGGCACTTGGGTAGAAAAAGGTTTTGATGAATTTACAATTTATGTCGCTTTCACAGCGGAGACCTCCAATAATCCTAACCCAAGATTCCCAGCGCCATATGTAACAGATCAGGGAGTCACTGTGTCAGAGAGAGGTGGAGAGAGGTTTAGTGGGTTCATTGTCCCAGTAGGAGATATTTTATATTCTAACACAACTTCAATTACTGATAACCGAACCTCAAGCAGAAGACAAGGTTACGAAGGAAATCCACGAGTGGGAAAATGCACATATCCCACGGTCATGTGGAAAATAACTGGAGTACCTGAAGATGATTCTAGTTTTCTTTATGGAAATCTAAACGGAACTAACCCAACCATCACGCTTAAAGGTGGACAATGAGCCAAAATCCCACATTCGGTTGTGGGGTCTTCCTACCAGGGGAAGGCCCTGGTAATTTTCCTGAGTTTACTGGTGGAGGGACAATTGATGGTGGCGGGGGCTTCGGAGGAGACGATCCCGATCCCCCTACCCCAATAGACCCAGATCCATCGGATCCTGATAAAGTTTGTGCTTGTATACCAGACACTACGGATCCTGCCGAAAATGTGATCTATCCTCCCGATGGTTTTGGAATCGCTATCGTTACTAGGGTCTATGATCAAACATGCACTGAGTTTCCTAATCAAGACTTAGCTAATTTAGAAATTGAGTCTGCTAAACAAATTATTATAAACCAGGATCCTCCTCCTGTGTTAGATGGTTGGGTATTAATTGATGGCCCCATCATTGCAGGAGAAATAGGAAAAGATTGTCAGCTTCCTAATGGTCAATGTAGTTTATTTTGTCCTCCCATCACAGTCACTACACGTTGGAGAAGGGGGAGAACAACACCCGCACCTCCAATAACTGGACCTCCTCCCGCAGGGCCCACAACAACGGGAGACACCGACACCACTGGAATACCTGGAGGAGCAGCCCCTCCCCCGCAGGGACCAACAACAACTCCTCCAGGGACAGCACCTCCCCCAGGTAGAGTTCCATTTCCTTGCGGCTGTGTTGTAGTGAATATCAATCCAGAAATTTCTAACGGGGTAACTCTTAACAATGGTTGTGTATTAAGAAGGGCTACCTGGGAATATTCGTGTGAGGTTCTCGATCCTGATGACCCCGTGGTTGGTCCAAAGATTGGTCAAAATCCAGAGCAAAGTTTTCAGCCGACTCCTAGACCTGGATATACTATAGCAGAAATAACAGACCGTGGTAGATACTCTGGAACTTGTAGACCTAATAATTGTGGGGGAAGTTGCGGAGATGGCTTCGTAATATGGAGAGAATGCCCCCCTCCTCCTGGTAATTTTGGAGGAGCAGGTGAGGTGCCTGATGACGGTCCAGGGGGAGATGTTATTACCCCAGGGCCAGATCTGGGGCTAGGGGCTGGTGCACCTCCATTTCAAACTCCAGGGGGACCAGGAGGAAATGGTATTACTCCAGGCCCTGATGCGGGAGGTAAGACTGGAATTTCTACAAAAGGGGATCTTCCAACCACTCCTCCTCCCGTGCCAATTCCAGGAGACGCCTCCCCATCTCCCGCAGGAGAGGGCCTAATTTCTGAATCTAGTCTTGATGGCAATTTAGTTAATAATGCCCTAGCCACACAAGATATAGATTTAAATAACCCTGCTGTTATAAGAGAAATATTAAAGTTAAAACCAAATGGAATTGAAGACAATGTAATAGCTTTTAATAAAAGTCCGCAAGTCCCTACTTTAGTTCAAAATGATACTGAATTTACTGAATTATTTAACGAAAATATAGATAGTAATATATATTACATTTTAAAAAACAAAAATAATAGTAAAAATTGGGATAGCACAAAAGCTGCTGGTGTAACTGCTGTAACTGTTCTTAGTAGCTTAAAGCCAGAGATTAGAAGTATTATAAATAAAATTAAAAACTATGATGGCACAAATCTGACTCAAAATCAAATATTTAATATGATTGGTTCTAGAATTCTAGATGGATCAATAGGAAATATAACAAAAAGGTTTTTACAAACACTAGCCGATGACAGTCAAAAGCGTGTGCCCACCACGATAACAAGAAGCTCTATCAATAAAGTTAATGAAGTAGCAGCTTTAATACTTATTGATAGAAATAAAATTCCCTTAGATACATCTAAACTAATTGGCAGAGAGAGGCAGATATTTAAGAACTTTAAAATTCTATCATCTGATGTTGATAAATTTCTTCCTATGAAAATCAATGGTGCTGATAGACGATTTTATATAAATGATGATGACACGTTTATTGATAGAACAACACTCTCTATCGAAGATGGAGATTTCTTTGAGATATCCTCTGGTGATAAAGTAACTCGTTTATTTACACAATCAGAGGTTGATCATGCTTTCTTGATCCCCGAAGATGTAAGACAGAGAGCCATAGCTCTCCTTGGAGGGGAGTCTGGCAGAATTCTAAGTGTTAGTGGAGATGCGGCAACAGCATCAGGAATCGAATTCGATTCCTCACTTTCCAGTTCTAGGCAGCCATTTTATGTGTTAAGTGCTGTTCTTAGCTCAGTACAAACTTCACCTTCATTTGGCGGATCGTTTCTTCTTAAAAATACTACACTAAGGTATCAACTAATGGACACCTCTAGTGCAGAGGGGCTTAGAGCAACTAATCAGTTTATTAAATTTAAAGCAAATAAAAGAATATTCGTTCTCGATCATGAAGATTTAATTATAGATTACATAGAAAATACAGAGTCAGTTAATCTAACTCAAACAGATATACTATTTAATTCTCCAAAAGTAAACAAAAATATTCCATTATTAGTAAGACAAGTTCCGTTTTACATTATGGTTTATCCAACAAATAGACCCGAATATAATATTTTTAATGATAAATCTAAAATTCTTGAAATAGCCAATGATGGAGCAGTTACTAGAGAATTAAGATGCAAAACTCATATAAATCCAGAGTTTACACAACCGCAAACTAATAAGTTTATTAGATATGGGACAGTGGGAAGAGACGCTAGTGATATTCTAGGAAATACAGATTCTCAAACTAGAATATCGTTTATTGATCCCACTGATAGTATATTTAAAACTGGTTTTAGAAAAAATAATGAGCTTGTATCAGCTTCTGAGTATGGTATAAACAGATCAAAAACAGGATTTAGATTATTGCGTGAAATCATTAATGAGTTAGATACAAACTATGAACTCTCTTTTAATGGTATTGGAAAAACTTTAACTGAGTTTGATGCATTTAGTAGATTAAACCTTAAACAGTTCAATATACTGTCTAGGCTAGAAAATTTTAATGAAATCAACAGAGCTATTTCTAATGGCCTGATAAATGAGGTCAAGCTTATTCCCCCCATAGAAAACGCTGATAACAGAATTGTTATTAATAAAACTCAGTTGGTACAAAGAAAGACTACAGCAGGGGCTGACACTTTCCAACCAATTAAAGCTACTAATGATGGTCTCAACATTATTAGTCCAAATGAAGATGGCGTGGGCGGCTTTGGCCCAGCATCCTAGTTCACAAAAAACAAAATAAAACACACATTCCTGCGAATCTACGCTAGATATGTTTAGAGATGCAAATCTTAACCCTATTTTTTATGAGATAAAGAAATGGATCATTACAAATTAAGTGACGAACTTCGTCAACAACTACTTGAGTCCGCTGCCTGGGGAAAGGCTGGCGTTA
>CENV01043667.1_pt1 | contig 16241 bp, 12 predicted proteins | sample 530231 | NCBI WGS metagenome assembly CENV01 (sample SAMEA2619815, study PRJEB7988) | marine metagenome | biome: marine biome (ENVO:00000447); feature: surface water layer (ENVO:00002042); material: "saline water (ENVO:00002010), including plankton (ENVO:xxxxxxxx)" | depth 5 m | reverse complement strand
GCGCCGGCCTTGAAGGCGTCCATCTCGGCCACCGCCTTGTCGCGCACCGACAGGGCGTGGGCTTCCTTGAGCCGGTTGATGCGCCGCGCCAGGGCCAGCGACAGCAGCACCACTTCCAGGAACACGCCGGCCTGCAGCAGATTTTCGGTGAGGTCGGTGCGTGGCAGTATCCCGTACTTGTTCAGCGACATGGCGGCGGCGCCGACAATAAAACACAGCCAGGCGGCGGTGAAGATGCGCGCGTCCGGGTCACCGGCGGCGGCGCGCAGCAGGCTGGCCAGCAGGATGCTGAAATCCATTGCCAGAATCGCCAACACCGCCAGCGGCACCAGCCATTGTCGCTCCACGAAGGGCGCCGCCAGCAGCAGCACCACGCCGGTGCCGACCAGCGCCTTGAGCAGCCGCGCCAGGGGCGGCGCCCGCCGGGGCAGATCGAGAAAATGCAGGGTGAACAGGGTGGGCAAAATCACCAGCATCGGCAGCAGGTAATGCAGCATGTAACGGCTGAGCAGCGGCGCGCCGGGCCACAGGTACTTTTGCCCATAGCCGTGCAGGATCGCCATGAACAGGGTGATCGCCAGGGACCAGAACACATAGAGCAGATAGGCCTTCTCGCGGATCGAGAAGAACAGCGACAGGTTGTACAGAATCATCACCAGCATGCCGCCGAAGAACAGCCCCTGCACCAGGGTGTGGCTGAGCAGGCTCTGATCCAGGGCCGGCTTGCTCATCAGCTTTATAGGCAGTTGAATGCTATGGGGCGAGGTGATATCGATCAGCACCGTGCGCGCGGCGCCGGCGGGCAGGACCAGCGGAAAGGTGGGCAGTGCCTGGTCGCCCGGGCGCACGTCGAAGGCCCGGTCCATGCCGGCCTGATAGTGAACCGGTGGCTGGCCGTCGCCGAGCAGGTAAACGTCCAGGGTGCCGAGCATGGCGTACTCCACCACCAGCCGCCAATCCAGCGTCTGTTCGGTGGCGTTGCGCACCGTCAGCCGGAACCAGCAGCGGTCGGCGGTGAACCCCAGGTTGGGCATGCCCCGGGCGCTGACCCACGGCCAGGCGTCCGGGTCGCGGCGCAGGCTGTCCAGGTCCGGGGCCTGATCGCGGGGCGCGCAGAAGTAGTCCAGCGCTGAATAGGGCTGCACGGTATCGACCTGGCCGTCCAGGATCAGCTCTCTTTGCGGAGAGGGCTGGCCCCAGGCGGTGGCGGGCAGCAGCCCGATCACCAGGATCAGCACGGCGAACCGCGAGAGCAATGAAACAGCGTCCTGCACCAAAATAAGGGGTACCCCGTGCGCGGATCCGGGTGGAATCCTGTGTTGACTGTTTCAGGATGCTAGCAGTGCTTCCGTGGGGGCTCAATCAATGGAGAACAGGGGGGAAGGAACCATGACCAGAACCGTGGCACCGTTCGCGGTGGGACCGTTGGCCGGCAGCGCCGACCAGACCAGTATTCGTATTTTCGGGGCCATGCCCGGCGGCGCCCTGGGCGCCGGCCGCAAGGCCCCCCACGGCCGCATCCGCTGGCGGGCGGAAGGGCAAAGCCACTGGCGTGGCCCGCGCCACTTCCGCATCAACGGCAACTTCGACAGCAGCGGGGTGGTGGTGCTGCGCGACCTGGAGCCCGGCACCCGCTACCAGTACCAGGCCGGCTATGTGGACGACCCGCAAACGGTGGACACGGCGCTGGACTGGCACCGCGCCACGGAAGGGCATTTCCGCACCGCGCCGGCCTCCGACCAGGAGCCGGTGAGCTTTCTGTTCGGCTCCTGCTGCTACCGCTTCACCGGCCTGGACCACCAGGTGGAGGACGACCGCGCCGACCGGGTGTTCGCGGTGATGGCCGAGCAGGGCCGGGCGCGCCACACCGACTTCGTGCTGTACGCCGGCGACCAGGTCTATGCGGACGCCACCTGGCGGGTGGGCGCGGCGTCCTCCCAGCAGCAGTATTTCGACCTCTATCGGCAGAGCTTCGGCCAGCCCCACATCCGCCGGCTGATGGCCGACCACAACCACCATATGATCCTCGATGACCATGAAATCGAGAACAACTGGCCGGCCCGGGCCAACCCGGACCTGTGGACCAGCAAATACCCGGCGGCCATGAAGGCCTACCAGATCTACCAGGCCTCCCATTCCCCGGCGGTGCCGCTCAACGCCGAAGGCAGCCGCCTGGACCGGGACCCGGAGCGGCTCTGGTACAGCTATCGTTGGGGCGGCGCGGATTTCTTCCTGATGGATCTGCGCACCGAGCGGGTGCTGAGCCGCTGGCCCTGGCAGCGCCGCATCATGTCCCGGGAGCAGGAAGAGGCGGTGGTGGCCTGGCTCAATGACGGCCCGGAGCGCATCAAATGCCTGGTGTCGTCGGTGCCGTTGCTGCCGGAGCAGCGCTGGCCGTTCCGCGGCGAGGACAGTTGGGAAGGCTTCCGCGCCCAGCGCCAGCGCCTGATCGATGCCATGCGCGCCAGCCGCGCCCGGCGCCTGCTGGTGCTCAGCGGGGATGTGCACGCCTCCCTGTACGCGCGCCTGGACAGCGCCGGCAAGGCGCCGATCCATGCCTGGACCTGCTCCGGTCTGTTCTGGCCCACGGCGCTGATGGCGTTCCGTTGGTACCGGCCGATGATCCGCGACGATCACCGCCTGTCCGGGCTGTGGAAGCCGTCCCTGGGGCGGGTGCGGGTGCCCGGCCAGGTGTACAGCCGCGACGCCTTTTCCCGGGTGACCCTGGACGCGGAAGGGGCGCGCCTGGAGCTGTTCAACCGGGACGGCGAGCCGGTGCCGGAGGCGAGTCGGGAAATTCGGTGGGATGGCTGATTTCCTACAAAGATCATGGCAAATCTCCGATCCCCAGGGCGCCGGCGCTGCCCTAGAGTGGTCGTTGCACGGACGCTAAAGGACACGGAAGTCCCTTTCGGCCCGGTACAGCCGCCCGCCCTCCCCGGCGGGCTTTCTTTTGGTTCATCGCGCTTTGGCGGGAAATCGATGCGGGAGATCTCCATCCGGGACGCGGAGCTGTGTGGGGGCCTTCCGGGACCCTTGAGAACAGGACGTTCGAAAGGGAGCCCCCATGGACGGGTTCACGGCGTTCCCGGAAGGGCGTCGCGCCCTGAGCCGCGCCTCGGCTGGAGGAAAGTGCGAGGAACCATGCTTTTCGCCATAATGGCGTCCCCTGAATCCGGAGGACCCATGGCCGAACCCGACGACACCTCGATACTCAAAGCCAAACTCAACCAGGAAACCGCCCGCGCCGGCTGGCGCGAACTGCAGCCGTTCTTTGCCCGGGGTCAGACCGTGGCGGTGGCCGGCGACCTGGATTTGATCGAGGTGGCGGTGGCATTCGCCGAGGACCGGGTGGAACAGATCCGCCAGTGGCGCAGCCAGGGCCGGGTGGACGCGGTGGGCGATGACCAGGCGCGCGGCTGGTTCGAGGCCGACCAGGAGATGTGGACCCTGGTGGTGAAGCCCTGGGTGCTGGTGCAGCCGGCGCGGGCCCATTAACACCGCCGCCATCCAGGCTGAAGCGCAACGCCGCCCGGCCGCCCCCACCGTTTCGATACGCCTGTAGGAGCGGCTTCAGCCGCGATGCCCACCCGGCCGGCCACGAACACATTGCAGTCCCGCCCACGCTCACTATACTGTCCATAAGAACAGTATTCGGAGAGCGTGCCCATGGCCACCAGCGCGTCCAATCGGGGCACCCTGAACCGGCAACCCGGCCGGTTCGCGGTGACCCACAGTGAACACGACGAACCGGCGGCGGCCCGGCCCAGCCGCTATCACCGGGAAATCGCCCGTTCCATCCTGACCCGCAACCAGAGCCCGGACCTGCACTTCGACACCAGCCTCAACCCCTACCGGGGCTGCGAACACGGCTGCATCTACTGTTTCGCCCGCCCCAACCACGCCTATGTGGACCTGTCCCCGGGGCAGGATTTCGAGAGTGAGATTTTCTGCAAGGACAACGCCGCCGAGGTGCTGCGCGAGACCCTGCGCAAACCCGGCTACCAGTGCCGCCCCATCGTGATCGGTACCGCCACCGACCCCTACCAGCCGGTGGAACGGGAGCGGCGCATCACCCGGGAAATCCTGCAGGTGCTCAGCGAATGCCGGCATCCGTTCAGCCTGATCACCAAGAGCGCCCTGGTGCTCCGCGATCTGGACCTGATCGGGCCCATGGCCCGGGAGGGGCGGGCCTCGGTGGCGGTATCGGTGACCACCCTGGACAACCGCCTCAAGGGACAACTGGAACCCCGCGCCAGCGGTGGGCGGGAGCGGTTGCGCACGGTGCGCGAACTGGCCCGGGCCGGGGTGCCGGTGACGGTGCTGGTGGCGCCGCTGATTCCGTTTATCAATGACCATGAGCTGGAAGACATCGTCGAGCAGGTGGCCGCCGCCGGGGCGCGCAGCGCCGGCTATGTGATCCTGCGTCTGCCCCACGAGCTGGGCGGGCTGTGGGAGGAATGGCTGGAGACCCATTACCCGGACCGGGCCGGCAAGGTGATGGCCACGGTGCGCGAGCTGCACGGCGGAGCCACCTACGACAGCCGCTGGCACCACCGGCATCGCGGCCAGGGCCCCTGGGCGCAGTTGCTGTCGCGGCGCTTCCAGATCGCCTGCCAGCGCGCCGGGCTGGCGCCCCGGGAGAGCTTTACCCTGGACTGCGGCGCGTTCCGGCCGCCGGGGCTGGCCGGGCAGATGCATTTGTGGGACGGTTAGCGCCCCTTTCTTTTGATGCCGTTGCCCGGGAGGCCCTGATGACCCAGCCCGTCGCCCTGTTGTGGGACCGCCCGTCGGGACCCCACCACGCCACCCTGGTGTTCGCCCACGGCGCCGGCGCGCCCATGGACAGCCCGTTCATGGCGCGCATGGCGGCGTTGCTGGCGGAGCGGGGCGTGGCGGTGGCGCGTTTCGAGTTCGCCTATATGGCCCGGCGCCGGGAGGAGGGCGTCAAGGCGCCGCCGGATCGGGCGCCGAAACTGCTGGAGCGGTTCCGCGCCGCTCTGGCGTCGGTGGCGGAGCAGGCCCCGGGGCCGCTGTGGATTGGTGGCAAATCCATGGGCGGGCGCATGGCCACCCTGTTGCTGGCGGAACCGTCGCCGCCGGTGGCCGGGGCGGTGGTGTTCGGCTACCCGTTCCATCCGCCGGGCAAGACCGAGCGCACCCGGCTGGATCATTTTCCCGACCTGGGCGGCCCGTTGCTGATCTGTCAGGGTGAGCGCGACCCGTTCGGCCGGCGCGGCGAGGTGGAAGACTACCGGCTTGGCGCGTCGGTGACCCTGCACTGGGCCTTCGACGGTGACCACGACCTGAAGCCGCGCAAGCGCAGCGGCGGTGACCATGACGCCAACCTGGTGGCCGCCGCCGACCGGGCCGCCGCCTTTATGAACGGGTCGGCTTCTCGGTAATCCACAGATGGATGGTGCCTTCCACCACCACGGTGCCGTCCTCGCGGCGGGCGGACACCGTCACCGGCAGGTCCGGACCATGATCCCAGGCGCCGGGGGCCACCTCCGCCACCGCCGTGATGTCGCTGTCCGCCTTGGCGGTGTAGCGCACGTCCATGCCCTTGGGAATCCAGCGCAGGTGCTTGGGGACGGAGGCCTCGGCCATGGCCCCCATGGCCGCTTCCAGAGCGTTGCAAATGGCGATCACGTGCACCGTGCCAATGTGGTTCTGCACCGCCCGGCGTTTGCGGAAGGTGACCTTGCAATAATTGGGGCGCAGTTCTTCCACCAGCGGCCGCACCGTGCCGAAATAGGGCGCCTTGCGGGCGAACAGTCTGGAAAACAGCAGCTTGCCCTTGGGCAGTTTGGCGCTGCGGTTGTAGAGCTTGAGCAGATAATTGTCGCTCATGAAGATCTCCCGATGGCAAAGCGCTTATTGTCGGCGAGCATCGGTCCCGGGCAATGGCCGGCGGGGCGCGCCCGCGCCGGCGCGGCGGACCATTCCGTTCAGTGTTAGACTCGCGCCATCCGGCGGAGATAAAAACGCGACGTTAAGGAAGCGACACAATGCAGACACCGGCCCAGTGGTGGCGTGCACGGGGATGGGGCGGCCGTGCCCTGGCGATTCTCGCCGTGCTCTACGTGATCTACGTTCTGGTGGTGGGACTGCTGCTGCCCGGTTGGGTACGGGACCAGGCCCGCCAGCGGCTCGGCGAGTTGCTCGGCCGTGAGGTGACCCTGGAGCGGGTGGCGCTGAACCCCTTCACCCTGTCGGTGACCGCCGAGGGCTTTGCGGTGGCGGACCCGACCACCGACACCCTGGTGCGTTTCGACCGCCTGTATGTCAACGGCGAAATTTGGGCATCCCTGTTCCACTGGCGCCCCTGGGTGGGCCAGGTGGAACTCAAGGGGCTGCGCGCGCGGCTGCGCCGCGAGGCGGATGGCGCCCTGAATGTGGACGACATCATCGCCCGCCTGAGCAACCGGGACCAAACCGGCCAGCAAGGCGAGCGGTCCGCCGACGGGCAGGACGCCGGGCCGCCGGCCTTCACCGTGGGCCATCTGAGCGTGGACGATGGCGGCCTGGATCTGATCGATGCCGCCGGCGAGCAGGTGGTGACGGTGAGCCTGCCGCTGGCCTTCGTGGTGGAGGACCTGACCACCCGGGGCGTGAATAAGGACGACAACCGCTACAAGCTGCACGTGGAAGGCCCGGACGGCGGCACCCTGGACTGGGACGGCGGCTTCCAGGTCGAGCCCCTGGTGGTGGACGGCCGGCTGCGCCTGGAGCGGGTGGATCTGGTGTCGTTCGCGCGGCTGCTGGAGCCCCACGTGCGCTTCAGCGTGCCCGCCGGGGTGCTGGCGCTGGGCGCCGACTATCGTTTCGCCAGCGGGCCCGGCGAAGGGCTCACCGTGGACAACGGCGAGCTGACCCTGACCGGCCTGCGCTTGCGCCCCCGGGGCGGTGACGAGGACAGCGTCACGCTGTCGGAGATGACCGTCAGCGGCGTCGCGCTGAACACCGCCGAGCGCCGCATCACGGTGCCCGATGTAACGGTCACCGAGCCGTCGGCGCGGGCGGTGCTCAGTGACCAGGGCCTGGACCTGGCCACCCTGTTCCTGCCGCCGGACCCGCAACGGGCCGAGCAGACCCGGGAGAAGGTCCGTGAGGAAGCCCGCCAGGCCGAACAGAAGCTGCGAGAGGGCGAGGCGGATTGGCGCATTCGCCTGGACCGCTTCGCGGTCACCGACGCCGCCGCCGTGTTCCGCGATACCACCCTGGCGCAGCCCCGGGAACTGACCCTCACCGACGGGGCGCTGACGGTCACCGATTTCCGTGTCGATGAAAAGGGCATGGGCTGGCAGTGGCAGGGCGACACCCGGGTGCTGGAGGAGGGTCAACTGAAGCATTCCGGCCAGGCCCATCTGGCGCCGCTGGATATGAAAGCGGATCTCAAACTGCAGGGCCTGCCGCTGGCCACCCTGTCGCCCTGGGTGGAAGCGGCGCTGCCGATCACCGTGCGCCAGGGCCATGCCGGCGGCGATCTGACGGTGACCGTGGCCGGCGACACGCCACGGGTCACCGTCACCGGCCGCGCCAGCGTCGAGCAGGGGGCCCTGGAAGAAAACGGCCGGCGTTTCCTGTCGGTGGCCAACCTGAGCGCCGATGGCCTGAAGGTGGACACCGGCGCCGAGACCGTCACCCTTGACGGCCTGGCCGCCCGTGGCCTGGACATCCTGCACGTGATCGACAACCAGGGCCGGGGGCTGGCCACGCGGCTGGCCGGTAACGACGACGGCAAGGACCAGGGCGGCGCCTGGCGGGTACGGCTGGGCAAGGTGTCGGTGCGGGATTCCCGCATCGCCCATCGGGATCTGACCCTGTCCCCGGAATATCAGGTGGTGGTGCAGGACTGGGAGGGCAACATGGACGGCTTCGATAGCGCCGGTGGCCAGGCACGCCTGGATACCCGTGGCGAGGTCAATGGCACCGCCACCCTGACCCTCAAGGGCACCGTGGACGTCAACCCCCTGGCCCTGGACCTGGACGGCACCCTCAAGGGCTACGGCATGGACACCCTGACCCCGTTCACCAGCCGCTACCTGGGCTTCGCCGTGGACAAGGGGCAACTGAGCCTGGAATCCCGGGTGGGCCTCAAGAACAACCACCTGGACAGCACCACCGACGTGGCCGCCAACGATTTCTACCTGGGCAAACGGGTATCCAGCGACCAGGCCATGGACGTGCCGGTGAAGCTGGGCCTGTCGGTGCTGCGCGACGGCTCCGGCATGATCCGCCTGCCGGTGAGCCTGTCCGGGGACCTGTCGGACCCGGACTTCAGCGTCAGCGGCGTGGTCCTGCGGGTGATCCGCAATGTACTGGTGAAGGCGGCCACGGCGCCGTTCTCCATGCTGGCCGGCCTGCTCGGCGGCGGCGACGACGACCTGGACTACATTCCCTACCGGGCCGGCCAGGACAGCCCGGACCAGAACACCCGCCAGGCGCTGGGCAAGCTGGCGGACATTCTCAAGCAACGGCCGGCCATTACCCTGGTGCTCACCGGCCAGAGCAACGGCGACGACCGCCGCGCCCTGGGCGAGGCGGAGCTGGTGGATGATCTGGGCGGCCGCTGGCGGGGGTTGGACACCGCCCTGACCACCGAGGAGGGCCGCCGGCACATTCTCGATGCCTACCGGGAGCGGCTCGAGAAAGACCCGACCGCGCTGGACGCGGACCAACGGGAGCAGGCCCGCCAGGCCTGGCGGCTATTGCTGGAGCAGGCGGCGGAGCAGGTCGAGGGTGAGCGACTGCGCGAACTGGCGCAACGGCGGGCGGAACAGGCCCGGGACCTGCTCACCGGCGAGCTGGGCCTGGCCGCGCAGCGCATCAAGCTGGAGGCGCCCCGGGTGGACGCGGAATACAGCGGCGTCGCCCTCGGCGCCGAGGGCCTTTGATGGCGGTGATCTGGGAACGGCAGGAGGACGGCGTGCACTATCAGGTGCGCCGTCACGGTGCCCGGCTGCGCCTCTTTGCCAACGGTGTGCAGCACTCTGAATTTCACCCCAAAAGACTGGTCACCGGCAGTGTCTGGGACCTGCTGTGGCTGCCGGCGTTGCTGGGCGAGCCGGAACGCCTCAAGCGGGTGCTGATCCTGGGCCTGGGCGGCGGCTCACTGGTGCCGCCGCTGCGCGCCCTGCTGGCGCCGGAACGGCTGGTGGCGGTGGAACTGGACCCCCACCATCTGGCGGTGGCCCGGGAAGTGTTCTCGGTGGTCCAGCCCGGTGAGCAAACCGTGCTCGGCGACGCCGTGGCCTGGCTCCAGGCCTACGACGGCGAACCCTTCGATCTGATCATCGAGGACCTGTTCGCCCCCCACAACGACCAGGTCAGCCGGGCGGTGGACGCGGACCGGGACTGGGTGACCCTGTTGCAGCAGCACGTCAGCGACCACGGCACCCTGGTGATGAACTTCGGCGACTACCCGGAATACCGCCACAGCCACGCCGCCGACGCCGCCCGCATGGACGGCTGGGGCAGCCGCTTCCGGCTGTCCTGCTCTGACTGCCACAACGCGGTGATCGCCTTCACCCGCCAACCGGCGCGCAGCATCCACCTGCGCCGGCGATTGGAAAAGCACCCGGACCTGGGCAAGGCGCTCCGCAAAGGGAAGCTGGACTACCATATTCGGCAGTTGGATTGATCGGTCTTGGGGGCCTCAAGCTGCAAGCTTCAAGCCGCAAGCAGATCCGGCCTAGCTTGCAGCTTGCAGCTTGCAGCTTGTCGCTTGTCGCTGTTTTACCCGTACCGTTTCTCGTTAAGCGCCTGGATACGGTCATCCAACGGCGGGTGGGAGCGGAACAGGGCGGCCAGGCCGTGGCGCACGCCGCTGTTGATGCCGAAGGCCACAAGGGAGTCGGGCATCTGGTTGGGCACCTCGGATTCCGCTTTCAGGCGCTGCAGGGCGCTGATCATGTCGCGGCGGTCGGCGAGCTGGGCGCCGGCCACGTCGGCGCGGTATTCCCGGCGCCGGGAGAACCACATCACGATGGTGCTGGCGGCGATGCCGAAGATGATTTCCGCCACGAACACCACGATGTAATAGCCGAAGCCCAGGCCGCCGTTGCCGTCCCGGCGCAGGAAGCTGTCCACCACCGAGCCCACCACCCGGGCGGCGAAGATCACGAAGGTGTTCACCACCCCCTGGATCAGACTCAGGGTGACCATGTCGCCGTTGGCCACGTGGCCGATCTCGTGGGCCAGCACGGCGCGCGCTTCTTCCGGACGGAACCGCTGCAGCAGGCCCTGGGACACCGCCACCAGGGCGTCGTTCTTGTTCCAGCCGGTGGCGAAGGCGTTGGATTGCTGGGCCGGGAACACGCCCACCTCGGGCATCTTGATACCGGCCTTGTCGGACAGCTCGCGGACCGTGTCCAGCAGCCACTTCTCGGCGTTGTTGGAGGGCTGTTTGATGGTCTGAACCCGCGCCGACCATTTCGCCATCGGCTTGGAGATCAGCAGCGATATGAACGAGCCGGCGAAGCCGAACACGGCGCTGAAGATCAGCAGGTTACCCAGATCCAGGCCGGTACCGCTCTGCGCCAGATAGGAGTTCACGCCCAGCAGACTGAGGGTAATACTGGCGACCACGATTACCGCCAGGTTGGTGAGCAGAAACAGCGCGATGCGCATCATGCCGAAAATTCTCCCGCAAATGAAAAAAGCCAGTTCTCAAATGGGGGCGCGGCGGTTGTGTTCAAGCCCGGGCGCGGCGATACTCGCCGCCTTTGAGCCGTCCCTGATCCCGCATCATGTCCCCACTCTCCGTAGACCTGTTAACGCCGTTTCTGGTTCCCCCCGATGACGCCCGGCACCGCCTTTTTCACGGCCGTGGCAAGACCTTGCCGGGCTGGGAAGGGCTGACTCTTGACCGGTTTAAGCCGGTGCTGATGGCCACCCTGTTCGACGATTACCCTCGGGAAGTGCTGGAGGCCCTGGACGCGCGCCTGATCGCGGCGCTGCCGGCGCTGGGCTGCGACACCCTGATCCGTCAACACCGCCACCGCCGCCCGGCGGAGACCCTCATCGTCCATGGCCAGCCACCGGCCACGCCCTGGGCGGAAGAGCAGGGGCTGCGCTACCGGCTGGATTTCGAGCGCGGCCAGAATCTCGGCTTCTTCGCCGACATGGCCCCGGGCCGGGCCTGGCTCCGTGAACGGGCCGCCGGCAAGCGGGTGCTGAACCTGTTCAGCTTCACCTGTGCCTTTTCCGTGGCGGCCCTGGCCGGCGGTGCCGAGGGGGTGGTCAATATCGACCTGTCGCGGCCGGCCCTGGCCCTGGGCCAGGCCAACCAGGAGGCCAACGGCTTCGGCGGCGCCGACGTGCACTACCTGCCGCACAATGTGTTCCGCAGCTGGAAAAAACTGCACAGCCTGGGACGCTACGACCTGATCGTGGTGGACCCGCCCAGCGCCCAGAAGGGCAGCTTCCAGGTGGAACGGGACTACGCCAAGGTGCTGCGCCGCCTGCCCAAGCTGCTGGCGCCGGAAGCCGAACTGCTGATCTGCCTGAACGCCCCCTGGCTGGGCCGGGAATGGCTGGAAACGCTGGTCGCCGACAACCTCCCCGGCGCCACCCTGCAAGCCCAACTCCCCGGCGCCCCCGGCTTCGACGAAGCCGCCGAACCGGCGCTCAAGGCGTTGGCATACCGGTACCGGCGAGAAGGGGAATAAGCCGCAAGCTACAAGCTACAGGCTACAAGCAGGCCGGGTCGGCCGGGCGTTAGTTGAAAGTTAAAAGTTAAAAGTTGAAAGGGCGTGGCCGAGAGGCCGTGCGGCGGCCTGCGGCCGGCCAGGGCAGTGCGTGGCCTGTAGCTTGCGGCTTGAGGCCCGCGGCGGCCGGGCCGCGGGCACGACCGTCCAGCCAGCTCCAGTCCCACCCGCGTTTTAACTTTTAACTTGTAACTTGTAACTTTCAACTGGCCATCGACCGGCAACCCACCCCAACTTGCAGCCTACTTCTTCCGAACCCGATCCAGATATTCGGCGATGCGGCCGATGGAGTCCTGCAGGTCGTCCAAACGCGGCAGGAACACTACCCGGAAATGGTCCGGGTTGGGCCAGTTGAAGGCGGTGCCTTGCACCACCAGCACTTTTTCCTGGCGCAGCAGGTCGAGCACGAAGGCTTCGTCGTCCTGGAACGGGAACACCTTGGGGTCCAGCCTGGGGAACAGGTACAGGGCCGATTTGGGCTTCACGCAGCTGACCCCGGGAATGCTGTCGAGCATCTCCCAGGCCTTGTCCCGCTGGCGGCCCAGGCGGCCGGTGGGCAGCACCAGGTCGCTGATGCTTTGGTAGCCGCCCAGGGCGGCCTGGATGGCGTGCTGGCTGGGCACGTTGGCGCACAGCCGCATGCTGGCCAGCATGTCCAGCCCCTCGATATAGCTTTCCGCCCGGTACTTGGCGCCGGAGATCACCATCCAGCCGGCGCGGAAGCCGGCGGCCCGGTAGTTCTTGGACAGGCCGTTGAAGGTGATGCACAGCAGGTCCTCGGCCATGGAGGCGATGGAGGTGTGCACCTCGTCGTCATAGAGGATCTTGTCGTAGATCTCGTCGGCGAAAATGATCAGGTTGTGTTCCCGGGCGATCTTCACCATCTCCGCCAGCAGGTCCGGATGGTAGTTGGCGCCGGTGGGATTGTTCGGGTTGATGATCACCAGCGCCTTGGTGCGGCTGGTGACCTTGGCGCGGATGTCGTCCAGGGCCGGCTGCCAGTCCTGCTGCTCGTCGCACAGGTAGTGCACCGGGTTGCCGCCGGACAGGCGCACGGCGGCGGTCCACAGCGGGTAGTCCGGCGCCGGCAGCAGCACTTCGTCGCCGTTGTTGAGCAGCGCCTGCATGGCCATCACGATCAGCTCGGAGACGCCGTTGCCGATGATGATGTCGTCCACCGTCACGTCGGCGATGCCCTTGGTCTGGGTATACTGCATCACCGCCTTACGGGCCGGAAACAGCCCCTTGGAGTGGCAGTAGCCGGTGGAGTCGGGCAGGTTGTGGATCACATCCTGGAGCAGTTCCTCCGGGGCCTCGAAACCGAACGGCGCCGGGTTGCCGATATTCAGCTTGATCACCCGGTGGCCTTCGTCCTCGAGGCGATGGGCCTCGCGCAGCACCGGTCCGCGGATGTCGTAGCAGACGTCGTGGAGTTTGTCCGATTTACTGACCGTGGTTTGCTTGCCGCTCATGAAGCTTGTCCGTCCTGGTCCGGGTAAAGACCGGGATTCTACAATGGCGTGAAAATACTGTATATGAAGCGGTCGGCGGATCGCGGCTGAAGCCGCTCCTACGGCTGGGTTTTGTAGGAGCGGCTTCAGCCGCGATCCACCAAGCACAGTGAAACACCCAAGAGGATAGCGATGATCGAATTCAGGGACCTGATGGCGCTGGCGGTGAACCGCAAGGGCGGCGTCAAGCAGGTGGAAGCCCAACTGCCGGCGGTGAAAACCCCGGCGCAATTGCGCAAGCCCGACGACGCTTTCTATTTCTCGGCCATGACCCGGCGCATCTTCCGGGCCGGGCTCACCCACGCCCTGGTGGACGCGCGCTGGCCGGCCTTCGAGGAAGCCTTTTTCGGCTTCGACCCGGAAAAGCTGGTGCTGATGCCGGACACCATGCTCGAGGACCGCATGCAGGACACCCGGCTGATCCGCCACTGGGGCAAGATGAAGGCGATCCGCCACAACGCCCGGCTGGTGCTGGACCTGCGCGAGGAATACGGCAGCGTGGGCAACTGGCTGGCGGACTGGCCGGCGGAGGACACCGTGGGCATGTGGATGCTGCTGAAGAAACGCGGCCGGCAACTGGGCGGCAACTCCGGCGCCGCCTTTCTGCGCATGGTCGGCCGCGACACCTGGTACCCCACCGGCGACGTGGTGGCGGCGCTGAAGAGCCACAACATTATCGACAAGGCGCCCAGCAGCCAACGGGACCAGCGCGCCGCCCAGGCGGCGTTCAATGCCTGGCAGGCGGAGTCCGGCCGGCCCCAGGCGCACATCAGCAAGATTCTGGCGTTCACGGTGGGGTAGGGTGCCCGGCGAGGCGGGGCCCGCACCTTTGCTCTTTGTTCCTTGACGCGCGCCGCCGGGAATAGGAACATAAATAAGAATTATTCACCTTTAGTGCTTGGAACCCGGATTCATGACCCTCCCTCCCTGGCGCCTCCTGGGCGTCCTCTTGTTGTCATCCCTTTTCGTATTGAGCCCGGCTTCCCGGGCAGCGGACCAGACCGCCCTGGTACAGCTGGTGGAGTACGTGGGCGCGGATTACATCAATGCGGTGCAGGACGGCGAGATCGTCAGCGAGGCGGAATACGCCGAGATGGACGAGTTCAGCGCGCTGCTCAGCGAGGGCATCGCGGCGTTGCCCGAGGCCGACGGCAAGGACACCCTGCTGCGCCAGGCCCGTGAGCTGGAAGCGGCGGTGGACAACAAAGCCCCGGAAGCACGCATTCAGGGGCTGGCGCAGAAGATTCGCGGCTCCCTGGTGGACGTGTACGGCCTGCCGGTGGTGCCCAAGCAGGCGCCGGACATGGCCGCCGCCGAACAGCTCTACCAGAGCCATTGTCTCGCCTGCCACGGGCGGGAGGGCTACGGCGATGGCCCCGCCGGGGCCAGCCTGGAACCGGCACCCACGGATTTCCATGAACGCGCCCGTTACATGGGTCGCTCGCTGCTGGGCCTGTACACCACCATTACCGGTGGCGTGGACGGCACCGGCATGGCCGCCTATCAGGAGACCCTGAGCGACGCGGACCGCTGGGCGCTGGCCTTCTACGTGGGCAGCATGGCGGTGGACCAGGAAGAAGCGGCCGCCGGCCAGCAGGCCCTGGCCGACAATCCGGAACTGAAAACCGACATGTCCCTGGACACGGTGATCGCCAAGGCCCCCGCCGACGCCCGTGACGCCTACGGCGACGACGCCCTGGCGGCGATGGGCTATCTGCGCAGCGAGCCCGCTGCCCTGTTCAGCCAGAACCGGTTCGTGGAAATCAGCGCCGCCAAGCTGCGCGAGGCCGATGAAGCCTATGCCGCCGGTGACCGGGCCGCCGCCCGCTCGGCGGCGCTGTCCGCCTACCTGGACGGCTTCGAGATGCTGGAATCGCAGATCGCCGCCCTGGACAGTGGCCTGATGCGCGACACCGAACGGAAATTCATGGCGGTGCGGGAAGCGATCCAGGAAGGTGACCCCGCCGATGAGGTGAGCGCCCGTATCGCCGATGCCCTGGAAGGTCTCGGGCAGGCCGCCGATGCCTTGGGTGGCGACGGCCTGAATGCCGCCGCCACCTTCTCCGCCAGTTTCTTCATCCTGTTCCGCGAGGGCCTGGAAGCGCTGCTGATCGTGGCCGCGCTGCTCACCTTCACCCGCAAGGCCGGCGCCACCTCCGCCACCCGCCATATTCACTTTGGCTGGTTCGCGGCGATTCTCGCCGGCATCGCCACCTGGTTCGCCGCCTCCACGGTGATCAATTTCAGCGGCGCCTCCCGGGAGATGACCGAAGGGGTGGCCGGCCTGGTGGCGGCGGTGATCCTGTTCTACGTGGGCTTCTGGATGCACAGCAATTCCAACAGCCAGAAGTGGCTGGGCTACCTGAAGGGCAAGGTGGACACCGCCCTGGGCAGCGGCACCGTGTGGACCCTGACCTTCGTGGCATTCATTTCCGTGTACCGGGAAATGTTCGAAACCATCCTGTTCTATCAGGCCCTGTGGACCCAGGTCACCGAGGCCACCCAGCCGTTCCTGCTGTATGGCATGGGCGCCGCCCTGGTGGCGCTGGCGGTGGTGTGCGTGCTGATCTTCCGCCTTGGCATGAAGCTGCCCCTGGGCCTGTTCTTCAAGGCCACCAGTCTGGTGCTGCTGGTGCTGTCGGTGATCCTGCTCGGCAAGGGCATCGCCGCCCTGCAGGAAGCCGGCATGCTCAACAGCAACTACCTGCCCGGCTGGCCGACCCTGGAGTGGGTGGGCTTCTTCCCGACCCTGCAGGGCGCCCTGGCCCAGGCGGTGGCGGTGGTGCTCGCCGTGCTGGCCTGGTGGCGCTCCGGGCGGAGCGCCGCCCGCGCCTAGCGGTTATCGCGGCTGAAGCCGCTCCTACACCAGTCTCACCCCGTAGGAGCGGCTTCAGCCGCGATACCCGATAACCGCGATAACCCCGATCCACGCTTGTCATTAACCCCGGGGCGGGTAGGCTGGGAACTCCCCGACCCGGATCGCACCCCATGCCCCGCATCGCCGCCAATCTGACCC
>CENV01017817.1_pt1 | contig 16285 bp, 22 predicted proteins | sample 530231 | NCBI WGS metagenome assembly CENV01 (sample SAMEA2619815, study PRJEB7988) | marine metagenome | biome: marine biome (ENVO:00000447); feature: surface water layer (ENVO:00002042); material: "saline water (ENVO:00002010), including plankton (ENVO:xxxxxxxx)" | depth 5 m | reverse complement strand
GGGGTAGGCTTAGAAACTAGCACAATGCAAACAGACAAAGATCCTATACAAACAATATAGTTGAAAAAAGCACTTCAAAAAAATATTTATTATAGTAAGGTTCGAGAAAGGATTAATGATGGCAACAGAATCTGAAATTCAGTATAAGAAAAATATAAAAAAATTATTAAATGATGGACCTCCTGGCAGAGGTAAAAATAAAGATTTAGTATCTTTTTCTTTATTTAATAATAAAACTGGAAAGGCTATTTTTACATTTTCATTATTTAAGAAAGATCAAAAAAAAGCAATAAATGCTTTAAAGAAAGTAAATAAACCACAAAATCGAAAATTTAAATGAGCCAGAGTTTATTAAAGAGAGCTGGAGTAAGTGGTTATAATAAACCAAAGAGAACTCCAGGTCATAAAACCAAATCACACATAGTAGTTGCTAAATCTGGTGATAAGATTAAGACGATTCGGTTTGGGCAACAGGGTAAAACAGGAGATAGAACTATGACAAAGAGAGCAAAGTCTTTTAAGGCAAGACACGCAAAGAATATAGCTAAAGGCAAGATGTCAGCTGCGTTTTGGGCGAATAAGGTGAAGTGGTGAGTACAGTTAATAAAGCTGGTAACTATACAAAGCCAGGCATGAGGAAAAGAATATTTAATAGAATTAAAGCTGGTGGAAAAGGTGGGAAACCTGGACAGTGGAGTGCAAGGAAGGCGCAAATGTTAGCACTAGCTTATAAGAAAGCAGGAGGTGGTTATAAATGATGAAGTCTGTTAAAGCTCCAGCTGGTTTCCATTGGATGAAAACAAAGAATGGTGGATACAAGCTAATGAAGCATAGTGGTCCATTCAAAGCACATAAAGGTGCTAGTCTAACTGCAAAATTTAATATACAAAAGAAACATGGCTCTAGCTAAATCACAACGCAGTTTAAAGGCGTGGACTAAACAGAAGTGGCGTACAAAGTCAGGAAAGCCATCTGCTAAGACTGGTGAAAGATATTTACCAGAGGCAGCAATAAAGGCACTTACTCCTGAAGAGTATGCTAGAACAACTAGAGCTAAACGAAAGGGTAGTAGAAAAGGGAAGCAGTTTGTAAAGCAACCTAAATCTATTGCAGCAAAAACAAGAGCATATAGGAGAGTAACATGAAACACGGAATGAAAATGAAGCCTAAGACTAAGAAAGCAAAGAAACAGGCAGCTACAGCTATGGCTATGAAGAAAGCTGGTAAGAAGCCTAAGATGAAGAGTTACTAATGCCTTTTAGTAAATACTCTAAAAAACAGAAAGGTCTTGCTGCTATGTATGGTGATAAAAAGAAAATAACCAGAGGCGACATCATCATGGCAGCTAAGAAAAATAAAAAGAAAAAGAAAAGGAGCTAGTATGTTTGAACCAATACTTGATCGTTGGGATCGTTTAAATAAAAAAGGAAAAGGTATTGTTATTGCTATTTTAGTTGTTGCTATAATAGCTATTGCTAAAGCTGTATGACACAGCAATACGCACAAGACGAAATATCTTTTCAAGATCGTATGAGATTAAGAAAGATAGTAAAGAAAGTGCATTTTGCACACTATCCAAAAGATCTTATTACAGATAAAGAAGCAGATCTGTTTATAGAATCACTACTACCTGAAACTATTTATAAGTTAATCAAAGCTGGTATTGATTCCAATAATGTGTGAGTGGACTAAATTATAAAGCACCTGGAGAAGTTATCAAAACTTTTATGAAGGATGATAGCTTCTTTAGAGGTGTACGAGGTCCAGTAGGATCAGGTAAATCAGTATCTTGTTGTATAGAAATATTTAGAAGAGCTGCCAAACAACAAGCATCACCTGATGGTAAAAAGAAATCAAGATGGGCAGTAATCAGAAACACAAACCCTCAGTTAAAAACTACTACCATGAAAACATGGTTAGATTGGTTTCCAGAAAATATATTTGGTAATTTTACTTACTCAGTTCCGTTTACCCATAATATACACATTAATGATATAGAGTTAGAAGTTATATTTTTAGCATTGGATAGACCAGAAGATGTTAAGAAACTACTATCATTAGAACTAACAGGAGTATGGATTAATGAAGCTAGAGAGATTCCTAAAACTATTGTAGATGCTTGTACTATGCGTGTAGGTAGATATCCAGCAGTCAAAGATGGTGGACCCACATGGTATGGTGTTATAGCAGATACCAACGCACCAGATGAAGATCATTGGTGGTCTATTATGTCAGGGGAAGTACCAGTACCAGATCATATGAATCAAGAAGAATCATTGATGTTAGTTAAACCTGACAACTGGAAGTTTTTTGTACAACCACCTGGAATGATAGAACTAAAAGAAGATGATAAGATCAAGGGGTACGACATTAATACGACAGCTGAAAATATTAAAAATGTTACAGAAAATTATTATCCCAATATTATTAGGGGTAAATCAAAGTCATGGATAGATGTCTATGTACTGAATAAATTAGGAACTATCGAAGATGGTAAGTTAGTATATGGTTCTTTTAGAGAAGATACACATATTGCTAGTGAAGATATACAATTTGCAAACACTACAGTATACATAGGTTTAGACTTTGGACTTACACCATCAGCTGTGTTTGGTCAAAAGCTACCTGATGGCAGATGGATAGTAAACCATGAGTTAGTTTGTTTTGATATTGGTACAGTAAAGTTTAGTGAAATGCTTAAACATGAAATAATAAAGCATTGTGCAGATAAAGATTTAAAAATATTTGGTGATCCAGCTGGAGATTTTAGGGCGCAAACAGATGAAACTACTCCTTTTCAGATACTTAGACAACAAGGTATCCAAGCCTTTCCAGCTCCATCAAATGATGTATCTCTACGAATAGAATCAGTAGAAGCTGCATTAAATAGGATGGTTGATGGTAAGTCTGGTTTCTTACTATCGCCATCCTGTAAACAACTAAGAAAAGGCTTTCTTGGTGGATATCACTACAGAAGAATACAAACATCAGGAGAAAGGTATGAAGATAGACCAAATAAGAATAAATACTCTCATGTCCATGATGCACTACAATATTTAATGCTAGGTGCTGGAGAAGGTAGATCTTTGACAGTAGGATCACAAAAACCAACTGTTACAAATGTTTACAAGTCTTGGGATATATTCAATAGAAATACAATAAATAAGCGAGGTAAATGGGATATTTTCAGAAAGAATGGATGATATTCTTTTACGATCCACCCCAAGAAGAGTGGTATCATGTATTTAGACGCAAAGGCATGGCTCATTGTGGTGCTTTTTATTTTGATCCTAATAAAAACACTTGGGTAATGATAGAGCATATTCATAAAAGATTAGATGTTAGTTTACTACAGGGAGAAGAGTTAAATAGAGTTATATACCATATTCTTAGTAATAATGGAGTAATATTAAGAACTAAAAGATTCAAACATAAATGGAGATTGTTTCAAGCAGCATGGTTGAGAGAACATAGCTGTGTAACTATAATTATGAGATTGATTGGAATAAATAGATTGATTATTACGCCTTTTCAGTTATATAAATACTTAGTAAAGAATGGAAGCACTAAATGGGAATTTTTAGAACACCAAAATACAGACCTGATCCAGAAGCAGAAAGAAGAAGAGAAGAGCAAAAGCGTGAAGAAGAAAGAATTAAAAAAGAACAAGAAGAAGCATTAGAAAGATACAAAAGTAGATTTGCAAAAGGTTTGATAGGTTCAAGATCATTATTTACTAGAGCTGGTGGTGGTGGTTTTTATACAGAAGGTGAAGAAACATAATGGGAGCATCACAACCTACAGGATCTGGTGGTAATCAAAGCTCTGTACCAAAAAAAAATAGATTTGGTACAAGTGATGATGTAAATAGATCTATTGCAGAAAGAGCAGATAAATACGCACAAGAAAAATTAGGTATTACTACTACAATAGCTAATCCAAATGAAAAAGCTATTAAAGGAAATGTTACTGGCTATATGGCTATGAATACTGGTGGTAATCAGATGTATGGTACAATGGTACAAGAAGCTAGAGGAGAATATTTAGAAAAACAAGGTTTAGCTACAGGAAGAACTGTAAACTATGGTCCAATAGATCCAGCAACAGGAAAAGGTAGATTTAGTTATACTGCTTATGATTCTGGAACAGTTAAAGATGGTAAACTAACTTTTACAAGTCAAGGTAGAGATGTGATGCAGCGTGTTAGAGATAAAGATATACCTTTATCAAAAGAGATGTTTGAATCACAAAAAAATTTTCAATTAGGATTAGCTGCTTTAACTGGAATAATGGGTGTTCCTTTACTTCCAACTACATTAGCTAATCAAGCACTAGGCACATCTTATACAGATTATGTTCAAAGAAGAGAAGGAGGTTTTTATAATAAAGCTGGGATAGTTGGTAAATTTTTACCATCTAATAATCAAAACCAACAAACACAAAATCAAAGACAAGATGAAATGTCTAATACTCAGATGGTTAATGAAGATAGGAAAAAGAAGATAGCTGGTTTAGGAGCAAGTACTACCACACAAGGTAGAACATTTTTTGCATAATGGAATATAATAATTATAGAGGCTCTGTTAATACATCTACTGAAATGACAGGAAAGATGTTTTTAAAAAAATATAGTTTGGCTGAAGGATTAAAGTCTGTATGGACACCTAAATTTGAAGAAGCATATGAATATACTATGCCTGGAAGAGAATCATTTTATGAAGAATCACCAGGTCAAAAAAGAACAGATAGAATATTTGATGAAACAGCAGTAGTAGGTATACAAGAGTTTGCTAGTAGATTACAAGCTGGTATTACACCAACATTCGGTAGGTGGATTAATTTAAAATCTGGATCTGAAATGCCTAATGAAATAAAGCCAGTTATAGATCAACAACTAGATGAAATAACAGATTATGTTTTCGAAGTATTACATAATTCTAATTTTAATCAGGAAGTGCATGAAGCATTTATGGATTGTGCTATAGGTACAGGATGTTTACTTGTTAATGAAGGTACATCTACAGATCCAATAGTATTCAATGCAATACCATTACCTCACATAACATTAAATAGTGGACCAAACAATAAAATAGATTGTGTTTATAGAAAAAGACAAATTAGATTTGGTGATTTAAAAGTTTTATATCCTAATGCTAATATGAATGATGTTTTGTTAGAAAGATTAGCAAACAATCCTGATGAAAAAATAAATGTTATAGAAGGCACAATGAGGAACTATGCAGATCCAAATAAAGAAGTTTATGATTATGTTGTTTGTATAAAAGAATTTGAAGAGATTATTTTACAAGATAAATATGAAGGTGTTGGTTCAAATCCATTTATTACATTTAGATGGAACAAAGCAAGTGGTGAAGTTTATGGAAGAGGTCCAGTATTTAATGCTATGGCAGCAATTAAAACTACAAATCTTACAGTAGAACTAATACTAGAAAATGCACAGATGAACATATCTGGTATCTATCAGTTAGAAGATGATGGAGTAATTAATACAGATAATATTGCACTTATGCCTGGAACTATTATACCAGTTGCTCCAGGATCAAGAGGTTTACAACCTATTAATGGAGCTGGTAGATTTGATGTAGCACAAATTGTTTTAGAAGATATGAGAAACAATATTAGAAAAGCATTATATATGGAAACACTTGGTCCAACAAAAGGAACACCAATGTCTGCTACAGAAGTTGCAGAAAGAATGGCAGACTTATCAAGACAGATTGGTTCTTCATTTGGTAGATTACAATCAGAATTTATTACACCTTTGATTAGAAGAGTTATATATATTTTGAAAAAACAAGGAAGGATTGAAATACCAAGTATAGATAATAAAGAAATAAAAATTATTCCTGAATCGCCACTATCAAGGGCGCAGCACGAACAAGATATTTCAGATTTAAATAGATTTAATGCAACACTTGGTCAAACATTTGGACCAGAAGTATTAAATTTAATTGTAAAACAAGAAGAAGTAGCTAGATATTTAGCAGAAAAAATGAATTTACCAGAAAAACTTATTCGTGATGCTGGTGAACAACAACAAGTAGTACAACAATTACAACAATTACAACAAGCACAAGGAGGACAAATTGGCTTGGGAGCAAATACGCAACAAACCTGAAGGTTTCCATCTTAGCATAGATGGATTTCAAAGATCTAAAAAAGCAGAGATAGAATTAAACGCTGATATTGCTGCACTTTTTAAAACAGAGTTAGGAAAAAAGGTTTTAAATTACTTAAAATCTATTACAGTAGATGCTGTAGCTGGTAGAGATATTTCAAATGACCAGTTACGACATTTAGAAGGAATGAGATATTTATATTTTATTATTAAAAAAAGAATAGAAACACATAGGGAGAACTAATGGAAGAAGAAAATACACAAACTACAGAAGCAGTTACAGCAACAGAAGCACCACAAGAAGCACCTAGTAGACCTGAATATATATCAGAAAAGTTTTGGGATACAGATAGAAACGAAATAAAAGTTGAAGAACTTGGAGCTTCTTACAATGCTTTAGAAAAAAAGCTAGGTATGAGAACAGATGAACTATCTAAGCAGATAAGAACAGATATAGAACAAGAAAGAAAAAGTGTTGTACCTGAAGAATACAAGATAGTTATACCTGAAGTGCCAGAGCATATTAATATAGAAGTTAATAAAGATCAGGAACTATTAAAAGAATGGTCAGCTATTTGTAAAGAAAATAATTTATCACAAGAAATGTTTAACAGAGGTGTAAATGCTTTTGTAAATAATGAGATAGCTGGTTTACCTGATACACAACAAGAAATGCAAAAGTTAGGTGATAATGCTAATAGTCGTGTAGAAGCTGCTGATTTGTGGTCAAAAAAATATTTAAGTCAAGATAGTTATAATAGTCTTGCAAAATTAGCTAGTACAGCTGAAGGAATAAAAGCAATAGAAGAGATTATGGCTTTGACAAAAACACAACCATTACCTAATTCAAACACAGTAGTTGATGCTGAACTTGATGAAACAGATCTTAGATCTATGATGAATGATCCTAGATATTACGATCCAGCAAAGAGAGATGAAGCATATTATAACAAAGTAACTAAGCTATACGAAAAAAAGTATGGCTAAAAAGAAAGATTTTCCCTTTAAAAAGTACATATTTAAATGGGAAGATCCTACTGGTCATAGTGAATGGATGTCAAAGAATGACATGGATTCGGTAAAACCAGCTGTTATTACTACAGAAGCATATCTATATTCTAAAGATAAAAGCTATGTTAAGACATTTGCATCATATATAGAAGAATCTGATGGCTCATATACTTTTGGAGATGTCAATGTTTTTATTGCTTCTGGTCTTGTAAAAATGACAAAAATATAATATATCTCACATAACAAGCCGAAATAGACTGGAAGATGCCCAGTTTGGACAACATAACAAAGTTTATAACGACAACTTGGATTTAGAACAATACGAAAGGAAAAACAATGACAGCGACTATAGATCAAGCCTTTATAAAGCAGTTCGAAGCAGAAGTGCATATGGCTTATCAAAGAATGGGCAGTAAGCTCAAGAACATGGTCCGTAATGTCAGTAATGTAAAAGGAAGTACTGTTCAGTTTCAAAAAGTAGCAAAAGGTTCTGCTTCAACTAAAGCAAGACACGCTGAGGTTGTCGCTATGAACTCTGTACACTCTAATGTGACTGCAACACTATCTGACTTCTACGCTGCTGATTATGTGGATCGTTTAGACGAACTAAAAGTAAACATTGATGAGAGAAACATTGTTGCACAAAATGCAGCATATGCTCTTGGTAGAAAAACCGATTCTATCATCACTGATACATTTGACGCTAACGCAACTGCATTAGCACATAACTCAGCTGGATCAACAACTGGTATGAACTTAGACAAAGCACAGAATGTGTTTGAGATCTTCCAAGAAAATGATGTTCCAGATGATGGACAAAGGTATTGGATTGTTGGTGGAAAACAATGGTCAGACCTTCTAGACATAGATCAGTTCTCAAGAGCTGAATATGTTGGTGAAGCAGACTTACCATTTGGCGGCACATTAACTGCTAAAAGATGGATTACTTTCATGTGGATGGCATTTAGTGGCTTACACAAAGATGGATCAAACGATAGATTCACACTTGCTTTCCATAAATCATCTCTAGGATTAGGTGTAGGTTCTGATGTGAGAACAGAAGTAAACTACATACCTGAAAAGGTAGCACACCTAACAACATCATATATGTCAATGGGTGCAGTACTTATTGATGGTGATGGTGTAAGAATCCAGAAATGTAGGGAGGCATAATCATGGCATACGAAACAACTAATCCTGTGAAAAAGATATCCCAAATGGGAGATTCTAATTCACTTTGGTATTATACTGATGGTGATGCTATTGGTACTATTGATGACAATGAATACTTTTTAGCATCTACTGGCGACCTTAATGCTGGTGATGTAATCATTGTTAATAGTGGTGGCTCAAACGCAGTTGTAGATATTTTAATTGTAACTACAGCTAGTGCTACACAAGTAAGAACTGCCTTATTATCATAATGTGAATGGGGGGTTTTATACCCCCCTATCTTTTCATGGCAGATACTAAAGTAGATATATGTGCAAGAGCTATCATAATGATCGGAGCTTCTCCGATATCATCTTTTGATGATGGTTCTACAGAAGCCTTAGTAGCTTCTAATATGTATGAAAACATACTAAAGTCTTGTTTATCAAGACACAGATGGAAGTTTGCCACAGAACAAAAACAACTTTCTTTATTAGCTGATGCACCAACTGGAAGATATGAATATGCTTATCAGCTACCAGCAAGTCCTGAACTATTAGTTTTAAATACAGTTACTGTAAATGATAACCCAATATCATATGCTAGATATGGTGATAAAATATTTGTAAATAATTATGGATCTACCAATACATTAATAGCAGATTATATATTTAGACAAGTAGAAGCAGAGTTTCCTGAATATTTTAAATTAGCATTACAATATAAACTTGCATCTATCTTTGCTGGATCTGTAGCTAGAGATTCAGCTATGATACAACAGTTTGAAACACTTGGTGAAAATCAAATGAGAATAGCTAAGAATATAGATAGTCAAGAAGTAACAAATAGCATACTAAATACAAAAAGGTTTATACAAGATAGATTGACTACTGGAGGATACTAATGGCTAGTGTTCTTAGAACTGTATACACCAACTTTTCAGCTGGTGAAATAAATCCACTATTAGCAAATAGAACAGATGCACAAGCATATTTTAATGGTGCAAAAACATTAAGAAACTGGTATTTGCTAGATGAAGGTGGATTGATGCGTAGACCAGGCACAACCTACAAAGCTAGTTTACCTGGTGATTCAAGAATTATACCATTTATTTTTTCTAATGATGAACTTGCAGTATTTGCTTTATCTAATAATAGATTAGATGTATTTGATAGTGATGGTGTAAGTGTACAATCAAATATTACAAGTAATTGTAACTGGACTACAGCACAGTTATTTGAACTAAACTATGCACAGTTTGGTGATACAGTATTTATAGTTCATAGAAATAATCCTATAGTAAAAATAGTAAGAGCATCAGCATCTTCATTTAGTGTATCTTTATTTACATTTGAAGAAGATGAAACAGTATCTGTGAGTGGTGCTATTAAAACAACACAACCATTTTTTAAATATGCAGATGCTTCAATATCAGTAACTTTATCAGATAAAACTACTGGAACAGGAAGAACATTAACAGCTAGTTCTGGTTATTTTACAAGTGCATATGTAGGTACATATTTATTAGTAAATAATAAACAAGTAAAAGTGACAGGATTTACAAGTGCTACTGTAGTAACAGTAACTGTTATAGAAGAAGTAGATACAGTAGGACCCCATTTTATTTGGGCAGAACAATTAATATCTTCTATCAAAGGCTTTCCACAAGCAGTTACATTTCACGATAATAGATTATATTTTGGTGGTGTAAGAGATAAACCAGCTTCTGTAATAGCAAGTAAAGTAGGAGAATATTTTAACTTTGACATAGGTAGTGGTGCTGCTGATGATGCTATTGATGTAACAGTTGCTGGTGATAGAGTAAACGAAATTAGACATTTAGTATCTTCAAGAAACTTACAAGTATTTACTGATGGTGGTGAATTTTTTGTACCTACATCTACTGATACTTCTGCTGTTACTCCTTCAAACATAATTTTTATGCGTCAAACACCTTATGGATGTAATAGAGCAAAGCCTATAATTTTTGATGGTGCAACTATATATGCACAAAAGAATGGTAGAGCTATTAGAGAATATTTATATTCTGATGTCGAAACAGCATATGCTTCTACATCAATATCTATACTTGCATCACAAGTAGTAAACAATCCAGTAGATATGACTATGATAACTGGTAGTACAACAAAACCAGAACAGTTTGCATTTTTTACTAATACAGATGGTACACTAGCTTTATTTCATAGTATTAGATCTGAAAAAATAGCTGGTTGGACAGTATGGACTACTAGAACAGGAGATGAATTTAGAAGTATTACAGCTATAAATGAAAATTTATTCTGTGTAGTTAAAAGAACATTACAAGGATCTACAGTTTATACATTAGAAAAGTTTGCAGAAACTGATGCACTAACATTAGATTCTTCTGGTGTTACAACATTAAATCAACAAGGTTCACCTAAAGTAAATGGTGGTAGTCAGTCAGGATCAACTTTAAATGTTGATGGTTATACATCAGCACCTAATCCTAATGATATTATCCAAATAGCTGGTAACAGTACACAATACACTATTCAAACAGTAAATGCTACAGCGTCTGGATATACATTAGTTTTAAATCAAAATCTTGCTGCTACACCATCAGATAATGCAGTAATTACAATAGTACAAGGTAGATTACACAATACACCTACACACTTGACATCTACATCAGTATATGCTGTTGATGGTACTATGGCACTAGGAACATTCACTACATCAGGATCTAATACAATAACTTTAAATGAAGCACACCCAGCTGGAGTAAATATTGGTTTTGATTATACACCCACATTAGAAACTATGCCTATAGATAAAGATATATCTAATGGACCTTTGACAGGGCAAATAAAAAGAATTTCTAGGGCAGTTATAGATGTATCTAATACACTTAATGTTGCACTTCAAGCTGCTGATAAAGAAGCAAAAAGTTTAATTATTAGACAAGTAGATTTTAATGTAGCTCAATCAGTTGCTGCTGTAACTGGTAAAAAAGAGTTTTATTTTTTAGGTTATGATAGAACACCCACAGTAAAAATAACACAAACAGAACCATTACCATTAACTTTATTAGGTATGGCAGTAGAGGTAGTATATTAATGGGAGTTGAAACAGCATTATTAATCGCATCTGCTGGACAAGCAGTAGGATCTTTAACTAAAGCATATTATGGTAATCAAGCTATTAGTAATCAAATAGCTCAGTATGAAGAAAATAAAAAATATGGAGAAGTTGCTGGATTGCAAGGTGAAAATATTAGAATGGAAAAAATGAATAATACTCTTGGTAATAACAAAGTTTTAGCTGGAGCAGCTGGTATTTTAGATGATAGTAGAAGTCTAGAAGTAATACAACAAGATGTATTAGACCAAGCTGCAAAAGATGTAAAAAGCATGAAGATAAATCAAGATCTAGCTAATAGTCAATTAGATAGAAGCATAGTAAATTCTAAAATAGAAAGACAATCTTTAATTTATGGATCTATATTAAATGCTTCTGCTCATGCTATTAATGGATGGAGTTATTATCAATATTATAAGCCAGGACCAGAGGGATTTAGTGCTACTGAAAATAAATTAGAATTATTTAATAGAAAATATAGAGGAAGATAATGGCAATAACTAGACAAAGAGGTGATAGAACTACTGTTATAACACCAAAATTAGGTGTTGTAAAAAGTAGTGCTTCTAATCTTGGAGATATAATAGAAGGTATTGGAAAAATTGGTGAAACACTTAGTTTACAAAAGTTAGAAGTTTTAGATGAACAATGGAAATCTGATTTTAAAGTAAACACAGATAAATTTTTATATGATGCTACAAATAGACAACTAGATTCTGCTGATCCTGATTTAAATGCTATGCAGAATGAAATATTAGGATACAAGGATAGTTTATTAGTAAATGCTCCAGAGAGATATAAAAATTATATATCAAGTTATGTAGACCAAAAATCTTTAGCTAAATTTAATACAGTTAAAAATCATGCAGATAAAATATTAATTAAGAATCAGTATGATAATGTAAATACTGAAGCACAAAGAATTATACAAGATATTACTAGCAACTTTGCAAGTATTGATCTTTCTGTTGATCCACAAAATTTAGAACAAGTTGCATTAGATACAGATGTAATTGCTTTAGGTATTACAAACGATATATCAGATTATAATAAATCTTTGGATGTTTTAGCACAATTAGATCCATATAACTTTGGTGAAAAAGAAATAAATGAAAATCTTGATAATTTATTTGTTGCATTAGAACAAAGTAGATATACAGCTATAAAAACAAGTTTATATAAAAATATTAATTTTAGTGATCCTGATGTTTTACAACAAATAGAAAATGCAGATAAATTAGCTGCTCAATTAGATATTGCTTATTCTAAAGGTGAGTTATTTAAATCTGCACCAAATATAACAAGTGATGATGTAGCAAATATAATTAACAATTCAAATGAACAAGCAAGTAATATAAAAGGTTTATATCAAGCACAGATAGATGTAGCTAATCAAAATTTAAAATATCAACAATCACAATCAATAAACACTCTTAGAAATACTATAGAAGTAACAAGTGTTAATAATATAAAACAACTTTTACTTACAGGAGAACCAGCATTAGAAAATTTAATTAAGTCTTATAACCTTGAAGAGGATTCAGCTCTTATAAATACTATGGTACAAAAGATGGCTTTTTTAAATATTTTAAAAGATGAAGATATAGATATCAATCAACTTTCAATATACAGCAAAGTTTTAAAAGAAAATAATATTGGTCTTTTTAAAGATGATAAAGAATTAAAAGATTTTTTAGTAGATTATAAAGTAGCCTCAATAGAATTAACTAATGCTAACTATGATGCGTTACAATTTATAAATGAGTTTTCTTTACCCTCAGATCAAAGATCAGCACAAACAAATAGTTTACTAGATATAATGATTACAGAAAATATTGTTCCAAGTATTATGTATGATTACCTTAATCAAACTAATTCAATTATTACAAATCCTGAGTTTAATCCTACTGGAGAAAATGAAGGATTAACTATAATTAGAAGTGTTCAGTTTTTAGAGTTTTTAACACAAGAAAATCCACTTGCTATACAATCTTTTAATGAAGAGATAGATATGGGTTTTTATAATTTTGCATTAAAAATGGGTGGTAGTGCATATTTACAAGTTGCTGGTGTAAATAATGCTGTAAAACTTTATCAACAACAAAAAGAAAAGATTGATAAAGATATAACATTTATAAACAATGAAATAGAAAAATTTATTATTGATAATGATACTATTGAAGAAAGTTTTACAAATATATTAGTTGAGCATGTAGTTAAAAATACTACAGAAAATCAAATATGGTTAGACTTATGGAATAGTGTACAAGGAGAACAAGGTTTTCCATATGCAGAATCTTTACCTATTGATGCTTTTATACAAAATAGAGAAGTACCCTTATTAATAACAGATACAGATCCAAATATTGTAGAAAAAGGTTTTGTAGGTTTAACTAACAATGCAGCAGCGTTAATAGATAATGTATTACCTGGACAACCTTTTACATCAACAAATGCAAAAATATTTTTTCAATTTGCACCTGAAGCAAGAGATTTTTTAAATAATATTATTTATACAAAATTATCTAATAGTATGGATCTTTCAGATTTTGTAGACAATCCAGATAGAGCTAAAGATACAGCAGAAAAATTAGTTCCTGATATATTAGAATATGCTTTTCAACAATTATATTTAAATAATTATTCTATATCTTCATTAAGTAGTGATTTAGCACAACCAACTTTAATGAAAGATGGAATAGAAACACAAATGGTAAAAGCTGGATATTCACAAAAAGATGCTGGTTATTATTTAGCAACACAAGTAAAAATAGCTTTAACTGATATGCAAAATAGTGAATCTCTTAAAGGAGATAAACAATGGTTTATGGATAATTTAGGATTTTTATATGCACCTGATGGTGATTATGTAGAACCTACAGTAAGAGATATTTATAATCAATTAGATAGTTTTCAATTTAAACCAGTACCAGGAGGAGAAGCAGATGAAACACAGTATTTAATATTTATAAGAAATCCAAATTCTTCATTTCATGGACAATCATTACAAAATGAGCGTGAAACATATAAAATGGAAATAGATTCAGCTAGTGTGTTTGATCCTGATGCACCAAAAACATTTAGTGATATTAAGTATGTAAGACACTCTACAATTATACAGGACAAAAATTCATTTATTAATAAAGCGTTTCCATTTATGCCTAGATATATGCAAAGAAATTTATTAGAAATATTTGATTCTGGTAGACCAATTACTGATCCTATACTTGAACCTTTTGCACAGTTTGTAACACTTGGTCATTATGATTGGGAAAATTTAAGAGATGAGTATGATAAATATATAGATAATCAATTACCACCTAGAGAAGAAGAATTTGTACCTGAAGTTGCGTTACAATGACAATTATAAAAGGTAATTATAGATTTGAATCAATAGCAGATAAACCTAGTACTACAGAGGTACAAAGACAATATTTTTTTAAAACTTTATACAACAATCCAGCAGAAGCATACACAGTATTTACTGATTCATTTAACAAAGAGAATGTTATTGGATTAGCTATTACTAATTATATAGAAAAAACTAGACAAGAAGTTGAAGATCCTGATTATTTATATTTAGAAGATGAAAGATTATTAACAGGATACAGTGATTTTTTATCATACTTTCAAGATTCAAAAAGTTATGACCACACAACAAGACTTATCAAAGAATTAAAAGTAGATAGAGTAAGAAATATATTATCACCATTATCTGTTATAGGTACTGTTACTGGTGCAGTTACAGATCCTTCAACATTATTATTAGCTGGTACAGGAGCAAAGTTATTAAATGTTACTGCTGGTGGTAAAACATTTATGTCACCAACAAGATTAGGTGTGGCTATGACAGCTGAAGAAATGACAAAACAATTATTAGATAAAAAAAGAGATACTAATATTGGATTAGCTATTATGGGTACATCTTTTCTATTGCCTGGATTAATTAATAAATTAAATGGTATAGGTGGTTTAAAGACTGCAAAAGATTTAGCTAGATATGAAAAATATACAGATAGTGCAAATAGTTTAGAAAAAACTAATGTACAAAAAAGTTTAGATGAATTAGATGCAGAAGGTATAGATCCAAGATACTTAGATCCTAATGAAACACCAACTACATCAAGTGCTGGTGCTGCTAGAACTAGAGATATACAACCACAAAAAAGTTATAATGAAGAAATGTTAGGTGAAGAAATATCAAAAACTTTGTTAGGGTTAGAAGATACACCATTAACAGCTGTATTTAGAGGTTTACAAAAAAGTGTTTTGTCAGCTCGGCAGATGGTATCTGATTTATTAGAAATACCATTATATCAAAAAAAGAATTTTGATTTAAAAGGTGGTGCAACAACTATTTCTATAGAAAATGAAATAAATAGAGGCAAAGCTATGATTGTTGCATCTATGAGAAACATTGAAGATATGTATGATAAATATCTAGCAAGAATGTCAAAGGAAATGCAAAAAGATATTGGAGGTGTTTCTAGAGTAATGAGAAAAATGGGTGTTTCTAAAGATGGTATTATGTCATTTCCTGAATTTAGAGCTGCTGTATCTAGAGCATTAGTAAGTAGATCCTCAAATTTAGATGATGAAGTAGTACAGGCAGCAAGAATTATTAGAGAAAACTTTTTTAATACTATTGGTAGAAGAGCAGATGATTCAGGATTATTTTTAATAATGCCTTTTAAGCAATTAGATTTTTGGAAAGGTAAATTAGATTTAATGCGTAAACAAGGTTTAAATACTATAAAAATAGAAGGTCAAGATTTTAGTACTGCCTTTATAAAAACCAAAATAGAAGAAATAGAATCTAAAATAAAATACATATCTGCTAATACTGGTTTAAGAAAAAACTAT